>Ga0190265_10000942_pt1 | contig 18960 bp, 20 predicted proteins | sample Popmic124T_FD_133135 | JGI IMG/M metagenome (GOLD analysis project Ga0190265, IMG submission 133135) | Populus adjacent soil microbial communities from riparian zone of Indian Creek, Utah, USA - 124 T | ecosystem: Environmental > Terrestrial > Soil > Riparian zone | place: USA: Utah | collected...
CGACATGTCGTGGTTCCCCGAACTGCGCACGCCCGAGGCCACGCACGCCCTGCGGCGCGAGGGCAAGCAGTTGATCTGGGACCAACTCGACGTCGAGGTGCCGATCGTGTGCGGCTTGAACGGCTCCGCCGTCGGCTTGGGCGCGTCGGTTGCGCTGTTGTGCGACGTGATCGTGATGGCCGACGACGCCAAGCTCATCGACCCACATGTCCTCGTCGGTCTCGTCGCCGGTGACGGCGGTGCCGCGATCTGGCCCCTGCTGCTCGGCCCGCTCGCCGCCAAGCGCCACCTGATGTTGGGCGATCCGCTGACGGCCGCCGACGCGGTTCGGCTCGGGGTGGCGGTCGAATCGTGCCCGGCAGCCGACGTGGCGACCCGCGCCCGGGCCTGGGCCGATCGTCTCGCGGCCGGAGCGCCGTTCGCGGTGCAGGGCACCAAGATCGCCGTCAACGCCCAAATCAAGCAGGCGTTGCTGACGAGCTTCGACGTCTCGACCGCGCTCGAGATCGGCTGCTTCTTCTCGAACGATCACGCTGAGGCGGTCGACGCGTTCGTCAACCGCCGGACGCCGCGATTCGAAGGGCGATGATGGTTTCGCGATGACCGCACCGAAAGGAGCGATCGAATGACGATGGACGCGATCGAGGCGATCATGACCACCCGCGCGATTCGCCGGTTCAGCGAGCAGCCGGTGAGCGACGACGACATCGCGACGTGCCTGCGCGCCGCGCAACAGGCACCGAGCGGCGGCAACGTGCAGCCGCAGCAGTACGTCGTGCTGACCGAGGTCGAGCAGAAGAGCGCGATCGCGGAGTGGTACCGCGCCGCGTTCGACCGCTACGAGCGCTCGCTCCCCGAGCCGTCCGATTTCCGCGACGAAGCGCAGGCCGAGTCGTGGCGCCGCACCCGCGATGCGAGCCGCCATCTGGCCGATCACCTCGCGGAAGCGCCGGTGATCGTGCTGTTCCTCCAACCGCTCATCCCGTGGACCCCGCAGGACGACGACGGTGTGATGGACATCGGCCGCCTCGACGCGAGCGTGTATCCCGCGGTGCAGAACTTCTGTGTCGCGGCTCGCTCCCTCGGCCTCGGCACTGCGCTCACGACGGTGATCCGGATCCACACCGCCGAGGTGCTCGCCGCGCTCGGCGTGCCGGAAGCCCCGGACGGTTCGGCGCGTTTTGAGATCGCCGCCCTCGTCCCGGTCGGGTGGCCGGCGGGGAAGTTCGGTGTGGCACCCCGCAAGCCGGCGAGTGCCGTGACGCACTGGAACCGCTGGGGCGACAAGCGGCGCGAGCCGACGTCGTGAGCGGGTCAGGCGCCGGCTGATTCGCTCCCTGCGGGGGGCGTCGCGACCTTGCCGAGGAAGTCGAGCACGGCGGCGTCGAACTGGGCCGGACGCTCGAGGTTGGAGATGTGGGCGGCGCCGGCGATCTCGACGTAGCGGCTGGCGGCGATGTGGTCGGCGAGGTGGCGGGCGTAGCTCGGCGGCGTCTCGCGGTCGAGCTCGCCCACGACGACGAGTGTGGGAGCGGCGATCTCCGACAGGCGTTCGCGGACATCGTGCGACGGGACGCAGCGCACTGCGCCCTCGAAAGCGTCCGGACCGATGCGCGCCATCGCCGCGCTCGCCTCGCCCACGGCGGTCGCGCCGGGCGCCATGATCGAGCCGATCACACCGGCGGCGATCGACGCAGGCGTTGCACCGGCGCGGATCGGCGCGAGGCGGGTCGCGACCCACGTTTCGGCGTTGGTAGCGCCGTCGAACCCGAACGCCGGGCTCGTGTCGCACAGCACGAGCGAACGGATCAGTGCCGGTTGTGCGAGCGCGAGGTGGAGGGCGACCATCCCGCCCATCGACAGCCCGACGACGTGGGCCGGACCGCGCCCGAAGCCCGTGATCCACGTCGCGGCGGCACCTGCGAGCGCATCGAACGTCCACGCCCGCGGGCGAGCGCTGGCGCCATAGCCCGGCATGTCCCACGCCGCGGCCCGGTATCCGGCCGTCGACAACGACGCCAGCTGTGGCTCCCAGGCGATGCGGCTTCCACCGAGCCCATGGAGCAGCACGACGAGCTCGCCGTCGGTCGGCCCCGCCTCGCGCCACGCAACCGGCCGCTCGTCGCGATCCCGAGCGAAGGGATCGGCCTGATCGACGTGCGAGGCGTTCGTCGACGGCATCGCGCCAGCGTACGCACCTCGCCGGGCGGACGACGCAGGTAAGGTTCCGTGTCGTGCCGCGCGCGTTCGGGAACCAGAACGACGACGAACTGCGCGCCGCCGAGCGCACCGTCACCGAGGCCCTCGGCGACCTGCCGCTCGATTTTCAGGCGCTGCTCGCGGTCAGCAACATCTTCCGGGCGGCGACCGCGGCGCGGGCACACCTCGAACGCACGGTCTTGTCGGAACACCGCCTCTCGTGGAGCGCGTTCGTCACTGTCTTCGTGCTGCGGGTGTGGGGCGACCTCGATTCGCGCCAGCTGGCCGAGGAGGTCGGCGTCACCCCGGGCACGTTGTCGGGCGTGGTCGACACGCTCGAGCGCCGCGGGTTCGTGCGGCGCGCACCTCACACGACCGACGGGCGTCGGGTCGTCGTGAAGGCGACGGCGAAGGGCCGCAAGGCGTTGGACTCGATCTTCGTGCGCTTCAACCAGGAAGAGATGTTCATCACCAAGGAGCTGTCCGGCGCCGAGCGGGCCGAGCTGGCCCGGCTGCTGCGCCGCGTGCTCCGCACCCTGGACGCCGCCGACGCCTGAACCCGCTTCCAACCCCGGTTTGTGTCACCGCAACCGGCGAAGGTCGCCGATGTCGGTGACACAAACACGGGATCGGGGTACGATCGCGGGTCGTTCGGTACCGAACGATTCTTCGACGAGGGGGATGTGATGGGCGAGATCGTCGGCGCGGCGCTGGTGTCGCACGTCCCGCCGATCGTGTGGCCCGACGCCGAGCGGATCGAGCTCTACGGCGGCGTCGACACCAGCCTCGTCGACGGGCTGCATCGCATCCGTTCGGAGCGGCTCGACCGACTGCGACCGGACACCGTGATCGTCTTCGACACCCACTGGTTCACCACCGTCGAGCACATCGTCACGGCCCACGACCGGCGGGCGGGCTCGTTCACGTCGGACGAGTTGCCGCGTGCGATGCACGACGTCGCCTACGACATGCCGGGCGATCCCGAGTTGGCCCACGCGCTGGCGTCACTGGCGTCGGAGCGCGATGACACCTGGATCCTCGCCTGCGACGAGCCGTCGCTACCCGTGCACTACCCGACGATCAACCTGCTCGGGTACCTCCAGCGCGACGAACGCTGGATGAGTGTGGGGATCTGTCAGACGGGCACGCCCGACGACTGGCTGCTGTTCGGCGAAATGTTGGCCGCCGCCGTCGCCGGGCTCGACCGGCGCGTCGTACTGCTCGCGTCGGGCGGGCTTTCGCACCGCTTCTGGCCACTTCGTGAGTTCCGGCTGCACGAGACCGCCGACCCGGCCAACATCGCGTCACCACGGGCGCGCGCGGCCGACGAGGAGGTGCTCGCTCGGATGCTGGCCGGCGACCACGCCGCTGTGATCGATGGCTGGCCGGACTACCGCGGCGTCAGCCCGGAAGGCTTCTTCGCCCACTACCTGATGATGGTCGGCGCGATCGGCGGCCGGTCGTGCCTCGCCGCGGGTGAGATGTACAGCGAGTACGAGTCGGCAGGCGGCACCGGCCAGGCCCACGTCTGGTTCGAACGCCCGGCCACCGGTTGGACCGCTTGATCCGTGCTGCTTGATCTGGACTGCTTGATCTGCCGCCACTCAGATGAGCGAGATCACCAGCGCCGCCTGAGCCAGGTGGTATGTGACCATGATCGCCACCGGCATCCACAGCCGCTTCGAGACGAACTGCCGCCATCCGAGGATCGAGTCGGACGTCAGGAACAGCACTGCACCGGTGACTGCCCAGGCGTTGCCGGCGGCGGCGGCCGAGGCGACCATCAAGGAGATCACGCCGAGGTACGACGCAACTGGCACGCGCAATGCCGGACGGCGCTCGACGGCACCGGCGACGATGCGCCGGCCGACCACGAGCGCGAGGACGGCTACACCGATCGCCGCCAGCGCGAAGTACCACCATCGCCACTCGTCGGCGAACGCGAATCCCACCACGTACGCGACGTGTCCGGCCAGGAATGCGGCCAGCCCCGGCACGAACCAGGAGTCGTCACCGAGCAGGAACACGTCGCCGGCCAGCGAGAGCAAGAGCGCCACGACGAACCACCCGCGTACCGCGGGATCGATCGGGTCGAGCGCGATCGCCGCGCCGATCAACGCGACCAGCGTGAGCGGCTTGCTCCACAGCTCGGTCGGTCGGTGGTGCGACCAGCGGCTCCACCAGTTGGCGACGGCGAACGCCGCGGCAGCGGCCAACCACGCAGCGGTCGCCGACGTCACCGCGTCATTCTGCCTTGGCTCATTGTGCCTGTGCACCGGATCAGCACGGCGGATCGGCCGCGGGGCAACACCGGTGAGCACTGCCGTGCAACGCTCAGGGGATGGCGCGCCTGTTCCTCGCCGTGTGGCCTCCAGCGAACGTCATCGAGCAGCTCGATGCGCTGCCGCGGTCCGACCAGCCAGGGGTGCGTTGGGTGCCACCTGCCAACTGGCACGTCACGCTTCGGTTCTTCGGTGAGGCCGAAGCGAGCGACGTGCACGCCGGCCTCGCCGACGCCACGCTGCCCGCCGCTACCGCGATCTTCGGTCCCGCGGTCCGACGCCTCGGCCGGAGCGCGCTGGTCGTCCCGGTCGCCGGCTTGGAACGTCTGGCGGCCGCCATCTCCGCCGTCACCGTCGACATCGGCGATCCGCCCGATACGCGCTCGTTCAACGGACACCTGACGCTTGCCCGTCTCCGGCCGCCGTCGCGCGGCGACCTTGCGGGCACGCCGATCGCCGCCAGATGTCCGGTGACCGAGGTCGTGCTCGTGCGCAGCGACCTCGGCCACGACGGCGCGACCTACGATGTGGTCGATCGCTGGGTGGTCGATCGCCGGCCGACCGTTTAGCCCACCGCGTCAGTCGCCGGCGACGATCTTGAACGTCGCCCCGGTCGGGTCGGCGGCCTGGGCGAGGCGTCCGTACGGCGTGTCCTCGGCGGGGATGATCACCGTGCCGCCGAGCTCGACGACCTTGGCCAGCGTCGCATCGGCATCCTCGGCGCCGAAGTAGATCGACCAGACGCCAGGGGCACCGTCGGGCATGAACCCGCTGGCGTCCATGATGCCGGCGAGTTGCGACTCACCTTCGCCCAGCGTCGCGTAGCGGAACTCGGGGGTGTCGCTGGCGACGTGGGTGTCCCATTTGAAGACGTCCTCGTAGAACTGGACCGCGGCCTTGAAGTCGCGGGTGTGCAGCTCGAACCAGTTGGCCGTGCCGTGCTCGCCGAGGACACCGAAGCCCTTGTGGGTGCCTGGCTGCCACATGCCGATCGTGGCCCCGCCGACGTCGGACACGATCGCCATGCTGCCGAGCTCCATGACATCCATCGCCGGGAGGAGCACCTGTCCGCCGTTGGCGGCCGCGAGCTCGGTGGTCGCCGCCGCGTCGTCGGTGGCGAGATAGACCGACCAGGCATCGGGGGCGCCCGACACACCGTCGTTCTTCATGCCCCCGCCGACGAGTTGACCATCCTTGGAGAAGTTGATGTAGCCGCCGTATTCCTCGCCGGCGCGCTCGGCAGTCCAGCCGAACAGGTCGCCGTAGAACGCGATGGCCCGATCCGGGTCAGATGTGTACAGGTCGACCCAACATGGGGCACCAATGGGGGCTGAGTCGCGTTGTGGCACGGCATTCTCCTTTGTTGTTGGCGTTGGTGGTCGACGTACGTTGCAGAAGGTGGGACCGGCCCGTCGGCCGGAACTCATCGGCCTCCCGACGAATACTGTGAAACGAGTCAGTCACCCGTGGCAACGGGCCGGCCGGGCTGGGACGACCAGTCGCTCCACGAGCCGGGGTAGAGACGCCCGTCGGTGATCCCAGCGACCGACATCGCCAGCAGGTCGTGGCAGGCGGTGACGCCGCTGCCGCAATACACGACCGGCGCCGATCCGAGGTCGGCGAAGCGGGCCGCCAGCTCGTCGACCGATCGATGGCGTCCATCGGCGTCGAGGTTGTCGAGGTGCGGCAGGTTGATCGCCCCCGGGATGTGTCCCGCCTGCTGGTCGATCGGTTCGACCTCACCCCGGTACCGTTCGGGCGCGCGGGCATCGATCAGCGTCGTCCCGCTCTCGACGAAGTCGGTGATCGCGTCGGCATCGACGATGCCACGCCAGCCCTCGACGACGGGGTAGCCCGTCGGCACTCGCACCGCCACGGCGTCGGTGGTCGGTTGGCCGGCCTGTTCCCAGGCCTGGTAGCCACCGTCGAGGACGGACACGCGCTCGTGCCCGATCGACCGCAGCATCCACCACAGGCGGGACGCCACCGCGCCGCCGGCGCTGTCGTAGGCCACGACCGCGTCGTCGCGGGCGATGCCGAGCCGGCTCAGGTGGGCCGCGAACTCGTAGGTCGTCGGCAGCGGATGGCGGCCTCCGCCGATGGTGCCGGCGAGCTCGGCGTGGAGGTCGACGAAGACGGCGCCGGGAACGTGCGCATCGTCGTATTCGCGCCGACCCCGGTATGGATCGGTGAGGTACCACCGCACGTCGCACACCACGATGCCCGGTTCGTCGAGGCGCCCGGCCAGCTCGTCGACGGAGATCAACGGGGAGCTCAGCGGTGGCACGTCGCTCACGCTACGCGCGCGGCAGTGCCGTCAGCGTGCTCGCCAGGCGATCGGCAATCGTTTCACGCCGTTGATGAAGTTGCTGCGGACCCGCTCGACCGGCCCGGCGAGCTCGAGCCGGTCGACGCGTGTGACCAGCGCCTCGAGGAACACGCGGACCTCCAGCCGTGCCATCCACTGACCGAGGCAGAGGTGCGGGCCGCCTCCGCCGAACGTGACGTGGCGGTTGGGCGAGCGTCCGACGTCGAAGCGGTGCGGATCGGCGAATTGCGCCGGGTCGAAGTTGGCCGCCACGTACCACGTGACGACTTTGTCGCCGGCACCGATCGGGACATCCGCGAGCTGCGTGTCGGTGGTGGCGGTGCGGCGGAAGTGCACCTGGGGGCTGGCCCAGCGAAGCACCTCCTCGACGGCCGGGTCGAGCAACGCCGGGTCGGCGCGCAGCCGCTCGAGCTCGTCCGGGCGTTCGGCGAACGCGATCAGCGCGTGCGAGAGCGAATGCCTCGTCGTCTCGTTCCCGGCGATCAAGAGCAGCAGGAAGAACGTGCCGCGTTCGCGTGCGGAGAGCTGCTCGCCGTCGATCGCGGCGTCGGCGAGCACCGAGATCACGTCGCCCGCCGGGTGCCGGCCGCGGGCGGTGATGAGGCGCTCGACGTAGTCGAAGACCCGTTCGCTGACCGGGCTGCGGAACGGCAGCAGGCGATAGGGGTCGGTGTCGACGGCGTCGATCACGGCGGCGGAGTAATCGGGGTCGGCGTGGTAGACGATCTGGTCGGCCCAGTCGAACAGCCGCTCGGCGTCGTCGTCGGGCACGCCGAGGATGCCCGTGAGCATGCGGATCGGCAGGGCCCGGGCGACGTGCGCCACGGCGTCCAGTTCGGCCAGATCGAGCGCGTCGTCGAGAACGGTCTCGACGAGCCGCGCGGCCGCGTCGGCATACGTCGCGACCGTCGCCTTCGAGAACGGCGGGTTGACGAGCTGGCGCAGTCGGGTGTGGCGGGGCGGATCGGTTTCGAGCATCGTCTTGCGCGCCTCGATCGCGTCGGGGGCGAGCTCTTCGATCTCGGTGCCGCCGATCTCGGACGAGAACGTGCGCCAGTCCTTGTGCACGGCGACCAGCTCGTCCCACCGCGTCACCGCCCAGAATCCCGCGCCGGTGTGACCGTTGGCAGCGGTCTCGTTGATCCATGCGACAGGGGCCTCGTCACGCAACCGGTCGTACCCGGCGTGTGGAACGCCAGCGGCGTACACGTCGTGGGACACGATGTCGACGCCCGGCACCGAGTCGGGACGGAGAATCGGTCGGGTCATGCGTGCACGTCAACGCGCGGTGTCGTCGAGGAACCGGTCGAGCATGCGGTGGAGGTTGACGCGCGCGGTGTCGCGATGGTTGGCGAAGCCGTCGATCATCGCGTCCGAATCGATTCCCTTGTGGGCGAACCACGCCGCGTCCAGCTCTGCGATCCAGTCCCGCACGATGTCGGGCGTGACCTCGGGATGGAACTGCACCGCGGCGCTGTTGCCGTGTCGGAAGGCCTGGACGGAGACCTCGTTGCGGGCCAGCTCGGTGGCGCCGGCGGGTAGGACGCACCGGTCGCCGTGCCATGTGAACCACGGACCCGACGGCACGACCGATTCGTCGTCGGTGTCGACCTCGACCCAACCCGCCTCGTACTGCGGGGACCGTTCGACGACCCCGCCCAGCGCCACGCACAACGCCTGGGCGCCGAAGCAGATGCCGAACACCGGGATGCTGTTGTCGTGCGCGGCGCGCAGGACGTCGAGCTCGCGATCGATCCACGAACCCACCGCCGCGACGTCGTAGACGCTCTGCGCCGACCCGAGCGGTACGACGAGCTCGAAGTCGGTCGCTGCGGGTGATTTCCCGTTGCCGGCGGCGCTCACGAGCCAGGTGTGGAGCTGGTATCCGTGGTGCTCGAGACGGTCGGCGACGAGGCCCGCCGGACCGTTGTGTCCGTGTTGGATGATCAACGCCCGGGGCACGGGCGACAACCTACTGGCGCGCCTTCGTGCGCGTGCGAGGCTGGACCGATGGATGGCATCCACGATCTCGGTGGTTTGGACGGGTTCGGTCCGGTCGTGGTCGAACCCGACGAGCCGGTGTTCCACGAGGAGTGGGAGCGCCGCGCGTTCCGGCTCAACCTGGCGGCCGGAATCGCGTTGCGGTACTCGGGGGGAGCGTGGCGCCACGCCATCGAGCGGATGGATCCCGGCCACTACCTCACGTCGTCCTACTACGAGCATTGGTTGACGGGCATCTCGACGCTCATCGTCGAGGCCGGTCTGGTGTCTGACGCCGAGCTCGATCGGCGGGCCGGCGGCAAGTACCCGCTGTCGCGCCCCGACCGCGGGATCGCGCCGGTGTCGCCGCAGCCGGATCACGTCGACGCTCGTTTCGCAGTCGGCGATCGAGTCCGTGTGCGCGAGTGGCACCCGGCCGGTCACACCCGCGCGCCTCGATACGTGCAAGGCAAACGCGGGATGGTCGTGCGGCTCGACGGGTCGCACAACGTGCCCGACGTCGAAGCGCACGGCCCCGACCGCGTGCTCGAGCCGACCTACTCGGTGCGCTTCACGGCACGCGAGTTGTGGGGTGAGGCCGGCGCCGAGGACGACGTCGTTCACGTCGACCTCTGGGACCGATATCTCGAGGAGGAGCGATGAACGAAGGAGCCGATCCGCACGATCACGACGAGCGTGATCATGGGCACCACGACCACGACCACGACCACGACGGCCACGGACACGCGCACCATCCGGCGCCGCTCGCCCAGGTGGAGGCGCGGGTCGCCGCCCTCGAGTCGGTCCTCGTGGAGCGCGGCATGTTCGACACCGAGCGGCTCGACGCGATCGTGGCCAACTTCGAGCACAACCTCGGGCCGCTCAACGGCGCCAAGGTGGTGGCGCGGGCGTGGGTCGATCCCGACTACAAGGCGCGCTTGCTCGCCGACGGCACGGCGGCGATCGCCGAGCTCGGCTTCAGTGGGCCGGAAGGTGACCACATGGTGGTCGTCGAGAACACGCCGGACGTGCACAACCTCGTCGTCTGCACATTGTGCTCGTGCTACCCGTGGCCGACGCTCGGCCTCCCACCCACGTGGTACAAGTCGCCCGCGTACCGGTCGCGTGCGGTGCGTGAGCCGCGTGCCCTGCTCGCCGAGATGGGCACGACGCTTCCCGACGATGTCAGCATCCAGGTGTGGGACTCGAGTGCCGAGGTGCGCTATCTCGTGCTCCCCGAGCGCCCGGCCGGCACCGACGGTGCCACCGAGGAGGATCTGGTGGCTCGCGTGACCCGCGACTCGATGATCGGGGTGGAACGGCTGTGAGCGCGCAGCTCCCCGACGACGTGGCGCTGATGGACGGCGCGAGCGCGCTGCCGCGCGACAACGGCGAGCTCGCGTTCTCGGCACCCTGGGAGGGACGTGCGCTGGCACTCGCGGTCGCGATCGTGGATCAGCTCGACCTGCCGTGGGACGCGTTCCGTCAACGCCTCATCGGCGCCGTCGCCGAGGCGCCCGACCGCCCGTATTACGAGAGCTGGACCGTCGCCCTCGAGTCCCTCGTCGTCGGCCTCGGTCTCACGACACCGGACGAGCTGGATGCCGCGACCCCCTCGGTGCGCCGGCCGCTCTGACCCGGCTCAGTTCCCCCCATTGATCCCGACCTCCAGGCCGCCAGTCGTCCGGAGCGCCAAGCGTGCGTTGGTGGGATCTTCCGTGCTCTCGAATCCCACGAGTGCGATCGCCCGCTCGCCGGTTTCGAGGTTCTTGTCGCCGCTGACGATCGAGAAGCACACCGGCTTGTTCTGCGAGATCCCGTCCACGAAGAGCGTGTCGAAATTTGCGCCCGAGTAGTAGATGGAGTCAGCGACGGGGTCTGCCACCGGCGCGGTCTCGTTGGCGAGCTCGACACGCACGATGACCTCAGCGGGGTCCGGCGTACGGAGCTGGTAGTTGAAGGCCCGAACGGTGTAGGCGAACGTCGTTGGGCCGTGTTGTTCGACCGCCGGGGACCCGTTCGCGACTTCGATGTCGGGCCATGACGAGTCCGGTGTGGGGCAACCCGTCAGCTCGTCGTCGCTCGAGTCGTCACCGTCCGTGTCGTCATCCCCGAGCCAGATCCAGCCACCGACTCCGGCGGCGATCAGTGCCACCGCGGCTGTGGCAACGGCCAGACCCCGACGTCCCGGGCCCCGACGTCGTGATTCGATGAGGTATTCGCCTTCCAGCCGGCGGACCAGACCGTCGACGTCCTGGTGCCAGGTGGCATCACGCAGCGCCACGGCCTGCCGGGTGGTGAGCGGGCGCAACTCCTCGGGCAGGTCTGCGGGTGCCGGGAGCTCGGCCCGGTCGACGAGCACGGGCACGACGCGGACACCGGCGGCCAGCGCGGCATTGACCTCGCGCCGTACGTAGTCGTCGAGTTCGTCCAGCCGTCGCGTGCCGTCCGACCCACGCATGTCGAGCCAGTCCGAGCCGATCACCACGAGCGCGGCGTCGCTCTGCGCGATCGCATCAGCGACCTGCTGGGGGAAATCGGTCCCGGGCGCGATCGCGGCGACGTCTTGGAACACGTTTCGCGCGCCGAACCGGGCGACGAGCTGGTCGAACAGACGCCCGGCACGTCCCGCTGTGTCGTCGCGCCGGTAGCTGATGAAGATCTTCAAAAGGGGCCTCCGTCAGGACGGCTGAAGGCACGCTCATAGAGTGCGCCGGGTCCGAGAGGAGAGCCCAATGACGCTTCAGGACCGTGCCACGAGGACCGTTGACCTTCCCGATCCCGACCTGTCGCCCGACGAGCTGGTGGCCCGGGCGACGGAGATGCGCGACACGTTGCGATCCCGACAGGACGAGTGCGAGGAGCTCGGGCGGCTTCCCGATACCACTGCGCAGGACTACATCGACGCCGGCTTCTTCCGCGTGCTGCAGCCGCGGCGCTTCGGCGGGTACGAGTTCGGGCTCGAAACATTTCTGCGCATCACCGCCGAGCTCTCCCGTGGCTGCCCGTCGAGCGGTTGGGTGTACGGCCTGATGGCCGGCCACAACCTCGTCACCGCGCTGTTCGACGAACAGGGCCAGGTCGAGCTGTTCGGCGACGGTGACTTCCGCTGCCCGCTGTCGAACCTTCCCGTCCCGGCGGTCAAGGCCGATGGGGGCTACGTCGTGAGCGGTGGGTGGGACTACAGCTCGGGCTGCGACGTCGCGACGCACTTCATCGGCGGTGCGGTGGTCGCCCCCACGTCGAGCGACGAGCCAGTCGACACTCGGTGGGTCGCGATGCGTCGCGACCAGTACGAGATCATCGACAACTGGAACACGCTCGGGATGCGCGGCACCGGATCGCGTCGCGTCGTGGTCGAGAACCTGTTCATCCCTGAGCACCACACGGTGCCTTCCCCGAACCCGACGCGGCCAGTCGTCGAGTTCCCGGGTCGCAACGTGCATGCCAACCCGATCTACCGCGCCGGGCCGCTCGTGCCACTGCTCATCTCCGAGCCGGCAGCGGTGGCGGTCGGCGTCGCGCAGGCCGCGATCGACGAGTACATCGAGGTGCTGACGACCCGCCATCAGTACGGCCCGGCGTCGCCGTTGCGAGCCGACCTGACGGTGTTCCAACGCGTCCTGGGTCAGGCCACCGCCCTCGTCGACACCGCCGAGGCGGCGCTGTGGCACGTGGCCCGCTCGTGGACCGAGCAGTCGGAGCACTCGGCCGCGACCGGCGTGCCGGTCAGCGACGAGAGCGAGCGTCGCCTGATCCTGATCGAGCAGCAGGTCATCGAACTGTGCAGCCAGGCCGTCGAGCTCGTGTTCCGCACGGGCGGCTCGACCGCGGCACGCAAGGGCGAGCGGATCGAGCGCTACTTCCGCGATCTCAACATGGTGCGCACGCATGTGACGCTGCAGTACGAGCGCACGTGGGAGAACGTCGGACAACTCCGACTCGGGATGGCGCCGGCGTCGTTCTTCTGATTCCGCATGCCTGATCCGATGCCTGAGGTCGACCGACCTCAGGCATCGGACAGCCCTTCAACTCATCCGAGGTGGAGGTCGTCGAGGCCCCAGACGCTTCCGTTCGCGCCGGTGAACGAGACGTCGACCGTACCGACCGTCCAGTCGGACAGGTCCCACGTGCCGGTGCCGAGGCTGGCCCAGCAGTACACGAGCCCGGGGAGATCGAATGGGCCGACCGGCGCCGCCGCGACCCACGGTCCTTCGGGCGGCATCCGGTAACACACCCGCACGGGTCCGTACAGGATGCGCACCTGCTCGAGCGTGAACGGCTGCGGCTTGTAGGCGGATCCGATCGGATCGATGAGATCGAGCCGGATGTGAGTCGACGGCAAATGCGGGATGATGTGGCTGCGCGGCTCGGTCAGCGGATCGATCGGCTCGCAGTCGTCGCCACGGCTGAACACGCCCACGGGTGTGTCATAGGGGTTGTCAGGGTCACCGCACGTTGTGATGTCCGGGTCGCTGTACCCGAGGTGATAGTGACTGTCGTCCGTCGGGTACACGCGGGCGTAGTTCCCCCCGCACTTCTGGTTCCACCACGGCGAGTAGACGAACGTCGATTCGGCGTAGTTGTACGGCAGCAGGGCGATGGCCTCGTCGTCGTCGAAGTCGATGATGCACGGGTCGCCGCCGTGGGCGATCGCTCCTCCTCGCAGCCGGTCGGCCTCGGCGCGCGTGAGCGGACGGAGACCGTTCGACGTGAGGCGCTGCGGCGCGGGCGGCGTCTTTGGTGCTCCCGTCGTGATGCCTCCGACGGTGTGGTGACGCGTCGTCGGCGTCACGACGTCGTTGGGCGCGGCCGGCGGTCCGGCCGCGCCGGGCCGGGCGCCGAACCCGATGAGGGTGAACGCCATCGCGGCCGCCGCCACGGTGGCGCCTCGACGGATGATCTTGGATCGGGGGATTCCCGCCATGGTGAGTGCTCCTTTGAACGCGACACGGCTTTGTGTCGTTCCCTCCCACGGTGAAGCATCGGGGCGCACCCGCACCACATCGCCAGCGCGTGTCGTGAGGTATGGCTGGCCGTAGTCGCGGCGGGATATCAGCCGGTCCGAGTGGGGACCCGGCAGTACCTTGAATCGCGTGTCTGCACCCGTTCGGATCGTGCTCGCCGAGGACAACGCGTTCCTCCGTGAGGGCCTGAGCAGGCTGTTGGCGGCCTCCGGGCGGGTCGAGATCCTCGCCGCCTGCGGATCGCTCGATGAGCTCCTCGACGCTGTCGAGGCAGAAGAGCCCGACGTCGTGCTGACCGACATCCGCATGCCACCGACTCGCACCGACGAAGGAGTGCAGGCGGCGAATCTGTTGCGGCGCACCCACCCACGCGTCGGAGTGCTCGCCCTTTCCCAGTATCTCGAACCCGTACTGGCACTCTCGTTGCTGAGTGAAGGTTCGAGCCGAAGGGGCTACGTGTTGAAAGACCGCGCCGACGATGTCGACTACCTCGTCGATGCGATCACCGCGATCGCCGACGGTGGATCAGTCGTCGGCGACGAGGTGATCGACTCGCTCGTGCTCGGTCAGCTCCGGCAGGTCGACTCACCACTCAGCGTCCTGTCGCCACGCGAGCTGGAGATCCTGCGCGAGGTGGCCACCGGCCAGAACAATGGCGCGGTCGCGTCGACACTGGCCATCAGCGAGCACGCCGTGCAGAAGCACATCAACTCGATCTTCTCGAAGCTTGGTCTGGTCGACGACGGCGAGACCCACCGCCGCGTGGCGGCGGTCCTGCTGTACTTGTCGAACACGGGGCCGATGGTGACCGGCCCGATCGGTCCGTAGATGGGTTCGGCGATCCTGCCTCGCGTCGGCCCTGACCGCCGGCTCGCCCGCCTGGTCGGGCTCGACGTTGCCACCACGACGGCGGCCACCGTCATGCTGCTGGTCGTGCATCACTTGGTGCTGACATCCGGCTATGTGCTGGTGCTGGCCGCGATGGTGGCCGGCGCGGGAACGGTGATGGCAGCGGGCTACGTCGCTCTACGGCGCGGACGGGCGCGAGCGGCCGTCGCCCACGTCGCGATCGCCAACTACCTCATCGCCCTCGGGGCGACGGCCATCGCCCCGTTCGCCATGCCGGTGCTACTGATCGCGACGCTGCTTCCGGCGGTCCTCGCCGTCCCCTATGTCACCAGAGCCGAGCTTCGCCTCTACGTGCTCGGGTCGTTCGTCGCTGCGATCGGTGTCGCCGCGCTCGGGTCGTTGCAGGACGTCACGGGATTCAGCGCCGCGCTGCCGGCGTGGATCGCGCCGGGCGTCGTCGTCCTGTTCACCCCGTTCATGGCGGCGATGGTGGCGACAATCGCGCTGACGAACGGCACGGTGCTCGACGACGCAGTCCGGCTGCTCGTCGACACGAACCGCCAACTCGTCGACACCCAGTCGACGTTGGCCGAGAACGTGGACGAGTTGCGAACGTCGCGGGCGCGCATCGTGGCAGCCGCCGACCAGGAGCGACGCCGGATCGAGCGCGATCTCCACGACGGTTCGCAGCAGGCGTTGCTCAATGCCGCGGTACGGCTCGCGCTCATCCGTGAGGAAGCCGGCGAAGTCGATCCCGCGCTCGCCGCCTCGCTCGGCGCAGTCCGCGACGAACTGCACCAGGCGATCGGGCAGTTGCGCGACCTCGCCCACGGGCTGTATCCGGCCGCGTTGGTCGACGGCGGCCTGGCTGCCGCGCTCCGACATGCCGTCGCTCGATTGCCGGCCGCGGTCACGTTCGACGTGCGCGCCGCCGGGCGCTATCCGCCCGAGGTCGAGAGCGCGGTCTACTTCTGCTGCACGGAGGCGTTGCACAATGCGTGCAAGCACGGGGGTGCCGGAGCGAAGATCCGGTTGTCGGTCGAGGCGGCCGACTCGGAGCTGACGTTCGAGGTCGACGACGACGGGCGGGGCTTCGACCCGTCACGTCCCGGGACGGGCGTCGGATTCCCCAACATGACCGACCGCCTCGGCGCGGTCGCCGGGCGCCTCGAGGTCACCTCGTCGGTCGGCGCCGGCACGCGCGTGCGCGGCATCGTCCCTGTCGAGCCCCTTCGCTCCGAGGAGCCGGCCGTTGTGGTTCGCGAGCGTTTCGCCGCCGCCTCCGTCTGACGTCCGCGGCCGGCGTCGCGATCGTGAGACCGCTCGCTCACCGTTGCTCGGGCCGCGCTCGCATAAGGTGCGCGGAGCGATGATCGGGGGTCTCGTCATGAGGAAACGACAGTTCGCGTCCACGGTCGTGGTCGGCGCGTTGCTCACGTCGGTGGTGGCGACCGGGTCGGCCGGGGCCGACAGGGACGACGGCCGTGGTGATCGGAACGACCGCCACCCGGCGCCGCTCGTCAAGGTCGGTGCCGCATCCCGGTCGGTGCTGCCGACCGTCGATGGCTCGCACGACTATCTCGCCGCCGTCGAGCCGGATCCGCTCGACCCGTTTTCGCCGGGGCTCTTCGTGCCGGCGTGGGATCAGGGTCGCGTCGCCGTCGGCAATGGTGACGCCGACTCGCACTGGGTGCACGACGACATGGAGGTGACGGCGGTCGCCTTCCAAGACCACCGGACCCGGGAGATCCAGGTCGCGGTCGCCGCCAACCTGTACATGATCTTCGGCGTCGACGCCGAGGTGATCCGCGAGCGGGTGGCCGCTCTCGTCGGACGGCGGTTGGCAAACCGGCTGCAGATCGCGATCTCCGCCGACCACAACCACCACGGACCCGACACCGCGTTCGACGTCAACCACGAGTGGTACGACCTGATGATCGATCAGGCCGCGGCAGCGATCGTCGAGGCGGTCGACGAGATGCGGCCGGCCAAGCTCGAGGTCGCCCAGACCGACCACTACTTCGGGTTGCGGGACTCTCGCGATCCGCAGGTCTTCGACCCCACGCTCGGTGTGCTGCGGGCGACGGCGACCAACGGTCGCACGATCGCCACGCTGTTGTTCTGGGGAAATCACCCGGAGACGACGTTGTTCTGGGAGCCGCCGACCGACGACATCGCCGACGAGTGCGCGCAGATCGGGCTCACACCGTGCACGTTCGAGGACCGGTACTTCACGGCCGACTTCCCGGGGTGGGCGACTCGGATCATCGAGGACCAGCTGGGCGGCGAAGCGCTGTACTTCAACGGGGCCATCGGTGACCTGATCACGCCGCTCGGCGCCAACGTGTGGGAGGTCGACGACGCGGCGCCGCTCGGGCTCGGATTGATCCCGCCCGACGGTGCGCAGCCGCCGCTCGGCGCCGCCGATTTCCAGCAGCGCAACTTCCGGCGGGCGTACCTGATCGGTCGCGAGCTGGCAGTTGCAGCGCTCGGCGCCCTGGAATCGGCGAAACCGTTGAACAAGCCGACTGTCAACTACGACGTGGCGACGTTCTACACGCGGATGTCGAACATCGGGTTCCGGTTGCTGCTCGTCCGTGGCGACGACGGCCTCACGTCTCTCGGTCACACGCCGGGGCTGCTGTACACCTGCCCGGCAACCGGACCGAAGAACGAGAGCACGTGCGCACCTGACGACTTCGCCACCGTGCCCGATCCGTTGCTCGGTGAGATCCGCGCCGGCGATCACACCAGGTCACAGGCTGCATACCTCCGGATCGGTCCGGTCGGGGTGATGTTCATCCCCGCCGAGATCGGCGCCGAGTCGACGATCGGACTTCCGGCCGGCTATCTCGACGAGCCGACCAACTGGCACCTCGACGATCTGTCGCTGCACGCCTCCGGCGCCGAATACGCGACCGTCGGGTACGTCAAGAACCGGATGCCCGACAAGTACCGCTGGATCGTCGGGTTGGGCAACGACGAGATGGGCTACGTCGTTCCCTTGGCCGACTACCGCGTCAAGTGCGTCGCCGACGACCTCGCCGGTCCCGGCACGTGCGCGGCCCTCCACGCCGCGGGGGTCATCGAGTTCCCCGACGCGGTCGCCGGAGCGACGTGCAAGGCCGTCACCGAAGACCCGTCGTTGCTGGCGGCCTACGGCCCGGCGGCCGAGGCGGTCGCCGCCAGCTGCCGGTACGGCCAGGCGCTCGGCGAGGCGAACGACCACTACGAGGAGACGAACTCTGCCGGCTGGGACCTCGAGGCCGACATCCTCGCCGCCGTGGGCCTGCTCACCGGCGACACCAACCCGGCCTCCGTCAACCCGGACTTCCCGGGCTGGTGGATGGGCCACACGCCACCCGGCTGACAGCGCGAATCAGCCGTCAGCGAGGCGGCGCTGGGCGTCGTGCAACCTGAAGAGCTGGTCGACGAGGTCGAGGTGCGCAACGCCGCATCCGATGACTGCCGTTCGGTCCTCCTCGGCGGGACCATCGGTGATCACGTAGCCGCGTCCCATCACGTCGGCATCGATGCCCGCTTCGACGAGGCACGCCACGAAGCGTTGGTTCGCGACCGCGTGCTCCTGCTCGGTGACGACTCCGTCGGCCAGGATCGCGGCCTGCTCGGGCCAGTCAGCGGCGAGCTGTTGCAGCTCGAGCATCCGCGTCTCGACACAGAGCGGCTCTGCCGCGCACTCCTCGACGTCACTCGGCTCGTCGGTTGGCGCGAGCGACAGAGAGTCGGAAACGATGCGATCGTCGGCGTCGATGCCGCGCTCGACGGCGCACGTGTAGATGGCGCCGTTTCCAACCATCAGCACCCGCACGCGCGTCGGCTGACCGGGGATATCGAGGAGCCGGATCTCTGCCGTGGCCGGATCGGGGAGCGGGAACTCGCCGATCTGCTCAGGCACGCTGTACTCGGCCAGTGCGTCGGCGCACACCTGCACTCCGGCGAACGTCGCCGGGTCGAGCTCCGTCGAGGCGGGCGCTGACGTGTCCGCCGGGCTGATGGCCGGGGGGTCGTTGCCGTCGCGGACGTTGGCGACCACGACGAGCGCGGCGATGCCCGCGGCCACGAGACCCACGGTGGCGAATCCGGCAATGTGACGCCGCGACGCGTCCTCAGCGGCGCGCTCGACGGCGACGTGCGCCGCGCTGCGCGCGTCCAGCTCGTCACCGGCCGCCCGCAGGAGGGCGTCGAATTGATTTCCGGTCATGGTCATGGTGTGACCTCCAGGATCTCCCGCAGCCGGCGCGTCCCTCGATGGACGTGGTTCGTCACGGCCGATTCGTTGATGCCGAGCACGGTCGCCGCTTCGCCGTAGGTGTGGCCGTGGCAGCGCACGAGC
>Ga0190265_10000943_pt1 | contig 18953 bp, 17 predicted proteins | sample Popmic124T_FD_133135 | JGI IMG/M metagenome (GOLD analysis project Ga0190265, IMG submission 133135) | Populus adjacent soil microbial communities from riparian zone of Indian Creek, Utah, USA - 124 T | ecosystem: Environmental > Terrestrial > Soil > Riparian zone | place: USA: Utah | collected...
CGCGATTACGAAATCGATCTGGTCACGGTGGTGACACATGGTCGCAAAGGACTCGCGCGCGCGCTGTGGGGCTCGACGGCCGAAGAGATCATTGCCGAAGCGCCCTGCCCGGTGCTAACCATTCGTCCACCGCAGCACGATTTTGTTGAGCATAAAGGCGCGCACAGTGAGGTGCGACTGAATCGCGTCCTGCTGTCAACAAACTTCCGCCCTTCATCCGCCGCAGCTACCCAGGTGGCAACACACCTGGCAAATCAAACGGGAGCAGAACTTCACGCTGTCTACGTAATCGGTGATTACCTGGAACAGATTTCAATGGTCTTTCCCGAAGGTGGCCTGACCGCGCTCTCCCGTCTGCGGGCCTACGTTAAGGAACGTATGGATCAACTTTCGCGCTCGGACGGCGGGCGGGCGAAGACCCATATTGAGGAAGGACGCCCGTACGCTGAGATCGCCCGGCTGGCAGCAGAAATAGACGCCGATCTAATCGTCATCGGCACCAGTGTTCATGCGTCGCTGTTTGGTGGCACACCGGCGCTCGGCTCCGAGATCGAGAGAGTGGTTCGGAACGCGCCGTGTCCGGTATTGTGCGTGCCGTCTGCTCGCGTGGTTACACCGCTACCCGCCTTGGTAACGCAGCCAGTGCTTTAAGAAAAACAATTCTCCGCAAAAACAAAAGCGAGGCGGAACATTCGCCTCGCTCAGTTTTGATTGAAATTAGAAGAGTTGTTACTGACTAACTAATTGCAGTCGTCCGTCCGGCGTCCTTACAGCGAATACACTCCGCTCATACATCGTCAAAGGTGTCGACTCTTTGCGTTGCACTGCGGCGATCTGATCGCGGCGCACGGTGTTGGCGATACTGGCCGCATACGGGTCGCGAATCAACGCGTAGCGTTTGCTGATGCGGCGTACATATTCCTGGGTTTCCCTGTATGGCGGGATGCTGTTTCCATACTTCATCACCGCGCCTTCGCCTGCGTTATAACCAGCAAGCGCGAGGTTGACGTTGCCGTCAAACTTATCAAGCAACCAGCGCATGTAGCGAGTGCCGCCTTCGATGTTCTGTTTGGGATCCCAAATGCTGTTGACGCCGAATCGCGCGGCTGTTCCTGGCATCAACTGCATCAGACCGCGTGCGCCTTTATGGGACATCGCTCGAGGTTTGAAAGTTGATTCCTGATGCATGATTGAGTAGAGCAACAAAGGGTCAACTGCGTTACGCCGTCCCGAGTCGACAATGAGGGAGTCGATTGTGGCATTGCCTGTTGTGTAACCGCTCAGTGAGTTGCTGATACTAATATCAGACATCTTCTGGTCGATGATGGCGTTAATGGAGGACGCACTCGCCGAGTGATGAGCGCCACGTTTCGTTCGCTTCGACGGGGAAGTCTGAATAGAAGAGGTTTTCAGAGTAATACCGGTGGCGAAATCAAAATTGTCAGCGCGATAACCCTGGCCGGCTGCGACCGTGGCGGATGAAACGAGTAGGGCAATAAATAGGGGAAGCTTTTTCATAAGTCCTGAACTGTGTTTGGAAGAGTTAATACCTGGTGAGACCCTTTGGGGCGGGTTCGACTTCAAATACTGCCTAACTGCCGAAGGCATGTTATCACACGGTTAAACAATTGCCAACACAGCGGTTTTACTCAGAAATCTTGCCGTTTTGTGGGCAACGAAGCCCTAATTACCTCAGACGCCATGTGTCTCGTAGAAACCGATTGCGGTAGCAAGCGGATCCAATAGTTCAACTTTCTGTGCCGAGGTTCCACGGCTCCGTACCTCGTGTTTGGGGGATTAACGCCAACATCAGCTTTGCCTCACAACTCGTGAATCCTGTCGCATTGAAGTTCAGTACCACCCGCTACCGCCGGTGCTACTGAACTCAAGCCAGTTTAGGTCTCCGAGTTTTGAAGTAAAGCTGCCCGCATCCGCTAGTACCGCGAGCGGTCTCACACTGCAAAAACTTTGGCAATGAAACTTGAGTATCTCGTGGGTGAAGTACAGGCCTCTTCTCTGCAAAAAAGTTGGCATTTGTGTGAATCGGTGGATCACGCGCGCGACGATGGAATTTTTCAGCAGAGCATTATCATACGCGCGCTCTTTCCGAGATTCTTGGTTAAGTGAAACTAGCGCGCATCTCTGCGCGCCTCACAAAAAGGGAGCCCCTATGAAAAAAGTATTCTCGACCATCCTGGCGGTACTAGTTGCCACTTCAATTGCGTTGGCATTTCAGAATTCCAACAGTTCAACCACGCAAGCTGAAAATGCTAATGCGAACACCACCAAAAAACGCGGACCAGTGTTTCGTGCTAACAAAGATCAGATCAAGCAAGCCCAGACCATTCTTAAGACGCGCGGTTTCTACGCGGGCGAAGAGAACGGCAAGCTCGATCCCGATACGCGAGCCGGGTTGAAAAAATTTCAGGAGGCGGAGAGCCTGAAGATCACCGGCACACTGAACAAATTGACTTTGGAAAAAATGGGAATCGTGCTGACGGATAAACAGAAGGCGATGTAATCCCCCTCGTATTGCAGTTTCTGAACTTCTCCAAAACAAAAAGCGCGAGCACATCTACCAGAGATGTACTCGCGCTTGGCTTGTTAAGTGCTGCTTAACCGAGCAAACGCTCGACGACGGAGTAGCTCGCTTCGAGAGCTTCGCGCAGCTTTTCGGGTTGGCTGCCTCCGCCCTCTGCCATGTCGGCTTTACCACCGCCCCGACCGCCTACGATTGGCGCCAGTTCCTTGATTACCTTTCCGGCTGGAACTTTATCAGTGAGATCGGGTGACGTGCGAACGATCAGCGAAACCTTTCCTTCACCACTTCGGCCCAACACCACTACCCCTGACTTAATTCGGGCCAATAGAGTGTCGGAGAGTTGCCGCATCGCTGCCGCGTCGAGACCGCTGGCTTCATGAGCCAGTACGCGGATTCCTGCGACCTCGCGTGATTCGTCTCCGTTAGTGGAAGCGGTGTTCAAGGCGCCGCTGGCGATCTTCATCTTCAGATCCTCAGCTTCACGTCGCGCCTTGCGCAATTCCTCCTGCAGCTTGCTGATTACCGACGGCAGTTCGGCGCGCGTGGTCTTGAGTCCACTCGAAACCTGCTCGAGCAAGACTTCATCGTCGCGAAATCGTTCGTAGGCATCGACTCCAGTGATTGCCCGGATCCGTCTTACGCCCGAGGCAATTGATTCATCGCTGGTGATTTTGAACACACCGATGTCGCCGGTCGCGCGAACATGTGTGCCGCCACAAAGCTCGCGAGAAAAGATCCCTTCGACCCCCTTGATCGAAAGCACGCGCACTTTCTCGCCGTATTTTTCACCGAAGAGGGCCATCGCTCCGGAGCGCATTGCTTCTTCCGTGGCCATCTCGTCGGTTTGCACCGGCTCGTTCCTCAAGATGTAGTTGTTAACCAGTCGCTCTATCTGGTCGATTTCGCTTCGCGTCAGAGGCTGGTAATGCGTGAAGTCGAATCGCAAATAATTTGGCGCAACTACGGATCCTGCCTGCTTCACATGTGTCCCGAGCACTTCACGCAGTGCGGCATGCATCAAGTGCGTCGCGGTGTGATTTCGTCGGGTAGCATCCCGCTTCACCACATCAACTTCCGCGCAGACCGTATCGCCGGCTTTGAGACTGCCTTTCTCAACTTTGACTTTGTGAACGATCAAACCTTGCGCCGGCGAGTAAGTGTCAACGACCTCGGCAATGAAGTCAGTACCACCTGCGGTAGCGGGTGGATTGCTCAGTCGACCCACGTCTCCTACCTGTCCACCGCTCTCGGCATAGAACGGAGTTTGATCCAGCACAACTTCACCTACGTCACCTTCATTGAGTGCATCGGTTTCCGCATCGGAAGTCATAATGGAAACTACGCGCGCGTTCGCGCAGGACGTCCCTTCATATCCGGTGAAAACATTTGCTCCAGATCTGTTCAACGCCTTAGCGTACATGGGATTAGTCGCAGCCTGGCTGCCTGCATGTTCCCGTCCGCCCGTTTGTTGCAGCGTTTTCAGCGCGGCATCGAATTCGGCATTAAACTGACCTTCATTGATTTCAACACCGCGTTCCTCGATGCCTACGCGAATCAGGTCTCTGGGGGTACCGAACGTGTCATACAACCTGGCAAGTTCCGTAAATGATGGTTGCGCCGATTGTGTGAAGAGCTCTTCCAGCTTCTGTAGACCAGTGGTCAGGGTCGAGGCAAACCGTTCCTCTTCGAGCTGCACCATCTTTTCGATGAAATCGCGTTGGGTTTCCAATTCCGGAAAAGCGTCTTTCATTTGGTCGACAACGAAGTCAGTGACCCGGTGAAAAAACAAATCGAGTCCCAGGGTGTGCCGGCCCTGATAAATTGCGCGACGCATGATCTTCCGCAGAACGTAATTTCGTCCTTCGTTTCCCGGCAAGATGCCGTCAGCAATCGCGAAGGCAGTGGCACGCGCGTGATCGGCGATCACACGCATTGCGAAACCCTCATGAGACTCGGGCTCGTAATGCCGGTCCGCTATCTGTGCCGTGAAATCGATGATTGGGCGGATTAGATCGGTATCATAGTTTGACTTAACGCCCTGGAGGACGACAGCCACGCGCTCCAAACCAGCGCCCGTGTCCACTGACGGCGCCGGCAGCGGATCCAGCTTATATTTACCCGGTTCAGTTTCGCTGCGTTGAAACTGCATGAAGACCAGGTTCCAGATCTCGATCGTGTCGTCGCCTGGTCCATTTACCAGATCGGCGCGGTTCTTCGTGGAATCCGTGGGATCCTCACCCATGTAGTAATGGATCTCACTGCATGGACCGCATGGGCCGGTCTCGCCCATTTGCCAGAAATTGTCCTTGCGCCCGAACCGCAGAATTCGTTCTTTGGGCGCGCCCACCTGTTCCCAGAATCTTTCCGCGTCTTCATCCGGGCCAACTTCGTCGTCGCCTTCAAACACACTGAACCAAAGTCTGGCCGGATCCAGTTTCCATTCGTTGACCAGCAGGTCCCAGGCAAGCTTGACGGCTTCCTCTTTGAAGTAGTCGCCGAAAGAGAAATTGCCAAGCATCTCGAAAAACGTGTGATGCCGGGCCGTCTTGCCGACCTCGTCAAGGTCGTTGTGCTTGCCACCCGCGCGGATGCATTTCTGCGACGAACACGCCCGCTCGTAATCGCGTTTCTCGGTTCCGAGAAACACATCCTTGAACTGGTTCATCCCGGCGTTGGTGAAAAGCAGGGTCGGATCATTGGCGGGCAGTAAAGGCGAAGAGCGCACACGTGTATGGCCGTGCCGCTCGAAGTACTGCAGAAAACTTTCGCGAATTTCGTTGCCCTTCATAACTTAACCTGAGTTTAGCATGCGTATTCCGAGCGAGAGAAACAGACGAAAAACAAAGACAATCCACAAAGTCACACGAAAGCGCACGAACAGCTGTTCGCGTTAGTTTCATGTTATTTCGTGGATCGTTTCGTTTACTCTTCGTTCTCAATTGCCGCGCGTGAGATGGCGCGGATTTTGTCGCCGACTAAATCAAATGGAAAGCCCTGGCGTAATAAATGATCGAAGAGGCTTTTGGCTTCGGCCCGGTTTTGCGGCCGCCCCCGGAGTCTGATTCGCTTTTCAATCGCTCGATCGATTAACTCTGCTTCGGGAGTTTCGGCAAAAACCAGATCGAGCGCTTCTTCCGCCACCGCGCGATCGACTTTTTTCATCATCAGATCTCTTTCCAGCCGGCGTCGACCGGTGGGTTTTTGTTTCACCTTGTGTGAGGCAAAACTCAAGGCAAAGTGTTGATCGTCCAGATACCCATACTCCCGCAGCCGCGCAATTACTTCCTCCACAATTGACTTGTTGGCGTGGCGACCTTGTAGCAGACGCTCCCTCAGTTCAGCCACAGAACGCGGCTTTGCAGCCAGCAATTTCGCTGCACGCGCAAACGTCTTTGCCCGGCGTTCTTCAGGCGTTAAATTGCGCGCGGCAGTATCTTCAGCTTTTCTTGATGAGCGCTTGAACACGTGCGCATTTAATCACATCTTCAAGATGGTTGAGACGAGTTTATCTCGCGCTAGCAATCTGCATTACGAGTCCCTGACTATGAGCGCTAGAATAAAATCATGGATGGAGTGATCTGCATCGACAAGCCGGCGGGAATAACCTCACACGATGTGGTTGCGCAGGCGCGTCACATACTCAGGCACCCGCGCGTGGGCCATGCCGGTACCCTCGATCCTTTTGCTACCGGCCTCCTCGTGTTGCTTGTCGGCCGCGCCACTCGCTTAACGCAGTTTCTGAACGGGCTGGAAAAGGAGTATGAAGCAATCATTCGGCTGGGTTACGCTACGGATACGGCGGACATCACGGGCAAACCATTATCTGATCCGCAGGGCGGGAAAAACTGGGCAAAGGTGGAGGCAAGGGACGAACTAGAGCGTGCGCTGGCTAGCTTGCGAGGTGAAATTGATCAAGTGCCTCCGATGTACTCTGCCAAGAAACAAGGCGGCCGCAAACTTTATGAGCTCGCGCGCAAGGGTGAAGAAGTGGAACGTCTGCCGGTGCGCGTCACGATTCATGAGTTTGAAGCGATGAAGCCAGACGGCAAGTGGTTGAAAGACAATCTCGATGGCACCTTTGATTTCGAGGCGCGGGTAGTTTGTTCGTCAGGCACGTACATCAGAACGCTGGCTGAGGACTTCGGGAAGCAGTTAAACGTGGGGGCCCATTTGGCCGAGCTGCGACGCACGCGCGTTGGAGACTTCGCCATCGACAACGCCAGGACTTTAGTTCAACTGAAAACGAGTGTGGCGGAAGAAGCGCTGGGGAAGATTCTTTACAAACCCGATGAAGCGTTATCGCGTTTGCCTGCAATCGACGCGGGCGAAGAAGACGTTCGCAGATTGCGGCATGGAATGAATTTGCAAGTTTCGGGAGAATCCTGGACGGAGGGCGAGCCCGTCAGGATTCGCGATGCAAAAGGTAATCTGATTGCCGTGGGAACATTTGATTCCGTAAATAGCGTCTTACATCCATCCGTTGTACTTTCTCACGAAGACTGATGAAGAAACGTTACTGGATTGGCGGGCTGTCCGCCTTAGCGGCTACCTCGATCGCAGCCAAGCTATTGTTGCGTCCGCGCGATGTTGAATGGGAAGAGAACCGCACCAATGTCTTCCATGCGGACCATTCTCATTTTTCAGATGTTGGCGGTGTGGGCGTGCACTTCCAGGAAGCGGGCCCTGAAGACGCACCGGTCGTGGTTCTAATTCACGGTTTCGCATCATCAAATCTGGTTTGGAGCAAGGTGCTGCTCGAGCTCGCTGAACAAGGTTTCAGAGTCATTGCTCCTGATTTGTTGGGTTACGGTTATTCGGCCAAACCGCGTAATCTCGAATACACGATCGGGCGCCAGGCAAAAATGGTGGTCGGTTTGATGGAGAAACTCGGAATTGAGCGCGCAAACATTGTCGGAAGTTCTTATGGCGGCGCGGTCGCAGCAACGATCGCTCTCGATTACCCGAAGCTGGTGGAGAAGTTGGTGCTCGTGGGCGCGGTAACGAACAACCGGCCGACCAGGTACATGCTGATGCGTTTGTTTGGCTCGCCGGTGATTGGGGACATTCTTTCGCCGCTGGTGGTTGGTTCGCGCAGGTTGCTGAGAATGCGGATGAAGCGCGTGTATGACCGTCACGCCTGGCCCATGGACGAACGTCGCGTGCAGGCGCGTCATTTACCATTGCGAACGCGGGGCACTCACCGCGCGATCATTCGGACTGTGCGACGCTGGGACGCAGAACGAATTTCACGAGACGCGCATTTGATTACCCAACGAACGCTGGTCGTTTGGGGCGATCGTGATCGCGAAGTGCCACTCGCAGATGCGTATCGACTTCAAGACGAAATACCTGGCGCCCGCCTGATTGTTTTCGAAGAGTGTGGACACCTACCGCACGAAGAATATCCGGAAGAGTTTGTTGAGATCGTGTGCGGGTTTCTGGGGTGAGCTCTTATTTCGTGATACTTCGTGTGGTTTCGTGGATCGTTCGTAAACCAACGGAAACCGATCCACGAAATAACACGAAACGACACGAAAAGTAGCTCGGGGTCCTCGCATTTCTCCGCCGTGCTTCACGCCATATGGAGAGCTTTGCTTACCGACGGGTCGCGACGGATGCGCCAGATCTTCGAGTCGAGGTAGTAATGGATAAATGCGTAGCCCCAGAGAAACGAAATACCAAGCTGCGTGATTAGAGTTTGAGTGCGGCCGGCGCCGTCGCTGTTCAAAGTGGTGTGTCCCAGCCATTGTCTCGGTCCCTGATAAATCAAACCAAACAAAACGCCGAATGCGATGTAGTAGAGCAGTCGCCGGCTGATGAATTCCGCCGCGCCGTATTTGCCGCGCTGTTCTGAATTCGAGACTGCTGGCGAGACCCCCGTGCTCCCAGTCAAACTTTTCGTGTATTTCTTGTTATGAAACCAAATCAGCCGGTGATATTGCAGATTGTGATAGATGGTGAGAATCGCCACGATTGCTATCGGCTTGTGCGGCATTGGCGTCAGCAAAACGATCCAATGCATCGGAATCGCGGCTGCGAGTAACAAATACTTCGGAACATTCAAAGGCACGCCCGAAATTGCGCGTTGAACCTGCCGGCCTAACCAAACGACAAACAGACCCACCGTCCCTGCCAGCAGAATGGTCTCAAGTATGCCAACCCACGATTGCAATGGCGCCGGCACGCGCGTCATCGCTTCGGCATCCCGTGCGATAAAAGCTACAAACGGATAATTGAAAGCAAACAGCAATAACAGACGATCGAGCGCATTATCGACGGCGGCAAGATCGTTGTTCTTCTTTTTGTACAGCACCATGAATCCGTAGTGCTGTTTCACGAGGTGGTAGTAGGCCCAGAGCGCCGCTATGAAAAAGAAGACCAGACCGAAGCCAGCCAACACCAACACCGGCCCAACAGCGAAAAACAAAAGTGAGCCCCAGAGCAAACGCTTCCGGCTCTGTCGCTCAGTTCGATCGAAGTAGGTTCGTGAAAAGGTACCGAACACATGTGGGGCATCAATCAAGATCGCCCACAGCGCCACCATAGGAACCAGCGGGATAATGCCGCTGACGTATAGGATCAGCAGCGCGTAACTGGAAACAACCGAACCAATCAGCCAGATCAGATCGTCACGCGCGCTGATAATCCAGCGCAAACTAATTGCACTGGCCCTGCTTTGCGAGATGACTTCTGCGTTGGTAGCCATTGAAAACTAACGGTTGCGAGGCTAGGATTCTATCACTTCAAAAATTGTCGAAAAAGCGAAGGCGAACTGCGAAATGACCGATCCACAGTCGAACTACAACAGGCTGTTTCAGGCCCATCCCTGGCACGGCGTATCTGCGGGCGTGAATGCGCCGGCGATGGTCAATGCGTACATCGAGATTGTGCCTACTGATGCGGTTAAGTATGAACTGGATAAAACGTCCGGGCACTTACGCGTTGACCGTCCACAACGATTTTCGTCGATGTGCCCGACGCTTTACGGGTTTATTCCGCAGACTTACTGCGGCCAGCAGGTGGCCAAACTGTCGGGGGACCGGACAGGAGCGACAGATATTCAGGGCGACGGAGACCCGATGGATATTTGCGTGTTGACGGAGAAGACGTTTGCGCACGGCAGTTTCTTTTTGCTTGCAAAGCCGATTGGCGGTTTACGAATGATCGACGGCAATCAAGCGGATGATAAAATCATCGCCATACTCGACGCCGACCTGGCGTACGGCCACATCACGGAAATCTCAGAGTGTCCCGTAGCGCTGATTGATCGTTTGAAGCACTACTTCCTCAGTTACAAACAACTGCCCGGCGACGCCCCGAGACGGGTTGAGATCGCAGATGTCTATGGACGCGCCGAGGCGATGGACGTCATCACACGCAGCATGCGCGACTACGACCAGGAAATCCGCAAGTGAATTTGGTTTCGAGTTTAGATTTCAAACCCGGGCCCAACTGGAGCCTTCAAAACTCCAAACTTAAAACTCCAAACTCGAAACTATTACGTTGTTATTGTTTCCTGAATCCCACAGCGAGGGCAGGTCAGGCAGTGTCGAGTAGAGTCGGTCCAGGTAGCTAGCGCTAATCCAGGCTGTTTGCACTCGCCGCGCGTTTCGTTCGCGTGTTGCTTACGCTCAGTATCTTCTGCACTGCAATGCTTGCACAGCCAACCGTAACCAAGATTGAAGAAGTGATTGGTTTGGTTCATGACAGCGTGAGTTAAGCAGGGTGGGCCTGCCGGCACCACCCACCCTGCGCGTAAGTTTCTTACCGCAATCGCCTGGAATCACCTACCGCGATTAGCCGGACTGGAACAGTCGTTCGTCGCCCGTTTCGCACTATTTGCACCTGCGCAACATCGTCGATTTGATGTTTATCCAGCAGCCGGTAAAGATCGTCGGCATTGTCCAACTTTTCGCCGTCCATGCCAACAATAATGTCGCCGATTTCGACATCACCGTCTTCAGTTTGCGCCAGTCCACGCAAGCCCGCCGAAGCAGCAGCCCCACCCGGTGCCACCTGCCAGATCAGGATGCCTTCAGTTACGGGTAACTCGATCCGATTTCGCAGTTGAGCTACGTCACGACTGGTAATCCCAAGCTTCGGACGTTTCACCTCACCTGAACGGACCAACTGAGGGACGATGCGCTTGGCGATATTGACCGGAACCGCGAAGCCGACGCCAGCCGAAGCACCGGTTGGCGAGAGAATCTGCGAATTGATACCTATCATCCGGCCATGGGAATCCAGTAATGGACCACCCGAGTTACCGGGATTGATCGACGCGTCGGTTTGAATCGCGCCTTCAATTGGCCGCCCGTTGCGCGCGCGAATCGGACGCTGCAGTCCGCTGATGACGCCAGTGGTAAGCGTTCGATCCATTCCGAACGGGTTGCCGATAGCCAAAACCTTTTGTCCAACTTCTAGGGTGTCTGAGTTGCCGAGGGGAATTACGGTCAAACCCTCTCTCGGCCGTTCGATTAGTTTGATCACAGCCAGATCGGTATCAGGATCACGACCTATCACCGTGGCTGCATAATTTTTTTGTCCACCAAAACTAACAGCTACCTTCGTTGCTCCTTCGATCACGTGATGGTTGGTCAGAATGTGGCCTTCCTGATCAATAACCGATCCCGTGCCCGAGCCTTCACGCGGTTCTACATAGCCGAAGAAGTCGCGCGCGTATGAAGTGGAGTGGACGTTGACTACACCCGGCGAAAGTTTACGGTAAACCTCGATGTTGTTTAGTTCGTCAGGCGCCACTGCCGGATTGGTTATCCCTGCCGGCGCTTCTTCGGTAAGTGCAATCCCTGCGGGCTGCCAACGATCAGCCAGGCGATCGAAGAACGCGAAAGCGGTGGCAGCAAAAAGTCCGGAAACCAATGAGACGATAATGAGTTGGCGTGCTGAAATTCTATACATGACCTTTATTCTCGATGTTGAAATTCTCTTGAACAGTTCTATTTGGATGCGATACCAACTGGCGCCGTTGCGCGGCGGCGTCGCAGGCTGCTTAACGTCCCGGATTCCATTGAATTTAGGACTGTCTGGCCCCTTGAAGCAAGTCTCGGCACGGTCCTGAATGCATGTTTTCAAGGTGTTTTCTTGAACGTCTAACGACGTGGAATGTTCCGGTTTCAGATCCGAGATCTCAGATCTGAGATATCTGAGATTTCAAATTGAGATTTGAGATGGTGCTTAGGCGAAGAGTGCGAGGAAGGCGCCGGGCAGACTACTAAAGTGGCTAAGGACCACCGCGGGTGCGTCCCAGCCGAGAGCGCTGATTCCGGTAGCGGCGTGGATAAGCATTAGGGCGAGATAGATTCCGAGGACGAGTTTCATCCCGCGGCGCGCAATCGGGAATTGAGCAAAGCGATACAGCGTGTAGCCAGCAAGGCCGCCAATAAGCAGTTTGACGGTCAGAAATGTCGAGTCGCCATGATTCAGCAGCGCTGCCATCAGGCCGTTTCCTTCAGTCGCAACCTCGAGGCGCAACCAGAGAAGGGTCAACTGCGCGTCGAGCCAGTTAAGTGCGAATAGCAAAAACGCTTTAGCGAATGCCCCCACGCATGCTCCTTTGGGAAACGTTGTTTAAACTTCGACCCTTATTACGTCAGAACCTCCAAAACCGAAATGGCCTGGAGGTCCTGTCGTATACGGGAGGAACGAGACTCGTACCGTGGTATCAGTTAAAAACTAACAATACGATATTCGTTCCCGAAATACGTCACGACCGCTAACAACTTCTCGAATCTATATAGTTATTATAGTCGCGATGCGGCGCAAACTGTTAATTCTTCCAGTGTGTACACGCAATAATTCGATTGTCGATCTATTGCAGCACTTCAAAAGATGACTATTTCGATTGCAGAAGCGATCTTGCAGGGTTCGAACAAACTACGTAAGGCAGGTGTCCCAGAGGCGCGGCGCGAGGCCGGCTCGCTGCTCGCCTTCCTTTTAGACAAAGACCGCACGTTTATTCTCAGTCATGCCGATGATGGAATCTCCGCCGAGCAGTTCACGCTATTCCAGGAATTTCTTGATTCACGAGCGCAGGGTGAGCCTTCCCAGTACATTACCGGACGCCAGGAGTTTTATGGGCTGGAGTTTGAAGTGACACCTGATGTACTGATCCCGCGACCGGAGACGGAACTGCTCGTCGAAACCGCGCTTAAGTTGATTGCATCCGAGGCAGATGTTTTGTTGTGTGATGTGGGAACGGGATCCGGGTGTATTGCCGTCACGCTGCTAAAACAACTACCAACCGCGCGAGTAGTTGCGTTGGATGTTTCTGCCGCGGCCCTCGAGATTGCTAAACGCAATGCGGCGCGACATGGCGTGACCGATCGGATTGAGTTTGTGTTGTCGGATTGTTTCGCATCGTTGGACCAACAGCATTTTGATCTGATGGTCTCCAACCCACCGTATGTTGCTGAAGCTGCAGTCGCGACGTTGCAGCGAGAGGTGCGTGACTTCGAACCGCGGGTCGCCTTAACTGCGGGGGCGGATGGATTGGATGTTATACGTCCATTGTTGAAGGAAGCGAAAGACTACCTGAAGCCCCGCGGCTATCTACTCTTTGAAATAGGTTTCGATCAACATGCGGCAGTAGCGGCGTTGATTGACCCTCAAAACTGGGAACTGCTGGATATTCATCAGGACCTGCAAGGCATTCCCCGGACAGTGGCTTTAAGGAAGCGATAAGGGCAGAATAAAACGATCCACGAAACCTCACGAAACAACTAGTTCGTGTTATTTCGTGTTACTTCGTGGATCGGTTTTTGTTTCTACTTTAACGTTTTCAGTTTTTAATCTAATCTTGTCTCATCGTGGATAAATTTCGGATTAGCGGTGGCAGGCCCCTCAAGGGTCGCGTCTCGATTAGTGGCGCGAAAAATTCCGCGCTGCCTTGCATGGCCGCAGCACTACTCACTGGCGAAACAGTAACTCTTCACAATTTGCCATACGTGCGCGACATCATTACGCAGCGCCGTTTACTCGAAGATCTGGGAGCGACGGTACTGACACCCGAGTTACGAAGTCACAAGATCACCGCCAGCAACATTGAATTATTTGAAGCGCCTTATGAGCTGGTGCGCACCATGCGAGCGTCAGTGCTGGCGCTGGGACCTTTGCTCGCGCGTTTTGGTAAGGCCAAAGTTTCTTTGCCCGGCGGTTGCGCCATCGGCACGCGTCCGATCGATCTGCATCTTGCCGCGTTTGAGAAACTGGGCGCGCAGGTAAAACTCGAATCCGGCAACGTGATTGCGCGTGCGCCGAAGGGCCGCCGGTTGATCGGCGGGGAGTTTGATTTTGATAAGGTGACTGTCACGGGAACCGAAAACCTGATGATGGCGGCGACGCTGGCAACCGGCACTACAGTATTGCGTAACGCTGCGCGCGAGCCGGAAATCGAGGACCTGGCTGAATTGCTGAACAAGATGGGCGCCCGAGTGCGCGGCGCCGGCAGTGAAATTATTGAGATTGAAGGCGTCGAAAGCCTGGGCGGCGCTCAACACACCATAATTCCGGACCGCATCGAGACTGGAACATTCATAACAGCGGCGGCGATTACCAAAGGCGAGTTGGAGATAAGAGACTGCGAACCACGTCACCTGACCAGCGTGATCGAGAAATTTCGCGAAACAGGCGTCGAGATTGAAGAGATCAATTCCAGCACCTTGTCAGTTCGCCGCCCCGGGAAACTAGTGGCACGAGACGTAACCACGCATCCGCATCCCAGTTTTCCGACTGACATGCAAGCGCAGTACATGGCGCTGATGACGCAAGCCGATGGTCGCGCAGTAATTGAGGAAACAGTTTTCGAAAACCGTTTCATGCACGCGTCTGAGTTGCAGCGTATGGGTGCAAAGATTTCGATTGACGGACATCGCGCAGTTGTAACTGGTCCAACTGCTTTAACCGGAGCGCCGTTGCAAGCTTCAGATCTGCGCGCTTCAGCATCATTGGTGCTGGCCGGGCTGGTCGCTAATGGCGAAACAGTTATCGATCGCGTGTATCACATTGATCGCGGATACGAAAAGATAGAGGCCAAACTGCGCGCGTTGGGGGCCGATATTGAGCGTTTGTATGAGTCGGTGACGGCGCCGCTTTCTCAGCCGGCACAGCCAGGAGTGCCCGCAGAGATGTAGCAGCATGCTTAGAATGTGTAACAGGCGGAAGCGAGCCCCAGGGACCTATTAGACGAAAGTGAAACGAGCCCGCAAAGTGGGCGATAGCTCTAACAGATAAGACCGGCGGATTGCTTTCGCCCGTTCCACGGGCTCAAAGACTTCCGTTCACAACTGCCCTGGGGCTTACGCCCCAGGCTCTATGCTTTCACCTGCTCCGCAGGTTTCAAACCAGAAAAGAACAAATGCCAGAAGAACAGAGTTGCTTATTTTGTCGGATGATTTCAGGGGAGATAGCGACGGATTTCGTTCATCAGGACGACCGGTCGATAGTAATTCGCGACATTAATCCGCAAGCGCCTACCCACGTGCTGGTGATTCCCAGGGAACACCTGGAGTCGCTCGATGAAGCGTCCCAAAGCGATGAGGGCCTGCTGGGACACCTTCTCCGCGTAGCTGCTCGCGTGGCTAACGATGCCGGACTTTCAGACAGCGGATACCGCACGGTAATTAACACTGGAGCCGGAGCCGGCCAGTCAGTTTTCCATCTTCACGTTCACGTGCTGGGCGGACGTCAAATGAACTGGCCGCCTGGATAGATTGGAGTTGTACAGGCTTACCCAATTAAGGTCCGCAACGCATCTTGAAGCGCCTGGAGGTCTCGCTCGCTGAAGCGACCCAAAGTACGAATAATCAAACTCTTTTGAATAGTCGTAAGGATGGGCTTCACAGTCGAAGGCTTAAGTAGAGATGCCGCTTTCCAATCAGTCACCACTACTTCGCCCAATCTGGAATACGCCGACGTTTGGGCTGTGATGGCCATAAGGACCACATCCGGACGGACTTCATTATAAGTGTTAGAGCTAATCACGACCGCGGGCCGCTTCCTGGTCGAGGATTGATCGGTGAAAGGAACGGAACAAGAACTACGTCACCGAAACTATAGGTTGTCGTATTCGGCATCGTCAGGATTGTTCCAAACGTCGGCGGAGACGGGCTCAGAAAGGTTTGAGGCCGACTTCACCAATAGTCGATCATCGCACTGCGAAAGGAAATCGACAAAGTCGCGGACTTCTGCGATTTTCTCTGGTGGGAGCGCCTTTATCTTGTCGAGTAGTTCCTTCTCTTGCATAACTCAATTTGAGAACAGGTATTAACCCGGATCACAGCCTGCAGATCAGTAACTCGCGTTCGTAGATTGTTTCAGGCGGCAAGCGATCGTGTAAGTCCAGAAACAGTTCTTCGTGTCCCAGTACTTCATTCCGCCACGCATTACGGTCAAACGCCTGCAGCTCCTCGAATTTGTCCTTCGGGAAGTCCAAACCGTTCCACTCCATGTCTTCATAGAGTGGCATCCAGCCAATCGGTGTCTCCTTCGCGAGGGCGCGCCCGTGAACCCGATCCACGATCCACTTCAAGACGCGCATGTTTTCACTGAATCCCGGCCACATGAAGTTGCCGTCCGCGTCTTTGCGAAACCAGTTCACATGAAACACCCGCGGGGTTTCAGTCAATGAGCGCTGCATGCGGATCCAGTGCCGGAAGTAGTCGCCCATGTGGTAACCGCAAAACGGCAACATCGCCATTGGGTCGCGACGCACTTTTCCGATCGTGCCGGCGGCGGCGGCGGTCATTTCCGATCCCATCGTCGCGCCTGTGTAAACTCCCGAGCTCCAATTGAACGCCTGGTAGACGAGCGGCATGGTAGTGGCACGGCGCCCGCCAAAAATGATCGCACTGATTGGAACGCCATTCGGGTTTTCCCATTCGGGATCGATGGTCGGACATTGAGACGCTGGAGCCGTGAAGCGTGCATTGGGATGCGCGGCTTTTGCGCCCGTCGTCTTCGCGATTTCGGGCGTCCACTTGTTTCCTTGCCAATCAACGCATTCCGCAGGTGGCTCATCCGTCATACCTTCCCACCACACTCCGCCGTCAGGCGTTAACGCAACATTGGTAAAAATCGAATTCTTTGCCAGCGAAACCATCGCGTTCGGATTCGTCTTCGCTGACGTGCCCGGAGCGACGCCAAAGAAACCCGCTTCCGGATTGATTGCATGGAGCCGGCCGTTGGCGTCCGGTTTGATCCAGGCTATGTCATCGCCGACCGTCCACACTTTCCATCCGTCAAAACCAGCAGGCGGAATCAACATCGCGAAGTTGGTCTTTCCGCAAGCGCTTGGAAAAGCCGCCGTCACATAAGTCTTTTCACCTTGAGGATTTTCCACCCCGACGATCAGCATGTGTTCGGCCATCCAACCTTCGTCGCGTGCGATGTTGGACGCGATCCGGAGCGCGAAGCATTTCTTACCGAGCAACGCGTTACCGCCGTATCCCGATCCGTAGGACCAAATCTCGCGCGTCTCAGGAAAATGAACGATGTACTTTTCTTTATTGCAGGGCCAGGGCACATCCGTCTGACCGGGAGCGAGGGGCGCTCCTACTGAGTGCATGCAGGGCACGACGCGTTTGGTTTGCTTATCGATTTCCGCATAAACCGGCAAACCGATGCGCGCCATGATTCGCATGTTTACTACCACATAAGGCGAGTCTGTGAGTTGAACGCCGATTTGTGACATCGGCGAACCGACTGGTCCCATGCTGAACGGCAACACAAACATTGTGCGCCCTCGCATGCAACCATCGAACAGCTCCTTAAGCTTGCGCCGCATGGCGTACGGTTCTTCCCAGTTGTTCGTCGGGCCGGCGCTGTCTTTGGACAGCGAACAGATGAAGGTGCGGTCTTCTACCCGCGCGACATCGCTGGCGTCAGAACGAGCGTAGTAGCAGTTCGGCCATAGTTCTTCGTTGAGTTTGATGAAAGTCCCGCCGGCTACCATCCGGGCTTTCAGCGCCTCGTCTTCTTCCTGCGAACCATCGACCCAATGAATTGCATCGGGTTTCGTCAAGGCGGCCATCTTCTCCACCCAGTTGAGCAAGTGTGTGTTTTTGCTCAATGGTAACGATGTGTCACGACCTTCCTTTGTGCGAGTAGAGCTCATACCTTCTCCAAAATTAATGTATTAGAAATCGATAACCGAGTTGGATTGTCGAGGCGCGTGAGCTAATCCGCGGCTTCTCGCGCGATCCGGCCTTCGCGAGCTAATTCTCGCAAGGCGGTGGACAGGTCACGGGCGGCCCGTTCAATTCGGTCCGCAGCAGCTTCCAGCGAATCCATCTCGCCGCTTAGTCGCTGCGGAACAACTGTCAAGGCGTCTTCGATTAGTTCAACCAATCGCGTGGCCGCGGTCGTCACTTCCTGTTCACCGCGATTCAACTGCCGCATTGGTTCCATAATGTTAGCCCTGACCTGATTCGGTAAACTAGACTCTTACAACACGGAGGGCACTGGAAGCAAGACCCCACAAGCGAATCCGCAGATTACGCAGATTACACAGATTAGGAATTGAAAGGGCCGGGTTGACGTGGTCAATCGGCAAAAAACATCTCGAGCGGAGCGACCGCGTCGAATCCGCAGATTACGCAGCTTACACAGATTTGAAGTTTGGACAGTTGGGTAACCGTTGTCCGAATGCAAGAAGTCTTGAGCCACAAGCGAATCCGCAGATTACACAGTTTGAAGTTCGGACGGTCGGGTTCACATTGTTGATTGGCAAAATAGTACAGAACCCTCAAAACCTACTGACAACTCTAAGCGTTAAATTCTAATCTGTGTAATCCGCGAAATCTGCGGATAGATTTGTATGCAGAAACCCGGCAAAGAAGCTTTCGGCAGAAAAGAGTGGCAATTGATCGAGTCGCTGCGTACACCCGCGCAAGTGCAGAGGTACTTCAGTTCCATGCCTTACAACTGGGAGCGCAAGGGCGGAACGTTGCGATCGTTTCGCGAAGTTTTGAAAGTTGAACAAGCCCACTGTTTGGAGGCAGCGGTGGGGGCGGCGGTGATCCTGGAGCAACATGGATACCCGCCCCTGTTGATGGATATCGAATCCGTAGATCTGCTCGATCACGTGATCTTTGTTTTTCAGAAGGACGGACTGTGGGGATCGATTGGGCGTTCACGTGACATTGGTCTGCACGGGCGGCGTCCCCTCTTCCGTTCGCTACGAGATTTGACCTGGAGTTATTTCGATCCGTACGTTGATTTTTCCGGTCGTATCAAAGGTTATGGATTAACCAGCCTTTACGATTTGGGAAACTACGACTGGCGATTCTCGCCGCGCAAGATGACGAAGATTGAGGATCATTTGCGTCAGATTCCGCACCGGCGAATACGTTCGTCCAACAAGCGTTACGAACAACTGCTGGCGCGTTATAAGAAA
>Ga0190265_10000944_pt1 | contig 18952 bp, 16 predicted proteins | sample Popmic124T_FD_133135 | JGI IMG/M metagenome (GOLD analysis project Ga0190265, IMG submission 133135) | Populus adjacent soil microbial communities from riparian zone of Indian Creek, Utah, USA - 124 T | ecosystem: Environmental > Terrestrial > Soil > Riparian zone | place: USA: Utah | collected...
CGGGGTCGACGTGGTAGCCGCCCGAGAACACCTCGTTGCGGTTGCCGACCGGGTCGAAGAAGTAGATCGTGTGACCGCGGGTGATTCCGTGACGGGTCGGCCCGACGTCGATGTCGATGCCGTTGAGGCGCAGGATGTCGGCCGCTCGCCCGACGTCGGACCAGCTGTCGAGCCAGAACGAGAAGTGGTGCAACCCGCCGTTGGTGCCGCGGGTGAACGCCACGTCGTGCGGCGAGCGCGACCGCTCGAGGAACGCGATCAGCTGGTGCCCCTCGTTGCTGACGAGTTGTTCGGTGAGACGGAAGCCGAGCGCCTCCTGCATGAAGTGCGCGACGTCACCGACATGTTCAGTGGTCAGCAGACAATGGTCGAGTCGGGGTGGCGCGATGCCGACGAGGTCCATCGGCATCGGCGGCGGGTTGAACAACGGCAGCCCGTTGCCGACCTTCTCCATCTTGGCGTAGATCTCCATGATGTGGCCGCTGGGTGTGTCGAAGCGGATCGCGTCGCCCATCGCCCGCTCGGTCTCCGGTGCCAGGCGCTGCACCGTGCACCCGTAGCGCTCGAGCGTCGTCTCGTAGCCGGCGAGATCCTCGACCGACTCGGTCTTCCACCCGATGTGCTCGACGCCGTACCGCGACGCCTCGGTGAGGATCACCGAATGGTGGTCGTGCTCGTCCCACCCCTTGAGGTACACGTGACCTTCGTCGCGCTCGACTTCGCGCAGTCCGAGGACCTCGGTGTAGTACCCGACGCACAGCTCGAGGTCGGGAACGCGTACTTCGATGTGACCGAGACGGAAGATGCCCATGCGATCGATCTTGGACCCCCGACGCGAGCAGCGATAGCTCTCCGTTCCAGACTGTGCAACGATTCAGTTGCACCGCGCGGGGACGCGCCTGCATCGTCGCAGCACCAGCCGCAATCTTTTGAGCCGGAACCATCGAGATGGGGGTCGCCATGGCATTCGACGGTGAACAGTTCGTCGCGGAACTGCGCAACGACCTGATCGAATCTGGCCGCACCCTCGACAAGGCAGTGTGGGTCGAGCGAGTCGTGCAGGGTGAGGCCAAGCCAGAAGAGCTCGTCGGCTGGGCCCGTCAGCACTACTGGGGCGTGACCTACCACACCCGGCGCGTCCTGTCGGCGTGGGTGACCAAGATCCCGTACGAGATGACCGACGGCGTGATCGAGAACCTCGCCGAGGAGGTGCTCGGCACGCAGTCGAAGACCGGCCTCAGCCACATCCACTGGCTGTTCGAGTTCACGCGCGCGCTCGGCGCACCCGACGAGGCGATCACGCATGCGGTGCCCAACGTCGAGGCCGTGGCATGTGAGAGCTTCCTCTACAACATCGCTCTGCAACGCCCGTGGTACGAGCTGCCGTTGGGCGGGATCCTCGCCATCGAGAACCAGATCCCGCCCGCCTACATCCGCGTCGTGCAGGGCTTCAAGGAGCACTACACCGACGTCCTCGATCCCGACGACTACGCGTTCCACACGATCCACATCACCGTCGACGAGGAGCACGGCGGTCACGTCGGTGAGTTCGCCGAGCGCTACCTCGACACCGAGGAGAAGCGACGCTCGGCACGCGGCGCGTTCCTCGCCGGGGCCGAGCTCACGCGCCGTTGCTGGGACGCGTTCGAGGGCGTCACCTGGTGAAACGACGAGGGTGACGGCAGGGCGTGGGCGAGCCCCGATCCGGACCGAAGTCGTATTCGACCGTCACCAAGGCGACCGACGTCCTGTCGTCGTTCAGCTTCGCCGAGCCGGTGCTCGGCGTGTCGGAGCTGGCGCGCCGGCTCGGAATGGGCAAGTCGACCGTCTACCGGTTGCTCACGACGCTCGTTCGGGCGGGCTGGGTGGAGCAGACCCCCGACAGCCGCTACCGGCTGAGCCTCAAAGTCTACGAGCTCGGTCAGCAGGTGGTGGCCGGGCTCGACCTGCGCGACGTCGCCCACACGCCGCTCGAGGTGCTGCGCTCGCAGACCGGTCTCACGACGCACGTGGCGGTGCTGTCGGTGCCCGACGTCGTCTACGTCGATCGCTTCGAGAGCCCGGGCATGATCGCCGTGTCGGCACGCCTCGGCCGTCGCCGCCCCGCCCACGGTTCGTCGGCCGGCAAGTGCCTGCTGGCGTTCGGCGACCGCACCCAGGTCGATGCCGTCGTGCGCGCCGGGCTGCAACGCCTGGGACCGCGCACCATCAGGTCCCGCTCGTCGCTCGAACGGGCACTGGCCGAGGTGCGCCGCGTCGGTCACGCGGTGAGCGTCGAGGAGTCGGATGCTGGGATGTCGTCGATCGCCGCCCCGGTGTTCGATGCGTCGGGGGCGTGTACCGCGGCAGTGGCCGTGTCGGGGCCGCCGTTCGCGTTGCCGGAGGAGGACCATCCGCGGATCGTCCGCATGGTCGTCGCCACGGCCGCCGAGATCTCGCGCGGCCTCACCGCGCGCCAGCGAGCCTGAGCCGCACTGACGCGCCGATGGGACGGTCTCAGTCGGCGACCGGACGGAGCGACGCCGGCGAGAGCCCGCCGAGTCCGTGTGCCCTGGCCCACTCGGTGATGTGCGCCAGGTCGGCGTACACGGCGGCCGGATTCTCGTGTCGTGCTGATGCCGACCCATCGTGGGCGACGGACGCGGCCACCGCGCCGACGCCGAGGGCGACTCCGACGACGATCGCCCGCTTGCGATTGACGCGGTTGGATGTGGCGGAGATGGAGTTGCTGGCGATGGATGTGGTTGGGATGGAGTTGCTGAGCGTTGTCATGCCGCCGAGCGAACCGCGACCGACTTACCGGGCATCTACATCGAACTTGCGATCCCACCCGGGACGCGTCGCATCCCGGACAGACCGCAGGAGGCGGCCCATCCGGGATGCATCGGATCATGAAACGGGCTGGAAGTAGTGCGTGTCGAGCCAGTCGGCGACGTGCTCGCCGATCTCGGCACCCTGGACCTCGGCGGTGCGGAAGTGGATGCCCTGGTATATGCGGGCGTCGATGGTGTCCTCGATGACATCAGCGAACTGCTTGTACACGCGCGTCACGTTCGGCTCGTTGGGCACGATCTTGACGACGCTGAAGGGCGTCTTGTTCTTGCCGAAGAAATCCTCGGCGGTGTGCATCATCGCGCTCGTGACGCAGTTGTAGCCCGACGGATGGTCCGGATACGGCGGTGTCGCGACCAACGACGTCCATCCGCCGTCGCCGACGGTCCTGTGGTTGCCATCGACGTCGCCGTTGTGGATGGCGGTGATCGGACGCCAGAAGTTGAAGGCCGCCTTGTCGCTCCAGCAGTTGATCAGGCCGTCGGCCCCTGACATGTTCAACATCGCGAACAGCCGGGCTTCCTCGACGAGGCTCAGGCCGCGCTCCTGGGCGGCGACGCGGAACGCGCGATTGAACAGCTCCACGGGATGGACGACGTAGAAGCGGGCGATCGCTTCCTGCCTCGGGCTGCGAGCGCTGTCCGGCCTTCCGAGCGCTTTGACCTCGTCGTATTCCTTGGTGTAGGCGCGACTGTTGAGCTCGGGCGGGCCCTGCGACTGGAACTGCGACGGACTCTCGAGTACGAACGGCCGCACGTTTGCCACCCATGCGAACGGGTCGCTGCCGAGTCCAGGTGGAGCCGGACGCCACTGGCCCGCCTCGAGGCCGGCCGTGAACGAGAACGGGACGTACCGGCCGTCGTCGGATCTCTCGGCCAGCATCGCTGCCGCGGCGGCCGCGCCGGCCGCGATCCCATCGGTCTTGGCCGCACCGTCGGTGATCTCCGCCATCGCGTCGGCATACAGGGCGTCGACCCGGTCGCGGACCACCTGCGGCAACGGCGGCACGGGCCCGATCCCGAGCCCGACGAGCACGTGGTGCGCGGCGGTCGCAACTGCGGCCTCCGGTGACGCTGACGGTGACGCGCCTGGGAGTCCGGCCAGATACGGCTGGTGTCCCCCGTCGATGGCGTTGACCGCGTCGTACACGGCACCGTGCACCATCGCGAGGTGGAGCGCCGAGACCTGCGGAGCCTGACCAGCGCCCGGAGTCGGCGCCGTGGGGGAGTTGATCAGCGCGTTTGCGGCATGGAGGTTCCAGTCCCGCACCGCGCCAGAGTTCTCCGGCGATGCCGCGGCGCGAGTACCGAGGATCGGCGTCACGCCGAGCGCGATCAGTGCCGCGAGTGCAGTCAGGACGCCGCGACGGTGAACGCGCTTGTCAGGCTTGTGTCGGAACAGACGACCTCCCCTCTGCTCCGAGCGTGAGCCAGCCGTGTCGTCATGCCACGGCCGCGGGTCGAGTTGTTGATGCTTGTCGGTGGTTGTCATGCGGCACAGCAAACGGGGTGCGACTTAGAACGAACTTGCGTCGGTAGTGGGTTCCACCGAGCCAACGGCGTGCGACCTACCAGGAACCTGTCGCCGCTGGCCGACGGTTAAGTTGCGTGAAAGTTCTGACGCGTGCGATGAGGGCCGCCCATGGAGTTCAGAATCCTCGGTCCACTCCAGGCCCTGTCCGACGGCGAGCCCGTGGACCTCGGCCCGCACAAGCAACGGTCCCTTCTCGCGCTCCTCCTGCTGAGCGCCAACCGGGTCGTCTCGACCGACCGGATCCTCGAGGAGCTCTGGGGCGAGGAGTCAGCAGGCAAGGAAAAGGCCCTGTGGGTGCACGTGTCGCGGTTGCGGTCGGCGCTCGAACCGGCGCGGGCCGAACGGGGCGAGAGCAGCGTGTTGCTCACGCGGGACCACGGGTACGTGTTGCAGATCACGCCGGATGCGCTCGACGCGCACCGCTTCGAGGCCGCCGTCGCCGAGGGACGGGGACTGGTGAAGGACGACCCGGCCGCCGCGTCGGTGGTGCTCGAGGATGCGCTGGCGATGTGGAAGGGCCCGGCCCTCGCGGATTTCACGTACGAGGACTTCGCCCGCGCCGAGATCGGCCGACTCGAGGCGCTGCGGCTCGACGCCGCCGAGCACCGGATCGACGCCGACCTTCGACGCGGCCACGCCGGAGAACTGGTCGCCGAGCTCGAGCGGCTGGTCGCCGAGCATCCGTTCCGAGAGCGGACCGTGGGTCAATTGATGCTCGCGTTGTACCGCGCCGGCCGCCAGGCCGACGCGCTCCGCACGTTCCAGCGGTTCCGGCGCCATCTCGACGACGAGCTGGGGCTCGAGCCGTCGCCGGAGCTGTGCCGCCTCGAAGAGCAGATCCTGCTGCACGACTCGCGTCTCCAGTCGCCGACGACCGCGGCAGCGGCTGCGACCGTCGCCGTTCGCTCGAACCCGTTCAAGGGCCTCCACGCTTTCCGTGAGGCCGACGCCGCGGACTTCTTCGGTCGCGACCGTCTCGTCGCCGAGGTGGTGGGCCGGATCGCGGCAGGCGCGCACCTCGTGACGCTCGTCGGCGCCAGCGGGTCGGGGAAATCGAGCGTCGTGCGCGCCGGCATCCTCCCTGCGCTGCTCAAGGGAGCCGTGCCGGGATCGGAGGACTGGACGTTCGCGTCGATGGTTCCCGGTTCGCACCCGTTCGCCGAGCTCGAAGCCGCATTGCTGCGGGCGACGCTCGACGCGCCGGACAGCCTCGACGCCCAACTGCAGGACGAGACGACCGGGCTGCTCCGCGCCGCGCTGCGCGTACTGCCCGACGAATCGTCGCGGCTGCTCCTCGTCATCGATCAGTTCGAGGAGCTGTTCCTGCTCGTCGCCGATGAAGCAGTGCGACGGCGGTTTCTCGCCAACCTCGTGACGGCCATCGACGACGCGCACGGCCGGTCGACGATCGTCCTCACGCTCCGCGCCGACTGCTACCACCGCCCGCTGGATCACGCCGAGTTCGCCGCCCGTTTGGGGTCGAGCATCGTCAACGTCGTCGCCCTGGCGCCCGACGAGCTCGAGGCCGCTGCCGAAGGACCGGCGGCGAGCCGCGGCGCGACCCTCGAACCGACCCTCGTCGCCGAGTTGTTGACCGACGTCATCGGCGAGCCCGGGGCGCTTCCGATCTTCCAATACGCGCTCACCGAGCTGTACGACCATCGCGACGGAGACGTCCTCACCGTGGCCGCCTACCGCGCGATGGGTGGCGTGCGCGGCGCGCTCAGCAGGCGCGCCGACGATCTCTACGAAGCGCTCAGCGCCGACCAGCGCGCTGCGAGCCGGCAGCTCTTTCTTCGCCTGGTGACGATCGGCGAGCACGACGATTGGGGGCGACGGCGGGTACCCGCAGCCGAACTGGTGTCGATGGATGTCGACACGGTCACGATGGAAGCGGTGATCAGCCAGTTCGGGCGGCACCGGTTCCTTGCGTTCGATCGTGACCTGGTCACGGGGGCACCGACGGTCGAGGTCGCTCACGAGGCATTGCTCCGGGAGTGGGCTTTGCTGAGCGGCTGGGTCGAGACCGGCCGCCACGACGTGAAGCGCAACGCCTCGCTGCGGGCGGCGATCAGCGAATGGGAGCAATCGGGTCGCGACGACGACTACCTGCTGACCGGCAATCGCCTGGCCGAGTACGAACGTTGGAGCCGGGAGACGTCGATGCGTTTGACGATGCTGGAGCGCGACTACCTCGACGCGTCGCTGGCACGCCGGGACGCCGAGCTGGCGACCGAACGGGCGCGAGCGGTTCAGGAGGCCAAGCTTCACCGCCGGGCGCGGGGTGGATGGTGGGGCCTGGTTGCGGCCACCGCGACATTGGCCGTCGTCCTCGCCGGAGTCCTGCTGACGCGGGGAGGGGCCGAACCGAAGCTCGCCCTGTTCCGCCAACACGGATACATCGGCGAGCTCCTGTCCGATGGTCTCCAGCAGGCCGATCGCGAGTTCGACATCGAAGTCAGTGAGCTCACGACTCCGTTTTCCGACTTGACACGCGAGCTCGACCTCCTTGCCGACACGGGGACCGAGCTGATCATCGTGTCGAGCCAGTTCGAGGCCGTCTCGAAGACGGAGGACGTCGCTCGGCAGTATCCCGACACGACGTTTGCGTACATCGACGTCACTGTGTCCGGCGCGCCCTCGGTCGAGTTCGCCGAGAACGAGGGTTCGTTCCTCGTCGGTGCCGCTGCGGCTCTGACGTCGCAGACCGGCACGATCGGTTTCATCGGTGGCTTCCAGTACACGCAGCTCGAGCGTTTCCGGGCGGGGTTCGAGTCCGGCGCCAAGGCGGTCGATCCCGACATCGAGATCGTGAGCAGCTACTTGGCGCTCGATTCCTCCGGCTGGGGGAACCCGCGTCTGGCGAACTCGGTCGCCAGGGAGATGTACGGGGCGGGTGCGGACGTGGTCTTCCACGCCGCCGGCGAGTCCGGAGCCGGAGTCTTCGAAGCATCGCAAACCGAATCGGAAGCCCTCGGCAGGCACCTTTGGACGATCGGCGTCGACGCCGACGCATACCTGGGCGTCACGTCCTCGCAGCGGCCGCACGTGCTGACATCGATGGTGAAGAAGTTCGATGTCGCCGTGTACGAGACCGTCAGGGCCTATCTGTCCGGTGATCTGGCACCAGGGCGACGCGAGCTGACGTTGGCGGACGGGGCGGTCGACTTCTCCACCACCGGTGGACACCTCACCTCGGCGGTGATCGCCCAACTCGAGGGATACCGGGCGGACATCATCGCCGGAACGAGAGGCGTGCCGCGATCACCGTCGGGAGAGCTCGCTCCGCCGCCGGGCGTTGCTCCGACCGCGACCGTCACGGTCACGTTCGATGGCTCGACGTGCGCTCTCGAAAGTCCGTCGATGCTCACGCCGAACGGGGCCGTGCGGATCGATTTCGTCAACGCGACGGACACCGACGCCCTCGTCAAAGTGCGCTGGGGCGACGGATACATCGCCGAAGTCCCTGCTCCACCTCGAGGTCACAACGTTGGCTACGCCGCCCTGACCGAACCGGGCCCGCACCCGATCGAATGCAGCCCCGAGTTCGGCGTAGGGATCACCGGTCCGGCGCTGGCGTGGGGAACGGACTGACCCCGAAGCTCTAGACGGCGAACATGGATCGGCGCGGGGCGGGCGTCTCGATGACCACGCCGTCGAGCGCGGCCGACGTCATCTGGCACAGCCGCGCTTCGACACCGTCGACCTTCGACTCGCACGATCCACACAACCCCATCTCGCAGCCGCGGCGGGGACGCGGGTGCCGGGCGACGTCGCGGATGGTGCGCAGCGCCGACAGGTCGGGCCAGGCATCGACGCAGAACTCCTCGCCATCGACGGTGAAGGTGACGCGCAACACCTCGGGCACCGCCGTCAGTTCGAGCTCGGTGGCCATCGTCGGCACCGTACGCACGACGGCGCGTCGAAGACCAGGCTCGCGTTGCGCGATGTGCAACGGCGCCTGGCCCATCCGACGAGGAGTGCACAATGCGCAACGCGGCGACACGGGCGACTGCTCCGATGGAGCATGATGCGCTGACGTGCTGCAACATGCACGGGCTGCTCCGCCCACCGCTCGAAAGGGTGCTCGATGACGATCGCGGATGACCGCAGGACCACCGCCGACTTCTCGTTGCGCGACCGCTACACCGCCGAGGACGGGCAGATCCTCGCGACCGGCATCCAGGCGCTCGTCCGCCTCCCGATCGACCTGATGCGCGCCGACCGGCGCGCCGGACATCGCACCGCGGCCTTCATCGCCGGCTACCAGGGATCACCACTGGGCGGCTACGACCGCGAACTGGCATCCCAGGCCGAGATCCTGCGCGCCCTCGACATCGTGCATCGCCCGGCGGTCAACGAGGAGCTGGGAGCGACGGCGGTGATGGGGAGCCAGCTGTCGATGACCTTCGCATCGCATTCGTTCGATGGTGTCGCCGGGATCTGGTACGGGAAATCGCCCGGACTCGACCGGGCGGGCGACGCGATCCGCCACGGCAACTACGCCGGCACGAGCCGGCTCAGTGGAGTGCTCGCGCTCGTTGGCGACGACCCGGCCTGCAAATCGTCGACGCTCCCGTCGAGGTCGGACGTCACGCTCGCCGGGCTCGACCTGCCGATCGTGTACCCGGGCACGATCCAAGACGTCATCGATCTTGGCCTGCACGGGTTCGCGCTCTCGCGGGCGTCGGGGTCGTGGGTGTCGATGAAGATCGTCACGTCCGTCGCCGACGGTTCCGGATTGGCGACCGTCGCTCCCGACCGAGTGCGGCCCACGATCCCGACGATCGAGATCGACGGTGGCGGCGTCTGGCAACCGACGCTCACCTACCGCATCGGACCACCGCACTCGCTCGTCGTCGAGCAGGAGCTCGCCGGTCACCGGTGGGAGATGATCACCCGCTACGTCGCCGACAACGACGTCAACCCGATGCTCGTCGATCCTCCGGACGCGTGGCTGGGCATCGTCGCCGCCGGCCACATCGCCGAGATGGTCATGGAGGCCCTACGCATTCTCGGGCTCGACGAGCGCGAGTTGCACGACCTCGGTGTTCGGGTGCTGAAACTCGGCGTGCTCAACCCGCTCGACGAAGGCTCGACGCGACGACTGGCGGCAGGCACGTCGACCGTGCTCGTCGTCGAGGACAAGCTCGAGTGGCTCGAGACGCGGGTGCGCGCCGCGCTCTACGGCAGTGGCTCGTCGCCCACGATCGTCGGCAAGAAGGATGCCGACCGTCGGGCACTGGTCCCGGCGACGGGAGCGCTGACCGCCGAGTCGCTGGTCGAGCCGCTCCGGCGGATCCTGCTCGAGCGGATCGGCGAGGAACGCCTCGCCCCGTCGAGGGCGGCGGAGTCGTTCCGGCTCGTGCTCGGCGCCGAGGCGCAGCGCACACCGTTCTTCTGCTCCGGCTGCCCGCACAACACCGGGCTGCTCGTGCCCGACGGCTCGCTCGTCGGCGCCGGCATCGGTTGCCACGGCATGGTCAGCATGATCGGACGTCCCCAGACCGGTGAGGTGGTCAGCATCACGGCGATGGGCGGAGAGGGCGCGCAATGGGTCGGCGTGGCGCCGTTCGTCGGCGATCGCCACATGTTCCAGAACATGGGCGACGGCACGTTCTTCCACTCCGGTCAGCTGGCGATCCAGTACGCGGTGTCGGCTGGGGCCACGATCACGTTCAAGATCCTCTACAACGCGGCGGTGGCGATGACCGGCGGACAGGACGCGGCCGGCGTCCGGCCCGTACCTGATGTCGCAGCCAAGCTGCTCGCCGACGGCGTCAAGCGGGTCGTGATCACCACCGACGACCCGGGCAAGTACCGCGGTGTCAGCGTCCCGCGCGGCGTCGACGTGATGCACCGCGACCGCATCGTCGAGGCCCAGGAGCAACTGCGGGCGATCGACGGCGTCACGGTGCTGATCCACGATCAGCAGTGCGCGGCCGAGAAGCGTCGTGAGCGCAAACGCGGGCGGGTGAAGCAGGCGAGCTTCCGGGTCATGATCGACGAGCGGGTCTGCGAAGGTTGTGGCGACTGCGGCGTCAAGTCGAACTGCCTCTCGCTGCACTCCATCGACACCGAGTTCGGACGCAAGACGGTGATCGACCAGGCGAGCTGCAACATCGACGCCAGCTGCCTGAAGGGAGACTGCCCGGCGTTCGTGACCGTCGCCGCCGACAGCATCTCGGCCCGATCGGGTGGCGCCACGAGCCGTCCCCTCGATCCGGCATCGTTGCCCGATCCGGCGCGCGTGCTGGCGTCGGCCACGATCCGGATGCCCGGCATCGGCGGCACCGGTGTGGTGACGGTGAGCCAGGTACTGGCGACCGCCGCGAAGCTGGTCGACAAGCCGTCGAGCTCGGTCGACCAGACCGGCCTCAGCCAGAAGGCGGGGCCGGTGGTGTCGACCCTGACCGTCGGGGAGGCCACGCCCGGACGCGTCGATGTGCTGCTGGCGTTCGACCCGTTGTCGTCGGCGACGCGGGCGAACCTCGGTGGGCTCGATCCGGCGACGAGCGTGGCGATCGTCTCGACGAGCGTCGCGCCCACCGGGAGGATGATCGGCAAGGTGGCATCGATGGGCATCGACCTCGATCCGGTCAAGGCCGAGATCGATGCCCGCACGGTGAGCGTCGACAACCGCTACGTCGACGCCGCGGGTCTCACGACGGGGCTGTTCGGGAACTCCGTGACGGCGAACGTGTTCATCGTCGGCGTCGCCTACCAGGCCGGGCTGATCCCGGTCCCGGCCGACGCGATCGAGCAGGCGATCGAGCTCAACGGCGCCGCCGTCGAGGCCAATCAGGCCGCGTTCCGATGGGGGCGTTCGTGGTACGTCGACCCGGAGGCGGTCGAGCGCCAGGCCGACCGCACGAGCCGCTCCGCCAACGCCCAGCGGTTCGACGTCGGGACGTTCGACGATCCCGAGCTGCAACGGCTGGTGGAGGTCAGGGCTGCCGACCTCGCCGTCTACCAGGACGCCAAGTACGCCCGCCGGTACGTCGCGTCCGTTCGCGAGGCCGCCGAGGCCGAGGCCGAGACCGCAGCTCGCACCGGTCGGGACGGCGGAAACGCGAGTGGGATTGACGGTTCGTTCGCCCGCACGGTGGCCCGTCAGCTCCACCGGCTGATGGCGTACAAGGACGAGTACGAGGTCGCCCGGCTGCTGCTCGACGGGCGATCCCAGGTGCGCGAGGTGTTCGGCGACGACGCCAAGGCGACGTGGAACCTGCACCCACCGGCGTTGCGGTCGATGGGCCTCAAGCACAAGCTGAAGTTCGGCCCGTGGACGGCGCCGGCGATGAAGGGCTTGCGTTCGATGAAGCGCCTGCGCGGCACGCCGCTCGACCCGTTCGGCCGGGCCGAGGTGCGCCGGACCGAACGCGCGTTGATCGACGAGTACGTCGCACTCGTGCGATCGCTCCTGCCCACCCTCGCCTCTGACCACGCACGTGCAGTTTCGATCGTCGGACTTGCCGATCAGATCCGGGGCTTCGAGTCGGTGAAGATGCGCAACGTCGAGCAATACCGGGCGGCGCTGGCGGCGGCCAACAGCGAACCCTGACCCCAGCGCGTCGTCAGTCGGCACCCTCGGGCTCTGCGTCGGCGTCGAGCACGATGTATGCGAGCCGCACCGCGAAGATCTGTCGCAACTCGTCGGCGACGTCGATGCGGAACTCCTCGCGATACGTCTGGTCGGTGACGAGGTACACGGTGAACGCGAGGCCGCTGAAGGCGGCGAGGAAGGCGGCCACCCGCAACAACTGCTCCGTCAGCGCGAACGTCGATGCGCCGAGGGAGAACTCGAACAACACGTCGGGCTCACTGCCGACCCACGCCGTCACGGTGTCGGGATGGACGGCGACGAGGCCGAGCAGCACGAAGAACGCCCAGACGACCGATGACACGACGGTGATCTGCACGGCCTGGGTGGTCAGCGCGAGCACCAACATGTTGGTGCGCTGGCCACGGTTGAGCGGAGGTTCGGAGGGGTCACCGTGCTCCGGGAGCACCACCGCGTCGGCGGGCGTCTCGGTGAGGAATGGCCGCACGCTCGGCCAGTCGTCGAACTGTTCGATGGCCGCGATGTCGCCAGGCGCTCTCGTCAACAAGAAACCACCACCGGCGATGACGAACACGAGCAACGTGGCGACGAACGACACGCCGGCCAGCCGCGACATCATCTGCCAGGTCTCGCTGGTGAGAAACACCGCGACCGTGATCAACAGCAGCAGCGGCACCGCGCGTGAGGTGATCGAGCCGAGCAGACGGAGTTGCACACCGAGGCGGCCGAGCACGAAGCGGCTGATCGACACGACTCCGTAGCTCGTCGCGACGTAGACGACGACGAGCGCGGCGAGGCCGAACGCAATGGTGCCGAGCGCGCCGGTGACACTGCGCTCGACCACGATCGCGACCGCCACCGGCACACCGACGAACAGGGCCAACTCGACCGGACCGACGTGGTCGGGCCGCTCGAACAAGCCCCTCCCGAGCACGTGGTTGACCCCCACCAGCAGCGCGAGGACCCCGATGATCGCCCCGGCGACCAGCAGGGCCGACACACCGGCACCGAACTCGCTCTCGAGCCCCAACTCGGCGGCGATCCCGACCACGAACAACACGACCAAGGCGGGGAACGCGCGGGTCCAGACGTTCGTCGTCGCCTGGTAGTCGGCGATGAAGTGCGGGACACCACGTCGGACGAACCAGCGCTCGATCGCCTCTCGATCTGCGCCGGTCGTCACCGCGTCGGAGGCTAGTCCCGGGCCTCGCGACGTTGGCGGTGCTCGCGTCTCGGCTCGACCGAGACGGCGATCCCTCCAAGTCTCCGTAACTCGCTCACATCCGCTTCACAACTCGTTGTCATCGTGGAACCACCCCCGAGACAAGGAGATGGAGAGATGAACAGGAAGATCTTGGCCGGCATCGCCGCCGGGCTGTTGACCACGGCCGTGCTGGTCAGCGTCGGCGTCGGCGCCTACCGCGCCGGTGAGCGCAGCGACCGCACGGTCGAGGTGGTCGGCGAGGTCGTCGCCAACGGTGAGGGCACCACCCGCACCGTGCTCGTACCGGCCGACGGCTACGGCTGGCACGGTGGAGGACACGGACCCGGCCCCGGGTTCCTGATCTTCCCGCTGGTCGTGATCGGGCTGGTGCTGCTGTTCGCCTCGCGCCGGGGCGGGTGGCGCGGCGGTCCGTATCGCTGCCGCGGCGACTATCGCGACGACGAGTTGCGCGAATGGCATCGCCGTCAACACGAGGCGCCCGCTCCGTCGGGCACCGACCCGGTGACCTGAGGTCCGGTCCGGCCAGTGGAGATCCGGCCAGCGGGCAGGGTGCGCGAGCATCCTGCCCGCTGACTGCATCATGGGAACTGCATCATGAGAACTGCGAACCACGTGCTGGTGGTCGACGACGAGCCGGCGATCGTCGAGATCGTTCGGGACTACCTGGCCGACGCCGGATACCGGGTGTCGACGGCGCACTCGGGTGAGGAAGCGTTGCGCCAGGTTCGCTCGATCCGGCCGGATCTGATCGTGCTCGACCTCGGGCTGCCCGGGCTCGACGGACTCGACGTCGCTCGCGCCATCCGACAGTCGTACCGGATCCCGATCATCATGCTGACCGCCCGCTCCGACGAGGCCGACCGGGTGGTCGGGTTGGAGCTCGGCGCCGACGACTACGTCGTCAAGCCGTTCAGCCCGCGAGAGCTGCTCGCCCGGGTACGGGCGGTGCTGCGCCGCAGTGGCCTCGCCGACGAGCACGACCTCGACGCCGACCGCCCGCTCGTCGTCGGTGACCTCGTGGTCGATCCACCGCGCCGCCTCGTCACCGTCGGCGAGCGGTCGGTCGACGTGACCGCCACTGAGTTCGATCTGCTGGCGCGGATGGCGGCGGCGCCCGGCCGGGTCTTCACGCGCGGGCAGCTGCTCGAGACGATTCACGGCGTTGCGGTCGATGCCGGCGAACGCGCCATCGACGCCCACGTGAAGAACCTGCGCCGCAAGATCGAGGCTGACCCACACCGACCGCGACGGCTCGTCACCGTCCACGGCGTCGGCTACCGGCTGGCCGAGTCGTGACGGGTCACCACGGTCCTGTCGGGCGACGCTCAGCGAGGCACGGCGCCCACTGGCGCGGCCCATGGGGTCCCCACGGGCCGCCAGGGGCGTACTGGTGGCGGCGACGATTCCTGCGCGTCGCAGTCGTCGTCACGTTGATCTGGATCGGGTTCGGCGTGCTGTTCGGAGTCATGGCCAGGAACGCCGATGGGGGCCGGGACGGGCGGTCGGGACCGCCGGTCGTCGTCGCCGTCGTCGGTGCCGCGATCGTGGCCACGTTCATCGCCTACCGCCGCCTCGCGCGTCCGGTCAGCGATCTGCTCGACGGTGCCGAGCGTCTCGGCGGGGGCGACTACGACGCGCGTGTGCACCCGGGTGGCCCGCGAGCGGTGCGCACGCTGGGACGGGCGTTCAACGACATGGCCGGCCGGCTGGAGGCGTCAGAAGAGGCACGGCGTCGCTTCCTCGCCGACATCACCCACGAGTTGCGGACGCCGCTCTCCGTCGTCCGGGCCGAGGTCGAGGCGCAACTCGACGGCATCCACCCGCGCGATGACGCGCACCTGACCACGCTGCTCGACCACACCCACACGCTCGACCGCCTGATCGAGGACCTCCACACGCTCGCGTTGGGCGACGCCGGTCAGCTCACGTTGCACCGCGAGGCGATCTCGGTCGGCGCCGTGGTCGACGACGCGATCGCGGCGATCGCCTCCACCGCCGATCGACGCGGCGTCACGCTCACGTCCGTTGGCAGCGCCGCAGCGGCCCTCGAGCTCGACGCCGACCCGGTGCGCCTCGGACAGGTGGTGACCAACCTGCTTACCAACGCGATTCGCCACACGCCACCCGGAGGGACCGTGACCGTCACGATCACCCCCGACGCCGAGTCGGTCACGTTCGTCGTGGCCGACACCGGACCCGGGATCACTGGCGACGTCGAGCGGATCTTCGACCGCTTCGCCCGAGCGGCCGACTCCGGCGGCAGCGGGCTCGGCCTGACGATCGCCCGCCAACTCGTCGTCCGGCACGGCGGAATCCTCACCGCTTCCAACGCACCGACCGGCGGGGCGCGATTCACCGTGCAGCTGCCCCGGACCGCGTGACCGATCGGCACTCTGGCAACGGCACCGTCAGGAAGCGCCGCCGGTGTCCAGATCCCGTTCGAGTTGCTCGTAGTACGCCTTCTGCGACGGGTAGTAGTCCTCGAAGTCGGGCAGCGCTGCGTCCTCGCGTGAGGCGACGAGGTTGTCGAGGTAGTACTCCCAACCCGGACCCACCTCGGCGACGTTGGGTCCGGCTCCGAGATGATGGGCGAAGCGGAGCACGGTGATCCCGTCGGTCTCGGTGAGGTGCGCCTCGAGCCGCCACGATCCGTAATCGTCGACCGCCGACACCGCCAGGTGACGTGGTGGTTCGCACGCATCGATCGTCATGTCGGCCGGTGCGCTGCCCTCCTCGAACGTCAACGTGTAGCGAATCGTCTTGCCGGGCGCCGCGTCTCCGGTCCAACTGGCGAACCAGCGAGCCGTGCGGTCCGACTCGGTGATGCTCGCCCAGACATCGTCGATCGACGCACGGAACGTACGGGTCAGCAGCAGGTCTCGGCCATCCGGAGTGAGGATCAGGCGTCCGGTCGGTGTGGGGTTCATGCGGTGTTCTCCTTGTGGGTCGGGGCGATCGCTCGGCGATCGCGGCGGGCGCGGTACACCTCGGTCTCGAGGGCATCGAGACGACCGGGCCACGGATCCCGGAACTGGTCCAACCACATCTCGAGTTGAGCGAGCGGCCCTTTCTCGAGCCGGTACAGCCGCTCGCGGCCGCGGGACTCGTCGACGACGAGTCCGCACTCGCGGAGTACCCGCAGGTGCCTGCTCACAGCTGGTCGGCTGATCTCGAAGCGTGCCGCAATCGCGCCGGCGCCCATCGACCGGTCGTTCAGCATCGTCATGATCTGCCGGCGAACCGGGTCGGAGATCGCGGCCGCCACGTGCACCGCCAAAGCGTAACAGATCAGTTACGCATTACACAGAGCGCCGCGGTCTGATCGCGTTCGAGCCGGTGCACTACGCCGAGGCGCGCGATCAGGTCCGCCACGCCGGCGTCGCCGAGACCTGACCGCTGCGGTCCACGCGACATGGCGTGTGCGAGGCTGACCGTGAACGGCCACGGTGGGGCGAGCGAAAGGGCAGCACGGATGTCACGGACCGATCTGGTGGAGGCCGCCGAGCAGATCCTCAAACCGATCCAGCAGTTCTCGCGCGGGTGGATGCTCGATCGATCGACGGCGGAGTTCGGCGTCTCGCTCGGCTTCCGCGACGGCGAGGAGTACTGGATCGTCGGCCGGGCCGGGGCGCTCGGCGACGTCGACCCGGAGATCGCCGCCGCGGCGCTCGCGTTCATCGCTCCGGACGCCGTCCGCGAGGCGTGGGAACACATCCCAGTCGGCATGACGCCGAGCCAGGTCACGGCGACGTACGCGTTGCGCTGCACCGGATGGGGCTCCGGCGCGCTCTCCGAGTTCGACCCGGCACGCATGGAGCGCCTCGACCGCCTCGGCCGCCAGGTCGCCGACGGCGCCAGCCCAGCGCTCGGGGTGCTGTTCGCCGCTTGGCGATCCGTCGCCCAGCCCGACGACGTCGGTGCCCGCGCCACGCTCACGATGAACGTCCTGCGCGAGATGCGCGGCGCCGCCCACATCGTCGCCGTCCAGGCGTGTGGCCTCACCCCCGTCGAGGCGATCCTGGCGTCGCCCGCTCCGCCGCCGCGCTCGGGTCCGGCGTGGGCGGAGCACCTCGGCTGGCCCGGTCCGTACCGCGACGCCGACGAGGTGCGGGCAGCGCGGATCGACGCCGAGCGGTTGACGACGCAAATCGTCGCCGCCCATCTCGCCGTCCTCTCCCCCGACGAGCTCGCCGACTTCGCCGAGCTCGTCGAGACGACCCGCAACTCCATCAACATGTAGGGGCGAACATGTGACGCCGCCGTCCCCGGAGTTTCCCTGAACTGTCTGCTCGAAACGAAGCGGCGGCGCGGATGAAGCAGACAGAACGGCGGGGTCGGCGGGGTCGGCGGTCACGTAGCCTGGCCGTCCTATGCAGGTGACGGTGTTGGGAGCCGGGTCGTGGGGGACGACGGTGGCGACACTGCTCGCCGCCCGTCACCCGACGATGCTGTGGGCGCGCAACCCCGACACGGCTGAGGAGATCGAGCGCGAGCACACGAACGCGTCGTACCTGCCGGGCTTCGAACTGCCGGTGAACCTGTTGGCGACCGCCGATCTGGAGAAGGCCGTGGCCCAGGCCGAGCTGCTGATCGTCGGTGTCCCCACGACGGCCTTTCGGGCGACGCTCGAGCAGGCGCGGCCGTGGATCCACCCGTGGATCCCGGTGGTCAGCCTGGCCAAGGGCCTCGAACAGGAATCGCTGCTGCGCATGACACAGGTCATCGCCGACGTGCTGCCCGGCCATCCGGCGGCCGCCCTCACCGGTCCCAACATCGCCCGCGAGATCATGAGTGGGCAGGCGGCGGCGAGTGTGATCGCCACGCCCGACCTCGCCGTGGCGAAGGCCCTGCAGCACGTGATGCGCCGCGGTGTGTTCCGCATCTACACCAACCACGATGTCGTCGGCTGCGAGCTGGGTGGAGCGCTCAAGAACGTCGTGGCCATCGCCTGCGGCATCGCCCAGGGCCTCGGCGTCGGCGACAACACCCGCTCGATGGTGATGACCCGCGGCCTGGCCGAGCTGACGCGACTCGGCGTCGCGATGGGCGGCGAGGCGGCGACGTTCGCGGGCCTCGCCGGCATGGGCGATCTCGTCACGACGTGCATCAGCCCGCACAGCCGTAACCGAACGGTCGGCGAGCAGCTCGGCGCCGGGCGCACGCTCGCCGAGATCACGTCGGCGATGAACATGGTCGCCGAGGGCCTCAAGACGGCCGTGACGGCCCACGACCTGGCCGAACAGTACGAGCTCGACCTGCCCGTGCACGACGCGATCTACCAGGTCGTGACGGGCGAGATGGACGCCGGCAACGCCTACCGCGGCCTGCGCCGCCCCGCCGGTCACGAAGCCGAGCCCGGCTGACCGGGCACGTCGAGCTCGGCCGATCTCTATTCGAACGGTGGGACGTGCTCGCCGGTGAGGCGGCGCACGATCTCGGCGCCGATCGGGAGCGCCGCCGTGGCGGCCGGCGAGGGCGCGTTCAACACGTGCAGCACCGCCGGATCGTTCTGCACGAACAAGAAGTCGTCGACCAACCCGCCGTCGCGTCGCACGGCCTGGGCGCGCACGCCGGCACCCGCCCGTTCGAGGTCGGCGGCGCGGATGTCGGGAAACATCCGCTGCAGCTGTTTCGCCATCGCCCGACCCGACAACGACCGGTACACCTCGCCGAGCCCGTACCGCCAATGCTTCCTCGCCAGGCGAAGCAGTCCCGGGTACGCGAGCGTGCGAGAGAGCTCACCTGGCCGAACGACCCGCCACGAATAGCCCTCGCGTGCCAGGGCGAGCACGGCGTTC
>Ga0190265_10000945_pt1 | contig 18914 bp, 19 predicted proteins | sample Popmic124T_FD_133135 | JGI IMG/M metagenome (GOLD analysis project Ga0190265, IMG submission 133135) | Populus adjacent soil microbial communities from riparian zone of Indian Creek, Utah, USA - 124 T | ecosystem: Environmental > Terrestrial > Soil > Riparian zone | place: USA: Utah | collected...
AGACCCACGACCGCCAGCGGCACGCCCGCGAGCAACTCGACCGCCTCACCGAGCGCGAGCGCGAGGTCGCCGTCGCGGTCGGGCTGGGCAAGTCCAACGCCGAGATAGGCCGCGAGCTCTACATGAGCGTGCCGACCGTCAAGTCGCACGTCTCGCGCGTGCTCGAGAAGCTCGAGTTCAACAACCGCGTGCAGATCGCCCTGCTAGCCCACGACGCCGGGGAGGCGTGACCTGCGATCGCGAAATCGACCAGGCGTAGAAGAGTCGACGAGGACTCGAGTGGTTGACCGGTTCTCGGCCGCTGCTTTTGATCGGCCGTGATCGGTGAGGAGCAATGACGGCCCATTTGCAGGTAGTTCTCGGGCGACCTTCCGTGCGCGAAGCGGGGCCGGGCAGCAAACGATGCATTTCAGACCCGCACTTCGTGCCTGGCCAGGCAACGTAATACAGTGTTTTGCAGAGGTTTTAGAAGCGGGAGCGACGGGACTCGAACCCGCGACCTCCGGCGTGATAGGCCGGCCCTGACATATCCGGGTTGAGCGGGAATTGAGCGAGGATTTCCGCCAGGCGCGGGCTGCGCGTTGTTGTCTAAACTGAAGCTGGCGGTACGTGTTCGGGATGAGCAGGATCGTCGCGGGGTCAGGCCAGTGTGTCGTTCCATTAGCCCAAACGCGTCAGGCGCGAAGCAGATTGCTGGGCCAGCATGGCGGCATGGCCAGTGGGGCGAACGATCGAGCCACGGTTCTCGTTGTCGAAGACGACCAGTCGGTGCTCGAGTTGATCCGGCTGGTGCTGATCCGGACCGGAGTCCGTGCGTTCATCGCCGAGTCGGCAATGGAAGCGGCTGCGATTGCGAATGAGGCTCATATTGATCTCCTTGTGACCGATGTGGTGCTGCCTGGGGCCAGCGGGGTTGAGCTCGCGGCGCTGCTTCGGGCTGAACGGCCGTCGTTACGTGTGCTCTTCATCACCGGTTGGGCCGACCCCAGCGAACTGAACGACCTGGCTGACGGGATGCTCTTGCGGAAGCCGTTCGACGTGCGGGATCTCGAGCGAGCCGTCGCGACGGCGCTCGGGACATGAACGGGCGTTGGACGGTGATCCCTAGTCGCGGGTGACTGGCGGTTCGCCCGGTGGCTTGAGCCGAGGCGGAGCGAGCAGACCGTGCCTCCGAGCAGCTGCGATCGCCTCCAGTCGCGTATGCGCCTGCAGCTCAAGCAGCAGGTTCCGCACATGATTCCGTACGGTCTCGGTCGAAAGCATTAGCTGCTCGGCGATGTCTGACGTCGACAGACCGGAGGCGATGAGGTCGAGGATCTCAGTCTGGCGGGGCGTTAGTCGAGGCTCGCGCTGAAGTGCCGACGGCGTCGGCGGTGGACGCGGAACATCGAAGGCGAGGATGAGAATGCCCACGATCGTGCCGCGGCTCGCGAGCGGCAGGTGCTGAGCACGCACGCCTCGCAACCGTCCATCCGCGTCGATGAACTCGGTCTCGAAGTCGCTCGGCTCTCCACGTTCCACGGCGCGACGGAACTGCGCGGCGACGACATTCCGCGCATCAGGAGGTAGTGGTTCAGTGAAATGGCGGCCAAGCCACCAGGCATTTGATCTCCCAGAGGCGAGTTCCGCTGCCGCGTTCACATGGACGAAACGGCCTCTCAAATCGTGCACGCTCGCAGGCACAACGAGGTTGTCGACAAGCGATACGTCGATGTCCCCAATCGCAGGCTGGGACGACTCCTCCGACCCGCCAGCTGCAAACCTCTGCGCACACACGTCAGCGGCCCGCCGCTAGAGCGCGATTCGGCCAATCGCCGTCGCTGATCGCGGAGCGCCGAGGTGTGGCGGTCGCGAGCGACGGATCTCTGAGCGGCGGCCGGCGCATCATTTTGGTGTTCCCAGGCCTTGAAGGGTCGCGTCGACGACGTCCCGGACGAAGCGGTCGTTCAGTGAGGCGTGGCGGTGGAGTAGCCGGTGGTAGAGGGGGCCGTAGAGGAGGTCGAGTGCGAGTTCGATGTCGGTGTCGGTCGGGACCTCACCGCGCTCGATCGCGCGGCGGATGAGTACGCGCGCGGGGTCGCGACGCGGCTCGACGAAGCGCGCGCCGTACTCCTTGGCGAACTCCGGATCGGTCTGGGCCTTTGTGATCAGCGCGGCGACCACGCGTCCATAGGGACGGGCCTGGACGCGCTGGATCCAGGGCCGAAGCAGCGCGATCAGGTCGGCTCGGAGCGATCCGGTGTCGCGGGGTGAGGGCGCCGCGGTATCCCATTCGCGGTAGAGCGCGTCGAGCGCGAGTGTCTCTTTCGTTGGCCACCAGCGGTAGATCGTGGCTTTGCTGACGCTCGCGTGCTCGGCGACTGCGTCCATGCTCACCGCCTCCAGGCCCTGCACGAGAAGCAGGTCTGCGGCGGCGTCGAGCACAGCCTTGCGCGCCGTCTCGCTGCGCCGTCGGCCGCGTCGTCGCTGTTCGCGAACGGTGGGCGCGCTCATTGGCCTGCCATCTCGGCGAGCACCGCGTAGACCACCGCGATGTCTCGATCCTCGTAGCCCATCGCGTCGGCCGTCGTGAACAGCTGTTCGGCGACTGCGGCGGATGGCAGTGGGATGTCGAGCCTGCTTGCGGCCCCGAGGGCCAGTTGCAGGTCCTTGCGCATGAGGCCGACGTTGAACCACGCCTGCTCGGGCAGGTCGAGCACGAGCGGGCCGCGGCTCTTCAGCATCGGCGAGCCGACCGCGCTCTCGGTCAGGACGGAGACGGCGAGCTCCCGATCGATGCCGCCCTGCTCGGCGAGCAGGACGCCCTCGCTGAAGGCGAGCATCTGTTCCGCCAGGCTGATGTTCACGGCCAGCTTCATCAGCAGTGCGCTGCCGTTCTCGCCGATCCGCGTCACGGTCGTGCCGAGCTCGTGCAGGATCGGCTCGATCCGCGCGAACGCCGCTTCGGGGCCGCCGACCATGATCGTGAGCGTTCCTTCCTCCGCGGCGGGAGCGCTGCCGGAGACGGGCGCCTCGAGCATCTCCGCCCCGAGCGCTCGCACGCGCTCGGCCAGATCGCGGCTGGTCTGGGGGCTGACGGTGCTCATGTCGACGTACAGCTTGCCCGCCGCCAGCCCGGCGAGGATCCCGTCGGTCCCGGACGTCACGGCCTCCAGCGACGCGTCATCGGTGACCATGCTGAAGACGACGTCTGAGGCGTCGGCGACCTCCCGCGGCGTGTCGCGCCAGATCAGGCCGCGCTCGACTAGCGGGGTTGCCTTGGCGGCGGTGCGGTTCGTGCCGTACACCTGGTGGCCCGCGCCGAGCAGGCGGCCGGCGATCCGGCTGCCCATCGCCCCGAGGCCGATGAAACCTATCACCGCCATCGCTAGCTCTTCCCTTCGATTTCGGCGACGTCCTCGTCGCTGAGCTCGAGGTCCGCCGCGGCGATGATCGGGTCGACTTGGTCGGGCCGGCGGAAGCCGACGATGGCGCCGTCGACCGCGGGATTGTCCAGCGTCCAGGCGACCGCGACTGCGCCTGGCGTCGTTTGATGACGATCGGCGACGGCCTCGAGTCGTTCGACGAGCGCGAGATGGCGCGACAGCTGCGGCTCCCTGAAGCGAGGATCGTGCTTGCGCCAGTCGTCCTCGGGCAGACTCTCGATCCGTTCGCGGGTCATTCCGCCGGTGAGCAGGCCGGAGCCCATCGGCGAGTAGACGATTACGCCGATCCGCTCGTGTTCGGCGAAGGGGAGGATCTCGTCTTCGACCTCGGGCGCGACGAGCGAGTAGGGCGGCTGCAGCGTCTCGACGGGCGCGATCGACTGGATCCGGCGCAGTTGCTCGATGTCGAAGTTGGAGACGCCGATGTGACGCACGAGACCCTGTTCTTTCAGCTCGGCCAGGGCGGCCCAACCCTCCTCGATGTCCTCTGCGGGGATCGGCCAGTGGATTTGGTAGAGGTCGATCGCGTCAACGCCGAGCCGCTCGAGACTCGCGTGCGCCTCGTGCATGATCGAGTCGCGCTTCAAGCTGTGCACGACCCGGCGGCCAGGACCCTCGAGCAGCGAGGCCTTGGTGAAGACGTAGGGTCGCTCCTCGAGCCCTTCGAGCGCGCGACCGACGATCCTCTCCGAGCGGCCGAACCCGTAGGCTGCGGCGGTATCGATCCAGTTGAGGCCGAGCTCGAGCGCGCGCTGGATTGCCTCGATCGACTCCTCGTCCTCCTGCGGACCCCAGCCGAACTCCCAGCCGCCGCCCCCGATCGCCCACGCGCCGAAGCCGACGCGGGTGATCTCGAGGCTGGTCGTACCCAATTGGGTGGTGGTGAGCTGCGTCCTCTGCATGACTTCCCCTTCCGACGAGTGCAATATAGAAACTAAACTAACAGTTTCGTATTAGTGCTTGTAACGAGCTCCCGAGATCGCCTATTCCCGGTTTCCTGGGCGACGCCGCGTCATGGGGCCTTGCTCCCGGCGAGCAGTGCTTCTGGCCGGCTGTAGTGCGGCGGGACCCGCAAGGGTGGCGCGGAGCATCCCGGGAGCCGTCATGCGGGATCGGGTTCTCGCGTGCTCGCTGCGCCCACTCCTCCGGCTCGGCCTCGATGGTGGAGGCTGAGCGTCTTGTGCAGAGCAAGGTTTGGACTCAGCGCGGTTGGTCGGCAGGACGATGGCGTCCTGCCGACCAGGTAGCGCGGGTTAGTTGACTGACGCCACCGACCTTGCCGCCTTGAGGATGAGGTCGGTCGTAGAGGCTGGCTTCGAGATCATCGGGACGTGTGATGCCTTTTCCTGCGTGATCGTCGCCTTCGCCCGGTTCGCCATGAAGCGCTGGGTGGCCGGCGGGATCGCCCGATCCTGGGTCGCGACGAGGTACCACGACGGGATCGTCTTCCAAGCGGGTTCGCCGGATGACGACCCGAAGGCCTCCTCCGAGAAGGGGCGTTGTTCGGCCCACATCTGATCGGCGAGCCTCGTGGGCACGTCGCCCGCGAACGCCGTCCGGAACCCCTGCTTGGTGAGGTAGAGGTCGGTGCCCTCTCCGCCGTCTCCGAGCGGGTACTTGCGCGTGATCAGCGTCTTCGGGCCGATCTCACTGCCGGGGTTCATCGTCACGAGCTTGAAGAGCGACTCACCCTTATCGGGGGCGAAGCCGGCGATGTAGACGAGCGCCTTCACGTTCGGGACGCCGACAGCGGCGTTGCTGATCACGGCGCCGCCGTAGGAGTGGCCGACGAGGACGATCGGCGTCTTGATCGTGACGAGGACGCTGCGGAGGTAGTCCGCATCCGAGCTCAGGCCACGGAGCGGATTGGCCGGTGCGATGACCGGATAGCCGAGCCGCTGCAGCTGCGTGACTTGCTTGTTCCAGCCGGACGAGTCGGCCCAGCCGCCGTGGACGAGCACGATCGTCGGCTTCTGGGCGGCCGCGGCGGTACCGTCGGCGGATGCGACCGCACCTGCTGCGATGCTGCCCGCGATCAGGATCGCGGCCGGGAGCACGGTTAGGATCCGGCGGGGGTGTCTCGTGATTTTCGTTGTCATCGGAGTGCTCCTGCGGGGTCGAGGGTGAGCGCCGCCTGCTTGATCAGTTCGGCGACGGCTGAGGGCTGTGAGACGTAGACCGCATGGCTGCCGGCCGCCTCGGTGGTCGTCGAGCCGGCCCGCTCCGCCATCGCCCGCTGCGCCGGTGGCGGGATCATCCGGTCCTCGGTCGCGACGAGGTACCAGCTCGGCTTGCTCCGCCAGGCGGGCTCGGTGACCCTGCCGTTGAGGGCGTCGAGGCCCCAGGGCACCTGCGAGTCGGCCATGAACGCGGCCAGATCGAGTGGCACGTCCGCGGCGAACGAGGCCGCGAACTTGTCCCGGTCGAGGTAGAGGAACCCGTTTTGCGGCGGCAGGATCGGCGGTGCCGGCGCGCCGGGCGGAGGGTCTGCGATCAGCGAGCTGACCGACTCGCTCTGGTCGGGTGCGAACGCCGCGATGTAGATGAGCGCGGCGACGTTCTCGTGCGTCCCGGCCTCGCTGATGACGACGCCTCCGTAGGAGTGGCCGACCAGGATGGCCGGGCCATCCTGTGCGTCGAGGACGTCCTCCGTCGCTGCGACGTCGCTCTCGAGCGACACCGTCGAGTTTTGAACGACGCTGACGTTGAAGCCGTCGGCTCGGAGCAGGTCGTAGACGCCCTGCCATCCGGATCCGTCTACGAAACCACCGTGCACGAGCACGACGTTCTGAAGCTGGGTCATGACTGACCTCCTTCGTGGATTGACGCCACGAAGGCTGCTCCACCTTTGAACGCATCGAATCCGTCGAATGCCCTGGTCCTTCTCGCGCGCTCACCAGCCGCTGCGGCGAGGATTCGGGTGGCTCAGATGGAACCGGCGACGGTGCGCAGTTGCCTGCGTGAGCTGATGCCGAGCTTGGGATAGACCTTGCGCAGGTGGTACTCGACAGTGCGCGGGCTGAGGAAGAGCTGCGCACCGATCTCGGGGTTGGTGTAGCCGTCGGCCGCCAAGCGGGCGATCTGCGTTTCTTGTGGCGTGAGGTCGCCGCGCGTCTCGTCCACGCGCATGCGCGCCCTCTCACCGGTAGCCAGCAGCTCGCGGCGCGCGCGCTCGGTAAAGGCGCCGGCCCCCATCGACGAGAACAGCTCGTGCGCCAAACGGAGTTGCGCGCGGGCATCGAGGCGACGCTTCTCACGCCGCAGCCACTCGCCGTAAACCAGATGCGACCGCGCGAGACTTGGCCGCTGGCTTGTCCGGCCGAGCCGCTCGATCGACTCACGGTAGAGAGTGTCCGCAGCTTCGCCCTCACTCACCAGCGCGTCTGCGCGCGCCTGGACCCCGCGAGCCCAGTCCGTGCCGACACGCGTGCGTTCCGAGAGTTCCGCGCGGACGGCCGCAGCGAGCTCCGGCTCGTCGCTGCGAACCGCGGCCTCGACCAGCTCGCTGAGCAGAAGGCCGAACCCTCCCGCATAGTGAAGTTTCCGTGACCTGGTGGCCGCCTCGCGCGCGGCCTCGTAGCGGCCCAAGCCGTTGTAGAGCACAGCGGCCACATACTCGCCCTGGCTGGTTCCGGCGTCCCAACTCTTGTCGCGTGCCTCCCGGATGAAGGCGTCGATCTGCTCGAACGCACCCTCCTCGGGATCGCACCAGGCGGCGATGAAGAGGTCGAGCCGCCCCAGGGGCGACGCGCCGATCGCGGCGGCGATCGCGTCGCCCTCGTTCGCCACTGCCCTCGCAGCGGCGAACTCGCCGGCCCCCGCATGACTCAGGGCAAGGCCCTCGAGGGCAGATGGCAGCTCGGTCAGCGCGCCTTCGTCGCGCGCCAGTTGGACATGCCGCGAGGACAGAACATGTGCGCTCTCGTCGTCCCAGTTGGAAACCGCCGCCCGAGAGGCGAACCAGAGCCCGCGAATCTCCTCCACACCGGAAAGGTGCTCGGCCCTGAAGGCCGTCAGACCGCGGCTGACGAGATCCATCCCAGCCGGGTACCCCTCGATGATCAGCTGCGCCCAGCCGGTCATCAGGAGCTCGGCGGCACGCGGCGGCTGCGACGGCCATCCCGAAGGGAGCGCCCGCGCTACCTCGAGCACCGCGTCGCGTTGGCCCAGGAGGATCGCCGCTTCCAGCGCTTCGAGGTACGTCTCCCGCGCCAGCCCGGAGTCGAGCGCTTGCAGGCGCTTGGCGGCGAAGAGAATCAATAGTGGAGCGTGCTCGCCCCGGCTCGACGCAAAGGCGATCCGGCCGCGCAGCCGCTCTGCGCGAGCGCGCTGGAGCTCATCCAGCGCTCCCGCCTCGGCCTCGAGAACCAGGCGCTCTGCGGCATCGAGCAAGCCTGCCTCGTATTTGAACTCCGCCGCGGACAGTGCGCGCACCGCGCGCTGTGTCGCATCCGGCGTCAGCGCCGCCGACCGCTCGAGAAAGGCGGCCGCCGCCGCCAAGCCACCGCGTGCACGTGCGCGACCGGCCGACTGCTCCAGCTCCGATGCGACCTGCTCGTCTGGCACGGGGGTCGCGTGTGCGTGGTGCCAGGCGCGACAGTCGAAGTCCACCTCTGGATCACAGGCGGCAGCCAGGGCGCCGTGCGCGGCTCGTCGCGCTTCAGGTGGCGCTGTACCGTAGACCGTCGCGCGGAGAAGAGGATGGCGGAAGGTCACTCTCGTGCCAAGCTCGAGCATGCCGTCCGCTTCCGCCGGCGCGGCTGCCGCTATCGGGATGTCGAGCTCGGCAGCCGCTCGTGAGAGCAAGGTCGGATCGCCGATCGGCTCGGCTGCGGCGACGAGCAGCAAGCGCTGCGTCTCCGTTGGGAGCTCCGCGACTTGCCGGCGGAAGCTGCCCTCCAACAGGCTCCGCAGGCCGCCGGGCACGCCGAATCCGCCCGCGAGATCCCCCGACACGAACATCTGCGGCAGCTCGAGCAAAGCGAGCGGGTTGCCGTGTGTCTCGGCGATGATCCGGTCCCGAACCGGTTGGGCCAGCGGCCCGGCGTACGTGGCGGCGAGGAGCTCGCGCGCGTCCGAGTCGGACAACCCGTGGAGGCGCAGCTCCGGCAAACCTGCAAGATCATCCGGTCGATCCTGATCGCGCTCCGCGAACAGAACGAGCACGGATTCCGCCTGGAGGCGCCGGGCCACGAAGGAGAGCACCTGGGCCGAGGAGTGATCCAGCCACTGGGCGTCGTCCACCAGGCAAATAAGTGGCTGTGCTTCGGCTGCATGCGACAGCAGGCTCAGCACCGCTAAGCCGACGAGGAACCGGGCGGGCGGCTGACCGGGGCTCAGACCGAAGGCTGTGCCAAGCGCCTCCCGTTGGGGCAGCGGCAGCGGCTCGAGGCCGTCGAGCAGCGGCTGGCAAAGCTGCTGCAGCGCCGCGAAGGCGAGCTCCATCTCCGATTCGACGCCAGCCGCACGTAGGACACGGGCGCCGTCGGCGCGTTCGGCCGTGTAGTCCAAGAGCGCGGTCTTCCCAATCCCCGCCTCCCCGCGCACCACAAGCGCCGCACTCTCTCCCACCCGCACCGCTGCTAGCAGTGCCGCGAGCCTCGCCAACTCCGCATCCCGACCTACAAGGGAGGGCGATCGGGACGGGACTGGGCGCTGCGCCGACCGCACGTTCCTCGTTGACGCGGACGCCGTCTCGCTCATCGAATTGCCTCCGACGAGCCTGGGGCGTGACTCCGATCTTCCACTCGGGGGTGGTCTCCTTGCGCCCTTTCGACGATCTCAGATGACCTCTTCCACGAGCGTACATCTGCTGCGGGCCTGCGGAAACCCTCAGGGCTCGCGAGTGGAAACTCGACCGAGATCCTTGTGCCGTGACCCGGCTTGCTGTCGAGGGTGAAGTGCCCGCCGAGCGCTTCGACACGGTCGGTGATGCCCATGAGTCCCGATTGCGCTCGTCAGCTTGGCTCCGCCGACTCCGTCATCGACGATCGCCGCGCGAAGGCGTCCGCGCCTGCCTCGATCCTCGTCGTCATGCTGGCGGAGCCCGGCTTCGTCTGCCTCGACGGTGATCACAATCAGCGACGCGTTTTGAGTGTTTCGCTGTGTTCGCCAGCGCTTCCGAGACGGAAGTCTTGCCTTCATGGAAACACCACCGGAGCGGGAGCGACGTCGTCGGCGAGGTACTCGTGTAGCTGGACCGTGATCGGATCAGGCAATAGTGCCGCCCGCTGCGGCGGGCTCCCATAGGGCCGGGGTCCATCTGCGGCGCGGATGCCAGGAGCGGACGGAGGGCAGTCGACGGCCTATACGGGCTGGGGTTCCGGCGCCTTGCCCGGGAGTGCTCCGTCGAGCTGAGTGCGCGAGGTGATCGCGAGCTTGGTGAACACCTTGTGCAGGTGGTACTCGACGGTGCGCGGGCTGATGTAGAGCTGGGCTCCGATCTCGGGGTTCGAGTAGCCCTCGCCCGCAAGCTGCGCAATCTGCGCTTCTTGGGCGGTCAGCTCTGCGCGTGTGTCCGCCGTCCGCTTTCGTGCTCTCTCGCCGGTTGCCAGCAGCTCGCGCGCCGCGCGTTCGGCGAACCCGTCGGCTCCCATCGAGCTGAGCATCTCGTGCGCCGTGCGCAGCTGCTCGCGCGCGTCGACGCGGCGGTTCTCGCGGCGTAGCCATTCGCCGTAGAGGAGGTGGGCGCGGGCAAGGTCGAACCGCATTCGCGTACGGCCGAGCAGCTCGATCGCCTCGCGGTAGAGAACCTCCGCCGGCGCGCCGTCGCTCGTCAGCGCTCGCGAACGGGCCTCGATGCCGAGAGCGAACTCGGTCCCGGCCGCGCTGGTTCGCTTCGAAAGGCGCTCAAGCGCGTCAGCCGCGACCTGGGGCCGGCCGGAGCGAACGGCCGCCTCGACCAGCTCCGGCAACACCATTGACGTGATGCTCAGCTCATCCTGCGCAACCGCCTGCTGCGCGGCGGCAAGCGCCATCTCGTAGTGGCCCAGACCGTTGTAGAGAAGCGTGTGCGCGTACTCGCCGGCGGTCAGGATCGCACCGTCACCGCGGGCGGTCGCGTCGCGCTTGAGCGCCTCCTCCAGAATCGACGCCTGGGCCTCGTCACCACGAGACACGGCGAGCACCAACCTCCCGACGACGCCGCGTGAGTTGCCGGTCGCCGCGATGATCGCGTCGGACTCGTCCAGCAGCGTCGCCGCCGCGTCGAGGTTGCCTTCCGCGATTCGCATCCCCGCGAGAAAGGTGGCGGCGACCGGAAGCACGCTCAGCGCTCCCGCGTCCCGGGCGTTCTGAGCGAGACGGGTGGCGAGCAGGTTCCACGAGTCGTCATCGAACAGCTCGACTGCGACGCGAGGGGCCATCCAGGGCCAGTACAGATCCTGCCCGTCGCGGGCAGCCTCCTCGCGGAAGGTCTCCAACGCCCGCTTGAGGATCGGCGCCGCCGCTGCGTAGCCGTCGGTGAACCGAGCGGCCAGACCATCGACGAGCAGGTCGGTCGCACGCGGCGGCTCTTGCGCGGGAGGCGCGGCGCGAGCGGCCTCGGCCGCGTCCAGGACACCGCCGCCGAGGCGACCGGCGACGCCCGCCGCCCAGAGTGCCTCCAAATGCGTCTCGCGAGCGAGCGGCGCATCGAGCGATTCGAGCCGCCGCGCCGCGTCAAGGAGCAGCGGTGCGGCCTCACCGCCGCGACTGAGGTTCAAGGCAATCTGGCCGCGGAGCCGCTGCAACATGGCACTCTCGAGTTCGTCCAAAGGCCCTGCCGCTGCGGTCGCGAGCAGCGTCAGCGCGGCATGAGGCAGGCCGGCGAGTCGCTTGGCATGCGCCGCGGCCAGCGCACGCCGGGCTCGCCGGCCAGACTCCGGTGTCAGCTCGGCCGCGCGCTCGAGGAAGGCAGCGGCCGCGGCGAGACCGCCACGCGCCTGCACACGGCCGGCCGACAGCTCGAGCTCGGCGGCGACGCCCTCGTCCGGTGCGACCGCGGCGTGGGCGCGATGCCAGGCGCGGCGATCGGGATCGAGCTTCGGATCGGTGGCCCCTGCAAGCACCCGGTGCACGCCTCGTCGCTCTTCGGGCGATGCCGCGCGGTAGATCGCTGAACGCAAGAGTGGGTGGCGAAAGGTGACCCGCGCGCCGACTTCGATCAGGTCGTCGGCCTCTGCCGGAGCCGCCGCCTCGACTGGGACCCCGAGCTCGGCGGCCGCTCGCCAGAGCAACATTGGATCGCCGATCGGCTCGGCCGCAGCTACGAGCAGCAGCCGCTGCGTCTCCGTAGGGAGCCGCTCCACGCGCAGGCGGAAGCTCGCTTCGATTCGGCTTGGCAGCGGCAATTCGTCCGGCAGGGCGAAGCCACCTGCGAGGCTCCTCGGTGACAACCCACGGGGCAGCTCGAGCAAGGCGAGCGGGTTGCCGCGGCTCTCCGCGATGATCCGATCGCGCACCCGTTCGTCCAGCGGCCCGATGTTCGCCGAGGCGAGCAGCTCGCGCGCGTCTGCGTCCGACAACCCCTCCAGCCGCAGTTCCGGCAGCCCAGCCAGCTCAGCGATCTCGTGGTCGTCACGCTCCGCGAACAGGAGCAGGACCGACTCCGCCTGGAGACGACGCGCGACAAACGAGAGCACCTCCGCCGAGGACCGATCCAACCACTGGGCATCGTCCACGAGGCAGAGGAGCGGCTGTGCTTCAGACGCGTCCGAGAGCAGGCTCAGCACGGCGAGGCCGACGAGAAAACGGTCGGGTCGAGAGCCTGACCTCAGCCCGAAGGCCGTCCCCAACGCGTCACGTTGCGGCGGCGGTAGTCGCTCGAGGCCGTCGAGCAGCGGCGTACAGAGCTGATGGAGAGCCGCAAAGGGAAGCTCCATCTCCGATTCGACGCCGACCGCGCGCAGAACGCGGCAACCCTCGACGCGCTCGGCCGCGTAGTCCAGGAGAGCTGTCTTGCCGATGCCCGGCTCCCCGCGCAACACCAGCGCCGCGCTCTGACCCGCCCGCACCGCTGTCAGCAGTTGCTCGAACCTCGCACGCTCCGTCGCGCGGCCGCGCAGCGCCGGGAACTCTTGAACGCCCATCGCCGCCCAGGATAGCCCCCGAGCCCAGGTTGACCGGTCCCGGACCAGGCAGACGACTAGGGCATCCGCCGGGGACTCACGGACGCGAACGCGGCCCCTGACAGCGCACGCTGATCTCATGACCATCACTGACACAACTACTCGCTTTACCAAGCTCCCCGACGACGAGACGCTCGCCGCGACCGTCGTCGCGCTCGAAGAGCACGGATTCGGCGTCGAGGTCGTCGACGACCTCGGCGCCGCGCGGCAAGCGGTCCTCGCCCTCATCCCCGAAGGCTCCTCGGTGATGACCAACACCTCGGTGACGCTTGAGGAGACCGGCATCGCGGAGGCGATCAACGACGGCGGCCCGTACGACTCGGCGCGCAATAGGATGATGGCGCTCGACTACGCGACGCAGCTGCCGGAGATGAAGGCGACCGCCGGCCAGGCTGACTACGCCCTCGGCAGCGTCCACGCCGTCACCAGTGGGGGAACCCTCGTCATCGCCTCGGCCTCGGGCAGCCAGCTCGCCTCCTACGCCTGGGGCGCCGCCAACGTCATCTTCGTCGTCGGCGCGCAGAAGCTCGTCCCCAGCCTGGAAGCGGCGCACGAGCGGATCGTCGAGCACAGCCTGAAGCTCGAGGACGCCCGCGCCTACGCCGCCTACGGGCAGAACAGCCGCATCGGAAAGATCCTCGAGATCCAGCAGGAGGAGCCCGGCCGCATCCACGTCGTCCTCATCCGACAGCTGGTCGGGTTCTGACGTTCGCGGCTGGCGCTTTGGGAGGACGGCCGTGGACGAGTTCTCGGCACTCGTCACCAGTTGGTGGAGCGGTTGCTACGCGACCGCGGGATCCGACGCGGGCGCTGATCGGGTTGAACCGAAGGAGCCAAAGAGGGCAGAGAGGAGTCGGCACATGAGGATCACGGTGGTCGGTAGAGGCAACGTTGGCGGCGGCCTCGCAGATCTATGGGAGCGCGCCGGTCATGAGGTGAAGCGGATCGGCCGCGACGGCGGTGACGTATCCGAGGCGGAAGTCGTGCTGCTGGCGGTCCCGGGCGGCGCTATCGCAGAAGCGCTCGTGAAGGTGGAGGGCATCGAGGGCAAGACGGTGATCGACGCGACGAATCTCTACGGCGTCGTTCCGCCCGACGGCTTCCCTTCGAACGCGGAGTTCGTGAAGTCGAAGACGAACGGCCCGACCGCGAAGTCGTTCAACGTCAACTACGCGTCCCTCTACTCGCGGGCTGGAGACGGGCGCGCACGGCCGGGCAACTTGTGGTGCGGTGACGAGGAGGCGCGCGAGCCTGTCGAGCGGCTGAACCGCGATGCCGGTTACGACCCCGTGTACATGGGGCCGATCGAGAATGCCGCGATTCAGGAGGGCGCGGTCCCGGTCATCTTCGCGATCGGGACGGGAATGGGCCCGTTCTTCTACCGCATGGCTCCGCCGGACCAGCTTTGACGTCCGAGCCGAGCGCACCGAATAGCGAAGGAGACCTCATGTTCAAGCGCATTCTCGTTGCCTGGGATGGATCTGAGCACGCGAAGCGCGCGCTCGCCGAAGCGGCCGACCTTGCTCGGTCGCAGGATGCGAGCCTGACGCTTCTGACGGTCGCAACCCTGCACCCCGTCGCGCCGGGTCTCGTGCCTCCGATCACCGAGACCGACCTGCTGAACGGCGCCAAGGAGATCGTCGCGTCCGGAACGGCTCGCGCTCCCGAGGGCATCCGCGTTTCGGCAAGAACGGCGATCGGACACCCCGGCACGGAGATCCTGAGGTGCGCAGCGGCAGCCGACCACGACCTGATCGTCCTCGGCTCGCGCGGGCGAGGTGCGGTCAGCTCGGCCGTGCTGGGCTCGGTTACCCACTTTGTGCTCAACCACGGGACGGTGCCGATGTTGATCGTCCACGACAACGGCGATTGGTCCGAGTCGGCCGACCGAGCCAGTCACGCTCGAGGCGACGAGGTGGCAAGACGATGAACGTGGGCGCACTGCCGCGGTCGTCGAACGAGAAACTCGACTACGGCCACCCGCTCGAGTTCGGTTACTTCCTCACGCCCGACGCCGGCGATCCGCTCGGCGTGCTCGAGACTGCGCGCCTCGCCGACGCGCTCCGCTACGACCTGATCGGCGTCCAGGACCACCCGTACCAGGCGAGGCACCTCGACACGTCCTCGCTGCTCGCCGCAACCCTGGTCCAGACGACGTCCGTGCGCGTCTTCGCAGCCGTCGCCAACCTGCCGCTGCGGCCGCCGGCCGTGCTCGCCAAGTCCGCGGCGACGCTCGACCTGCTGAGCGGCGGCCGCTTCGAGCTCGGCCTCGGCGCCGGCGGTTACCTCGAGGCCGCGCACGCGATGGGCTCTCCGGCTCTGACCCCGAGAGAGAGCCTTGCGGCGCTGGAGGAGGCGGTCGCGATCATGCGGGCGATGTGGAGCGGGGAGGGCCGCGGCCTCCGCTTCGACGGGCGCCACTACCAGCTCGCGGGTGTCCATCCCGGCCCCGCGCCCGCGCACCCGATTCAGATCTGGATCGGCGCGAATGCGCCGCGCGCGCTCGCCCTCACGGGCCGGGTGGCCGACGGCTGGGTCAGCCCGCTGATGAACTACAAGCCGCCGCGCGAGGCCGCCCAGGGAAATCTCGCGATCGATCGCGCCGCGCGCGAGGCGGGTCGCGACCCGCGCGAGATTCGCCGCATCTTCCTCGTCCCGGGTGCGTTCACGAGCACGAGCCAAGGGCCGGCCACCGACACCGATCAGGCCGTCGTCGGCCCGCCCGAGCACTGGGTCGAGGTTCTCACCCACTTCGCGCTCGACCTCGGGTTCGGTACGTTCATGCTCGTCGCCCCGCCCGACCCCGACACGCTCACCACCTTCATCGAGGACGTCGCCCCGAGTGTGCGCGAACGGGTCGCCGAGCTGAGAGCCGCCCCGGAGGCCCCAGGCGCATGACCGTGCCCGTCTTCGAAGACCGCCCGGAAACAGTCCGCGGGCGCATGCTGTACCAGAGTCTGCTCGCGGTCCACGCGCTGATCCGCCGCGACCTCACCACGGTCGAGCGCCTTGCGGCAGCGGTCCTGGACGGCCTTCCTGCAGACGACGTGCACAAGGAGCTCGGGGAGCTGAAGAGGAACGGCATGCTCTGGCAGTTCCAGGTGAGCTGCCTGCGCTACTGCGAGTTCGTCCACATGCACCACAACGCCGAGGACAGGGAGTTCTTCGACGAACTCGAGGAGACCAACCCGCCAATCCGACCCGTCGTCGAGCGGCTGAGGGCGGACCACCGCAAGGTCTCCGACCACCTCGATGCCGTCGAAGCCGCCGCCAGAGCGCTGAGCGAGGACGAGAGCCAACCCGCCCGACGAGCCGTTGCGGATGCCCTCGAAGTGCTCGAGGGAGACCTGCTCGCCCACCTCGACTACGAAGAGCTAAGCATCGGAGGCACGGCTCGACGGCTGCCAGACCTCCCCTGGATGGGGCCAGCCTCGGGATGAGCGAGCTTGCGCCTCCGTTCGATGCCACTCGCGATCATTGGCGTGGCGGTGAGGGCGTGGTCGTCCTGGAGTACGGCGACTACGAGTGTCCCTACTCGCGCCAGGCCTTTCGCAACATCGAGCAGCTGCAGGCAGACGACCCGTCGCTGCGCTTCGTCTTCAGGCACTTCCCTCTGACGGACATCCACCCGCACGCGTTGGCCGCCTCCGGCTTCGCCGAGGCCGCAGCGGCACAGGGGCTCTTCTGGGCGATGCACGAGCTGCTCTTCCAGCGCCAGAAGACACTGGGCGCCGACGACCTCGTCGCCTATGCGCGTCAGGTCGGCCTCGACGACGCTCGCTTGCGCGACGACCTCGAGCGGGACGAGCTCTGGCAGCGGGTGCGCGAGGACGGCTCCTCCGCGGTCGCGGTCGGTGCGCGGGGGACGCCGACGCTCTTCCTGAACGGCCGGCTGCACCGCGGCGGTTATGACGTCGGCACCCTGCGAGCAACCTTCGACTCGTTGGAGGCGACGGCGCGATGAGCGGCGATGCACCCCAACGCTCTGGTGGCTGTCGGTTCCAGATTCAGAGGGACCGGGACGGCAGGCACAGGTGGTACGTGTTCAACACCTACGGCACTATGGTCGGCAGGCATCCCGAAGGATTTCCGACCGAGCTCGAGGCGCGGCTCGACGCAGAGCAACTCCGAGAACAAATCGCAAGCGCGCCGATCGTCGGCGAGTACGAGGAAGGGGCACGCGGTGTGTGATGGCAGTCTGTAGCCACCTCGACCAGATCCGGTTGACGGCGCTGCCCACGTCGATCGGAGGCTGCGAGGAGTGCTTGAAGACCGGCAGCTCGTGGGTGCACCTGCGGATGTGCATGACCTGCGGAAAGATCGGCTGCTGCGACTCTTCCCCCAACCGGCATGCGAGCCGGCACGCACGCGAGGTCGGCCACCCCGTCGTGCGCTCCGCCCAACCGGGCGAGGACTGGAGCTGGTGCTTCCTCGACGAGGTGGGCTTCGTCGTCGAGACGAGCGGAGCAGGCTCGTCGAGCGTTCAGGGGGACCCGCGCCCGTGAGCACGACGACGACGCGGAGGGAGCTGCCCGAGCTGCCTCTGACCGGATGGGAGGAGACTAAGAACACCTTGCACCTGTGGATGCAGATCGTCGGCAAGGTTCGCATGGCCTCTACCAGTCCCCGAAACCACTGGTGGCACGTCACTCTCTACGTCTCCGCGCGCGGGCTGACGACGCGCCGAATGCATGCGAAGGGTGGCGTCGCCTTCGAGATCGACTTCGACTTCATCGATCATCGCCTGGTGGTGGCGACAAACCGGGGGGAGGTGGAGTCGTTCGAGCTTGTCGACGGGCTCTCCGTCGCCGAGTTCGACGAGAAGCTGCACACGACCCTTACGGCGCTGGGGATCGACGTCGCGATCCGCGAGGAGCCGTTCCGGCTACCGGTGACGACGCCGTTCCTGGAGGACCGCGCGCATGCCTCGTACGACCGAGATGCGGTCGAGCGCTTCTGGCACGTCCTCGAGTGGACGGACGGAGTGCTCGAAGAGTTCGCGGGCTGGTACTGCGGAAAGACGAGTCCTGTTCACTTCTTCTGGCACGGGTTCGACCTTGCGCTGACGCGCTTCGGCGGCGCCCGCGCACCGGCGCTGCCCGAGGCAGACCCTGTCAACCAGGAGAGCTACACGCACGAAGTGGTCTCCTTCGGGTTCTGGGCGGGGGACGAGAACGTGCGCCAGCCGAGCTTCTACTCGTACACGGCTCCGGAGCCTGCCGGCCTTCGTCAGCAGCCGTTGCACCCGGCGCAGGCCGTCTGGTCCGAGTCTGGAGGCGGCTCGCTTGCGCTCCTGCCCTACGACGCGGTGCGCACGGCCTCCAATCCGAGGGCGGCGCTGCTCGCCTTCCTGGAGAGCGCGTACAGGGCAGGTGCGGGACTGTCGGGGTGGGATCAGAAGGGGCTCGCGTCGTCCTGGTGTCCGAGCCCGCCGCAGCTGGAAGCGATGCTTGCGGGCCTCGAACCCGCGTCGAACCGACGACCACAGGAGGAGTGATGGACGACTCGCAAGTCCACGGGACGATCGAGCAGCTCGTGGCCGAGGAGCACGAGCTGTGGGAGCGTGAGGCCGCCGGGAACGCGAGCGAGAGCGATCGGCAGCGCCTGGGCGAGGTGAAGGTCTCGCTCGACCAGTGCTGGGATCTGCTGCGCCAGCGCCGCGCGCTCCGCGACGCCGGTCGCGACCCGGAGGCGGCCGACGTCAGACGGTCGGAGGTGGTCGAGCACTACGAGCAGTAGCGGCGATTCCACGGGCTCGACCGACGACAGCCCGACCGCTCAGCCTCGGGCATCGTCCTTCTGCGGCCGGACCGCGTGGGCGCGCAGCCTCCAGACGCCGCTGCGGGAGTTCCTGCGCACCGAGACCGGCGGGGCGGCCGTCTTGCTGGCGGCGGCCGTCGCGGCGCTTGTGTGGGTGAACCTCGACGCGTCGTCGTACGACTCGCTCTGGGAGAAGACGCTGTCGATCGACCTGGGCGGAGCGGGTGTCTCTCTCGAGCTGCGCGAGTGGGTGAACAGCGGGCTGATGACGTTCTTCTTCTTCGTCCTCGGGCTCGAAGCGCGTCGGGAGTTCGACCTGGGCGAGCTACGGGAGCGGCGGCGGTTTGCGCTGCCCGTGCTGGCTGGGATCGGCGGCATGGCGGTGGCGGTTTCCATCTACCTCGCCTTCAACGCCGGACGCTCGTCGGCGGGCGGCTGGGGGATCGCCATGTCGACCGACACCGCGTTTGCACTGGGTCTGCTCGCGCTCGTCGGCCCGCGCTTCCCCGACCGGCTGCGGGCGTTCATGCTCACGGTCGTCGTCGTCGACGACATTCTCGCGCTGGTCGTCATCGCCACCGTCTACACGGAGGAGGTCAGCGTCTCCGCGCTCCTGATGGCG
>Ga0190265_10000946_pt1 | contig 18911 bp, 16 predicted proteins | sample Popmic124T_FD_133135 | JGI IMG/M metagenome (GOLD analysis project Ga0190265, IMG submission 133135) | Populus adjacent soil microbial communities from riparian zone of Indian Creek, Utah, USA - 124 T | ecosystem: Environmental > Terrestrial > Soil > Riparian zone | place: USA: Utah | collected...
CTCGTCGCCCGGCTCCAGCGCGTCGTCGGGCTGGGGGACGATCACCCGGCCGCCACGCAGGATCACCACCAGCGCCGAGTCGGTCGGCAGCTGCAACGAGCGGACCGGGCGCCCGGCCAGCGGCGTGTCGGCCGGCAGCGTGACCTCGACCAGGTTGGCCTGGCCCTGGCGCAGGGTCAGCAGCCGGACCAGGTCACCGACGGCCACCGCCTCCTCGACCAGCGCGGCCAGCAGCCGGGGGGTGGACACGGCCACGTCCACTCCCCAGTTCTCGCCGAACAGCCACTCGTTGCGCGGATCGTTCACCCGGGCCACCACCCGGCGCACCGCGAACTCCGTCTTGGCCAGCAGCGACACCACCAGGTTGACCTTGTCGTCACCGGTCGCGGCGATGACCACGTCGCAGCTCTCCATGCCCGCGTCCTCCAGCGATACCAGCTCGCAGGCGTCCGCGTGCACCCATTCGGCCTGCTCCACCGCCTCCGGTTCGATCTGGCTCAGCTCGCGCTCGATGAGCATCACCTGGTGCTTGCTCTCCACCAGCTCCAACGCGATGGACCGGCCGACAGCCCCGGCCCCGGCGATCGCCACCCGCATCGCCTCAGCCCTCCACCGGCGGGGCCGCCGCCGCGGCCGAGACCTCGCCGACGGTGCCGGACACCGCCGCGACGTAGACGGTGTCCTCGGCCTGCACCGCGGTGTCCGACTTGGGCAGCACCCCGGTGCCGAACCGCACGATGAAGGCCACCCGGCTGCCGGTGGCCGCCTCGAGCTCGCGGACCGAACGCCCGACCCAGTCCTCGTGCACCGGCAGCGGCAGGATCGCCACCGTTCCGGTCGGCTCCCGCCACGCCGAGGACACCCCGTCGGGCAGCAGCATCCGCATCAGCCGATCGGTGCTCCACGGCACGGTGGCGACGGTGGGGATGCCCAGGCGCTCGTAGACCGCGGCCCGCTTCGCGTCGTAGATGCGGGCCACCACGTGCTCGATGCCGAACGTCTCGCGGGCCACCCGGGCGGAGATGATGTTGGAGTTGTCGCCGCTGGAGACCGCGGCGAACGCCTGCGCCTTCTGCACGCCGGCCTCGATCAGCACCTCCCGGTGGAAGCCCTGGCCGATCACCTGCTTGCCGCGGAAGTCCGGGCTGAGCCGGCGGAAGGCCTGGGCGTCCTTGTCGATCACCGCAACCTCGTGCCCCAGCCGTTCCAGACCCGCTGAGAGTGCGGAGCCGACCCGACCACATCCCATGATCACGACGTACACCGCGACCCTCCCTCGTCGCTGAGAACGCTATCGCGTACCGGCCCGGCTGACCGCATACTCTTTCGCCGTGTCCAAGCTCCGCACTGCGGTCAAGCGCATCCTCGTCGGGAGGCCGCAGCGCAGCGATCGGCTCGCGCACACCCTGCTCCCGAAGCGGATCGCGCTGCCCGTCTTCGCCTCCGATGCGATGTCCTCGGTGGCCTACGCGCCGGAGGAGATCTTTCTCACGCTGTCGGCCGCCGGGCTGACGGCATACGTGTTCTCCCCGTGGGTCGGCCTGGCCATCGTGATCGTGCTGCTCACCGTGGTGGCCAGCTATCGGCAGAACGTGCACGCCTACCCGTCGGGCGGCGGGGACTACGAGGTGGCCACGGTCAACCTGGGCCGCCGGGCCGGACTGACCGTGGCCAGCGCGTTGCTGGTCGACTACACGCTCACGGTGGCGGTGTCGATCTCCGCGGCGGCGGCGAACGTGGGGGCGCTGATCCCGTACGTCGGCGAGCACAAGGTGGCCTTCGCGGTGATCGCCATCCTGCTGCTGACCGCCCTGAACCTGCGCGGGGTGCGCGAGAGCGGGGTGGCGTTCGCCATCCCCACCTACGCGTTCATGCTCGGCATCGGCACCATGATCATTTGGGGGCTGACCCGGGCGCTGGTGTTCGGCGAGCAGCTGCGCGCGCCCAGCGCCGACCTGGAGCTGCTGGCCGAGGGTGATGCCTTCACCGGGCTGGCTCTGATGTTGCTGGTGCTGCGCTCGTTCACCCAGGGGTGTGCCGCGCTGACCGGGGTCGAGGCGATCAGCAACGGCGTGCCGGCGTTCCGCAAGCCCAAGTCGCGCAACGCGGCGACCACGCTGCTGCTGCTCGGCGGGATCTCGGTGACGATGTTCTCCGGACTGATCGCGCTGGCCGTGCTCACCGGGGCCAAGATCGCCCAGTCGCCGGAGCGGCAGTTCGTCGGCGCGCCGGCCGACTACGTGCAGGAGACGCTGGTCGCGCAGCTGGCCGAGGCGGTGTTCGACACCTTCCCGGCGGGCTTCTACTTCGTGGTCGCGGTGACGGCGCTGATCCTGGTGCTGGCCGCGAACACCGCCTACAACGGCTTCCCGGTGCTCGGCTCGATCCTCTCCCAGGACCGCTACCTGCCCCGGCAGCTGCACACCCGCGGCGACCGGCTGGCCTTCTCCAACGGCATCCAGGTGCTGGCCGGCATCGCGATCGTGCTGGTGATCGGTTTCCAGGCCGAGGTCACCCGGCTGATCGCGCTGTACACGGTCGGGGTGTTCACCGCGTTCACGCTCAGCCAGATCGGCATGCTGCGGCACTGGAAGCGTTTGCTGGCCGTGGAGTCCGACCCGGCCGAGCGATCGCGGATGCGGCGCTCCCAGGCCATCAACGGCTTCGGCGCCGGCATGACCGGCGTCGTGCTGGTCATCGTGCTGATCACCAAGTTCACCCGGGGGGCCTGGATCGCCATCGCGGCGATGGCCGCGTTCTACGGGCTGATGCTGGCCATCCGGAAGCACTACGACCGGGTGGCCGCCGAGCTGGTGGCCGGCGAGTACGACAGCGTGCTGCCCTCGCGCAACCACGGCATCGTGCTGGTCTCCACGCTGCACAAGCCGACGCTGCGCGCCGTGGCCTACGCCAGGGCGACCCGCCCCGACGTGCTCGAGGCGATCACCGTGAACGTCGACGACGCGGACACCAAGCGGCTGATGCGGGACTGGTCCAAGCGCAAGATCCCGGTGCCGTTGAAGGTCATCGAGTCGCCCTACCGGGAGATCACCCGGCCGGTGCTCGACTACGTCAAGCGGATCCGCACCGACAACCCGCGCGATGTGGTGACCGTGTTCATCCCGGAGTACGTGGTGGGCCACTGGTGGGAGCAGATCCTGCACAACCAGAGCGCGCTGCGGCTCAAGGGGCGGCTGCTGTTCACTCCCGGGGTGATGGTCACCAACGTGCCCTGGCAGCTGGCGTCCTCCCAGCGGGTGGCCACCCGCCGGCCGGAGACCCCCCCGGGCTCGTCGCGCCGCGGCTACGAGCCGGCGCCCAGCGCCGCGCCGCCGCCCACGGCCAAGCCGGCGACAACGACGACGAAGGCCAACACCCCCGCCGCGCCCGGGTCCCGCCGGCCGTGACCGTCCGGGAACCGGCCCTGGACTGGACCGACCGCGTTCTGGAGCTGGACATCGGGCCGGTGGCGCACGGCGGGCACTGCGTGGCCCGGGCCGAGGGCCGGGTGGTGTTCGTCCGGCACGCGTTGCCCGGGGAGCGGGTGCGCGCCGTGGTCAGCGAGGACGCCGGCGGCTCGTTCTGCCGGGCGGACACGGTGGCGGTCCTCGACGCCGCTGCGCAGCGGGTGCCGGCGCCGTGCAGCTGGGCTCGCGCCGGCGGCTGCGGGGGTTGCGACCTGCAGCACGTCGACCCGGCCGAGCAGCGGGCGCTGAAGGCCGCGGTGCTGGCCGAGCAGCTGCGCCGGCTGGCCGGGCTGTCGGCCGAGGTACCGGTCGAGGAGCTGCCCGGCGGGCCGCTGGGCTGGCGGCACCGGGTGCGGCTGGCCGTCGACGCGGACGGCCGGGCCGGGCTGCGGGCCCACCGCAGCCACGACGTGCTGCCGATCGCGGACTGCCCGCTGGCCCCGCCCGGAACGCTGTCCGCGGTGCTTGGGCACGGCTTCGACCCGGCGTCGGTGGCCGAGGTGGAGGTGGCCACCGACGCCGAGGGCGTCATCCACGTCGGCGCCGACGGCCCGGTCGTGCAGCGGGCGATCGGGCGCGAGTGGCTGCTCTCGCCCGGGGTGTTCTGGCAGGTGCACCCGGCGCTGCCGGACGTGCTCGCCGCGGTGGTGCGGGAGTGGGCGGACGCACCCGCCGGTGGCACCGCGTGGGACCTCTACGGCGGGGTCGGGCTGTTCGCGGCGGTGCTGGCCGAGCAGGTCGGGCCGGGCGGCGCGGTGACCGTCGTCGAGTCCGCGCGGCAGGCGGTGGCCGACGGCCGAGCGGCGCTCGCCGACCTGCCGCAGGTGCGGTGGCGGGCCGGCCGGGTCGAGAACGAGCTGGCCCGGATCCCGGGCGACCCCCCGGACGTCGTGGTGGCCGACCCGCCGCGGCGCGGGCTGGGCCGCACGCTGGTCGACGCGATCACCGAGCGGGCGCCGCGGCGGGTGCTGTACGTGGCCTGCGACCCGGCCGCGCTGGCCCGTGACATCGCGTTCTTCGCCGCCCGCGGGTACGAGCCGGACCGGCTGCGCGCCTTCGACGCCTTCCCGATGACCCACCACTTCGAGACGGTGGCGCGCCTCCGGCGCCCGTGAGTGCGTAGCCGTGCAAGAACACGGCTACGCACTCACGACCGGGGCGCTGGTGGCCAACGTGGCGCGTTCGCCGTCACCCCGCCGCGGCTCGCCTCCGACTCCCGGTCCGCAGCGGTGCTCGAACTCGCCGTCGCCGGCCCGCGGGCGCGGCCGGTCCCGGCGCGGCTCACCGTCTACAAGCGCCAGCAGCGGGTGCGGATCCAGGTGCTGACCCACGATGTGGACCGGTCGAGGCGCAGCACATCGAGCAGCTGATCGCCCACGTTGCCGGACTGGCGGTCGTCGGCGGGTCGGACCCGGCCAGCGAGGCCATCGTGCACGAGACGGTCGCCCGCGGCCGAGCACCTGGCCCAGCAGCAGGCCCGGGGCACGGTCCGGCAGCAGCTGCCGCGGCGCGGCTGAGGATGCCTGGACCGAACCCGGACCCCTGACGCCCGGACACTCTTCGCGCCGGGGACGATGGGGCGGTGGCCAGCACGACACCTTCCACCGACCGCCCCACGAGCCCGCGGCGTCCGGCCGCCCCGCAGTCGATCCCGCAGCGCATCGCCGACGAGCTCGGCGTCCGCCCGCACCAGGTCAGCGCGGCGGTCGAGCTGCTCGACGGCGGCGCGACCGTCCCGTTCGTCGCCCGCTACCGCAAGGAAGCCACCGGCGCCTTGGACGACGCCCAGCTGCGCACCCTGGACGAGCGGCTGCGCTACCTGCGCGAGCTGGAGGAGCGCCGCGCCGCGGTGCTGGAGGAGATCGGCAAGCAGGGCAAGCTCGACGCAGCGCTGGAGGAGCGGATCCTGGCCGCCGAGTCCAAGGCCCGGCTGGAGGACATCTACCTGCCCTTCAAGCCCAAGCGGCGGACCAAGGCGATGGCCGCCCGCGAGGCCGGGTTGGAGCCGCTGGCCGACACGCTGCTCGCCGATCCGACCCAGGATCCCGACACCGTCGCGGCCACCTACGTGAACGAGCAGGTCACCGACGCCGCGGCCGCGCTGGAGGGGGCCAGGGCGATCCTGGTCGAGCGGTTCGGCGAGGACGCCGACCTGATCGGCGGGCTGCGTGAGCGGATGTGGACCCGCGGCCGGCTGGTCACCCGGGTGCGCGCGGGCCGGGAGTCCGACGGCGCGAAGTTCACCGACTACTTCGACTTCGCCGAGGCGTTCACCACGCTGCCGTCGCACCGGATCCTTGCCGTGTTCCGCGGCGAGAAGGAGGAGGTCCTCGACGTCACCCTGGAGCCGGGCCAGGCCCCGGCCGAGCCGGGGGAGACCACCGACTACGAGCGCACCATCGCCGCCGCCTTCGGGATCGCCGACCGCGGCCGACCCGCCGACCGCTGGCTGGGCGAGGTGGTGCGCTGGGCGTGGCGTACCCGGATCCTGCTGCACCTGGGCGTCGACATCCGGGTCCGGCTGCGCACGGTCGCCGAGGAGGGCGCGATCGGCGTCTTCGCCACCAATCTGCGCGACCTGCTGCTGGCCGCTCCGGCCGGCAGCCGGGCGACGATGGGCCTGGACCCGGGCCTGCGCACCGGGGTGAAGGTCGCGGTGGTCGACGCCACCGGCAAGGTGGTGGCCACCGACACGATCTACCCGCACGAGCCGCGGCGGGCCTGGGACGCCGCACTGGCCAGCCTGACCGCGCTGGCCGTGGCGCACGACGTCGAGCTGGTGGCGATCGGCAACGGCACCGCGTCGCGGGAGACCGACAAGCTCGCCCGCGAGCTGGCCGCGCGCAACCCGGCGCTCAAGCTGACCACGGTGATGGTCAGCGAGGCCGGCGCCTCGGTGTACTCCGCGTCGGCCTACGCCTCGGCAGAGCTGCCGGAGCTGGATGTGTCGCTGCGCGGTGCGGTGTCCATCGCGCGCCGGCTGCAGGACCCGCTGGCCGAGCTGGTGAAGATCGACCCCAAGTCCATCGGGGTCGGCCAGTACCAGCACGACCTGGCCGAGTCGGCGCTGTCCCGCTCGCTGGACGCGGTGGTCGAGGACTGCGTGAACGCCGTGGGGGTGGACGTGAACACCGCGTCGGTGCCGCTGCTGCGCCGGGTCTCCGGGATCACCGAGGCGCTGGCCACCCAGATCGTGGTGCACAGAGACACCCACGGGCCGTTCCGCACCCGGACGGCGCTGGCCGACGTGCCCCGGCTCGGGCCCAAGGCCTTCGAGCAGTGCGCGGGTTTCCTGCGCATCCGCGGCGGCGACGACCCGCTCGACGTGTCCGGGGTGCACCCGGAGTCCTACCCGGTGGTGCGGCGGATCATGGCCAAGGCCAGGACCGAGGACATCGCCGCCCTGATCGGCCAGGGACCGAGACTGAGGTCGTTGCGACCCAAGGACTTCGTGGACGAGAAGTTCGGGTTGCCCACGGTCACCGACATCCTTGCCGAGCTGGAGAAGCCGGGCCGGGATCCGCGCCCGGTGTTCCGCACCGCGACCTTCGCCGAGGGCGTGCACAAGGTCGCCGACCTGCGGCCCGGGATGCTGCTGGAGGGCGTGGTCACCAACGTGGCGGCGTTCGGGGCGTTCGTCGACGTCGGAGTGCACCAGGACGGGTTGGTGCACGTGTCGGCCATGTCGTCGACCTTCGTCTCCGACCCGCGCGAGGTGGTGAAGTCCGGCGACGTGGTCCGGGTCAAGGTGCTCGACGTCGACGAGGGGCGCAAGCGCATCTCGCTCACCCTGCGGTTGGACGACGAGCCCGGCGCCGGCCGGCAGCCCGGCGCCGGCCGCCAGCCTGCGGCCGGACGGCAGCGCAGCGGCGAGCCCGGCGGCCGTCCGGGCCGGGCGGGGGAGCGGGGCGGTCCGGGCGGCACCGATCGGCCTGGCGGGGCTGATCGCCGTGGCGGCGGCGGTGGCGGTGACCAGCGGGGCGGTACCGACCGCCGCGGCGGCCAGGGCGGGGACCGGCGGGACGGCCAGCCCGCCACCGGTGACCGGCGCGGCGGCCGGCCCGCGGACGGTGACCGGCGGGGCGGTCGGGCCGGCGGCCGCGGCGCCGACCGGCGCGGCGCCGGTCCGGGCGGAGATCGGCGCGCGGCGTCCGGCAGCGGGCCGGGCAACAGCGCGATGGCCGACGCGCTGCGCCGGGCCGGCCTGACCGCTGAGGACAAGGACACCAAGCGCTGACGTCGCTCCCGGTGCGTCCCCGGCGCGCGCGTCGAACCGGGCGCTCGGTACCCGGCTAGGGGATCACGGACCGGGCAGTGCCGGCGACCGCGGCGCTCGGCCCGGGCCCACGCTCGATGTCCCACGGCTGGCGGCGCCACCACCGGCGGTCGTCGTACGGTCGACGGCATGACGGACCGGCGCGGGCTGCGGGCCCACCGGTTCCGGAGGGAGCGCGGTGGGTCGGCGGGGTTGGGTGTTGTTCGTGGTGATGTCCCTGGTCTGGGGCATCTCCTACCTGTTCATCAAGGTGGCGGTGCAGGGCGTACCGGTGTCGGTTCTGGTGTTCGCCCGCACCGCGGGCGCCGCCCTGGTGCTGCTGCCGTTCGTGGCCCGCGCCGGCTGGGCGAACGCGGCCCGCGCGGTGCGCGCGCACTGGCCGTGGCTGATCGCGTTCGCGGCGCTGGAGATGATCGGCCCGTGGTGGCTGCTCGCGGTCGCGGAGCAGCGGCTGACCAGCTCGATGGCCGGCCTGATCGTGGCGGCGGTGCCGATCGTGGGCATCGCAGTGGCCTGGCTGCTCGGCGACCGTGAACGGCTCGGCCCGCTGCGCTGGACCGGGTTGCTGGTCGGGCTGCTCGGCGTCGGCGTGCTCGCCGCGCCGGCGCTGCACGGCGGTGACGGCTGGTCCATCGGGGCCATGGCGCTGGTCGTGCTCGGCTACGCCACCGCACCGATGATCACCGTGCGACGGCTGGGCGAAGTGCCGGGGCTGGTGCTGGCCACCGCGAGCCTGGCCTTCGCCGGGCTGGTCTACGCCCCGGCGGCCGCACTGGCCTGGCCGCGGGAGTGGCCCTCGGTGCCGGTGCTCGGCGCGCTGGCCGGGCTGGCCGTGGTGAGCACGGCGCTGGCGTTCGTGGCCTTCTTCGCGCTGCTCCGGGAGGTCGGCACGGCCCGGGCGATGGTGTTCACCTACGTCAACCCGGCGGTGGCGGTGGCGGCCGGGGTGCTCGTGCTCGGCGAGCCGCTGACGTCGTCCATCCTGGGCGCGTTCGCGCTGATCATGGGAGGCTCGCTGCTCGCGACGGGCGTGCGGCCCCCCGGTCGGGGCCGGCGGCCCGGTCGACCGGCGCGGGTCACCGGCTCCGTGGCGCCGGCACCCGGCTGAGCAGTCGTTCCCGCAGCGGCGCCAGCAGTTCCGGATGCACGCCGTGCTCGACGAGCCAGCCGGCAGCCCCGCCCGGGGTGGTCTCGATGTCGTCGAGCACGGCCTGCAGCGCGCCGGTCTGCACGCCGAGCAGTGCCCGGTTGTGCGGCTCCGGCACACCGGCGGCGCGCAGCGCCGTCCACAGCCGCGGCAGGTTGGGCTCGGTGCGCAGGTAGTCGGCGAGCACGTCGTCGCGACGTACCCCGATCGCCCGCAGCAGCACCGCGATCACGATTCCGGTGCGGTCCTTGCCCGCGGTGCAGTGCACCAGCACCGGACCCGGGCCGGTGGCCACCAGAGCGGCGATGCCGGCGATCCGCCCGGCGGCGTCGTGGACCAGGTGCCGGTAGGCGCCGCTCAAGTCCAGCTCGGCGGTCTGCGCGACGGCGAGCGCCGGGGCCAGGGAAGCGCCCAGCGGGATCGCGTGCACCGCGGCCACCGCGGACAGCGGGTGCGGGGCCAGGTACTCGGCCGGCGCCCGCAGATCGATCACGGTGCGCGGCGGCCAGGCCGCGACGTCGGGGCTGCGCAGCGCGCCGGCCAGCGGCACCTCGCTGCGGTAGAGCACGGCGCGGCGCACGATGCGGCCGTCCTCGGTGCGCAGACCACGCACGTCGCGCAGGTTCGCAGGCGCCGCGGCGGTCCTCTGGGTCAGCTCGGGTGAGATCGTCACCTGCTCGAGGATTGCCGGCCGAGATGAACGGAACGCAACATCGTGACCGGTGACTCACGAACGCCGCCCGTCCGTGGTACCCGCCCGGTGCTGCGGTGATCGTCATCACCTGGGACTATGTAGGACGGGTGACGCGTTGACGTCACCAGAGACCGCACCGGCCAGGCAGAAATCGTGCAGCAGGCCCCGCGGGCTCGCCGCGGGACACCCACCGTGCTCCCGCCCGCTGCGACGAGAGACCTGACTTTGACCGTGACCGAGCACGTGCTCGACCTGCCCTCCTTCACCGACCTACCGCTGCGCGCCGAACTGCTGTCCGTGATCGACGAGCTCGGCTACCGCGAGCCCAGCCCGATCCAGGCCGAGGCCATCGCGCCCCTGGTGGAGGGCCGTGACCTGCTCGGGCAGGCCGCCACCGGCACCGGCAAGACGGCGGCCTTCGCGCTGCCGCTGCTGGAGCGGCTGGCCGAGCTGCGCCCCGACCGCACTCGCGGCGCCGCCCCGTTCGGGCTGATCCTCGCCCCGACCCGGGAGCTGGCGCTGCAGGTGTCCGAGGCGGTCAACCGCTACGGATCCCACCTGCGCGCCCGGGTCGTCACCGTGTACGGCGGTGCGCCCGCCGGGCCGCAGTGGAAGGCGCTCAAGGACGGCGTCGACATCGTGGTGGCCACCCCCGGGCGCGCCATCGACCTGATGAACCGCGGTGCCCTGCGCCTGGACGAGCTCGAGACCGTGGTGCTCGACGAGGCCGACGAGATGCTCGACATGGGCTTCGTCGAGGACATCGAGACGCTGCTCGACGCCACCCCGGACACGCGCCAGGTCGTGCTGTTCTCGGCGACCATCCCGCGCCGCATCGAGACCCTGGCCCAGAAGTACCTCCGCGAGCCGATCACCGTGCGGATCCGGCGCGAGGAGGTCCCCGAAGGGGCGGCGCCACAGGTGCGTCAGACCGCCTACCTGGTGCCCCGCACGCACACCACCGCCGCGCTCGGACGGGTGCTGGAGGCCGAGCGGCCCACCGCGGCGATCGTGTTCTGCCGCACCCGGCTGGACGTCGACGCGGTCACCGAGACGCTGACCGGGCGCGGCCTGCGCGCCGAGGCACTGCACGGAGGCATGGACCAGGAGCACCGCACCCGGGTGGTGGAGCGGCTGCGCAGCGGGCGCACCGAGCTGCTGGTGGCCACCGACGTCGCGGCCCGCGGCCTGGACATCGACCTGCTCACGCACGTGGTCAACCACGACATGCCGCAGTCGTCCGACGCCTACGTGCACCGGATCGGCCGCGTCGGCCGGGCCGGGCGCGAGGGGGTGGCGATCACCCTGGTGCCGCCGTCGAAGGTGCACGCGCTGCGCGCCGTGGAGCGGCTCACCGGACAGAAGATCGAGATGGCGCCGGTGCCGACCGCCGCCGACCTGCGGGCCGCCCGCCTGGAGCGCACCCGCGACGCGCTGCTGCTGCAGCTGGCCACCGAGCAGGCCGACGACGGGGTGGCCACGATGATCGGTTCGCTGGCCACCGAGCACGACCCGGTGGCGGTGGCCGCGGCCGCAGTCCGGCTGCTGCAGTCGGCCTCGGGCGACCCGGACGACGGTGCGGACATCCCGGTGGTGACCTCCGGTCGGTTGTCGGCCGCCGCGCGCGAGCCGCGGGGCCGCGGCAGCCGGGCCGCCGGCACCCGTGCGCCCAAGGCCGGCACCGCCCGACTGTTCGTCAACGCCGGCCGGGCCAGCGGGGTGCGCCCGCAGGACATCGTGGGCGCGCTGGCCAACGAGTCCAACCTGTCCGGCCGCGACATCGGGGCCATCCAGATCCACGAGCGGCACGCGCTGGTGGAGATCCCTGAGCACGCCGCCGACGACGTGCTGCGCAGCATGCGCGGCAGCACCACGCTGAAGGGTCGCCGGGCCAACATCCGCCGCGACCGCGCCCTCTCGCGCTGACGCGCCCGATTCCCCGAACGAACGGCACTTTCGCACGATAGGTTCGTGCGAAAGTGCCGTTCGTTCGCTCGGGCGGCGACGTGGGCACCGGTCCGCCCGGGTGGCTGCGGCGCGCCGGCGAAGCGTGCGGCAGGGTGGAGATCCCCACCACGCACCGGAGGCGCCCCATGCCCGCGATCGAGCCGTCCGCACGCGATCTCAAGCCCCGCAGCCACGAGGTCACCGACGGGCTAGAGCGGGCCGCCGCCCGGGGCATGCTCCGTGCCGTGGGCATGCGCGACGAGGACTTCCGCAAGCCCCAGATCGGCATCGCGTCCAGCTGGAACGAGATCACCCCCTGCAACCTCTCGCTGCAACGCCTCGGCATCGCGGCCAAGGAGGGGGTGCACCGGGCCGGTGGGTTCCCGATGGAGTTCGGCACCATCTCGGTCTCCGACGGCATCTCCATGGGCCACGTCGGCATGCACTACTCGCTGGTCAGCCGCGAGGTCATCGCCGACTCGGTGGAGACCGTCGTACAGGCCGAGCGGCTCGACGGGACGGTGCTGCTGGCCGGATGCGACAAGAGCCTGCCCGGCATGCTGATGGCCGCCGCCCGGCTCGACCTGGCCGCGGTCTTCCTCTACGCCGGGTCGATCATGCCCGGGTACGTGGGGGAGCGGGAGGTGACCATCGCCGACGCCTTCGAGGCGGTCGGGGCCTGCGCCCGCGGCCTGATCAGCCGGGACGAGGTGGACGCGATCGAGCGCGCGATCTGCCCGGGCGAGGGCGCGTGCGGTGGCATGTACACGGCGAACACGATGGCCAGCGCGGCCGAGGCGCTCGGGATGGCGCTGCCCGGCTCGGCCAGCCCGCCCGCGGTGGACCGCCGCCGCGACGGTATCGCCCGGGCGTCCGGCGAGGCGGTGGTCCGGATGCTGGAGAAGGGCATCACGGCCCGGCAGATCCTCACCCGGGAGGCGTTCGAGAACGCGATCGCCGTGGTGATGGCGTTCGGCGGGTCCACCAACGCGGTGTTGCACCTGCTGGCCATCGCCTGGGAGGCCGGTGTCCCGCTGGAGCTCGACGACTTCAACCGGATCGGCGACCGGGTGCCGCACCTGGCCGACGTCAAGCCGTTCGGCCGCTACGTGATGGCCAGCGTGGACCGGGTCGGCGGGGTGCCGGTGGTGATGAAGGCGCTGCTGGAGGCCGGGCTGCTGCACGGCGACGCGCTCACCGTCACCGGGGCGACGCTGGCCGAGAACCTGGCCGACATCGATCCACCCGATCTGGACGGGGACATCGTGCGCGCGCTGGACAACCCGATCCACCCCACCGGCGGGCTGACGATCCTGCGCGGATCGCTGGCCCCCGACGGCGCGGTGGTGAAGAGCGCCGGCTTCGACTCGGCCCGGTTCGAGGGCAGGGCCCGGGTATTCGACGGCGAGGCGGGGGCGATGGCCGCGGTGGCCGACCTGCAACCCGGCGACGTCGTGGTGATCCGCTACGAGGGTCCGCGCGGCGGCCCGGGGATGCGCGAGATGCTCGCCGTCACCGGCGCGATCAAGGGCGCCGGGCTGGGCAAGGACGTGCTGCTGCTCACCGACGGTCGATTCTCCGGGGCCACCACCGGGCTGTGCGTCGGGCACGTCGCGCCGGAGGCGGTGGACGGCGGGCCGATCGCGTTCGTGCGCGACGGCGACCGGATCGTGCTGGACATGGACGCCCGGACGTTGGACCTGCAGGTCGACGGGACGGAGCTGGCGGACCGGCGGGCCCACTGGTCGCCGCCACAACCGGCACTGCGGACCGGGGTCCTGGGGAAGTACGCCAAGCTCGTAGGCTCGGCGGCGCAGGGTGCGGTCTGCGGCTGAGCAAGGAGGCGCGGTGACGGGCAAGCGTGAGCAGCGTCAGGTCCAGCAGGTGGCCGAGGCCGTCACCGGGCTGCTGGCCGAGGCGGTCAAGGAGACGATCGACAAGCGGTCGCCGGAGCCGGCCCGGGAGTGCATCGCCGAGCTGATCGCCGTCGACCGCCGCAACGCGCCCGAGGAGAAGGGCGGCCCGGTCGAGCTGATGGCCACGCTCGGGCTGGTCCGGTGGGCCGGGCTGGCGCGGCGGGAGGCCGGGGACCGGCCGGGCTGGGTCGAGGAGGCGCTCGGCTGGATCGAGGAGGCACTGGGCACGCGCTGCCGGGCCCGGGCCGCCTACACGGCCGGCGCCCTGCGCAGCGAGGCCGAGGCCGCCGAGATCATGATGTACGCCCAGGCGTTGCGCGCCGACTTCCTGCCGTCGCTGGTCTGGCTGATCGCCGCTGCGGTCGCGGTACACGGCTCGGGCCGCATCGAGTGGCTGGGCGACCTGGAACGCGGCGCCCTCACCTGATGCCCTGCGGCGCGGGTAAGCAGTCGCCGCGGCGGCGGCTGCGCCCGCCGGCGGTCAGGCGATGCGGTTCAGGGGCATGATCGTCAGCTGCCCGTCGAGCAGCTCGGGGAACTTCGGCAGCGCCTCCTGCAGGTGCGGTGCGTTCAGGTGCGCGTCCAGGTGCGCCTGGCTGCTCCAGTTCTCGTAGAAGACGAACAGCCCCGGATCCTGGGTTCCCTGGTGCAGCGCGTAGGTGGTGCAGCCGTCCTCGTGCAGCGTCGTCTCGGTCAGTGATTCCAGCAGCGCGCGCAGCTCGGCCTCCTTGCCGGGCTGGGCGCGCATGGTGGCGACGACGCTGAGCAGCTCGCGGTTCTCGTCGGTGGGGATGGACATGAGCTCTCCTCCGGGTTCGGCTGTGGACACCAGGGACCGGCCCAGCATGCCCGGCGCCGGGCCGATCCGCGCGGTCCCCGAGCGGAGATCAGCCGGGCAACCGGTCGACCAGGGCGACGGCCCGACCGTCGACGAGCACCGGGGTCGGCCCGGGCCCGACCCGCTCCTGCTCCGCGATCCGCCGGGCCAGGTTGTTGACGTGGTCGAGATGCTCGCGCGGCAGCCGCGGGTGCGTCGTCACCACCCGGGCCCCGTACGCGCCCAACAGTGCGATCTTCTCGCCGGCGATGGTGTCCGGGACGACGACCACCGCGCGGTAACCGAGCTGCGCGGCGACCATGGCCAGTCCGAACCCGGTGTTGCCCGACGAGCTCGCCACGATCACCCCACCCGGGCGCAGCTCGCCGAGCCGCTCCGCCTCCCGGACCATGGCCCGGGCCGCCCGGTCCTTCACGCTGCCACCCGGATTCGCGAACTCGAGCTTGGCCCACACCTGCGCCGGAAGCCCTGCGGTGATCCGGTTCAGCCGGACCAGCGGCGTCCCGCCGATGGCATCGAGTACCGATCCGAACGCGTTCACCACCTGATCTAACCTCCCTGCTGTGAGCGTGCCGCCGAAGGACTGGACCCGCTGGCGCCAACAGTTCGATCTCGACGGCTACGACGAGCGCTGGCGCCGGCTGGCCGCGGCCGGCCACAATCCGCACGGCGAGGCCGACATGATCGCCGGCCTGGGCCCGGGTTCGGTGCTCGACGGTGGCTGCGGCACCGGGCGGCTGGCCATCGAGCTGGCGCGGCGCGGCATCGCCGTGCTCGGGGTGGACAGCGACCGGGACATGATCGAGGCGGCCCGGGCCAAGGCCCCGCAGCTGCCGTGGCTGCACGCCGACCTCGCCGAGCTCGACCGGCCCGAGCGGTTCGACGTGGTGGCGCTGATCGGCAACGTGGTGCCCTACGTCGCGCCCGGACGGCGGGCCGCCGCGGTGGCCGCCGGCGCGCGCCACCTGGCTCCTGGCGGTCGGCTGGTCACCGGGTTCCAGCTGCGGGCCGGGTGGCCCACCCCGGCCGACTACGACGGCTGGTGTGCGGCGGCCGGCCTGGTCGCCGAGGCCCGCTACGCCACCTGGGAAGGCGCCCCTTACGACGGCGGGAACTACCTGGTCGCGGTGCACCGGCGGGGGGTGACCGTGCCGCGCTGAGCCGTCAGCCGCGGGTCAGCACCGCCGCGTCCAGCGCCGCGCGCATCTCGTCGACCGGCCCCGGCCGCCCGGTCATCAGCTGCACCTGGTCGACGGCCTGCTGCAGCAGCACTTCCAGCCCGCTGCAGACCCGGGCCCCGGCGGCCTGCCCGGCGGCCGCGAACGGGGTCGGCCACGGCGCGTAGACCACGTCGAGCAGCACGCTGCCGGGCCCGGCGCCGCGCAGCGGGTCGGCCGCCGCTCCGGGCAACGTCGAGATGACCACGTCGGCGCCCCGGATGGCCGCCGAGGCCCGCTCCGGGTCGAGCAGGGCGTCGCTGAGCGCGGGGGTGACCCCGATCCGCTCCGCGGTCGCGCGCAGCTCGCCGGTGCGCTCCAGCGAGCGCACCAGCACCTCGATCCGCGTCACCTGCAGCTCGGCCAGCGCGGCCAGCGCGGCCTGCGCGGTGCCGCCCGCGCCCAGCACGACGGCCCGCCCGCCACCGTCGAAGCCGGTGCCGCGCAGGGTGGCGATGATGCCGGCCACGTCGGTGTTGTCGGCGCGGATCCGGCCTGGCCGGAACACCAGGGTGTTCGCCGCGCCGGTGGCCGCGGCCAGCGGCGAGATCTCGTCGGCCACCTCCAGCGCCACCCGCTTGAGGGGCATGGTCAGCGACAACCCGGCCCATTCCGGCCCCAGCCGGGCCACGAACCCGGCCAGCTCCGGCTCGCGGCACTCGTGCTTCCCGTAGTCCCAGTCGTCCAGCCCGAGGGCCCGGTAGGCGGCCAGGTGCAGCACCGGCGACAACGAGTGGGCGATCGGGGAACCGAGCACGGCGGCACGCATCCGCTCAGTATTGGCCACGCCGCAGCGGTCGCCGGTGGGTGTGCCAGGCTCCGCGGCGTGGGCGGGACGGTGCTGGTGCTCGGCGGTCGCAGCGAGATCGGGTTGGCGGTGGCCTCCCGGCTCGCGCCCGGTGCCACCGTGGTACTGGCCGCCCGACCCGCCGCCGACCTCGATGATCCGGAGAAGGTGCTGCGCGCCGCCGGAGCGACGGCCGTCGACCGGATCGACTTCGACGCCGACGACCTCGACGCGCACGGTCCGGTGCTGCAGGAGGTGGTCCGCCGGCACGGCAAGCTGGACGTCGTCGTCGTCGCGTTCGGGATCCTCGGCGACCAGGCTCGCGCGGAGCGCGACCCGGACCACGCGTTGGCCGTCGTGCACACCGACTACGTGGCGCACGTCGCCGTGCTCACCCACCTGGCCACGCTGCTCCGCGCGCAGCGGCACGGTGTCGTCGTCGTGTTCTCGTCGGTCGCGGGGGCCCGGGTGCGCCGGGCCAACTACGTGTACGGCTCGGCGAAGGCCGGGCTGGACGGATTCGCCAGCGGCCTGGCCGATGCGTTGCACGGCAGCGGAGCGCGGCTGCTGCTGGTCCGACCCGGGTTCGTGATCGGCCGGATGACCGCCGGCATGAGGCCCGCCCCGTTCTCCTCGACACCCGACCAGGTGGCCGACGCCACCGTGCGCGCGCTGCGCGCCGGTCGCGGCGAGGTGTGGGTGCCGGCGCTGCTGCGTCCGGTCTTCGCCGTGCTCCGGCACGTCCCGCGCGCACTGTGGCGCCGCATGCCGCGCTGACGCGCGATCGCGCCGCCCGCGGGGACACGACCTAGGAGGGAACGCGCCGGTGACGCTACGGTCATCAGCGCCTCGCAATATCGACTTCTCGTCCGGGAGCACGGCCATGTCAGGAGCCCGCGCATGATCGCCAGATCGCGCCCGCTGCTGACCGGAGCCGTGGCGTTCCTGCTATTGGTGATCTTCTGGGAGCTGGCCAAGGCCGTGCTGCCGGATGCCGGGGTGAGCATCGGCGGCACCCGGATCCTGCCCCGCACCGACGACGGGGCGATGCCGCACGTGTGGACCGTGCTGGGCCGGCTGGACGACCCGGAGGTGGCCGGCGCGGCGTCGACGCGGCCGATCGGGCTGGCCGTCGCGTCCGGTGCCCTGTTCACCCTGGGGCTGGCGCTGGGCGGACTGGTGATCGGCGGCGTGCTCGGCGTGCTGCTGGCGCTGTTCATGCAGCGGTTCCGGCTGGCCGAGCGGGCCGTGCTGCCGTACGTGGTGGCCTCGCAGACGGTGCCGCTGATCGCGATCGCCCCGCTGGTGGCGGGCTGGGGTGGGAAGATCCAGATCCTGGGCTGGGCCTGGCAGCCGTGGGCCAGCGTGATGGTGATCTCCTCGTACCTGTCGTTCTTCCCGATCGCGGTCGGCATGCTGCGCGGGCTGACCTCGCTGCCCCGGGCCGACGTCGAGCTGTTCCGGACGCTGGCCGCCGACTGGTGGACCACGCTGCTGCGGCTGCGCCTGCCGGCGTCGGTGCCCCACCTGATCCCGGCGGTGCGGCTGGCCGCGGCGGCCTCCGTGGTGGGCGCGATCGTCGCCGAGATCTCCACCGGAACCCGCGGCGGCATCGGCCGCCTGATCATCGAGTACGCCCAGTCGGCCACCGGCGACCCGTCGCAGATGTACGCCGCGATCCTCGGCGCCGCGGTCCTCGGGCTGGTCGCCGCCGCGGCGGTGGGGCTGCTCGACCTCGGGCTGCGCCGCTACCGGGGGAGCACCTCGTGAACGCGGCTCGGGCGGGCGCGGCGCCGGTGCACGCCGTCGAGCTGAGCGGGGTCGACAAGCGGTTCGACGCGGTGCACGCCCTGGACGGCATCGAGCTGACCGTCGGCGAGGGCGAGTTCGTGTCGCTGATCGGGCCGTCGGGCTGCGGCAAGTCGACGCTGCTGCGGGTCGTCGCCGATCTGGAGCAGCCCACCGGCGGCACCGTCACGGTGGGCGGCAAGAGCCCGCACCAGGCCCGGCTGGACCAGGACTACGGAATCGCGTTCCAGCAGGCCGGTCTGCTGGAGTGGCGCAACGTCGTGGAGAACGTCGAGCTGCCGCTGCACGTGCACGGGATGCCCAAGCCGCAGCGGCGGGCGCGCGCTACCGAGCTGCTGGAACTGGTCGGGCTGGCCGAGTTCGCCGGCTCCCGGCCCAGCCAGCTCTCCGGCGGCATGCAGCAGCGGGTGGCGATCGCCCGGGCCCTGGCGCCGAGCCCGAAGCTGCTGCTGATGGACGAGCCGTTCGGGGCGCTGGACGAGATGACCCGCGAGCGCATGCAGGCCGAGCTGTTACGGATCGCGCTGGAGACCCGCGCCGCGGTGCTGTTCGTGACGCACTCGATCCCGGAGGCCGTGGTGCTGTCGGACCGGGTGGTCGTGATGTCGCCGCGGCCCGGCCGGATCACCGAGATCGTCGCCGGTACCCGACCGGGACGGACGGGCGCGACCGAACCCGGGCCGGCGGAGCTGGCGCTCGACGACGTCGAGGACGTCCGGGAGTCCGGGGCGTTCTTCGCCGCGATCACCGCCGTGCGCGAGGCGCTGCGCAAGGGACACGAGTGATGGCCGCCGTGTTCCGCTGGTGGCCGCC
>Ga0190265_10000947_pt1 | contig 18879 bp, 17 predicted proteins | sample Popmic124T_FD_133135 | JGI IMG/M metagenome (GOLD analysis project Ga0190265, IMG submission 133135) | Populus adjacent soil microbial communities from riparian zone of Indian Creek, Utah, USA - 124 T | ecosystem: Environmental > Terrestrial > Soil > Riparian zone | place: USA: Utah | collected...
GCGGTCAACGACTACGCCTCGCTCGCCGCGGGGGCGATCGTGGTGCTGATGGTGCTGCTGCTCGGCATGAACGCCATCGCGATCTGGCTGCGCAATCGATTCGAGCAGAAGTGGTAGGTGACCTAAGGTGGCTGAGCAGATGACCGACCCGCACCGACAGCGCGAGGACGACCGCTCCGAGGAGCGCCGGACGCCCCGCCCGGGACCATCCGAGACATCGCTGGACGTCGGGGCGGTGGCGCTCGAGGGCAAGGCGGGGCGCACGCCTAAGCAGCAGGCGCGCGAGCCGATCTTCGAGCTCGGTGGCGTCGACGTCTCCTACGGCGACAAGCTCGCCGTGCGCGACATCTCGTTCGACATCGCGAAGAAGGAGATCACCGCTCTGATCGGTCCGTCGGGCTGCGGCAAGAGCACGCTGCTGCGCTGCCTGAACCGGATGAACGACCTCATCCCGGGCGCCACCGTCGAAGGCTCGATCAAGTACCACCACCAGGACCTCTACGCATCGACCGTCGACCCGGTCGAGGTGCGCAAGCGGATCGGGATGGTCTTCCAGAAGCCCAATCCGTTCCCCAAGTCGATCTACGACAACATCGCCTTCGGCCCGCGCGTGCTGGGCATGAAGGGCGACATGGACGAGATCGTCGAGCGCGCGCTGCGCCGCGGCGCGCTCTGGGACGAGGTCAAGGACCGGCTCAAGACCAACGCCTTCGGCATGTCAGGCGGCCAGCAGCAGCGGCTCTGCATCGCCCGCGCGCTGGCCACCGACCCCGACGTGATCCTGATGGACGAGCCCTGCTCGGCGCTCGACCCGATCTCCACCGGCAAGATCGAGGACCTGATGCTCGAGCTGCGCGAGCGCTACTCGATCGTGATCGTCACCCACAACATGCAACAGGCGGCGCGCGTCTCGGACATGACCGCCTTCTTCACCGTCGCGCTCGAGGACGACGGCCACCGCAGCGGGCGAATGGTCGAGTTCGACGAGACCCAGACGATCTTCACCAACCCGAGCGACGAGCGCACCGAGGCCTACGTGACGGGCAAGGTCGGCTAGGCGGAAGGAGCGACGATGCCAGATACGTCACGACACCAGTTCCAAGAGGAGCTCGAGGAGCTGGAGCGCCAGGCGCTCGGCGGGCTCGACATGGTCTGCCAGGCGCTCGATCGCGCGATCGAGGTCGTCCAGCACCGCGACGTCGAGCTGGCGAGCATGGTCATCGCCGACGACGACCGCATCGACGGCCGCTACCTCGAGGTCCACCAGGGCATCCTCTCGCTGCTCGCGCTGCAAGCCCCGGTCGCCGGCGACCTGCGCCTGGTGGCGGCGCTGCTGCACGTGATCAAGCACGTCGAGCGGATGGGCGACCAGTGCGTGAACATGGCGAAGCTCGTGCCGCTCGCCGGCCACGAGCCGCCGGCCGACGAGGAGATGCTCGCGAAGATCGCCCGCATGGGAGAGCTCGCTCGCTCGCTCGTCCAGCAGTGCAAGCTCGCCTTCGAGCGGCGCGACGCCGCGCTCGCCCAGGACCTCGTGCGCCAGGACGACGGCATCGACACGCTCAACCGCGAGTGCTTCCGTCGCGCCCTGGAGATTGGCGACGATGCCGACCAGCGCGAGTGGGCGATGCACATGATGCTGATCGCCCGCTGTCTCGAGCGGATCGGCGACAACGCCGTCGACATCGGCGAGCAGACCGCGTTCGTGGTCACCGGACTGTTTCGCGAGTTCGAGGACGCCTCGCACCCCGAGCTGACGCCCGGCGCGGGCAGCTGATGAGCCAGCCGCTGTTCGCAAGCGCGCCGAACCGCGGCAAGTTCGAGGCGCTGTTCGCGGCCGGCGGCAGCAACCTCGCCGAGGCCACCGGCAAGCTGGACCGCCTGATGCGCAACTGGCCCGACGAGCCGGAGCTGCGCGAGGAGATCAAGGCGCTCGAGGAGGAGGGCGACCGGATCACCCACGACATCCTCCACGCGCTCTTCTCGACGACCGTCACGCCGCTCGACCGCGAGGACATCCACTCGCTCGCCGCGGCGCTCGACGACGCGGTCGACTTGACCGAGGAGGCCGCCGACTTCCTCGGCCTCTACAAGATCGAGGCGCCGATGGAGCAGGGCGTCGAGCTGACCGGCGTCCTGCGCGACTGCGGACGCGAGCTGGCGGCGGCGCTGCAGGGCATGACGGCACTCGACGACCTGGGCCCGCACATCGCCGCCGTCGACCGGCTCGAGGACGAGGGCGACCGGATCAGCCGCAAGGCGCTGGTCGCGCTGTTCGCCGGCGGCATCGACCCGATGGTCGTGATCCGCTGGAAGGACGTCATCGATCGGCTCGAGCAGGCGGTCGACGCCTGCGACCGCGTCGCCCATGTGCTCGAGGGAATCGCCGTCAAGCACAATTGACAGATGGCGAAGGCACGTCCGATCCCCGGGCTCGCGCCCGAGGACAGCTTCAGGGTCGCCGCCGCCGCGGTCGTCGAGACGCGCGCACGCGAGGTCTTCGAGCACGCGGAGGGCGTGCTCGACACCTCCGAGATCGAGCACGTCCACGCGATGAGGGTCGCGTCGCGGCGACTGCGGGCGGCGCTCGAGGTCTTCGCGGTCTGCTTCCCGCAGAAGCGTCAGCGGCGAGTGCTGCGCGAGGTCGAGCAGCTCGCCGACGCACTCGGGCGGCGGCGCGACCCCGATGTGGCGATCGAGCGACTGCGCGCGCTCGCCGACGCCTTCCACGTCGCCGACCGGCCGGGCATCGAGGGCCTGGTCGCCGAGCTGCGGACCGCGCAGCGGACCGCCAACGACGCGCTGGCGGCAACGCTCGAGCAGACGCGCGCGAGCGAGCTGGAGCGGCGGCTGCTCGAGCTCGCCGAGGCGGCGCGACCGTGAAGGCGCGCAAGGTGAAGGGGCTCGATCCCGACGGCCCGCTGCGCGAGAACCTGCGCCGGATCGTCGAGGTCCGGCTCGCCGAGCTCGGGTCGTTCGTCCCCGCGGCGCTCGATCCGGACGAGCGGACCGCCCAGCACGACCTGCGGATCGCGGCCAAGCGGCTGCGCTACGTGCTCGAGCTCGCGGAGCCGATCTTCGGCGCGCCGGCGAGCAAGGGCGCCAAGGCGGCGCGGCGGTTGCAGGATCTGCTCGGAGCGATCCGCGACTGCGACGAGCAGCTGCCGCTCGCCGACGCGCACGCCGCACGGCTGCGAGCCGAGGACGCCGACGCCCTGCGCCGCGCGGCCGGGTCCGCCGAGGACCTCGACCCGGCGCTCGCCCGCGAGGCGCCGCACCGCTCGTCGCACCGCGGCATCGAGACGCTCACCACCTACACCAGCGCACGCCGCGCGCTGCTCTTCGAGCGCTTCGTCCGCTATTGGGACGAACTCGAGCGCAAGGCGTTCGGCGAGCGGCTGCTCGCCGGCCTGCGCCCGCCGCGACCGGAGGTCAGCTCAGCCGCGCTAGCGCCTCCAGCACCTGAGGACGGAGCAGCAGCTTGAGCTCGCCACGATCGATCGCCGCGATACCCGCCTTCGGCAGCCGCACCTGGGCGCCGGTGCCGTCGTGGACAGCCATCGAGAAGTCCGGGTCGTGCCCGACCAGCAGCACCGACTCGCCGTGGCCGACCGCCACGTCGACCGGGTCGAACGGGCCGCCGCGCAGCGCGCGCTCCTCGATCGGCTCGATCCCGATCGGCTCGCAGACCAGCCGGGCGGTCTCGAGCGCGCGCCGCTTCGGACTCGTCAGGCAGGCGTCGAGCTCGACGCCGAGCACCTTCAACGCCGCCCCGACCGCCCGTGCCTGCTCGCCTCCCTTCGCGCTCAACGGCCGCTCGTCGTCCGGCGAGCCGTCCTCGGCGTGGGCATGGCGCAACAGCCAGATCATCGGCGCAAAGATATTCACACAGAGGCCCAACGGCCTGTGACAATCGAGAGAAGCGACTGATGGAGACCTCCACCACACCGCAGGCCGCGACACCGTCCTCCGCGCCGCCGCTCGACTCGACGGAGCTCTACGCCAACCGCGAGCTCTCCTGGCTCGACTTCAACGAGCGCGTGCTCGAGCTCGCCGAGGACGAGCGCACGCCGCTGCTCGAGCGAGTCAAGTTCCTCGCGATCTACACCTCCAACCTCGACGAGTTCACGATGATCCGGCTCGCCGGCCTGCACGACCAGGTCGACGCCGGCATCGACGCGCGCAAGGCCGACGGGCTGTCGCCGTCGGAGACGATCGACCGCGTCGTCGAGCGGATCCGCTCGCTCAGCGCCCGGCAGGCGCGCCAGTGGGAGCAGCTGCGGCCGCAGCTCGCCGACCACGGCATCCGCGTGATCGACCCGGCCGATTGCAGCGCGGCGGAGCTGCGCACGCTCGACACGATCTTCGAAGAGCAGGTCTTCCCGGTGCTGACGCCGCTCGCCGTCGGCCCCGGCCGGCCGTTCCCCTACATCTCGAACCTGTCGCTGAGCCTCGGCGTCTGGCTGACCGATCCGGTCACCGACGACGAGCTGTTCGCGCGCGTGAAGGTTCCGAAGGAGGTCGTGCCGCGGCTGATCGACATCGGCGACGGCGCCCTCGTCCCGCTCGAGGCGGTGATCGCGCGCCACCTCGGCAGCCTCTTCCCGGGCATGGAGGTGCGCAATCACGCCGCCTTCCGGGTGATCCGCGACGCCGACTTCACGGTCTCCGACGAGGCCGACGACCTCGTCCGCGCCGTCGAGACCGAGCTGCGCCGGCGGCGCTTCGGCGAGGTCGTCCAGCTCGAGGTCGCCGCCGACATGGACGCCGACATGCGCGCCTTCCTGATCGAGCAGACCGAGATCGAGGAGCGCCAGGTGATCGACACGCCCGGGATGCTCGACCTCGACGACCTCTGGCAGATCCACAAGCTCGACGGTCACTCGGACATCCGCGAAGCTTCGTGGACGCCGGTCGCCGCCGGGCCGTTCTCGACGCACGAGGGCAAGGCCGACATCTTCGCCGCGATGCGCACCAGCGACCTGCTCGTCCACCATCCCTACGAGTCGTTCGCGAGCAGCGTCGAGCGCTTCGTCGAGCAGGCCGTCGACGACCCCGACGTGCTCGCGATCAAGATGACCGTCTACCGGACGTCGGACGACTCGGCCCTGGTGCCGCTGCTGATCAAGGCGGCCGAGCGCGGCAAGCAGGCCGTCTGCCTCGTCGAGCTGAAGGCGCGCTTCGACGAGCGCCGCAACATCGGCTGGGCGCGCTCGCTCGAGGAGGCCGGCGCGCACGTCGTGCACGGCCTGCCGGGGCTCAAGACGCACGCGAAGGCGCTGCTCGTCGTGCGCCGCGAGGGCACGGGCGTGCGCCACTACGTCCATGTCGGCACCGGCAACTACCACCGCGGCACCGCGCGGCTGTACGAGGACTTCGGCCTCTTCACCTGCGACCGCGACGTAGCCGCCGACGTCGCCGCGCTCTTCAACACCCTGACCGGCGCCGCACGACCGCCCGGCTACCGCACCGCCCTGGTCGCTCCCGAGCGGATGCGCGACGGCCTGCTCGACGAGATTCGCCGCACCGTCGAGGCCCACGAGGCCGGCGAGCCGACGCGGATCGCGATGAAGATGAACGCGCTCGTCGATCGTCGTTGCATCCGCGCGCTCTACGAGGCGTCGCAGGCGGGCGTGCGGATCGACCTCAACATCCGCGGCATCTGCTGTTTGATTCCCGGCGTGCCCGGCGTCAGCGAGAACATCCGCGTCGTCTCGGTCGTCGGCCGCTTCCTCGAGCACTCGCGCGTCTACGCGTTCCAGCGCGGCGACGACCGCCGCTGCTACATCGGCTCCGCCGACCTGATGCCGCGCAACCTCGACACCCGCGTCGAGCTGCTGATCCCCGTGCTGGACACCGCACTGCGCACGGAGATCGAGGACGTCATCGAGCGTTGCCTCGCCGACGACAGCTTCGCCTGGGACCTGACCGCCGACGGCCGCTGGACGCGTCGCGAGGGCCGTGCGCATTCGATCCACGCCGAGCTGATGCAGCAATCGCTCGCCGAGGTCCGCCAGCCCGCCCACGTCGAGAGCGAGGAGCGCGTCCGCTCCAAGCGCCGCTTCCGCTTCGCGAGGCGCGGCTGACCGGCGATCCCGCGCCGCGCGAGCGATCGTTGGGCCCATAGCCCCGAGAAGGCTTCGCTCGAGGCGCTCAGGCGCGCGTCAGGCCAGCCTCGCGGCAGCCGGCCTCGAGCTCGTCGAGGCCGAAGGCCCCGTCGGGGCCGAGGGCGCCGCTCGCGAGCATGCCGTCGGCGGCGACGCGGCGAGCGCCCCAGGCGAGGATGCCGGCGGTGAAGGTGTAGGGATCGACGCCGGTCACATGCGCCTCGGCCAGCTTGGCGCCGACCGCGTCGTAGGCCTCGGCGACGATGTAGGAGCCGGCGCGGGCGCGCTCCTCGGCACCGGGCCCGCCGGTCGAGCCGCGGACGAAGCGGTCGGCGAGCCTGCTCGACATCGCGCGCACGCCCGGGACCTTCATCGCGCCGCTGCCGATCAGCGAGAACGCCTGCATCGGTCGCGACAGCGGGCCGAGCCAGCCGAGGTAGGAGTTGACCTCGCGCAGGCCGGGATGCGTCTTGGGCAGCGCGAAGTTCTCTGACGCACCGACGGTGACCGCCGGGAGCTCGCGGCCGCGCATCGCGAAGCTGCGGTAGCGGTCGGCGGTGCGCACCGTGCGCAGCCGACCGTCCCGATAGGCGAACGCCGGCTCGGTCGCGACCCCCGCGACCGAGGCCTTGGTGCCGCCGCTGAAGCTGCCGGCTCCGGCTGCGCCGGTGACGAAGTAGCCGGTGTCGACGCGCACGGCGTCGGGCCCGGCGTCGCGCAGCGCGAGCGCGGCGGCGAGGTTGCCGGGCACCCAGTCGTAGCCGAAGGCGGTCAGCATGCCGATGCCGGCGCGCTCGGCCTGCGGGCCGTAGTGCTCGAAGACGCGACGGATGAACGGCGGCTCCCCGGTCGAGTCGAGGTAGTGGGCGCGCGCGGCGATCGCCGCCTCGGCGGCTGCGTCCCCCCACTTGACGAACGGTCCGACGGTCGAGACGAGGACGTCGCCCTCGCCGACCAGCGCCGTCACGGTCTCCGGCTGCGAGACGTCGGCGACGGCCGTGTCGAGCCCGCCGCCGAGCTCGGCGGCGAGTCGAGCCAGGCGGTCGCCGTCGCGCGCCGCCAGCAGCGGTTGCTGCCCACGCGCGACGAGCGCCTCGGCGGTCAGCCGCCCGGTGTAGCCGGTCGCGCCGAAGAGGACGATTCGCCCGGCCATCGGCCCCTAGGCGCCAGGCTGCCGCTCGACGGCCGCGGTGCGAATCCGCTGGATCGCCGCCGGCGCCGTCTTCTCGAGCCGCCGCATGTCCCAGCGGTCGAGCGTGACGAGGCGCATCGGCGCGGTCGCGACGACCGTCGCGGTGCGCTTCTCGGTGTCGAGCAGGCCGACCTCGCCGAAGAAGTCGCCGGGACCGAGCTGCGCGACGCTCTCGTCGCCGCGCCGCACCTCGGCGGTGCCCTCCTCGATCGCCATCAGGTTGTAGGCGTAGTCGCCCTCGTCGACGAGGTGCTTGCCCTCGGACACCGACACCTCGCTGACGAACGGGGCGATCCGCTCGAGGTCCTCGTCGGAGACGGACTCGAACAAAGGCAGCGACTTCAGGCGATTGGCGTCCAACGCTCTCTCCTCGTGAATGGCGACCTCGGGTCAGGGCAATCTATCCGACCCGCCGCCCGCCGCCGCGTCGATTGAGCGCGGGCGATCGGGGTAGCCCGTCGACGGATGACGCCCCAGACGAAGCTGACCGCTCTGATCGCAACCGCGAGGATCGCCACCGGCGCCGCCCTGATCGCCGCGCCGGGGCGTCTTGGCGCGCTCTGGCTCGGCGGCGACGCAGCGCGGCCCGGCCCCCGGCTGGCGCTGCGAGCGTTGGGCGCGCGCGACGTCGCGCTCGGCGCCGGCGCGCTGGCGACGTTGGGGGACGCGACGCGGCTGCGGCGCTGGGTCGCCACGGCGGCCATCTGCGACCTCGTCGACGCGGCGAGCGCGCTGGCGACCCCTTCGACCGCGCTGCCCGCCGGCGCCCGCCGGGCGACCGCCGCGATGGGCGGCGGCGGCGCGCTCGCGGGAGCGCTCGCCTACCGCGCGCTGGACCGAGACGCCTGACCTCCGACTAAGGTCACGGCCATGACCGAGGCGATCGCTGAGCCGCGCGACGAGGCCCTCGAGGCCGCGCGCTGGGACCTTCAACCACTGGTGGACGGCCAGGGCGCGGACGGCGTCGTGGCGCTGATGGCGGAGGCGCAGGAGGTAGCCGATGCGTTCGCCGAGCGCTACCGCGGCAAGGTGGCGGAGCTGGACGCGGCAGGGCTCGCCGAGGCGCTGCATACGCTCGAGCAGCTGTCGGACAAGGTCGGGCGCGCCGGGTCCTACGCGGCGCTGGACTTCTCGACCGACACGCGCGACCCTGCCCGCGGCGCGCTGATGCAGCAGGCGCAGGAGCGCGGCGCGGCGATCCAGACGGCGTTGCTGTTCTTCGACCTCGAGTGGAACGAGCTGCCCGACGAGCAGGCCGAGCGCTTGATCGAGGCCGACGAGCTCGCGTTCTGCCGCCACTACCTGCGCACGCTGCGGCGCTACCGCCCGCACCAGCTCACAGAGCCCGAGGAGCGGGTGCTGACCGAGACCGACGTCACCGGCCGCTCCGCGTTCAAGCGGCTGTTCACCGAGCAAGTCGCCGGGCTGACCGTCGATCTGCCGAACAACGACCAGCCGGTCCAGCTGATGGAGGCGCTCAGTCTCCTCCAAGGCCCCGACCGCGAGCTGCGCCGCGCCGCGGCCGACGGCGTCACCGCCGCGCTCCAGCCCGCCCTGCGCACGCGAGCCTTCGTCTTCAACACGCTGCTCGCCGACAAGTCGACCAAGGACCGCCTGCGCTCCTACGAGCACTGGCTCGCCTCGCGCAACCTCGCCAACGAGGCCAGCGACGAGTCCGTCCAGGCGCTGATCGACGCCGTCCAGTCGCGCTACGAGCTGGCGCGCCGCTGGTACCGGCTGAAGGCGAAGCTGCTCGGCGTCGAGAAGCTCGCCTACTACGACCGCGCGGCGCCGGTGGCCGAGAGCGAGCAGCGCGTCTCCTACGAGGACGCGCGTCAGCTGGTGCTCGACTGCTATCGCAGCTTCTCGCCCGAGATGGGAACGGCGGCCGAGGAGTTCTTCACCGGGCGCTACATCGACGCGCCGCCGGCGCCCGGCAAGCGCGGCGGGGCGTTCTGCTCCTACACCGTGCCGTCGGCCCATCCCTACGTGCTGCTCAACCACACCGGCCGGATCGGCGACGCGCTGACGATGGCCCACGAGCTCGGCCACGGCGTCCACGCGGCGCTCGCGCGCCCGCGCGGCGTGTTCGAGTTCACGACCCCGCTGACGGTCGCCGAGACGGCGTCGATCGTCGGCGAGACGATCGTGTTGGAGCGGCTGCTGACCGATGCGCCCGACGCGGCCACGCGACTGTCGCTGCTCGCCGAGTCGCTCGACGGCGCGGTCGCGGCGGTCTTCCGCCAGGTCGCGATGAACCGCTTCGAGGACCGTGTGCACACCGAGCGTCGCGAGTCCGGCGAGCTCTCCGTCGAGAGCATCAACGCGGCCTGGCTCGGCACCCAGGCCGACCTGCTCGGCGACTCGGTCGAGCCGTCCGAGGACTACGGCACCTGGTGGTCCTACGTCCCCCACTTCATCGACACGCCCGGCTACGTCTACGCGTACGCCTACGGCAACCTGCTCGCCCTGTCGGTCTACCGCCGCTACGAGGAGCAGGGCGACTCGTTCGTCCCCTCCTACCTCGAGCTGCTGAAGGCCGGCGGCTCGATGCCGCCCGAGGATCTCGGCAGGATCGTCGGGGTCGACCTCGCCGATCCGGGCTTCTGGTCGTCGGGCCTCGACCTGATCGAGCGCCAGCTCGAGGCGGCCGAGGCGGCCGCCGCCGAGGCGGGGAAGCTGTAGCCCCACGACGTCCCCGGTCGGTTGCGCGACCTATACGACGCCGGCCGCTCCCCGCTCGGACGGGCCGACGTGGGTGCGCAGCCAGCGCACCAGCGGCGCGGCCGCGTCGAGCTGCTCGCGGATCCGCTTGCCGGCCGCGGGCCGCTCGAGCCAGCGGCCGGTCGTGTGGCGCTTGGCGACGGTCAGGCGGCGCCGGCGCAACAGGTCCATGCGCGGATGGTCCGCCGGGTAGCCGCGCGGACCGCGGACGAGATCGGGCTCGTTGAGCTCCAGCCCGGCGGCCTCGGCGACGCCGATCGCCTTGCTCAGCGAAGCCGCCGTCCGCGGCTTGTCGATCGCGATGCGCATCCGCTCCACCTGGTCGGAGGCGGGGTTGTGCAGGCCGGCCGCGACGAGCAGCCCGTCGAGCGACAGCTCGACATAGAAGCCGCCGGCTCCCTCGTAGCCGATCGCCATGCCCAGGTGCTCCTTGATCGGCGGCGCCGCATGAAAGCGCGTGTCGTTCCATGGTCGAAACAGCTTCGGCCGACCAAGGTCGGCCAGCTCCTCGCCGAGCGCCGTCGCCGGGGCGACGAGGAGCTCGTCATAGCGCACCCGGTTCGCCTTGAACCAGTCGCGGTCGTTGTTCGCCTCCAGCTCCGTCAGGAACTCGAGCGCCTCTGCGGGGAACCCCCTGAATGCCGTCATCGAGCAATTAGACCATCGCGGGCGAGATGGGCGGTACTGGGATCGAACCAGTGACCTCCTGCTTGTAAGGCAGGCGCTCTACCAGCTGAGCTAACCGCCCTCGCGGGACATTGAAACTACCGCGTCGAAGGCGTCGCGGGTCGGGGCAGCGCTTAACATCCGCCGAATGGACAAGGGCCTGTTCCTCCGTGCGCTGATCGCGCAGGCGCTCGCCGTCGGGATCGTGTTCGGCGTGCTCGTCGCGCTGCCGCTCGGGGACGACTTCTTCGAGGACTACGGCTGGGTCACCGGGCCGGTCGCCTGGATCGCCTGCTCGCTCGTGACTGCGCGCGTCCTTTCGATCCCGGCGGGACTGGTCCTGTTCGCCGCGCTGGCGGGCGGAGTCGCAGGAGCCTTGGTCGCGCTCGTCACATCGCATACAATTGGTCTCATGATCAGCCTGCTCGTCTTCGCCGCATCCTGTGGGGGCTACGACCCCGAACGCGACGAACACGACGCCCGGGCGACCGCCTAGACCACGCGGACGCGCCCCAAGGGCGCTTTAGACTGGCCCGAAATCCCTCCAGGCCCCGTGGTCTAACGGTTAGGACAGCGGCCTTTCACGCCGCAGGCGGGAGTTCGATTCTCCCCGGGGCTACTAGATCTCAACTGGATTCGACCCACAGCGACGGGGTCCGGCATCATTGGCCGGGCCCCCGTAGCTCAGCTGGTTAGAGCGGCGGCCTTTTAAGCCGCGCGGCGTCGGTTCGAGTCCGACCGGGGGCATGGGCAGGCTGCTGCAAACCGCGCCTGACGGCGTCATCGGAGGCCTCGCGTACGGAGTACGCGTCGGCGCTCCTCTTCCTAGCCAGGCACGGTTTTCGCGGGCCTGCCCGCGCTAATGGCGGAAATGTCTTCGAGAGGTGAAGACCATGGCGACGTCGGAGGCGTCGCAGGCGGCGACGACTTCGGGGTCGTTGCGGGAGCCGCCGGGTTGGACGATGGCGCGGATGCCGGCGTCGATGGCGAGCTGGGGGCCGTCGGGGAACGGGAAGAAGGCGTCGGAGGCCATGACGGCGCCGTCGAGCGAGCGGTCGGCATCGGCGGCCTTCTCGATCGCGATGCGGACGGAGTCGACCCGGCTCATCTGGCCGGCGCCGATGCCGGCGGTGGCGAGGTCGCGGGTGAAGACGATCGCGTTGGAGCGAACGTGCTTGGAGATGCGCCAGGCGAAGAGCAGCTCGCCCCACTCGGCCTCGGTCGGCTTGCGCTCGGTGACGGCGATCATGTCCTCGCGGACCTCGGCGCTGAGATCGCGGTCCTGGACGAGGATGCCGCCGCGGACGCGCTTGAAGTCCTGCTCGGTGACCTCGGGGCGGCGGCGCTCCTTGTCCTCCAGCAGGCGGACGTTCGGCTTCCGCTTCAGGACCTCGAGTGCGTCGCCCTCGAACGACGGCGCGAAGACGAGCTCGACGAACATCGAGTCGAGCCGCTCGGCGAGGCCGCGCTCGACCGGCCGGTTGAAGCACATGACGCCACCGAAGGCGCTCAGCGGATCGGTCGCGAGCGCCTTTTCGAAAGCGTCCTCGACCGACGAGCCGACGCCGCAGCCGCAGGGGTTGTTGTGCTTGATGATCACCGCGGCGGGCAGCTCGAGCTCCTCGAGCAGCCGCCGGCCCGAGTCGAGATCGAGCAGGTTGTTGAACGACAGCTCCTTGCCGTGCAGCTTCGAGACCATCGAGAGCAGGTGGGTGCGCGCTCGCGCGTCGGCGTAGTAGGCGGCGCGCTGGTGCGGGTTCTCTCCGTAGGAGAGGTCGAGCACCTTGACGAAGGAGCGCGTGACCTGGCCGGGGAAGTCCTCCTCACGCTCGGCGAACCAGCCGGAGATCGCGGCGTCGTAGCGAGCCGTGTAGGAGAACGCCTCGAGCGCAAGCGCCTCGCGCGTCGCGGCCTCGAGGTGGGCGTCGGAGGACCCGAGCTCCTCGAGGACCGCGTCGTAGCTCTCGGGGCTGACGACCACGGCGGCAAAGGGGTGATTCTTGGCGGCGGCGCGGATCAGCGTCGGACCGCCGATGTCGATGTTCTCGATCACCTCGTCCTCGTCGACGCCGCGCCGGCCCGACACCCGCTCGAACGGATAGAGGTTGGCGCAGACGAGGTCGATCGGCTCGATCTCCTGTTGCTCGAGCGTCGCGACGTGGTCGGGGTTCGAGCGAACCGCGAGCAAGCCGGCGTAGATGCGCGGGTTGAGCGTCTTGACGCGGCCGTCGAGGATCTCCGGGAAGCCGGTGTAGTCCTCGACCGAGCGCGTCTCGATGCCGGCGTCGGCGAGCGTCGAGGCCGTACCGCCGGTCGAGACGATCTCGATGCCCAGCTTCTGCAGGCCGCGCGCGAAGTCGACCAGGCCGCGCTTGTCGGACACGGTCAGCAGCGCCCGGCGCACACGGACGTCACCAGGCGCGGCGAGGGTCTCGTCAGCCGCGCTCACTCCCCCTCCACTCGAACCAGTCGCGGATTGGACGGGTCGCGCGACACCGCGCCGGCAGCGATCAGCCTGACGGCGCGCGGGAGCAGCCGATGCTCGACCTCGTGCGTCAACCGCTCCACATCCTCCACGGCGCAAGCATATGGAAGGTCGAAGGCCTCTTGCAGTACGACCGGCCCTGTGTCAATCCCCTCGTCGACGAAGTGGACGGTGACCCCGCTGACCTTGACGCCGTAGTCGAGCGCCTGCTCGATCGCGCACACGCCCGGGAAGGCCGGCAGCAACGAGGGATGGACGTTGATCAGCCTGCCCTCGAAGCGGCGGATGAACGGCGCGCCGAGGATCTCCATGAAGCCGGCGAGCACGACGAGGTCGACGCGGCGGTCGTCGAGCCAGTCCCCGAGCGCGGCGTCGCGCGCGTCGCGGCTGGCGTGATCGGCCCTGGCGAACACCGCGGTCTCCACGCCTGCCGCGGCCGCCCGCTCGAGGCCGCGCGAGCCGGCGCGGCTCGAGGCGACGCAGGCGACCTCGACGCCGTCGCGGCCGTGGACCTGGTCGAGCAGCGCCTGGAGGTTGCTGCCCTCCCCGGAGATCAGAACGCCGACGCGAAACGCCATCGCGTCAGGCCGCGAGCCGCTCGGCCGGAACGCTGAGGGTCGGCCGGATGCCGCCCGAGACCTCGATCGCGCCCGCCTCGATCAGCTCGTCGACCCGGGCGAGGATGTCGGCGCGGCGCATGTGCGCGGCGGCGGCGTAGCCGGGCAGGCCGTCATAGGAGTTGCGCTCGATCTTCTGGCTGCGCCCGCCGTGGACGATCGCGGCGCAGGTCGTGCGGCCGATCGCGGGCTTGGCGAGGCGGGCGACGGAGACGATGGCGTCGTCGAGGGAGGCGACCTCATGGGCTGGGGGCGGTGGGAGGTGGGGGATCAGGTTCTCGCTGCAGACGTCGCAGCAGGGGGCGGGAGACGGGCTCTGGGTGTGCTCGACAGGCGTGCTGGTGGGGGCGGGAGACGGACTCTTGCGCTGCTCGACGGGCGTGTTGGTGGGGGCGGGAGACGAGTCCCCGCTCCGCTTGGGAATCGCTGCTCGGGGACTCGTCTCCCGCCCTTCGGGCGTGGGCGATGGCTCCTTGTCGGCGCGATCGGTGGTGAGGCTGTCGCCGAAGTGGCGGAGGATGGCGGTGCGGCGGCACTTGGTCCCCTCGACGTAGGCCCAGATCTCGCGGTACTGGCGCCAGCGGGCGCTGGCGCCCTCCTCGACGGAGCGGCGGCATTGGGCGGCGACGAGGCGCTCGTAGGGGGCGACGATCTTGCCGGCGACGCGGTCTGGGGACGACGGCGAGGGGGAGATCGCGCCGGCGCGGGTGAGGTGGCCGAGCACGGCGCGCAGGCGGTCGGGCATGCCGCCGACGGCGCCGAAGAGGTCGCTGGCGTCGACGGCGTAGCGGCCGTTCTCGTCGGCGGAGGCGCGCAGCCGCTCGTAGAGGCGGGCCGGCAGCTTCTCGTCGACCTCCTCCCGCTTGATGAAGTGGACGTGGAGCGCCTTGTCGCGGTTCTCGGCGAGCAGCAGGGCGCGCGCCGGCTTCCCGTCGCGGCCGCCGCGGCCGGCCTCCTGGTAGTAGGCCTCGAGCGAGGAGGGGACGCTGGCGTGGATCACCGTGCGCACGTTGGGCTTGTCGACGCCCATCCCGAACGCGTTGGTCGCGACGATCACGCGGGCGTCGTCGGCGAGGAAGCGGCGCTGGACGGTCGCGCGCGTCTCGCGGTCGAGGCCGGCGTGGTAGGCCAGCGCCGGCTCTCCGAGCGCGTCGGTGAGCTGCTCGGCGATCTCCTCGGTGCCCGCGCGGGTGCCGGCGTAGACGATCGCCGGCAGGGCGTCCGGCTCGGCCAGCGCCTGGGCGATCAGCGGACGCTTCTCATGCGGCGCCGGGCGTGCGACCACGAAGGAGATGTTCGGCCGGTCGAAGCCCGTAGCGACCTTGACCGGGTCGTCGAGGCCGAGGCGGCGCGCGATGTCGAGCGCGACCCGCGGGGTGGCGGTCGCGGTCGAAGCGACGATCGAGCCGGCGCCGAGGTAGCGCGCGGCGTCGGCGAGGCGGAAGTAGTCCGGCCGGAAGTCGTGGCCCCACTGCGAGACGCAGTGCGCCTCGTCGACGACGAAGAGGCCGATCGGCACCTCCTGCATAGCCTCGAGGAAGCCCGGCGACGCGAACCGCTCGGGCGCCACGTAGAGCAGGCTGAGGTCGCCAGACGCGGCGCGGCGCAGCGTCTCGGCGTTGCTCGCGGCGTCGCGCTGCGCGTTGACCAGCGCGACGCGGTCGCCCAGCCCGCGCGCCTGCAGCGCCTCGACCTGGTCCTGCATCAGCGCGACCAGCGGCGACACCACGATCGTCAGGTCGTCGCGCATCAGCGCCGGGAGCTGGTAGCAGAGCGACTTGCCCGACCCGGTCGGCATCACGACCAGCACGTCGCGACCCTCGAGCGCCGCCTCGCACGCCTCGCGCTGTCCCCGGCGGAAGGCCGAGAACCCGAAGTACTCCTGCAGCGCCCGTTCCAAGTCCATCGCCGGCCACAGTACCGCCGCGCCCGGCCGTGAAAGCCGCTGTTACAGAGCCGTGTCCAAGACTCAGCGGCTGCTGCCGACGACGGGCAGCTCGAAGGCGTACTTGCCTTGGGCGTCGCCGGTGCCGTCGAGCGGGTAGTCGCCCGAGAAGCATGCGTCGCAGTGCGTCCCGCGCTCGCCGCGGATCGCCTCGTAGACACCCTCGAGCGAGAGGTAGGCGAGCGAGTCGCACTCCAGGTGCTCGGCGATCTCCTCGACGCTGCGGCCGTGGGCGACCATCTCGTCGGTGGTCGACATGTCGACGCCGTAGTGGCAGGGATGGCGGATCGGCGGCGCGGAGATACGCATGTGGACCTCGAGCGCCCCGGCGTCGCGCAGCATCTGGACGATCTGGCGGGTCGTGTTGCCGCGAACGATCGAGTCGTCGACGACGACCAGCCGCTTGCCCTCGACGACCTCGCGCAGCGGGTTGAACTTCATCCGCAGGCCGTGCTTGCGCAGCTCCTGTCCCGGCTGGATGAAGGTGCGCGCGACGTAGCGGTTCTTGATCAGGCCCTCGTCGCGCGGGATCCCCGACGCCTTCGAGAACCCGGCGGCCGCCGGGTTGCCGGAGTCCGGCACCGCCACGACGACGTCCGCCTCGACCGGCGACTCGCGCCAGAGGATCTCGCCCATCTTGCGCCGCGAGACCTGGGTGCGGTTGCCCTCGAGGATCGAGTCGGGCCGCGCGAAGTAGATGTGCTCGAAGACGCAGAACGCCTTGCGCGGAGAGTCGATCACCTGGCGCGACTCCATCCCGGACTCCGAGATCACGATCATCTCGCCGGGCTCGACCTCGCGCACCAGCTTGGCGCCGATGATGTCGAACGCGCAGCTCTCGGATGCCACGCAGAATCGTTCTCCCGCCCGCCCGGCAGAGCCGGGCGCTTGGCCGGGACGGCCGCCGATCCGGCCCAGCGACAGCGGCCGCAGCCCCGCGCCGTCGCGGAACGCGACCAGCTTGTCGGTCGTCATCACGACGGTCGAGAACGCGCCCTGCAGGCGCGGCATCGTGTCGGCGAGCGCCTCCTCGATCGAGTCGGCCTCGTGGGTCGACAGCAGCGCCGCGATGATCTCCGAGTCCGAGGTCGAGCGGAACGAGACGCCCTTGTCGATCAGCTCGCTGTGCAGCTCGACCGCGTTGATCAGGTTGCCGTTGTGCGCGAGCGCGAGCTGGCGCCGGTCCGAGCGGTAGACCGGTTGCGCGTTCTCCCACGCCGACGACCCCGTCGTCGAGTAACGCACGTGCCCGACCGCCATGTCGCCGGTCAGCGCCTGCAGCTTCTGCTCGTCGAAGACCTGCGACACCAGTCCCAGGTCGCGCACGGTCATGATGTGCCCGCCCTCGCAGGCCGCGATCCCCGCCGACTCCTGGCCGCGGTGCTGGAGCGCGAACAGCCCGAAGTACGCCAGCCGCGCGACCTCCGACTCGGGTGCGAGTACGCCGAACACGCCGCACTCGTCGCGCGGCCCGTCGCGATCGGAGATCGGATGAGAGGTCATCTAGACCAGATCGAAAGAAGCGTCGCCGGACCAGCCATCGCTACGTCCAGCACGGACCACTCAGGGTAACAGCGGATCGACGAATTCCCGAGCGTACGGCGAGCACCAGGGCCACGATGCTGACGGTCGCCCCGGACGGCCGCGGGCGCTCGCTCAGGCGAAGGCGGCCGCGAGCGACGCGCTGACGGTGCGCAGCTCGGTGACGGGCAATTGGACAGACCGCTGACCCAGCGCGATCTCGAGCGCGGCGCCCCCGACCGTGCCGAACACGTCGGTCGGGACGCGCTCCGCCAGCCGCTCGATCGCCCCGCGGGTACCCGACACGATGAAGCCACCGACGGCCTCGCCGAAGAGATAGGGCTCGAGGTCGGCGTAGCTGGGCGGCGTGTCGTGGCCGGCGGTGAAGTCGAGCCGCGCGCCGACGTCGCCAGCGAGGCAGCACTCCGCGACCGCGACGAGGAAGCCGCCCTCGGCGATGTCGTGGGCACTTGCGAGGTCGCCGGCGCGGATCGCGTCGCGGACGGCGTCCTGGGCGCGCTTGACGGCGGCGAAGTCAGCCTGCGGCAGCGAGGTGGGCAGCGGCTCGCCGCGCAGCTTCGCGAGCTCGGAGCCGGCCAGCGAGGGCTGGGGCGTGCCGCACATCGCGATCGCGTGGCCCTCCTCGCGGAAGCCGATGCCGACGACCGCCGCGCGGGCGGTGTCGGGAACCGCACCGACCATGCCGACGACCGGCGTCGGGTAGATCGGGCCGTCGCCGGACTGGTTGTAGAGCGAGACGTTGCCGCCGACGACCGGGACGCCGAGCTCGTCGAGGGCGGCGGCCATGCCGTCGACCGACTGCGACAGCTGCCAGGCGACGTGCGGGCGCTCGGGGTTGCCGAAGTTGAGGCAGTTGGTCAGGCCGAGCGGCTCGGCGCCGACGCAGGCGAGGTTGGAGGCGCACTCGAGCACCGCCTCGACGGTGCCCCAGTAGGGGTCGCAGGCGACGCGGCGGCCGTTGCCGTCGATCGAGACCGCGATCGCGGTCGATCCGTCGCCGGTGTCGTGGGCGAGCTGGAGCACCGCCGCGTCGGCGGCCTCCGGGCGACGAACGGTGCGCGACTGGACGAGGCAGTCGTATTGCTCGAACAGCGGCCGGCGCGAGGCGATGTTCGACGAGCCGAGCAGCGCGAGCAGGTTCTCGGCGACGTCCTCGCTCGGCTCGAGCGTGCGCCTCGGCGCCGGGTAGATCTGCTCGATCGGCCGCTCGGGCTCGAGGTCGTAGAGCGGGCAGTCGTCGACGAGCGCGTCGACCGGCATGTCGCCGACCAGGTCATCGCCGTCGTACACGCGCAGATGGCGCGAGTCGGTGACCGAGCCGATCACCGTGCAGCGAACCTCCCAGCGCTCGCAGACCGCCTCTACCTCGCCCAACCGCTCAGGCTCGACGACCGCGAGCATCCGCTCCTGCGACTCGGAGACCATGATCTCGAACGGCTCCATGTCGGCCTCGCGCAGCGGCACCTTCGACACGTCGATGTCGAGCCCGACCTTGCCGCCGGAGGCCATCTCCGACGAGGACGACGACAGCCCGGCCGCGCCAAGGTCCTGCAGCGACGCCAGCAGCTCGCGGTCGAGCAGCTCGAGGCATGCCTCCATCA
>Ga0190265_10000948_pt1 | contig 18858 bp, 17 predicted proteins | sample Popmic124T_FD_133135 | JGI IMG/M metagenome (GOLD analysis project Ga0190265, IMG submission 133135) | Populus adjacent soil microbial communities from riparian zone of Indian Creek, Utah, USA - 124 T | ecosystem: Environmental > Terrestrial > Soil > Riparian zone | place: USA: Utah | collected...
GACTTCGGGTCCTTCGCGAGATCTGTCGTTCGGTCCGCTGCGGGGCTCGTGCACTCACCGGACGTGGTGTCGTGACCTTATAGGAGCCTGTGCCCGCAGGTACCCGTCACTGTCTTGTCCTTCGCCCGGCTGGTGTGTGCCGCCCCGCTGCCCAGAGTTTGGAGGACGAGACGACATGCCCACGATGACATATCCCACCACCGCCAGCGAGCAGACCTACATCGAGGTCACCGGTGGTGTCGACACGCACAAAGACACCCACACCGTCGCAGCACTCGACGCGTCCGGCAGGCTGCTGGGGCACCGGGAGTTCGCGGCCACCGCGGCCGGTTACGCCGCATTGCTGGCCTGGCTGGGCACGCTTGGGCAGCTGGTGCGGGTCGGGGTGGAAGGTCGTGATCTCGTCCGGGGACAGGTGCCGTGCGTCCTTGCGGATGCGCGTTCCGGTACCGGCCTGCGGGAGCTTCGGGGTCGGGACGCCGAGCGGGAAGCCGTTCACGATCCAATTGCGGACCGTCTGTATGCGTTCGGAACTCCACTTCCGCTCCGGCTCCGGCGGCATGAAGGCAGAGGTGGTGGCGTTGAGCGCCCGCGTGACCTCCGCACGCCGTCGCCCTCGGCTCTCAGCGCAGGGTAGGGCGTGAGGTCGACGCCGCGATTGAGCATGTGCTCCAGGTCGACGTCGTCGAAGAAGTGGCGGATGTGCTCGATGTAGTCGGATTCGGTGAGGATCTGGTCCACCATCTGCTCGCACCCTGAATCGGTCGTTCCCTCTCGGACTCGACCCGACGGTCGGGAGAGGTCCCTGTAGCGAGCTGGCTGAGCGGCCCGATGGACTGCTACGTCGGTGTCTGCCAGGGCATGGCACAACGGGATGCCCGGGTGTCACACCAGTCGGGTCGAATGGGGGTGACTCTGGGTTGAGCGCCAAGAAGCTGCCCTCGCAGCCGAAAGCGACCGTGGCCCCGGCACGGTCGCCGGCCCGCTCATCCACGCCCGAGCCGGCGCGTTCGGTTCCAGCGGCGCGCTACCTGGGCAACGCCGAGATGCAGCGCCTCGCCGAGGCGGGGTCGGTCGAGGCGCTCGGCCCGCGAGGTCCGGGCGAGCCCCTGGCCCCCGAGCTGCGCCACGCCCTCGGCCCGCTCGTCGAGTTCGACCTGAACCGGATCAGAGTGCATTCCGGCCCGGAGGCCGACGCCGCGGCGCAGGCTCTCGACGCCCGGGCGTTCACCGTCGGGGAGCACATCGTGCGCGGCGGGCAGGCGCCGCCACCGGGCCACCCGGACGAGCGGCACATGATGGCCCACGAGGTGGCGCACGTGGCGCACCAGCTGCACGCCGGCGCCGCCGTCCGGCCCGGCCTGGCCCCCGCGGAGTCCGCGGCGGAGCGGGAGGCGCACGCCTGGGCATCCGCTGTGACCCGGGATGCGACGGCGGGGGTCCCCCGGTTGAGCGGCCCGCAGCTGGACCGGTGGGGTCCGGCCTGGCAGCTGGGCGCGGACCGGATCGTCACCCGCGGCACGGAGGAACACGCGGGGGAGGTCGGGGCCCCGTCGACCGGTGAAGGACCATCCCTCGGGACCGTGTCGGTCCGCACCGGCGAGACGATCGAGCTCGGCGCCGCCGATGTCCCCAACGTGATCGCGCTCGAGTACACGGGGTTGTTCTCCGCGGACAGCAACTGGCTGCAGTTCGTCTGGTTCGAGATCGTGGTGACCGAACCGGGCCAGGTCCGCCGCGTCGCCGCCACCGTGCCGACGAGCAGCGGCACGAAGCCGTGCACCACCGACCCCGCGAAGCCGGAGTGGAGCGTCGACACCTCGCCCAGCAGCAGCACCCCCTTCTACGATCCCAGCGGCGCGAGCCTGCGCTCCACCAGCTCCATCGCGATGTTCGACAAGCCTGGCGGCGGGTCGGTCGGGCCCCTGGTGCAGGCCGCGGTCGCCGCCGCTCCGGCCGCGACCGCCGTGACCTTCCGGGCGCACTTCGAGACCTACCTGATCCAGCGCGGGACGGCGGCGTACGTCGTGCGGTGGACCGCGAGTACGGCCTTCGCCATCGCGGGCGGGAAGGCGACCTCACCGGGGGTCGGGTACACGGTGGAAAAGTCCGGCCCGGTCGGGAAGGTGCCCGACGACAAGTGGGAGATTCTCCAGCGCGACCGTCCCGGGCCCTGGGCCATCCAGTAGGAGCGCGCGATGAATCGGATCATCGGGGTTCTTGCCGACCCGCCGGTCGGCGCGGCGGTTCGCGTCGTCTGCGTCCGCGGGGACCAGGTCGTCGCCGAGGGCGCGGTCGCCGCACCGGACGGACGGTTCGCGGTCGAGGCGGTCGAGTGCGACTGGGTCGTGGTCCAGGCCGGGTCGCCGTGGCTGGCCGCGGCGGTGGTGCGGCCGGCGCCCGAGCTGCGCGTCGAGCTCCCGGACACCGCGCGGGTCACGCTGCGCGCCGCGGACCCGCCCCACGGGGCCAGGCTCTGGCTGGACCCGGTGCGGTTGCGGGCGTTCCCCGCGGAGCTGGAGACGGCGCTGCGCACACACGCCGACGGATCAGTGGACCTGCACGTGCTCGACCTGCCGCTGACCGCCGGGCCCGTCGACCTGCGGTTGCAGCCGGGGGTCTACCGCCTCGGCGGGGGCCTGCTGCAGGTGCGGCCGTGGGACGCCGCGGTCGCGCTGTCCGCGGTGGTCGAGCCGGCTAGCGGCCGGGAGTTGCCGGTCGCCGACGGCGAGGCGGTACTGGACATCGTCGACGACACCACCCTCGACCTCGTCCTCACCCGGTGAGGCCGCCCCGGCCGGTCGAGGGAACTCCCCGAAGCCCGCGCGCCGCAGCAGGGGATGAATGAGCTCAGACCTCGACCGGCGAGGAGTTCGGGCATGCCGTACACGCTCACCAGCACGCAGCCGTCTGGCCCCGTGCACGTGTCACTGACCAGTGGGGCCACCGTCCGCCTCGGGCCGGGGGAGACCTCGGCCGAACTGCCGGACGTGGAGGTGCAGGACAACCCCACGGTGCAGAAGCTGCGCAATCGCGGCGTCCTAGAGGTCCGGGAGGTCGCGCAGCAGAGCGGGACGCGACCGCGCGGCTCACGCAAGCCGGCGAAGGACGACACCACGGGCGCCGAGCCCGAGGCGTAGGGACGCGCGGACCACCGCGGAGGGAGCTCGACCGTGCCAGCACTGACCTACCCAGGCGTCTACATCCAGGAGACCTCCGGCGGAGTCCGGCCACTGGAGATCGCGAGCACCTCGACCGCCGCGTTCGTCGGGCTCAGCGAGATGGGACCGGACGTCGCCCAGCGGTTGACCAGCTGGGCCGAGTTCCAGCGTCACTTCGGCGGCTTCTTCGTCGACGGGTACCTCGCGCAGAGCGTCTTCCAGTTCTTCAACAACGGCGGCCGGCAGTGCTACGTCGTCCGGATCGTCCGCAGCGACGCGGTGGCCGCCACCGTGACCCTGCAGAACCGCGCCGACCCCGCGGTGGCCGGGCTGACCGTGACGGCGCGGAGCAAAGGCGCCTGGGGCAACTTCCTCCTGCTGCAGATCGAGGACGGGACGCTCGACCCGGCGAACGAGTTCCGGCTGAGCATCCGCCGGCAGACCGACGCGGCGACGGTCCCGGCGGGGGTCAACGACCTCGAGCCGGTGGAGGTGTTCGACAACCTCAGCATGGACACGACCGCCCCGAACTTCGTGGGCGGCGTGCTGGCCACCCAGTCGACGCTGATCGACGCCACGGTGCCCGGTGCCAACACCAGCACCCGCAACGGTGTGCACCGCGGTGGGTTCGGACCAAGGTTGCCGTTGGGCAACAAGGCGCTGCTGCAGATCAACATCGACGACGACGGCGTCCGCGAGATCACCCTGCCGCCCGCCGCGACCGCTGCGACCGACCTGGACGAGGTGGCGTCGGCGGTCCAGACCGCGGTGCGGGCGTTGACCAAGCTGAAGAACTCCACCGACGCCACGGCGTACTCGGCGTTCGCCTGCACCGCCGAGCAGGTGGACGGCAAGACCCGCCTCGCGCTGACGTCCGGAACCGCCGGCGTCGGCTCCTCGGTCGTCGTCCGGACCGGTGGACCGACCGACGCCAGTGGTCAGCTGGGGCTCGGCGTGGCCAACGGTGGTCGGTCGGAGAACGGCATCGCGGTCCGGCGCCCGGTAACGGCGGCCGTCGTGCAGTTGGGCGACGCAGTGAAGGAGCCTCCGGTGACCGCGGCCGCTCCGGGCGTCGACGGGAAGGCCGACCTGACCGAGGCCAGCTTCACCACGGCGTTCGCGCGGCTGGACAGGCTGACCGACTTCAGCCTGCTCGCGGTGCCGGGCGAGGTCGCGGTGCCCGGCGACGAGAACCGCAAGATGATCGACCTGGGCATGGAGTACTGCGCGAACCGACCGCTGCAGGACGTGTTCTTCATCGGCGAGATGGCCAGCCACGACGACACGGTGGACGACGCGCAGACGTTCCGGAACAAGCTGAACACGGCCAACTCCTACGGGGCCCTGTACTTCCCGTGGGTCACCGGCTCGGACCCGACCGGCCGCTCGCGGACCCCCGTCTCGCTGCCGCCGTCCGGCTACATCGCCGGGATGTACGCGCGCACCGACGCGACCCGCGGGGTGTGGAAGGCGCCCGCCGGCGTGGCGGCCAGCCTGAACGGGATCTCGGGGCTCACCGTGGAGCTCGACGACGTCGAGCACGGCGTGCTCAACCCGGCCGGGATCGACGTGATCCGCCGGTTCCCCGGGGCCGGTGTGGTCGCCTTCGGGGCGCGCACCATCTCCAGCGACCCGGCCTGGAAGTACATCCCGGTGCGCCGGACCGCGATCATGCTGCGGGTCAGCATCTACTACGGCATCCAGTGGGCGGTGTTCGAGCCCAACGACGAGGCGCTCTGGTCGCAGCTGCGGCTGACCATCGGCTCGTTCATGACGACGCTCTTCCGTCAGGGCGCCTTCCAGGGCAGCTCGGCCACCGACGCGTTCTTCGTCAAGTGCGACGCGGACACCACGACGCAGGCCGACATCGACCTGGGCGTGGTGAACGTCCTGGTCGGGTTCGCGGCCCTGAAGCCGGCCGAGTTCGTCGTCGTGAAGATCAGCCAGCTGGCCGGCCAGGCGACCGGCTGAGGCCCGGCCCGGCCGAGAGGAGCAGCGCATGGCGCGATTCACGATCAACAGCACGAGGTTCGACCCGTACCTCGGCTTCAAGTTCAAGATCAAGTGGGACGGTCAGTACGTCGCCGGGCTGAGCAAGTGCGGGCCGCTGAAGCGCACCACCGAGGTGACGCCGTGGTACGAGGGCGGCGACTCCAGCGGCCCGCACCAGATCCCCGGCAAGAGCAAGTACGACGCGATCGTCATGGAGGCCGGCGTCACCCGCGACACCGCCTTCGAGGACTGGGCGAACAAGGTCAACAACTTCCAGGGTGACGCAAGCATGTCCCTGGCCACCTTCCGCAAGGACGTCACCATCGAGGTCTTCAACCACCAGGGGCAGAAGGTGCTGGCCTACACCGTGTTCCGCTGCTGGGTCTCGGAGTACCAGGCACTGCCCCAGCTCGACGCGGCGGCGAACGCGGTCATGATCAGCACGATCAAGCTGGAGAACGAGGGCTGGATCCGTGACACCTCGGTGGAGGAGCTGCCGGAGACCTGACGGGCGGGGTGATGGACCACGTCGACGGGATGCTGCCGGGCGGGTACTGGGACCAGGACGGCCGGCTGCACCGGGCCGTGCGGCTGCGGCCGCTGACCGGTGGCGAGGAGGAGCTGCTGGCGGGTGGCGGGCGCGCCCCGGCCGCCCTGGTCACCGAGGTCCTCGGGCGGTGCGTGCTGCGGCTCGGTGAGCTGGAGCCACCGCCGAGTGACGTCGTCCGGCGGCTGCTCGTCGCCGACCGCGACTACCTGCTGCTCCGGCTGCGCCAGCTGACGTTCGGCGACCGGGTGCGCGCCGAGCTGGTGTGCCCGTGGGCGGAGTGCGGCGAGCGGGTGTCAATCGAGTTCGCAGTATCCGACGTGCCGGTGCACGAGTCGCCGGAGCGGGCGCCCACCTACACGGTGCAGCTCTCCGCCACCGCGGCCGCCGGCGCTGGCGACGGCGACGGCGACGGCGAGATCGGCTTCCGGCTGCCCTGCGGCGCGGACCAGGAGGAGCTGTCGTCATGGGCCGCGCGCGACGAGCCGGCGGCGCTCACCGCCCTGCTCATGCGCTGCGTGCAGCGGATCGGCTCGGCGGAGCCGCCCGGCGAGGACCGGGTGCGCGCGTTGACCCCTCTGGCCCGGGTCGAGATCGAGGCGGCCATGGAGCGGGTGTCGCCCCGGGTCGACCGCGTGCTCGAGACCCGCTGCGCCGAATGTGGACGGACCTTCCTGGCGCCGTTCGACCTGTACCGCTTCTTCTTCGGCGAGCTCCGCACCGACGCCGCCCTGCTCTACCGCGAGGTGCACCACCTGGCGTTCCACTACCACTGGAACGAGTCAGAGATCATGGCGATGCCGCGGGCCAAGCGCCGGACCTACCTCGATCTGCTCGCCGAGGAGATCGAGAGGCTCAACGATGGCGCGTGAGGGCTACCTGGCGGGGGTATTGGCCGCCGGACAACGGCCGGTCCGCCACCGCGGCGCCGTGCTGCGGCTGCTCGGGCTGGTCGACGACGCCGGCGTCGAGGTCAGCTTCCCGTCGCTTCTGCTCCCCGCGGGACTTCCCGGGTTGTTGCCCCGCCGGTTCGACGAGTTCGCCGACGTCGACGACGGCATCGAGACGGAGGCGACCCTTCCCTGGCCGGGCGCGGCCGCCGCCGTGGGGGGAACGACGCACGGCGTCGACCCGCCGGTCGGCGGCGGGGCCGCCGGGTGGCCGGACCGGGCGGGGGAGCGGGCCGCGGAGCCGGTGCGCGAGGTGTCCGGGCCCGTGGTGTCCGATCCCGGGGTGTTCGTGACGGGGGCGTCCGTGTCCGAGCTCGGCGTGTCGAGGTCCGGGCTCGAGGCGTCCGTGTCCGGGGTGTCCGTGGTGTCCGTGCCGGGGGATCCGGTGTCCCGCGCGCCGGTGGCGGCGGGGGCGGCGACCACGGCGCCGGTGTCGCCGGTGTCGCCGATGTCGCCATCCTCGTCGGCGAGCGCGGTGCCGTCGCTCTCCGGCCCGCCGTCCGCCGAGCCCGGCGTCCTGCCGCCGTCCGGGACGCCCACCGGGTCGTCGCCGATCCCGACGGCGGCGCGGCCGGCCCTGACCCCCCGGCCCGAGCCGCCGGTACCCGCGGCAGCCTTACCACCGCCCGTCGCAGTGCCGGAGGCGAGCCGTACCGCAGCCGGTCACCCGGTCGCCGACCCGCCGGACGTGCCGGTCCACGTGATCATTCCCCGCGGCGCGGGCCCGGACCGCCGGGCCACGACGGCGGCCCCCCACCCGCACTCCCGGAACCTCGAACCCGCGGACCCCGGGCCCCCGCTCCCCGTCCCCGCCGCACGCCCGGCGCCCGCCCGCCCGGCCGGTCCCCGGCGTGGCATGGCCGAGACCGCCACCAGCAGAGACGCCAACAGTGACGCCAGCAGAGACGCTGGCGCAGTCGCCGGGACAGCCGCCGGCGCGTACGTCAGCACGGCTGCGCCCTCGTCGATCGCCGCCGTCCCACCGCCTCCGGCGACCAGCACGCCGGTCGGACCCGCCCGGCCGTCACGGGCGTCCCGGCTCGGCCCCGTCCGCGATGTCGGCGCACCGAGCGCGGAGCCGGAACCCGCCGCCCTCGCGCCCGCGTTCCGCCCAACCGCGCGGGTGCGGCGCCCGGAAGGGCCGCCCCCGCGCCGGCGCGACCAGCGCTCGGATGCCGGGCCGGCGATCGTGCCGCCCCCCGCCCCGGTCGTTCCTCTGCACGCACCCCCGGCCCCGCCCGCTCCGGCACCTGCCCGTCCGGCGGTCATCGGCCGGGCCGCGTTCTGGGACCGCCGGCACCTGACACGCCTCCTGACCAGGACTCTTCGATGAGCAAGCTTGCGAGCGAATCAGTGTCACAGCGTGTGAGCGAAGCGCTGACCGAGCGCAGCGAGGGAACGCGATGAGTGCCTCGGGCGCGCTCGGCATGGTCAGCAACTCGATGCGCACCATGCTCGTCGGGGAGATGGAGCTCGGCCTGACCGTCGACGTCACCGTGCTCGCCCCGGACGAGAAGGGCAGCGATCGGCGCGTCAACCTGTTCCTCTACCGGTTGGAGGAGAACCCGTACCTGGCGAACCAGGACGCGATGGTGCTCGCCGGTACCGACCGGCTCGCCAGGCCGCCGCTGTCGCTGGTGCTGTTCTACCTGCTCACCGCCTACGCGCCGAACGACGAGCTCACCGGGAACAGCACGGCTCACCAGATCCTCGGCGAGGCGATGCGGGTGCTGCACGAGAACCCGGTCGTCCCACGCGGATACCTCGACGCCGGCCTGCAGGATGCCCGCGAGGACCTGCAGGTGGTCAACAAGTCGCTGGATCCCGAGGAGCTGAGCCGCATCTGGGCCACCTTCGCCCAGCCGTTCCGGCTCTCCGTGCTCTATCAGGTTTCCACCGTGCAGCTCGATATGAGTGCGGCGCGACAGCTCGCTCTGCCGGGCCGGGTGCGCCGGATCGGGGTGCCTGCGGTCCGGCAGCCGATGGCCCGGCCGGTGGTGTCGGAGCTGACGCCGTCGGCCGGCCCGGCGGGCACCACGCTCACCTTCCGTGGCAGCGCACTGGCCGGGTGGCGGGCCGGCGTCCGGTTCGGCGGGCGCGTGCTGGTCGAGCGCGAGCAGCTGGACGGCGACGCGGTGCGCGCCACGGTGCCGGCCGACGTCGGTCCCGGCTTCTACGACGTCCGGGTCGACGTCGCGGGGCTCTTCCGGCGCACGTTCCCCTTCGAGGTCACCCCATGACCGGCGTCGGCTACGCCGACGACCTGGAGTACCTCGCCGACGAGCTGCGCAGGCTCGACCTGCTGATCCGGCTGCGCGTCGCCGCCCTGGCGGGTGGGCTGTACCCGGAGACGCAGCTGGACCGGGCCGTCTACGTCTCGCACGAGGAGGTGCAGAGGCTGCTGGCCGGTGAGGACGCGTCGCCGGAGCCGACGGCAGGGGAGCCGGCGGCTCTCCGGTCCGCGCTGGCCGAGCTGGGCGCGCGGATCGACCGGCGGGTGCAGCGCAGCGCGGTCGACGGCGTCGAGCTCGCGCTGCCCCGGCTCGGCAGGCTGCTGCGTCTGTCCGCGTTCGAGCGGCAGGCCGTGCTGATCTGCCTCGCCCCCGAGCTGCGCCGCCGCTACGACCGGCTCTACGCCTACCTGCAGGACGACATCACCCGCAGACGACCCAGCGTCGACCTCGTGCTGGAGCTGCTGTGCGAGCGGGAACGGGACCGGTGGCGGTGCCAAGGGTTCCTCGCCGACGGCGCGCCCCTGCTGCGCGCCGGGGTGCTCGAGCCGGTCGCCGACCCGAGCAGCCCGTCGGGCAGCACGGGGCTGGCCCGGTTCCTCCGGGTCGATCCGCACGTCGTCGGCCACCTGCTCGGCGACCACCAGCTGGACCCGCGCCTGGACGGCCGGGCCCGGCTGGACGAGGTGACCGTGGCCGACGAGCCGGACGTCGACCCGGACCTGCTGGACGGCGTGCTCGGCCTGCTCTCCTCCCGGGTGCGGAGCGGCCGCCGCTGTCTGCTGCATCTCCACGGTCCGGACGGGTCGGGCACGCACCACCTGGCCCGGCAGCTGTGCGCCCGGCTCGGCCTCGCGGTGCTCCACGTCGACGTCCCGGTCCTGCTCACCGACCCGAGGGCGGCGGCCCTGCTGCCCCTGGTGTTCCGGGAAGCGCTGCTGCGGCCGTGCGCGGTCCACCTGGCCGGGGTCGAGGCGGTGCTGACCGAGCCGGCCCGCCCGGTGCTCGCCGCCCTCGCCGCAGCGATCGACGAGTACGGCGAGGTGGTGGTCGGCTCGGGTCGGTCGCCGTGGCCGGTCGACGCCCACCCGGCCCTCGAGCCGCCGATCTCGGTCGCGGTGCCGAGCCCGGACCGCCGGGTCCGGACCGCGGTCTGGCGGCGTGCGCTGGCCGCCCGCGGCCTCGAGCCGGCCTGGGCCGAACCGCTGGCCGCGCGCTACCGGCTGACCCCGGAGCGGATCCACGCGGCGGTGGCCTCCGCCATCACCGCTCACGAGATGCGCCGCGACGGGTCGGCGCCGACGCCGGACGATCTGGGCGCGGCCTGCAGGGCCCAGTCGAGCCACTCCGTCGCCGACCTCGCGTCCAAGATCGAGCTCCGCTACGGCTGGGACGACCTGGTGCTGCCCGAGTCACGGCTGCAGCTGCTGCACGAGATCTGTGCGCAGGTCCGCCACCACCACCGGGTGTACGAGGACTGGGGGTTCGGGCAGCGGCTGCGCCACGGTCGGGGGCTGAGCGTGCTGTTCAGCGGGCCGCCGGGGACCGGCAAGACGCTCGCGGCGCAGGTGATGGCGGCCGACGTCGGGCTGGACCTGTACCGGGTGGACCTGTCCGGCGTGGTCAGCAAGTACATCGGGGAGACCGAGAAGAACCTGTCGCGGATCTTCGCCGAGGCGGAGCACAGCAACGCGATCCTGTTCTTCGACGAGGCGGATGCGCTGTTCGGCAAGCGCTCCGAGGTGACCGACGCCCACGATCGGTACGCGAACATCGAGACCAGCTATCTGCTGCAACGGATGGAGGACTACTCGGGGGTGGTGGTGCTCGCCACCAACCTGCAGCAGAACCTCGATCGGGCGTTCGCCCGCCGGATCCGGTTCCTGGTCGACTTCCCGTTCCCCGACGAGGCCCAGCGACGCCGGATCTGGGAGACGCACTTCCCCCCTCTGGCCCCCGTCGGGTCCGACGTCGACTGCGCCTTCCTCGCGCGGGAGTTCCCGGTAGCAGGGGGGAACATCAAGAACATCGTGCTGAACGCGGCGTTCCAGGCCGCCGCGGACGGCGGCACGATCACCTCCCGGCACCTGCTCGACGGCACCCGCCGCGAGTTCGACAAGGCGGGCAAGGTGTGGAGCGAGCCGCGCCGTCCGTGACGTGGGGACCTCCCGGATGCGTGGGCCGCCGTCCCCGCCGCAGCCTGGATCGGGCGCGAGCGGGGAGAGGACACGCGGATGAGCGACGGCTTCCCGAACAAGCCCAAGATCCTCCGCGGCGCCTTCGTCGAGTTCGGCCTGAGCCTCCCGCCGCTGCTGGTGGTGTTCCAGTACAACCCGCTGCAGCTCACCCGCAACCGCACCCTGAGCTTCGCCGTGCCGAACGAGACGTCGGCCGGGACCGGAGCGTCGGCGAACGCGCCGCAGCGCACCCTGCGGCAGTTCCACGCGGAGACCGCGAACCTGCTGGACCTGCAGAAGAAGCAGCTCGTGACGGTGTCGGAGCAGACCATCGGATTCGAACTGCGGCTCGATGCCACCGACCAGCTCGACGAGCGCGACGGCATCACCGAGCAGTTCGGCATCGCCCCCCAGATCGCCACCCTGGAGCTGATGGTCCACCCGAAGTCGGAGAGCCTGCTCGGTGCTCTGGCCGACCTCCTGCTGGGCAAGCCGACCGGCTTCAGCTTCACCCGCAGCGAGAACCCACCTCTGGTGCTGTTCGTCTTCGGTCGCAAACGGGTGCTGCCGGTCAACATCACCAGCATGAACATCACCGAGACGGAGTTCAGCCGGGATCTCAACCCGGTGCGGGCCACGGTCGCGGTGAGCCTGACCGTCATCGAGGGCAAGAGCGTCCCGTACCTCTACTCGAAGGCGATGACCGAGGCGATGTCGGCGCTCAACCTGGCCAACATCGCCGACGCCGCGAACGTCGTCATCCCGGGGTGAGGGCCGATGTTCAGCGTCGACTCCCGGTACCGCTCGGTGCCCGAGGTGCCCACGCGCGACGCGCGGGGACGGCTGTTGCTGGCCACCGACTTCCGCCCGCTGCCGGCGGTGACCGGCACCTTCCGGCACCCCGTGGCCGCCGGGGACCGGCTGGACCTGCTGGCGGCGACGTACTACGGCCGGCCCGGCGATTGGTGGCACATCTGCGATGCGAACCCGGCGTTCCCGTCGCCGCTCGCGCTGCTGGCGGCCGACGCCGTGGTCACCACGTCGTTCCCGCTGCGCGGCGCCCCGGCGCCGCCGTGGGAGCAGCTGCTGCGCCGGGTGACCGAGCTGAGCGGGGTGCACGCGGTGCGGATCGTCGATGACGTCGAGCTGCACCCGCGGGAGCGGATCGTCGAGGGCAAGCGGGTGGTCGTCGTCGAGGAGCGTCCCGTTCGCGCGCTCGAGGTCACGCACAACCGGGTGGAGGCCGGCGCCGACCTGATCGCCGCGACGATCAGGTCCGGTGGCTCGGACATCGGCGCGCACGTCGAGCTGGGCCAGCTCGGGGCGGAGATCGTTATCCCGCCCCGGGCCGGCGGGTAGGACGCGCGATGGCCCACGACAGCCTGCGGCTGACCGTCGGCGGCGCCGAGGTCGAGGAGAAGCTCTACCGCGACTTGATCCGGGTCGAGGTGGAGCTGGACGAGGAGCTGGCCGGCATGTGCCGGCTGACGCTGGCCCTGGAGCTGGGGCCGGACGGGCGGTGGAGCCACCTCGACGACGACGGGCTCGCGCCGTGGCAGCCACTGACGGTGACCGCGGGCGTGGAGGACGACACCCGGGAGCTGTTCGCCGGCTACATCACCCACGTGCGCCCGGACTTCGGCGACGGCCTCGACCAGTGCCGCCTGGAGCTATGGGCCATGGACGCGAGCGTCCTGCTCGACCGCGACGACGTGCTGAAGGACTGGCCGAACAAGTCCGACAGCGACATCGCCCGGGAGACGTTCCAGGCGTACGGCCTCGACGCCGTGGTGACCGACACCGCCGTGATCCACGACGAGCAGGTCTCCACGATCATCCAGCGCGAGACCGACATGCAGTTCCTGCGCCGCCTCGCCGCGCGCAACGGGTTCGAGACCTACGTGGAGGGCAACCGCGGCTACTTCGGACCGCCCGTCGTGTCGACGAGCCGACAGCCGGTGCTGGCCGCGCAGTTCGGCGACGCGACGAACGTCACCCGGTTCTCGCTGGAGGTCAACGCGCTGGCGCCGTCGACGGTGGCGATGTCGCAGGTCGACCACCTGACCAAGGAGCTGCTGGACGTCACCGCCGAGGAGGCCACCCAGACCCCGCTGGGCCGCAGGCCACTCGCCGGTTACCTCGCTGCCGGGATGTCGCCCGGACTGGTCCGGCCGGGCTCCGCGGTGACCACCGGCAGCCCCGAGATGCGCGCCCTCTGCCAGAGCCTGTTCGACCGCGGCGACTGGTTCGTGACGGGGTCCGGTGAGATCGACTCGCACCGGTACGGCGCCGTGCTCACCCCGCGGGCCACCGTCGTCGTCAAGGGCGTCGGTGAGACCCACAGCGGGACGTACTACGTGACTCGCGTGACGCACGTGTTCACCCCGGACGGCTACCGGCAGAGCTTCGGCGTGAAGCGCAACGCCGTGCGACCGACCGGTAGCGAGGACTTCGCCGGCGGTGGCGCCGGGCTGGCGGGGGTGCTGCCGTGATCGACGCGGACGCGGGCCTGGAGCGCATCGTGGCCGGGCTGGTCGAGCGGATCGAACGCCGGTTCTACGGCAAGTTCCGCGGCTTCGTGGTCGACAACGAGGACCCGGCCCGGCTCGGCCGGTTGAAGCTGCGGGTGCCCAGCGTGCTCGGCAGCAGCGTGGTCACCGGGTGGGCCACCCCGTGCGTCCCGTACGGCGGTGCCGCCGACCAGGGCCTGCTGTTCCTGCCCGACCGCGACGCCGGTGTCTGGGTCGAGTTCGAGGAGGGCGACCTGGAGTTCCCGATCTGGACCGGCACCTTCTGGAGCAGGCCCGACAGCAGCGAGCTGCCGCGGCCCCATGACGCCACCGGCGCCGAGGCCGACGACGTGCAGGACCCGGTGACCTGCAAGATCATCAAGACGGCGCGGGGGCACACCCTGCAGTTCGAGGACGCCGAGGGCGCGGAGTCGGTGCTGCTGCAGGACGGCGCCCACGGCCACCTGATCGTCTTCGACGACGCCGGGATCACCGTGCTCGACGGGGTGAACAAGCACGAGATCCGGCTCACCGGCGACGGGATCACGATCACCGACGGGGCGAACGACGGCAACGCGGTGACGCTGGCCGCCGACGGGGTGACCGTCCGGGACGGCCACGACAACGCGATCGTGCTCGGCTCCGGCGGCATCCAGATCGGTGGCTCGGCGGCCGACGCGTTGGTCCTCGGCACCAGCCTCAAGCAGGCCGTCGCCGACTTCGTGATCTCGCTGAACACCCACACCCACCCGAGCCCCGCCGGGCCGACCTCGGCGCCGACCGCGCCCATGCAGCTCGACGTGCCGCTGTCGACCAAGCACAAGGTGGAGTAGGGCGGTGGAGGCGCGGCGCTCCGGCGGCTTCGGGTTCCCCTTCGGGGTGTCCGCGGCCGGTGGCATCGGGCCGGACCCCGACCCCGACGCGGAGCTCCAGGGAAAGATCATCCAGGTGCTGTTCACCGCGCCGGGCGAGCGGGTGAGCCTGCCCGAGTTCGGCTGCGGCCTGCTCAACCTGGTCTTCGACGCGAACAACCCGGTGCTGGCCGCCGCGGCGGAGTTCACCGTCGGCCAGGCGCTGACCCGCTGGCTCGGCGACCAGCTGGCTGTCCGGACCGTGCAGGTCGAGGCGCACGACGAGGTGCTCACCGTCGAGGTCGCCTACCAGCGCCGCGCGGATCTGGCCCGCCGGTCGGTCCGCTTCCAGGTCTCGTGAGGAGCCGACCGTGACCGCACCCGCCGGCAACGAGCCGCGCCCGACGACCGACTACCTGGCCAGGGACGCCAAGAGCCTGCTGGCCGCGATGCGCGAGCTGATCCCGCGCACGCTGCCCGAATGGACCGACAACGCCAACGAGGCCGACTTCGGCAACGTCCTGCTCGAGCTGTTCGCGCACATGGGCGACATCCTCAGCTACTACCAGGACCGGGTGGCCGACGAGAGCTACCTGGGCACCGCACGGACCCGGCGCAGCGTCATCGACCACCTGCGGTTGATCGGCTACCGGCTCGGCACCGCGGCGCCGGCCGCGGCCCGGCTGAGCCTGTCGGTGCCGAGCGGCGTGACGGGCACCGTGACCGTGCAGAAGGGAGACGCGTTCGCCACCAGGAGCAGCCGGGAACGGCCGAGCGTCCGCTTCGAGTACACCGGCGAGACCGCGCTGATCCACACCTTCGACGGTGAGCCCGGCCAGGACGGGCGGCAGACCACCGACATCCCGGTCGAGGAGGGCAGGCTGTTCTCCGACGAGCTGCTCGGTGTGGCCGACGGTCGCCCGGACCAGCGCTACCCGGTGATCCATCCGCGGGTCATCCGGCGGCCGCCCGGGCTGCAGCAGGTCGGCGGCCCGGACGTCGTGCTGGTGACCCGCCTGGCCGGGGTGACCGAGCCCTGGGAGCTGCAGGACACCCTGGCGTTCAGCGGCGGCGACGCGCACCACTTCGTCCTGGAGATCGACGAGAACGACCAGGCCACCGTCGTGTTCGGCGACGATGTCTTCGGGGCCGCCCCGCCCACCGGCGCGGAGATCCGGGCGACCTACCGCACCGGCGGGGGGCAGCTCGGCAACGTGCCGGCCCGTGCGATCGAGACGATCGTGAACGCCCCGGCGCTGGCGTTGCTGGGCGCGAAGGTCACCAACCCGGACGCGGCCACCGGCGGGGCCGACCGGGAGAGCATCGAGCATGCGGTCGAGCACGCGCCCGCGGTGTTCCGCTCGCTCGGCCGCGCGGTGACCGCCGCCGACTACGAGGCGCTGGCCCGCAGCTTCAAGGGCGTCGGCAAGGTCAAGGCGATGCCCGGCGGCTGGAACCGGGTGCGGCTGCTGGTCGCGCCGGCCGGCGGGGGCAAGGTCAGCGACGTCCTCGAGGTCGGGCTGATCGGTTTCCTCGAGGACAAGCGGATGCTCGGCGACGTCGTCGAGGTGGAGGACGTGGCGTACGTCGCCATCCGGGCCAGCGCCCAGATCGGGGTGGCGAGTTACTACGTGGACAGCGAGGTGAAGGCCGCGGTACGGCGGGCGGCCGCCGGGCTGCTGGCCTTCGACGTGGTCGACTTCGGCCAGCCCGTCTACCTGAGCGCGTTCTACGAGCGCATCGCGGACGTGCCCGGCGTCGAGTTCGTCAACATCACCGAGTTCTGCCGGGCCGACCGCCCCGCCCCGGCGATCGAGCCGTCCGGCCGCATCCTCCTCGAACCGCAGGAGCTCCCCGTGGTGCCGGCGGAGGCGGACTACGCCGACGGGCTGAGGATCGTTCCGCTCGACCCGGCGGGAGGCTGAGCGTGGGCATCCGGGAGCTGCGGGCCACGCCGCACCCCGTCGGCCACCGGATCGACCTGACCTGGTCGAGCGGTCCGGCCGACGGGTTCCCCGGCGTCCGGGTGGTTCGCCGGGAGGGCACGCACCCCACACGCCCGGATGACGGCGTGCAGGTGGCGCACGGGGTGGGGATCGGCGCGGCCTCCGACACCGGGCTGCGTGGCGAGACGGTCTACTACTACGCGCTGTTCCCGTTCGCGGGCGACCCGCCGACGTTCGCCGACGGCCCGCCGGTCAGGGCGAGCGCGCTGGCCACCGCGTCGTACGACTTCGCGGGGCTGATGTACGGGCTGCTGCCGGCGATCTACCGGCGCTACGACGCGACGGCCCTGCCGCCGCCGGACGCCCCGCTCGACCCGATCGACCGGGGGCGGGGCGTGCTGCGCCGCTACCTCGAGCTGCCCGGCTCGGTGCTGGACCAGCTCTACAGCCTGGCCCGGTCGACGCTGGCCCGCCACGACCCGGACCGGGTGGACGAGCGGCAGCTGGCGTCGCTCGCCCAGTGGATCGGCTGGCGGACCGACCACGGCCTGTCGGTGCGCGCCCAGCGCAAGGAGGTCCGGTTCGCGCCGGAGGTCTACCACGTCGTCGGGACGGTCGCCGGGGTCACCGCGACGGTCCGGCGGGTCACCCACCGGTCGTCGCGGGTGAAGGAGTACCTGCACAACGTCGCCCGCACCAACGAGCCGGAGCGGCTGAACCTGTGGGCGGCCGTCCGGAACGCGGACGGCCGCCCGGAGGACACCGAGCTGGTCTCGGTGAACTTCGCCCACGACGGCCGCCCCGCGCACGCACGCGACCTCGACGGCGCGGATCTCGTGCTGTTCCACACCTACCGTCGGCACGGCTGGGACATCTGGTCCAAGCGCCGCACGGCGGCCGGCTGGGCGCCCAGCGAGCCGGTGGTGGACCGGCCCGGACCGGACAAGGACCCGGCGGTCGCCCGGCAGGGCGACCGGCTGTGGCTGTTCTGGAACGGCCGGCCGCCGGCCGCGGGCGATGCGCCGGACCCGAACCGGCCCTGGCAGCTCTTCGTCCGCACCCGCGACGCGGACGGCTGGTCGGACATCGCCGTGTACGACCAGAGCGAAACCGACCGGCGCAACCCGGCCGTCGCCGTCGACGGCGACGACGGGCTCTGGCTGTTCTGGCGGGAGTGGTCGGGGTCGCAGTGGGTGGTCCGCTACAACCGGCACGACGGCACCGACTGGCAGCTCGACCCGGCGGCCACCCTGCCGACCGACGCGGATGTGGACGACGACCTCATCGCGCTGTTCCACCCGACCGACGCCGCCCGACCGCTGTGGCTGTTCTGGTCGCACCGCGAGACCGTCGCGGACTCCGGAGGGCAACGCCGGTGGAGCATCGCCGGGCGCGTCAAGGCGGGCCTCGATCCCGCGGCCACCGACTGGTCACCGCCGTTCGCGGTGCCCAAGGCCGCGCCGACCGACCACGACCGGGACCCCGCCCCGCTTCCGGTCGGCGACGACCTCGCGCTGTACTGGGCGTCCACCCGGTCCGGGGCCTGGGGCCTGGTCCGCGCCGAGCTCGACGTCGCCACCACGACCTGGGGGGCCGTCGAGCCGCTGGAGGACACCCCCGGCACCGAGCGCGGGCCGCTGCCGGTCGACCTCGGCGACGATCGCACGCTGCTGCTGTTCCGCTCGAACCGGCCGCTGGAGCACCTGCGTGGGGCGCCGCTGCGGGACGTGCGCTACTCCGGCAGCACGACCGTGCGGAGCGCGGACAGGGCCAAGCTGGACCTCGCCGGCACCTTCGACGACGTCCTCACCTACACCTACGACACCCGTGGCCTGCCTCGCGACGGGCGGACCCTGGCGGCCCGCGACGCCGTCGGGGTGTTCCTGGGCCCTGAGACCACCCCGGCGGGGGAGCCCACCCGGCCGGGCGCCGAGCAGCCTGCCCGGCTCGACGGGGTGCTGCCGGAGGCGCTCCCGGTCGGCGTGCGCGCGGTGGTGATCCCGTCATGAGACCCGGCCGGGACCGAAAGGACGATCATGAGTGACTTCTCGCGGCCTCCGCTGGACCTGCTGGCCGAGAGCCAGCGACTCGGCTACGTCGGGTTGCACATCGAGCAGGGTGTGCCCGTCCTGGACCGCGACCTGAACCTGCTGCAGGACCTGATCGCCGCCGGGATCCGCCAGCTGTTCACCCGCTACATCGGTGACGGCGTGGCCGCCGCGTCGGACGCCTTCCGCATCGACCCGGTCCGCGCCCCGCAGGACTTCCTGATCGGGGCCGGCGCCGACGGCGGCCGCGGCTGGTGCCTGGTCGGCGGGCTGGACGTGGCGATCGACGCGCCGACCCGCTACTCGGGCCAGCAGGGTGACCTCCCGAAGCTGACCACGCCCGTCCCGCCGCAGCCCGACCCCCGCGAGGACACGGTCTACCTGGAGGCCTGGATGGAGGAGGTCGACGGCACCCCCGACCTGGAGAACAGCGACGACGTCGGCA
>Ga0190265_10000950_pt1 | contig 18829 bp, 16 predicted proteins | sample Popmic124T_FD_133135 | JGI IMG/M metagenome (GOLD analysis project Ga0190265, IMG submission 133135) | Populus adjacent soil microbial communities from riparian zone of Indian Creek, Utah, USA - 124 T | ecosystem: Environmental > Terrestrial > Soil > Riparian zone | place: USA: Utah | collected...
GCGAGAAGCTCCAGGAGCGCCTCGCCAAGCTGTCGGGCGGCGTCGCGGTCCTCAAGGTCGGCGCGGCCACCGAGGTGGAGCTGAAGGAGAAGAAGCACCGCATCGAAGACGCGGTGTCCACCACCAAGGCCGCCATCGAAGAGGGCGTGGTCGCCGGCGGCGGCGTCACCCTCCTCCGGGCCCAGGAGAAGGTGCTGGCCCAGGCCAAGAAGCTCAAGGGCGACGAGGCCACCGGCGCCCGGATCGTCGCCTCCGCGCTGGAGGAGCCGCTCAAGCAGATCGCGGTCAACGCCGGCATGGAAGGCGGCGTGGTGATCGAGCGGGTCCGCCAGCTCGACACCGCCAGCGAGGGTCTCAACGCGGCCACCGGTGAGTACGTCGACCTCGTGAAGGCGGGCATCATCGACGCCGCCAAGGTCACTCGGTCTGCGCTGCAGAACGCCGCATCGATCGCGGCCCTGTTCCTCACCACCGAGGCCGTCATCGCCGACAAGCCCGAGGAGTCCTCGGGTGGCGGCGGGATGCCCGGCGGAGGCATGGAGGACTTCTAGGTCCGCCTGCCAGATCTGAACAGTGGGATGAGGGGCCTTCCGGGGCCCCTCATCCGCGCTTGGCCGGCGGGATCCACCTGGGGTCGACGTCGTCGTCGGGTTCGAGTGGGCGCATGGCCAGGTCGATGGCGCTCCAGAGGGTCTGCGAGCTGCCGAAGAAGAGGACCGGGGTGAGCCCGGCCACGGCGAAGCCGGCGATGTAGATCGGCGCGGCCCGCCGGTCGTTCCACATGATGGCGAACCCGATGGCCAGGGTCAGCGCCAGCAGGCCGAACGTGACGATGGTGTTGATCCCGAGGGCGCCGATCCAGTGCCCCTCCTCGCGCTTGAGCGGGAAGTGGCACCGGGGGCAGCGGTCCTCCTTCTCGAACCACGTGCGGAAGCAGCCGCCGCTGCCGCACAGGGGGCACCGGCGGAGGAGGCCTCGCACCAGCATCCGCGGGATGGTCAGACGAGTCGGGTCCGGCTCCTGCATGAACCTAGGCCTAGCGCACAGGTCGCGGGTCGCGGCGCGGTTCAAACCACGGCCCTGCGCTGTTTGGTCGCCTCGCCTATCGGCTCGGCGTCTTTCCTCCAGGGTCGCATACCCTCGGCTCGTGGCCCGAGGTCGCACCGCGAAGGTGCTCACGCAGCGATGGGACGGGACGGCCCTGCAGCGACGACCCGACGAGCTCATCGTCGAGGAGCCGCTCGAGGTCCGCCTCGACGACCGGCTCGTCGCCACGACGATGCGCACGCCCGGCCACGACTTCGAGCTGGCCGTCGGCCTCTGCCACGGCGACGGGCTCCTGGGCGGCGCCCCGGTGCTGTCGTGCCGCTACTGCGGCACCGGTCCGGCGGTGGAGAGCGAGTTCAACATCGTGAGCGTGGAGACCGGGGGAGCGGCGCCCGAGGCTCCGGCGCGGGTCGGCACGACGACGTCGTCGTGCGGGCTGTGCGGCTCGACCGCCATCGAGGAGCTGCGGGACCGCATCGCGCCGATCCCGGTGGGCGAGCCGTGGTCGCTCGAGGTGCTGATGACGGCGCCCGAGCGCCTCCGCGCCGACCAGGGGCTGTTCGACCTGACCGGGGCGGTGCACGCGGCCGCCGCCTTCGACCGTTCCGGTGCGCCGCTCGTCGTGCGCGAGGACATCGGGCGCCACAACGCGGTCGACAAGGTGGTGGGCCGGCTCCTCCTCGACGGCCTGCTCCCGGCCACCGACCTGGGGCTCTACGTGAGCGGCCGGGCCGGCTTCGAGATCGTCCAGAAGGCCTGGGCCGCCGGGTTCAGCGCTGTGGTGGCCGTCAGCGCGCCTTCCGCCCTGGCTGTCGACGCGGCCCGCCAGGCCGGCATCACCCTGGTCGGCTTCGTGCGGGGCGACAGCGCCAACGTGTACAGCCCCGAGGACCGCAGTGGGCTGGACTGAGCAGGTCAAGGGTTGGCGTCGGTCGGGGTGGGTGAGCTGGCGGCCCAACGGGATCGGGCTGCAGAAGCCGCACCACTACCGCGACATGGCGAAGGTGGCCTGGGCCAACCGGGCCCACCCCAAGTACGCGCTCGACGTGCTCACGAAGGGCGTGTGCGACGGGTGCGCGCTCGGCGTGGCCGGCCTCCACGACTGGACGATCGACGGGGTGCACCTCTGCACGACGCGGCTCAGCCTCCTCCAGATCAACACCGCGGATCCGCTCGATCCCGACGTCCTCGCCGAGGTGGCGCCGCTGGCCGAGCGCACGGCCGCCGAGCTGCGCAGGTTGGGACGGCTCGGGCACCCGATGCGGCGTCGCCGGGGTGAGCGCGGGTTCCGGCGGGTCACGTGGGACGAGGCGCTCGACGTGCTGGCCGGCGCGGTCCGGGCCACCGACCCGGACCGCGTGGCCCTCTACCTGACCAGTCGCGGCATCACGAACGAGACCTACTACGTTGCCGGTAAGGCGGCCCGGGCCATGGGCGTGGCCAGCGTCGACTCCGCGGCGCGCGTGTGCCACGCGCCGTCCACGGTCGGCCTCCGGGCGTCGATCGGCGTGGCTGCCTCCACCTGCTCGCTCCAGGACGTGATCGAGAGCGACCTCGTGGTCCTGTGGGGCACGAACCCGGCCAACAACCAGCCCGTGTTCATGAAGTACCTCTACCTGGCCAAGAAGCGCGGCTGCCGCGTGGTGGTGGTCAACCCGTACCTGGAGCCGGGCCTCGAGTCGTACTGGGTTCCGTCGAGCGCGGAGTCCGCGCTGTTCGGCACGAAGATCTGCGACCTGCACGTCCCCGTCCGGCCGGGAGGCGACGTCGCCTTCGCCAACGCGGTGCTCCAGGAGCTCATCCGGCGCGGCGCGGTCGACCGCGCCTTCGTCGACGCGCACACGACGGGGTGGCCCGAGGTCGAGGCGGCCCTTGCCGGTCAGGACCGGGCGGCGCTGCTCGAGCAGGCCGGCCTCACCCGCGAGCAGGTCGACGCGTTCGTCGACCTCTACGCGGGTGCGGGCAGCTCGGTGCTCGTGTGGTCGATGGGCATCACCCAGCACCGTGACGCGTTGGACGGCGTGCGGGCCATCGTCAACGTTGGCCTGGCCCGCGGCAACGTCGGCCGGGATGGCGCCGGGCTCATGCCGATCCGGGGCCACTCGGGAGTGCAGGGCGGCGCCGAGATGGGGGCCTACGCCACCGCGCTCCCGGGAGGCCTGCCGGTCGACGCCGAGCACGCGGCCGCGCTCGGCCGGCAGTGGGGCTTCGAGGTCCCGGCTGCCCCTGGACGAACGGCCCCCGAGATGCTGGATGCCGCCCGTGCGGGCGAGCTCGACGTGCTGTGGAGCTCGGGCGGCAACTTCCTCGACGTCCTGCCCGATCCGGAGGCGGTGCGAGCGGCCCTGGGGCGGGTGCCGCTCCGCGTCCACCAGGACGTCGTGCTGACATCGCAGATGCTCGTCGAGGGCGACGACGTCCTGCTCCTGCCGGTGTGCACGCGCTACGAGCAGGAGGGCGGCGGCACGGAGACCACCACGGAGCGCCGCATCGCCTTCAGCCCGGAGCTGCCGCGCCGGGTGGGGGAGGCCCGCAGCGAGTGGCGGCTCTTCGCCGACGTGGCCACGCGGGTCCGCCCGGATCTCGCGGGCGTGTTCGCCTGGCCGACCAACCAGGCGCTGCGGGCCGAGATCGCGGCGGTGGTCCCGGCCTACGCCGGCATCGAGCAGCTGGCCACCACGGGGGATCAGGTGCAGTGGGGCGGGCGACACCTGTGCGCGGGCGGCGAGTTCCCGACGCCCGACGGGCGCGGTCGGTTCACTGTGCTCGTGCCGGAGCCTTCCTCGCTGCCGCCCGGGTCGTTCACCGTCGCCACCCGGCGGGGCAAGCAGTTCAACTCGATGGTCCACGCCGAGGTCGACCCCCTCACCGGCGCGGTCCGCGACGCCGTCTACATCGACGAGGCCGATGCGGTCGCCCTCGGAGCCGTGGACGGCACGCGCGTGCGCCTGCGCAGCGAGGTGGGCAGCTTCGACGGGCGCTGCAAGCTCGTGCGCCTCCCGGCCCGATCGCTGCAGGTCCACTGGCCCGAGGGCAACGTCCTCATCGCGGGGGGCGGGGCCCACCGTGAGCCGCACTCGAAGGTGCCCGACTACAACGCCGTCGTGACGGTGGAGGTGCTGGGCCGGTGACGGTGATGGTGGCCCTGCTGCGAGGCGTGAACGTCGGCGGGAGGAGCTCGCTGGCCATGGCCGACCTGCGAGCCATCGCCGAGGGCTGCGGCCACGACGACGTCCGCACCTACATCCAGAGCGGCAACGTGGTGTTCGCCACGACGAAGCGGAGCCCCGACGCGGTGGCCAGGGAGCTCGAGGCGGCGATCGCGGAGGCGACGTCGGTGCATCCCGACGTCGTGGTCCGCACCCGCGCCCAGCTCGCCAAGGTCGTCGACGCCAACCCATTCCTGCAGCGGGGCGAGGACGAGAAGCACCTCCACGTCGTCTTCATGGCCCCGGGGGGCGCCGAGCCGAAGCTGCCCGACCTCGACCCGTTCCTCCCCGAGGAGCTGGCCGTGGTGGGCACCGAGCGCTACCTGTTCCTCCCCGGCGGCATGGGCAGGAGCAAGCTCGCGGCAGCCCTCAGCCGCCAGAAGGGCGCGGTGGGCACCGCCAGGAACTGGCGCACCGTGACGAAACTCCTCGAGATGGCCGACGACCTCGCCACGAACTAGGGACAGAGCCAGCCTCCTCGGTACCCTCGGCGGCATGCCTGCTGCGCTCGAGCCGTCCGTGGGGTGGGGGGTCCTCCACCTGTTCTGCAAGACCGGGCCCCTGTCGGAGGCCGAGGCCATCGCCGCAGCGGTGAAGGCGGCCGAGGCCGACGACGTGCAGGTGGTGCCGGTGGCGGTGCTCGGCCACAAGGCCGACCTCGCCTTCATGGCGCTCGGCGCCGACCTGTGGCGCCTGCGCCGCCTCCAGACCGAGCTGGCCTCGGCCGGACTCGACGTGGTGGACAGCTACGTGTCGCTCACCGAGCTGTCGGAGTACTCGCAGGGCGTGCCGGAGGAGATGAAGGCGGCCCGCCTCAACCCGAACCTGCCGCCCGAAGGCAAGACCGCGTGGTGCTTCTACCCGATGTCGAAGCGCCGCGGTGAGGTCAACAACTGGTTCACCGTGCCCTACGACGACCGCAAGGAGCTCATGTACGCCCACGGCTCGAGCGGGCGGAAGTTCGCCGGCCGTGTCCTCCAGGTCATCACCGGGTCCACCGGCATCGACGACTTCGAGTGGGGCGTCACGCTGTTCGCCGTGCACCCCGACGACCTCAAGGAGGTCGTCTACACGATGCGCTTCGACGAGGCGTCCGCGCTGTACGCCGAGTTCGGCCCGTTCTACACGGGCATGGTCGCGTCGCTCGACGAGGTGCTCGCCGCCGTCGGCGTGGTCTAGGTCGGCTCCTCCGGGGTTTGAGCCGGGGCCGGCTTGCTGCCCCCACCCAGGTAGGCGGCGCGGACCGCGTCGTCATCGAGCAGGGCACTCGCGTCGGCGGTCTTCACGACTCGACCCACCTCCAGCACGTAGGCCCGGTGGGCCCGCTGGAGGGCCTGGGTGGCGTTCTGCTCGACGAGCAGGATCGTGGTGCCCTGGGCGTTGATCTCGGTGATGATCGCGAAGATCTGGGCGACCAGCTTCGGGGCCAGACCCATCGACGGCTCGTCGAGGAGCAGCACCTTGGGGCGAGCCATGAGGGCGCGGCCGATGGCGAGCATCTGCTGCTCACCACCCGACAGGGTGCCGCCCGGCTGGCCGGCGCGCTCGAGGAGCCGGGGGAACAGCTCGAAGACCCGCTCGAGGTCGCTGGCCGTGTCCTTGTTGCGACGGGCGTACGCGCCCATGTCGAGGTTCTCGCGCACGCTCATGCCCGGGAAGATGCCGCGGCCCTCGGGCGCCTGGCAGAGACCCATCTCCACCAGGCGGTGCGGGGCCTTGCCCGTGATGTCCTCGCCGTCGAAGGTGATCGACCCGCTCGTCACGGGTCGCACGCCGGAGATGGTCTTGAGCGTGGTGGACTTGCCGGCGCCGTTGGCCCCGATGAGCGTGACGATCTCGCCGTCGCCCACGCTGACGCTCACGCCCTTGAGCGCCTCCACCTTCCCGTAGTGCACCCGGACGTCGACGAGCTCAAGGAGCATCTGCATCGACCCCCAGGTAGGCCTGGATCACGCGTTCGTCGGTCTGGATCTCCTCGGGGAGGCCCTCCGCGATCTTCTCGCCGAAGTCGAGCACGGCGATGCGGTGGCACACCTCCATGACCACCTCCATGTCGTGCTCGATCAGGACGACGGTGAGGCCGGCGCGGCAGATCTGACGGATCAGCTCGACGAGGGCCTGCTTCTCGGCGGGGTTGAAGCCGGCGGCGGGCTCGTCGAGGAGGAGGATCTTCGGCTGGGTGGCGATGGCCCGCGCGATCTCGAGGCGACGCTGGTCGCCATAGGGGAGGTTGCGGGCCACCTCGCCGGCCCGGTGGGGGATGCCGACGAACTCGAGCAGGCGCACGGCCTCGGCCCGGCCGAGGCGCTCCTCGCGGCCGTGCTTCGGCAAGCCCATCACCGCGCCCGGCGCGCTCGTGGTGTGGCGGGCATCGGTGCCGACCATGATGTTGTCGATCGCCGTCATGTTGGGGAACAGGCGGATGTTCTGGAACGTGCGGGCCACGCCGGCCTCGGTGATCTTGTGGGGCTTGCGACCGACCAGCGATCGACCCTCGAGCTCGATCGCGCCCGAGGTGGGCCGGAACACGCCTGTGATGCAGTTGAACAGCGTGGTCTTGCCCGCGCCGTTGGGGCCGATGATCCCGAAGATCTCCCCGCGGTGGACCGACATCGACACGTCGTTGAGCGCGACCACACCACCGAACTGCATCGTGAGGCCATCGAGGCGGAGCACCTCCTCCGAGGTCTCGGTGGCGCGGGTGATGAAGTCGTCGGGCAGCTCGACGTCGGTCGGGACCTCGAGCGTCGCGGTCCCCACCTCCGTGGCGGTGGCGACGACGTCGGCCTCGTCGACGCCGGCCACGGCGCCCATCGAACCCTCGCCGGTGGCCTCGGCCAGCTCGGCGGCGCGCTGCCGGCTCGGGATGAGCCCCTGCGGCCGGAAGATCATCATGATGATCAAGGCGATGCCGAAGAGGAAGAAGCGGTACTCGGTGATGTTGTTGGCCTCGCCGCCGGTGACGCGGTTGAGGAACCTGAGCACCTCGTCGCCGCCCGCGAACTCGCGGAGGTACTCGGGGATGAACCCGACGGCGAAAGCGCCGGCGATCACACCCGCGGTGGAGCCGAGCCCGCCGAGCACGACAGCCGCGAGCACGAGGAACGAGAGGTTGAGCGGGAAGGTGTCCGGGTTGATGAACTGCACCTTCGTGGCGTAGATCCAGCCGCCGAGGCCGCCCGTGGACGCGCCGATGGCGAACGACCAGAGCTTCATGTTGAACGTCGGCACGCCCATCAGCTCGGCCGCGTCCTCGTCCTCCCGGATCGCCGCCCAGCTGCGCCCGACGCGCGATCGCTGGAGGCGACCGATCATGAAGATGGCGACGAGGATGGCGCCCAGGACCAGGTACACGTAGGGAAGCGGGTCGAGGGGGCGCTCGTTGAACTTCAGGAGCGGAAGGTCGGACGGATGGGGGATGTTGATGATGCCGCGGGCCTGGCCGAGGCTCTCGGAGTTCTGCGCGACGATGCGGACGATCTCGCCGAAGCCGAGCGTGACGATGGCCAGGTAGTCCCCGCGCAATCGCAGGGTGGGCCCGCCGAGCATCACCCCCGCGGCCATCGCGATGATGATGGCCAGCACGACGCACTCCCACGCGGTGAGGCCGCCGCCGTCGACCGTGAGCTTGGCCGTGGCGTAGGCACCCACTGCGAAGAAGGCCACGTAGCCGAGGTCGAGCATCCCCGACAGGCCGACGACCACGTTCAGGCCGAGCCCCAACAGGATGTAGACGCCTACTGGGAAGAAGAGCACGCTCTGCCACTTCGGCTCCAGGGTGCTGGGATACCAGATCACGAACGCCAGCAGCGCCAGCTGCAGGAGGACCTTCGCCCAACGGGGCAGCCCGAGCCACAGCCGGGCGACCGGGTCGACGATCGACAGCCGCGGCAGGTGGAGGTTCCGGATCATGCCCGTGTCCTCCCGAGCGACTCGCCGAGGAGGCCGCTCGGACGCACCAGCAGCACGAGGACGAGCACCATGAACGCGAACACGTCGGTCCACTGGCCGCCGAACAGCGCGGCGCCGTACTTCTCCATGATGCCGAGCAGCAGCCCGCCGAGGAGCGCGCCTCGGATGTTGCCGATGCCACCCAGGACGGCGGCGGTGAACGCCTTGATGCCGGGGAGGAAGCCGATGTTGAACCGGGCCGCCTCGTAGAAGATCAGGAAGAAGAAGCCGGCGGCGCCCGCCAGCAGCCCGCCGAGCAGGAAGGTCAGCATCACGACGCGGTCGATGTCGACGCCCATCAGCTGGGCCGTCTCGGCGTCCTGCGCGGTCGCCCGGATGCCACGGCCGAGGCGGCTGCGCCGCACGAACTGGTCGAGCCCGATCATGAGCACGATGGCGGCGACGAACACCAGCACCTTGTCGTTGCTCACCTCCTCGCCGAGGAACGTGAACAGGCTCTCCTTCTCGAACAGCCGCTGCGGGTTCAGCCTGCTGCGGCCGTAGCGCAGGGCGAGGAACTCCTGCACCACCAGGGAGATGCCGATGGCAGTGATGAGCGCCGTGAGGCGCGGGGCGTTGCGCCGGCGCAGCGGGCGGTAGGCCACGCGCTCCATGACGAGGGCGGCGATGCCCGACGCCGCCATGCTGGTGATCAGCAGGGCCAGGAGTGTCAGCACGAGGCTGAGCCCAGCGCGGGGCTCGGTGATGTCGAGCATCCCGTGGATGGCGAAGGCGGAGGCGTAGATGCCGAGGGCGAAGATCTCGGAGTGGGCGAAGTTGATGAGCCGCAGCACGCCGTAGACGAGTGTGTAGCCCAACGCGATCAGCGCGTAGATCGAGCCGACGGCCAGGCCATCGATGGTGTGGGCCCAGAAGTCATCGACCAGTGCGCTGAAGTTGATCGCTAGCTCCCTTGATGACACAGGGGGACGCTCTTGCGAGCGCCCCCCTGTGGCGTGACGTTGCTGGGCTTCGGCCTACAGGTCGTCGGTGGCGACCAGCGGGGCGAACGCTCCGTCCTTGACCTCGAAGAGGAAGATGCCCTCCGCCTCGATGTTGCCGTTCTCGGCGAACGAGACGGTCTTCGAGATGGCTTCCGCTACGTCGGTGAGGCCCTCCACGTAGGCCAGCAGGCCGGCGCGGTCCGTGTTCCCGTCGGTGATCCCGGCGAGCAGGATGTTGGTGGCGTCGTACGCCTCGGTGGAGTACGTGCCGGGCTCGTTGCCGATGATGTCCTGGTAGGACGTGGCGAACTCGCCGAGCGCACCCGGGCTGGCCTCGGTGGCGAGGTTGCACGGGCAGCTGATCTGGGCGCCTTCGGCCGCTGCGCCGGCGCCTTCGATGAAGCCGACGTCGAGCGCACCATCAGCAGCGATGAAGGTGGCTTCGACGCCCTCGTCCTTCAGCTGCTTGGCGAGCGTGCCTGCCTCCTCGTAGTAGCCGCCGAAGAACACGGCGTCAGGAGCTGCGGACTTCACGACGTTGACCGCCGCGGAGTAGTCCTCGCTGTCCGGGTCGATGGCCTCGGTGGCCACGATCTCGATGCCCGTGCCGGCCAGCTGGGCGGCCAGCTGGTTGACGGCCAGGCCCTGCCCGTACTCGCTGTTGTCGTGGACGATGGCCAGCGTCGTCGGCTTCAGGCTGGTGGTGAGGTACTTCACCAGCCCCTTGGCCTGGGCGGCGTCGTTGGCCAGCACCCGGTGGAACGACTTGCCGCCCGGCACGACGTCCTGCAGCTCGGCGTTCGTCGCCGAGGCGCTGACCATCACGAGGCCGGCCTGCTCCAATGTGGGCAGCACGGCCTTCGTCTCGCCGGAGAACGCCGGGCCGACGATGCCCAGGATGCTCTCGTCGTTGACGTAGTCGGCGGCCACGGTCGGGGCCTGGGCGGGATCGCCCTGGGTGTCGAACTCCTCGAGGGTGACCTCGATGTCGTCGTTGGCCTCGTTGAACTCCTCGACGGCGACCCTCGCGCCGTCCCGGATGAAGATCCCGAGGTTGGCGGCGTCGCCCGTCAGCGGGCCCACGTAGGCGATCGAGTACTCGGCCACCTCGCCCGAAGGCTCGGTGTCATCGGTCGTGGCGCTGTCGTCGTCGTCGCCGCAGGCTGCGGCCAACATCGACAGACCTGCCGCCACTGCAGCGATCCGCAGGAACTTGCTGTGCTTCATTGATTGCCTCCCCATCGGCGCCCCGCCGTAGCCCAGAAGACCTGGGCCGCGTGGTGCGGGACCTTACACACGCCAATGTTTCCGTGCTGCGAAGGCCGGGGCAGACTGGTCGCCATGGGCCAGATCGCCGACCTCGACGTGCTGCGCCGCAGACTCCAGGAGCTGGGCTCCGTGGTCGTCGCGTTCTCCGGTGGGGCCGACTCGGCCCTCCTCGCCCGGGTCGCCCATGACACCCTGGGCGCCCAGGGCTCCATCGCCGCCACCGCCGTCTCGCCCTCGCTGCCGTCCGACGAGCGGGACGCCTGCGCCGCGCTGGCCGAGGCGTGGGGCATGTCCTGGTGCGAGGTGGTCACCGACGAGCTGGACAACCCCGACTACGTCCGCAACGACGGCGACCGGTGCTACTGGTGCAAGGACGCGCTGCTGGCCGCGCTGACACCCCTGGCCACCGAGCGTGGGGCCACGGTCTGCCTGGGCGTCAACGTCGACGATCTCGACGACCACCGGCCGGGGCAGCGTGCCGCCACCGAGCGGGGCGCGGTGTTCCCCCTGGTCGAGGCGGGGTTCACGAAGGCCGACGTACGGGAGGCATCCAGGGCCCTCGGGCTGTCCACCTGGGACAAGCCGGCCGCCGCGTGCCTGGCATCGAGGCTGCCCTACGGCACGGCCGTCACGCTCGGCCGCCTGTCCGGCGTCGAGCGGGCGGAGGCCGCCTTGCGCGACCTCGGGTTCGCCGAGCTGCGGGTGCGCCACCACGGCGACGTCGCCCGCATCGAGGTGCCCGAGCTCGACCTCGACGCCGTCGTGGCCAAGCGGACGGCGGTCGTCGATGCCGTGCGCTCGGCCGGGTACCGGTGGGTGGCGCTCGACCTCGACGGCCTGCGGTCCGGCGGCTTCAACCAGCTCCTGTGACGACGTCGGCCGACGATCCCGACGACCTCGACGCGCTGGCCGGCTACGCCGACGCCCTCGTCGACGCGGTGGCGGTGGCGCTGCCGGGCTGGGTGCAGGCAGCCGTGGCCCGGCGCTGGGAGGAGTGGGACGGCGGCGAGCTGCCGGACCACCTCGCCGACGCCGCCCGTGAGGCCGCCGAGGCGGCGACCGAGGACGTGCTCCCGCCGCTGCGCGAGCTCCTCGCGCAGGACGTCGACGAGCAGCGGTCGAACCCGCTGGCCATCGTGCGGCGCGCCGTCCGCCATCCCACGGCCGTGCTCGCCTCGGCGGGGGTGCCTGGGGTGGTCCGGGACGCGCAGGCCGAGCAGCTGTTCCCGGACGACGACTACGACCTCGCGCCCGTCGCGTTCGCCGACCTCGACCCGTCGGTCCACGAGCCCGGCCTGCGGTGGGGTGCGGCCAAGGCCCACGTGCTGATCCAGCGCCGACGCGCCGGCGAGGGCGATGGCTAGGGCATCTCGTCGCCCTCGTCGGGACGATCGAAGCGCTGCCAGCCGGCGTCGGTGATCGAGCGGGGCTCGAAGAACAGGCAGTGCTCGGGGCAGGCGAACGGCATGGCCTCGGCCGCGTCGACGCGGCAGCGCTGCACGACGTCACCCGACGGCATCGATCGGGTGGAGTAGTGGCGGCAGTCCTCGCGCACGGCCATCCAAGAAGTCTCGCATGCCATCACCACTAGCCTCACCCGCGATGGTGGAGCGGTTGGTGGTGATCGGGGGCGACGCCGCGGGCATGTCCGCGGCCGCCGAGGCCCGGCGCCGCCAGCCCTACCTGGAGATCGTCGCCCTGGAGCGGACGGGGTGGGTGAGCTACTCGGCGTGCGGCATCCCGTACCTGGTCGGCGGTGACGTCGACGCCGTCGACGACCTCGTCGCCCGCTCCGCCCAGGAGCACCGCGACAAGCACCGCCTCGACGTGCGCCTCCACCACGAGGTGGTCGCGATCGACATGGACGCGCGCTCCCTCGAGGTGCGTGACGAGCTCCGCCACCGCACCATCCAGATCGAGTTCGACCGGCTCCACATCGCGACCGGCGCCCGTCCGACCCGCCCCGACCTGCCCGGCATCGACGGGGACCACATCAAGGGCGTGCAGACCCTCGACGACGCGAAGGCCCTCCTCGACCACGCCCGCACCTCGCACTGCAAGGACGTGGTCGTCGTGGGCGGCGGCTACATCGGCCTGGAGATGGCGGAGGCCTTCGTGCGGTGGGGGGCCCAGGTCGCGTTGGTCGAGGGTGGCGATCACCTCATGGGCACCCTCGACCACGACATGGCCGACCGGCTGGTCGGCCATGTCGAGGGGCTCGGTGTCGAGGTGCGCCTCGGTACGGACGTGGCCGGGTTCGAGCCGGGGCGGGTGCAGCTCGCGGACGGTGGGTCGCTGCCGGCTGACCTGGTGGTGCTCGGCCTGGGCGTCACGCCCAACGCGGAGCTGGCGAGCGCGGCAGGCGTGACCACCGGCCCGCGGGGTGCGATCGTCGTCGATCGACGGCAGCGGACGAACGTCGACGGCGTGTACGCGGCGGGCGACTGCGCCACCTCGCGCCACCTCGTGTCGGACCGGCAGGTGCACGTCGCCCTCGGCACCGTCGCCAACAAGCAGGGGCGCGTGGCGGGGATCAACCTCGGGGGCGGCTACGCCACGTTCGGCGGGGTCGTCGGCACCGCCATCACGAAGGTCTGCTCGCTCGAGATCGGCCGGACCGGCCTGATCGAGCGGGAGGCAGACGCGGCCGGCTTCGAGTGGGCGACCGCCACCATCGACGCGACCACACGGGCCGGCTACCTGCCCGATGCGGAGCCGATGACGGTGAAGCTGATCGGCGAGCGGGGCACCCGCCGCCTGCTCGGCGGCCAGATCATCGGCGGCGCCGGGGCGGCCAAGCGCATCGACACGCTGGCCGTCGCCCTGCACGCCCGCATGCGGGTCGACGAGGTCGTCGACCTCGACCTCGCCTACGCCCCGCCGTTCTCCAGCGTGTGGGATCCCGTCGCGGTGGCGGCGCGGGCCCTCGCCAAGGAGCTCTCGGAGCCCTAGGCGGCCGTTGGGAGGAGGCCGAGCGCAGTGGCTCGTAGACTTCCCCGATGGGACTGACGGTCGCACGGGCGGAGCTGGCGGGGGACGCGTCCCTCGTCGGGCGTGACCTGTGCCGGGCCTACAGCGATCTCGTGGACGGCTGGCTGTCCGACCTGCTCGCCGCCGCGGAGGCCGAGGTGGGGGCGGGGGCCGTGGCGCTGGTCGCGGTCGGGGGCTACGGCCGGGCCGAGCTGAGCCTGCAGTCCGACATCGACGTCCTGCTGCTCCACGGCGGGCGGAACGACATCGGGGCGCTCGCCGACCGGGTCTGGTACCCGATCTGGGACGAGGGCCTGAAGCTGGGCCACGCCGTCCGCACCACCCGAGAGGCCCTGGCCCTGGCCTCCGACGACCTCGACACGGCGACGTCCCTGCTCCAGGTGCGCCACGTCGCGGGCGACGCGGCCCTCACCGAGGAGCTCGCCGCGCGAGCCCTCGAGCAGTGGCAGAAGCGGGCCAAGCGGTGGCTGGCCGAGCTGTCCGCCCGCGTGACGGAGCGACACGCCCAGGCCGGCGAGGTCGCCTTCCTGCTCGAACCGGATCTCAAGGAGGGACGGGGCGGACTGCGCGACGTGCACGCCCTGCGCTGGTCGGAGGCCGCCCGGAGCCTGCTCTGGGCCGGCGACGACCCAGCGCTGGTCGACGCCTACCAGACCCTCCTGTCCGCGCGGGTGGAGCTCCACCGGCGGACCAACCGTCCCGGCGACCGGCTCCTCCTCGAGGACCAGGACGCGGTCGCCGACGCGCTGGGGGAGGAGTCCGCCGACACGCTGATGCGATCCGTGGCCTCCGCCGCCCGCACGATCGCCTGGCGCAGCGACGACGCCTGGCACCGCATCGACGCCTCGCTCAGCGGCCCGTCGGGGTGGCGTTCGCGGCGGGACAAGGCGATCGGTCCAGGGCTCGTCCTGCGGGACGGGGAGGTCCACCTCACCGCCGACGCGGATGCGGCCGCCGACCCCACCCTCGTGCTCCGGGCCGCCGCGGCCGCGGCAGCCGGCGGCGTGCGGATCCACCGCGCGTCGCTCGACCGCCTGGTGGCGACGAGCACGCCGCTGCCCGTGCCCTGGCCCCACGACGTGCGCGCCGCGCTGGTCGACCTGCTCCTCGCCGGGCACCGGGCCATCCCGGTGATCGAGGCGCTCGACCAGCTCGACCTCTGGGTCGCAGTGTTCCCGGAGTGGCCGGCGGTCCGCAGCAAGCCCCAGCGCAACGCCTACCACCGGTTCACGGTCGACCGTCACCTCATCGAGGCCGCCGCCAACGCGTCGGCGCTGGTGGTCCGCACCGACCGTCCCGACCTGCTCGTGCTCGGCGCGCTCCTGCACGACATCGGCAAGGGCTACCCGGGCGACCACACCGCGGTCGGGATCGACCTGCTGGCCGACATCGGCCCGCGGATGGGCCTGCCGCCAGAGGACGTGGGCACCCTCCAGGCGATGGTGCGCCACCACCTCCTCCTCCCCGACGTCGCCACCCGCCGCGACCTCGACGATCCGGCCACGATCACCCTCGTGGCCGAGGCGGTGGGCGACACCACCACGCTCGGCCTGCTCGCCGCGCTCACCGAGGCCGACAGCATCGCCACGGGCCCGGCCGCGTGGGGGCGGTGGAAGGCCGAGCTGGTCCGCGACCTCGTCAGCCGCACCACGCACGTGCTCGGCGGCGGTTCGCCCGAGGAGGTCCGCGAGGACTTCCCCACCGAGGAGCACCTCGCCCTGCTCGCTGCCGGCCGTCAGGTGCTGCGCGGCGACGGCGACCGGCTCACGGTCGTGACGCCCGACCGGTCCGGCGTGTTCAGCCGCGTCACCGGCGTGCTCGCCCTCCACGGCCTCGGCGTCCTCGACGCGGCCGTCACGAGCGTGGACGGGATGGCCCTCGAGGTGCTCCGCGTCGAGTCCAGCTTCGGTCCGACGATCAGCTGGGACAAGGTCGTCGTCGACCTCGGGCACGCGCTGGAGGGCCGGCTCGCCCTCCAGGCCCGCCTCGCGGAGCGGGCCCGCGTCTACGGAGAGCGGCGGGCTGCCGGGCCGCCCCAGGAGCCGCCCCGCGTGTTCGTCGACAACAACGCGTCACGGGGCGCGACGGTCGTCGAGGTGCACGCGCCCGACTCGATGGGCGTGCTCTACCGCATCACCCGCGCGCTGGCCGAGCTCGACCTCGACATCGCCTCGGCCAAGGTCCAGACGCTGGGTGAGCGGGTGGTCGACGCGTTCTACGTGCGCACCCCCGGCGGCGCCAAGATCGAGGACGCCGCCACGTTGGTCGAGATCGAGCGGGCCCTCCTCCACGTCCTCTCCGCCTGACCTAGGTTCGGGCGCATGCCCGGCCGGCTCCCGCCCACCCGACAGGACCTCATCCGCTGGTCCGAGGCGCTGTCGGGCATCGCCCGCACCGGGCTCGGGTTCACCGAGAGCCTCTACGAGCGCGAGCGCTTCGAGGAGGTCCTGCACGTCGCCGCGGACATCCGGGCGTCGCTCGAGGCCGACGAGGAGCTCGACGTCGAGCACTACGTCGACGAGTGGATGCGCAACGTGGGCACCGGCGTCGCGGGCTACGTCACCCCGAAGGCGGCCGTGGGGGCGATCGTCTACGACGACAAGCAGCGCATCCTGCTCGTGCAGCGCGCCGACTCCGGCTTCTGGCTCTACCCGACCGGCTGGGCCGACATCGGCTACTCGGCCAGCGAGGTGGCCGTGAAGGAGGTGCTCGAGGAGACGGGCATCACCTGCGTGCCGGAGGGCGTGGTGGCGGTGCTCGACGGGATGCGCATGGGCTTCACCGCCATCCCGCTGTACTCGATCGTGTTCCTGTGCCGCGCCACCGGCGGCTCGCTGGAGGCCCACCCGCTCGAGACGAGCGCGGTCGGCTTCTTCGCGGAGGACGAGCTGCCGCCGATGACCATCGGGCTGCCGCAGTGGGGAAGGCACGCGTTCGCGGCGATCCGTGGCGAGCCCGTCGGGGTGCTCTTCGACGAGGCCCGCGAGCAACCGTGGCACAAGGGGGATCACTGATGCAGGAGACGGCGATCGAGATCGCGACCGCGGTGCGGGCAGGGGAGCGGAAGGCGACGGAGGTGCTCGACGCGTGCCTGGCGGGCGTGGCCGAGGGCAACGACGACCTCAACGCGTTCGTCCACCTCGACGAGGGCCTGGCCCGGGCCGCCGCAGAGGCCGTCGACGCCGCGGTGGCGCGGGGCGACGATCCAGGCCCGTTCGCCGGCGTGCCGATCGGCGTGAAGGACCTCGAGGACTGCGCCGGCATGCCCACCAGCCACGGCTCGCTCCTCTACAAGGGCCGGCCGGCGGTGGCCGCCGACTCCGTGCACCTGGCCCGGTTGCGGGCCGCCGGGGCCGTGCCGATCGGCAAGACGGCGGCCCCAGAGTTCGGCACGCTCAACTTCACGAAGACGAAGGCGTGGGGGATCACCCGCAACCCCTGGTCGCTCGACCGCACCCCGGGCGGCTCGTCGGGCGGCACGGCGGCCGCAGTGGCCGCGGGCCTCATCCCGTGCGGGACCGCGAGCGACGGCGGTGGCTCCACCCGCATCCCCGCCGCCTTCTCCGGGCTGGTGGGGATGAAGCCGAGCCAGGGCCGCATCCCGCACCCCGGCCCGTCCGTCGGGCAGACGGCCGTGTTCGGTCTGCTCACCACGACCGTGGCGGACAGCGCCCGCCACCTCGACGTCACCGCCGGCCCGCACGACGTCGACCGGTTGTCGCTGCCGCCCTCGAGCGTCCGCTACGAGGAGTCGATCGAGCAGCTCCCGGTCGCCGGCCTGCGGGCGCGCTGGTCGGTCGACCTCGGCTTCGTCGAGGAGATCCACCCCGAGGTGGCGGCGCTCGCCGAGGCGGCGGCGACCGCGCTCGCGCAGGCGGCCGAGCTCGACCTCGACCGTGACGAGGTGCGCCTCACCGACCCGGTGAAGGCGTGGCTGAGCATCGGCGCGTTGGACATGTGGTTCAGCATCGACGAGGACATGTGGCCGGGGGTGGCGGACGACCTCACGCTGTACTCGCGGCGCGTGCTCGAGCAGACCGAGGACTACCCGCTCCCGAGGTTCGCCCGTGCGGTGCGGGCCCGCGAGCAGCTCACCCTTGACGCCGCGCAGCTCTTCGACGAGGTGGACGTGGTGCTCACCCCGTCCACGGCCGTGCCGGCGTTCGCGGCCGAGGGACCACCACCGGGCGGCGCGATGGCGACGCCGTTCACGATGCTCGCCAACCTGTGCTGGAACCCGTCGATCTCGATCCCCGCCGGGATCACGAGCGACGGGCTCCCGGTCGGCCTGCAGATCACCGCCGCCCGCCACCGTGACGAGGTGCCGCTACGCCTGGCCCGCATCCTCGAGCAGCACCGCCCCTGGCCCCGCCACGCCCCACCCCGCTGGAACCCCCCCCCCCCCCACCCCCCCCCCCCCCCACCACCCCCCACCCCCCCACCCCACTCACCCCCCGCCCTCGCCCCCGCACCCTCGGCCCTGACCCCCCCACCCCTCTCCCCCCCCCACCCCGCTGAACCCCCCTCCTCGCTGAACCCCCCACCCCGCTGAACCCCCCACCTCGCTGAATTCCCCGAACTCGCGACGGGTGGCACACGCATCCGTGTGCCACCCGTCGCGGGTTCGGGGATTGTGTCCCTACTCGGGGTGGTCGCGGAGGAAGCGCTCCACCTCGTCGGCGATCGACTCGGCGGTGGGGAGCACGCCGGGCTCGCTGTCGTGGCGCTCCTCGAGCGACGTGACGTAGGTGGACGTCTCCTCGTCGTCGTCGACGAGCTCGCTCACCTGGCGCTCGTAGGAGGCCGACGCGATCTCGAGGTCGGTCGTCGGCACCCAGGTGTCGAGCATCGCCGCGGTCCGCTCGATGAGGGCCAGCGCGGCCTTGGGCGACGGCGCCCCCGGCACGTACGACGGCACGGTGGCCCAGAGCGACGCCGTGCGGAAGCCGGCTGTGCGGCACGCGTCGTGGAGCACGCCGACGATCCCCGTCGGGCCCTCGTAGGACGACGGCTGGAGGTCGATGCCGGCGACCGTGTCGGCTTCGTAGGCCGTGCCGACGACGGTGGTGGGCCGCGTGTGGGGCACCTCGGCCAGGAGGGCGCCGAGCGTGATCACGAGCCGCGCGTTGCACGCCTTGGCGACCGTGACCACCTGCTCGCAGTAGGTGCGCCAGCGGAGCTGCGGCTCGTGGCCGAGGACGATGACGGCCTCGCCGATCCCGCCCGGGATCGTCGCCGCGTAGACGTCGGTGGTGGGCCACAGGATCTCCCGCTGGCCGTCGTCGTCGAGCCGGACCTGCGGGCGGGTGGAGGAGAAGTCGAAGAACTCCTCGGGGTCGATGTCCGCCACGACCTCCGCGTCCCACCGCTCGACGAGGTACCGGGCCGCCGTGGTGGCCGCGTCGCCCGCATCGCTCC
>Ga0190265_10000951_pt1 | contig 18827 bp, 11 predicted proteins | sample Popmic124T_FD_133135 | JGI IMG/M metagenome (GOLD analysis project Ga0190265, IMG submission 133135) | Populus adjacent soil microbial communities from riparian zone of Indian Creek, Utah, USA - 124 T | ecosystem: Environmental > Terrestrial > Soil > Riparian zone | place: USA: Utah | collected...
CGTCGCGGGCGCGGATCGAGACGGGGACCAGGCCGCGCAGCTCGAGTCCCTCCGTGCGCACGCCGCGGGTCCGCAGCCACTTGCCCAGGCCACCGGCGACGACGGTCAGGAAGGCGTCGTTGACCGTCCCGCCGAGCCCGTCCTTGACCGCCTTGAAGTCGGCCAGGTCGCACTGCAGCCAGACGATCCGCCGGTGCGGGCCGATCTCGACGTTGAGGGGCACGTCGGGCGCGGGGTTGAGGCCGGCCCAGGCGATCTCGCCGACGCCCTCGACGGCCTCGCGAGCACGCTCGGCGGTCGTCGCCGGGTCGCGCACGACCTTGGCCGCCTCGCCGGCGAGCATCCCGGGAGCGCGCAGCAGGTCCTTGATCCCCTCGGCGACCAGCTCCGCCTGCGACGGCTCCTGCTCGGGCACCCACGGCTCGGGGTCCGCGCGCGGCGGCGGAGTGGGGGAGAGGTCGAACAGCACGGTCGCGATGTCGACGCCCGAGATGCCGTCGACGAGCGCGTGGTGGGTCTTCGAGACGAGCGCGAAGCCCCCGTCGGCGAGGCCCTGGACGAGCCACATCTCCCACAGCGGCTTGGAGCGGTCGAGCCGCTGCGAGAAGATTCGCCCGGCGATCCCGCGCAGCTGCTCCAGCGAGCCGGGCGCGGGCAGCGCGGTGTGGCGAACGTGGTAGTCGATGTTGAAGCGCGGGTCGTCGACCCAGAACGGGCGTCCCATCTCGAAGCGCGGGAACGCGAGCTTCTGGCGGTAGCGCGGCACCAGATGCAGGCGCGACTCGATGTGGCGGGTGAACTCCTCGCGCGACGGAACCGGGCCCTCCATCAGCACGATCGCGCCGACGTGCATGTGCGACGAGCGACGCTCCTGATGAAGGAACGAGGCGTCGATTGCGCTCAGTCGATCTCGGTGGCTCTGGGCCATCGGTTGCAGCCTACGGCACAATCACGCGAATGGGACGGCAGTTCGATCCGCGGAGGGCGGTCGCGACGCTGGCTGCTCTGGGGGCCGCCGGCGTGCTTGCCGCCGGCTGCGGCGGGGGTGACGACGGCTCGGCCGCGGCCGCGGAACGGGTGCCGCGCCCGACCGCCGATCGCTTCGACGCCGCGGCCGCCTACGACCTCGTGCGCGAGCAGGTCGAGCTGGGCCCTCGGCCCGCGGGATCGGAGCAGTCGCGCGTGCTCGCCGAGCGGCTGCGGAGGATGCTGCCCGACGGTCGCTTCGAGCCGGTCCCCGGCGGCCTGCGCAACGTCGTCGGGCGGATCCCGGGCCGCGAGCCGAAGCGCTTCGTGGTCGTCGGCGCGCACTACGACACCAAGGAGATCCCGGGCTTCCTCGGCGCCGTCGACGGGGCCTCCGGAACCGCGGTGGCGGCGCAGCTCGCCCGGACGATCGAGCCGCGCGAGCTGCGGCCCACGGTCGTCTTCCTGATGTTCGACGGGGAGGAGGCGCCGGCGGGCAGGCCCGACCGCGAGTTCCTCCGCTACGGGATTCGCGGCAGCAAGGCGGCGGCGCCGCGCTACGAGGAGGCCGAGGCGATGATCCTGCTCGACTTCGTCGGGGAGAGCGGCCTGCGCATCCCGCGCGAGAGCTACTCCGACGCCGGGCTCTGGCGGAAGCTGCGCAGAGCGGCGCGCGCCGTCGGCGTGGGCAAGGTCTTCCCGGCCGAGGACTTCGGGAGCGGAATCCAGGACGATCACCTCCCCTTCATCAGGCAGGGAGTGCCGTCGATCAACCTGATCGACTTCGACTTCCCGTGCTGGCACCGCCGCTGCGACGACCTCTCGCGGATCTCCGAGCGCAGCCTCGACGCCAGCGGTGAGACCGTCTATCGGCTCCTACGTACACTCTGAGGCCATGGCCAACGCACCGGAGAAGCTGCTGCTGGCGGCGCCGCGCGGCTACTGCGCCGGCGTCGACCGAGCCGTCCAGACGGTGGAACGCGCGCTCGAGCTGTACGGCCCGCCGGTCTACGTGCGCAAGGAGATCGTGCACAACAAGCACGTCGTCGAGCAGCTGCGCGAGCGCGGGGCCATCTTCGTCGACCAGGAGAGCGAGGTCCCGGAGGGCCAGACGGTCGTCTTCTCGGCCCACGGCGTCGCTCCGAGCGTTCACGCGAACGCCGCGCAGCGCGAGCTCGAGACGATCGACGCGACCTGCCCGCTGGTCACCAAGGTCCACGTCGAGGCGAAGAAGTTCGCGGCCGAGGGCTACACGATCGTGCTCGTCGGCCATGCCGGCCACGAGGAGGTCGAGGGCACGATGGGCGAGGCGCCCGACCACATCGTGCTGATCGAGACCGAGGCCGACGTCGATGCGCTCGAGGTCGACGATCCCGACCGCGTGGCGTTCATCTCGCAGACGACGCTGTCGGTCGACGAGACGCACGCGATCATCGCCCGGCTGCGTGAGAAGTTCCCCAACATCACCGGTCCGCGCACCGATGACATCTGCTATGCGACGACCAATCGGCAGATGGCCGTGCGCCAGATGGCGACCGAGTGCGACCTCGTGCTGGTGATCGGCTCCTCGAACTCCTCGAACTCCAACCGCCTGGTCGAGGTCGCGCGGGCGCACGGGGCCGAATCGCACCTGATCGACAACGAGTCGCAGGTGCGGGAGGAATGGCTCGCCGACAAGCGTGTCGTCGGAATCAGCTCCGGCGCCAGCGCGCCCGAGGAGCTCGTCCAGCGGCTGGTCGACTTCTTCCGCGCGCGCGGGACCGACGACGTCTCGGAGTTCCGCGTCGTCCAGGAGGACGTCCGCTTCATGCTCCCCAAGGAGATCCGCCGGGCCCTGGCGGCGCGATAGCCGTCGCCTCGCGCCGTCATCGCCCTCTCGTGTGCTGGCGCACACGTCGAGGGCTGCTTCCTTGCCATGCTCGGCTCTCGCGCCGCCAGGTGTGAGAAGTGGGCTGACCGGGCAAACGGTCGGCCAGTATGCGAGCTGGGAGATCGATGCGCGGCTGGACCGCCGGAGGAGCGGTCGCCGTCGCCTGTCTCCTAGCCGCGCCGGCGGCCGACGCCGCTTTCGGGATCCAGAGCTTCAAGGCCCACGTCACGACCGCCGACGAGAACGACGACTACGAGCAGGCCGGCGGCCACCCGCACTTCGGGATAACCGACATCCTGTTCAACACGACGGCGGACGGGACGCCCGACGGCAACGTCAAGGACCTGCGCGTCGATCCGCCGGCCGGGCTCGTGTCGAATCCGCAGGCGCTGCCGCAGTGCACGGACGCCGAGCTGGCGTCCCCGGCCGGCTGCCCGCCGCGGACCCAGCTGGGGACCGAGGAGATCCGCGCCGTGGTGGACGGCATCTTCCTCGACCTCAAGGTGCCCTTCTACAACATGACCTTCGACGACACCCAGGTGTCGCGCTTCGCGTTCAACCCCGGTCACGCCGGCCGCGCGATCGGAGGGCTGCCGGGCAACGTCGCGGGGGCGCTCGGCGCGTTCGAGCGCGTGGACATCATCGGCGGCGTGCGCTGGGAGAGCGACTACGGCGTCTTCTTCACGATCAGCGACACCGCGGCGTCGCCAGAGGTGATCAGCTCGAAGCTGACGTTCTTCGCCGTGCCCGCCTCGAGCGCTCACGACGTCGAGCGCGGCGAGGGCTGCGTAGGCGCGGAGCTCCCCGCGCCCCCGCCGCTGCCCCCGGTGCCGCTGGTCCCCTTCACCTGCGGCGGCGGCGGGCAGACCAGCGATGCCACGCCGACCCCCTTCCTCACCAACCCGACGCGCTGTCCCGAGCAGAAGCTGATGACGCGGCTGACCGCCTGGTCGCACGCCGGTGAGGTCGCCACCGCCGAGTCGTTCACGAGCACGCGCGACGACGGCGGCGAGGGTCCGGGCAACTGCGCGGCGATCCCGTTCGACCCGTCGATCTCGCTCGTCCCCGACACCGCCCAGCCCGACAGCCCGACCGGCCCGGAGTTCAACCTCCACCTGCCGACCGACGGCCTGCTGACGCCGGGCCAGCTCTCGACTTCGCACGTCGAGGACGTCAGCGTCACCCTGCCGCCCGGCCTGACGCTCAACCCGTCGGCGGCGAACGGCCTCGAGGCCTGCGCCGACGATCAGCTGGCGCTCGGCACCCGCAATCCGGTCAGCTGTCCGCCCGCGTCCCAGATCGGCACGGTGTCGGTCTCCACGCCGCTGCTGCCGACCCCGCTGGAGGGGTCGATCTATGTCGGCCAGCCGCAACCGGGCAACCAGTACCGCGTCTTCCTGGTCGCCGACGGCAACGGGGTCTCGGTGCGGCTGAAGGGCTCGGCGGTGCCCGATCCGAGCACGGGACAGCTCACGGTGACCTTCGAGGACAATCCGCAGCAGGCGTTCGAGGACTTCACGCTCGACGTCAGGGACGGCTCGCGCGCGCCGCTGGCCACACCGCTCGAGTGCGGGGCGAAGACGACGACGAGCATCCTGACGCCCTACTCGCGCACGCCCGCGGTCAGTCCGTCGAGCGGCTTCGAGATCGCCGGCGCCGGCTGCCCGGCGCCGTTCGAGCCCGGCTTCGGCGCGCGCAGCGCGAATCCCGTCTCCGGCGCCTTCGCGCCGTTCCACGCGAACATCGTCCGCACCGACCGCAACCAGTTCCTGTCCGGCGTGCGCGTCGACACCCCGCCGGGACTGGGGGCGATGATCTCGCGCGTCGCGCAGTGCCCCGACGCGGCGGCCGCGACCGGCGCGTGCCCGGCGGCCAGCCGGATCGGCACCGCGAGCACGCGCTCGGGCGCCGGCCCGGAGCCCTTCGCCCTATCCGGCCCGGTGTACTTCACCGGGCCCTACGGCGACGCCCCGTTCGGGATGGTGGTCGCGATCCGGGCGATCGCGGGGCCGTACGACCTCGGCACGGTCGTGGTGCGTCAGAAGGTCTACGTCGATCCCGTCGACGCGCACGTGACGGTCGTGAGCGACCCGCTGCCGCGGATCCTCGAGGGCGTGCCGATTCGCTTGCGCGACGTCGACGTGGCGCTCGATCGCGGCGGGTTCGTCTACAACCCCACCTCCTGTGGCGAGAAGCAGGTCGGCGCCACGCTGCACTCGACGCAGGGCGCCGCTAGCGCTCGCGGCGCCGGAGTGCGGTTCGACGGCTGCCAGGCGCTCCCGTTCGGCCCGAAGATGAAGATGCGCCTGACCGGCCCCCGCCAGACGAAGCTCGGCAGGCATCCCGGACTGCGGGTGACCGTGACGCAGGCCCGCGGCGAGGCCAACATCGGCCGCGCGCGCGTGACGCTGCCGCTCAGCCTCGCGCTGGATCCCAACAACGCGCAGGCGATCTGCGGCTTCGAGGCCGGCCTGCGGGCCGATTGCCCCGCCAACGCGCGGATCGGCACGGCGACGGCGAGCTCGCCGGCGCTGAACCGGCCGCTGACCGGCCCGGTCTACTTCGTCCAGGGCATCCGCGTCGATCCCAGGACGGGCGCCAGGATCCGGACGCTGCCGAGTCTGCTCGCGAAGCTGCGCGGGGAGGTCGGCATCCACCTGCGCGGCACGACCGAGGTCGTGCGGCGCCGGCTCGTCAGCACCTTCGATCGGGTCCCAGACGCGCCGGTGTCGCGCTTCGAGATGAGGCTCAAGGGGGGCAAGGGCGGAATCCTCGCGGTCAGCGCCCGGCGCGGTCTCTGCGCGCGCCGCAACCAGGTCAGCCGCGCGCTGCTGACCGGCCAGAACGCCAAGCTGGCGAACCTGCGGGTCAAGATGGCCAAGCCGTGCCGGGCGACGAAGCTCAGGGTGAGGCGGATCCGTGCGCGTGCGGACCGGCTCGTCGTCAGGGGCGCCATCGCCAGGGGCGCGGCGAAGAGGAAGGTCCGCGCGACGCTGCGCTGTGGCGAGACGCGGGTAGCCAGGCGCGCACGCCGCGTCGCGCCGAAGCGCTGGGCCGTCTCGCTGCCCCTGCGCGCGCGTTGCGCCGAGGGCGGTCGCGCGAAGTTGCGTGTCGCCTATCCGGGTGGTGGCAGGTTCGCCAGCGCGTCGCGCAAGCGAACCGTGCGGTTGCCCGGCTCCTAGCCGCTGAAGTGTGAGAGCGCCCGCATACGGGCATGTCCCTAGCCAGACGGAGTAGGCGGTCCGGGCCGGGAGGCTTGCATGCGGTCACTGAAACTCTGCTGCGCCCTGGTCGCCGTCATGGGGATTGCGGCAACCACGGCAGAGGCGCAGCAGTTCGGCATCGACAGCTTCACCGGCATGGTCTTCGCCGACGACGACCGCGACCGCAGCGACGCCTACACGAACACCGGAACGCCCGGCGGTCGCATCACCGACGCCTATCCCGATCCCTCCACCGGCGGCACGGGCATCTACGAGCTCGCCGGCGGTCACCCGTTCATCGGCGTCACCGACTTCAGCTTCGACCGCATCTCTCCGACGGGGCCGCCAGCCGGTGGGAACGTCGACAACCTGCGCGTCGACATCCCGCGCGGGCTGATGCCCAACCCGCGCGCCTTCGACCGCTGCACCGACGCCCAGCTCGAGGACTCCGAGTGCCCGGTCAGCACGCAGATCGGCACCGAGGAGCTCACCCTCTACGTCGGCCTGCTCGAGACCCTGACGGGCAACGGCGACATCAGGCTGCGCGTGCCGCTCTACAACATGACGCCGCTCAGCAACCCCGAGGTCGGGCCGCAGGAGGACGTCGTGGCGCGCTTCGGCTTCAACCCCGCGGAGGCGGGCGACGCGGTGGCGGCCCTGCCGCCGCTGCCCCCACCGTTGCCGAACGTCGTCCCGGGCCTGGTCGCCGCATTGCTCGACCTCCATCCGGTCCACATCGTGGGCGGGGTCCGTGACGAGCCGAGCACGTTCGGGCCGTTCGACTACGGCCTGTACTTCACGATCGAGCACCTGCCCGCCTACGCCGGCACGCCGACGTCACCCGGTGTCCTGCGGACGAACCTGACCTTCTGGGGCGCGCCGGGCGACAGCGCGCACAATTCGCAGCGCAGCCGCAGCTGTGCCTGGCTGCCCGCCGACTCGCCGCTGCCGCTCTGCACGCTCATCCCCTCGCCGGGCAGCACCCCCAACCCCGATACGCCGTTCCTGAGCAACCCGACCGAGTGCACCGGGACGGCACTCGTCGGAAGGCTGACCGTCTTCTCGGCCGGCAACGCACTCAGCGACACCCGCACGGACCAGACGCCAGAGATCGTCGACCGCGACGACGGAACGCTCAAGAGCGGTGCCCAGGAGTGCCACCAGCTGTCGCTCGCTCCCGGTATCGAGGTCACTCCCGACGCGACCCGGCCCGACACGCCGACCGGTCCGGCGGTGAGCCTCTCGATGGCCCAGGAGGGGCTGGCCGACCGCACCAAGTTCGCCGAGTCGCACGCCAAGGACATATCGGTGACGCTGCCGCCCGGAATGACGATAAATCCCTCGGTCGCCAACGGCCTCGAGGCTTGCGGCGACGATCAGCTCGCCGCCAACGTCGGCGTGCCCGGCGGCGAGGCGTGCCCCGCGGCGTCGCGGATCGGCGACGTGAGCGTCGACTCGCCGCTGTTGCCGCCCGCCGCGAGCGCCCCGTCCGGCTCCACGCCGCTGCTGACCGGCAGCGCCTACGTCGGCCAGCCGCTCGCGGGCGACAGGTACCGCCTGTTCGTGACGATCGAGGGCCGCAAGGTCTCGATCCGCCTCGAGGGCAGCGTCAGGCCCGACCCCCAGACCGGCCAGCTGACGGCCACCTTCTCCGACAACCCGCAGCTGCCGTTCGACGACCTGACCGTCGACCTCCGCGACGGGCCGCGCGCACCGCTGGCGACACCGCTCGACTGTGGCCCCAAGACGGCCAGCACGAGCGTCGCGCCATGGTCCGGCACTCCGCCGGTCGCGGCGACCGGCGCGCCGTTCGGAATCGGCGGCGAGGGTTGCGGAAACGGGTTCGCGCCGACCTTCGCCGCAGCGCCGGCGTCCTCCGCCGCCGGCGCGTTCTCACCCTTCACGGCCCGGATCGGCCGCGACGACCGCAACCAGTTCCTATCCGGCGTGCGGGTCGACACGCCGCCCGGCCTGGCGGCGAGGATCAAGGGCGTCGCCAAGTGCACGGGCGCCGCGGCGAGCAGCGGGACGTGCCCGGCGGCCAGCCGGATCGGCGTCGCCAGCACGGCCGCCGGTGCCGGCGGCGAGCCATACCGGCTCAGCGGCCCCGTCTACTTCATCGACGGCTACAAGGGAGCTCCGTTCGGGATGGTCGTGGTGATCAGGGCGATCGCCGGGCCGTACGACCTCGGCACCGTCGTGGTCCGTCAGGCGATCTTCGTCGACCCCGAGGACGCCAGCCTCACCGTCGTCAGCGACCCGCTGCCGCAGATCCTCGAGGGCGTGCCGATCCGCCTGCGCAACGTCGACGTCACGCTCGACAAGCCGAGCTTCACCTACAACCCCACCTCCTGTGGCTCCAAGGCCGTCGGTGGGCGCCTGCGCTCGATCCAGGGCCTCAACGCCGATCGCGGCGCGAGCTTCGCGATCGACGACTGCGCGCGGCTCGGCTTCACCCCGCGGATGAGGATGCGACTGACGGGACCGCGGCAGATGAGGCGCGGCAAGCACCCGGGCCTGCGCGTGCGGGTGGTCCAGCCCGCGGCCCAGGCGAACATCGCCTCGGCGCGGGTCGCACTGCCGAAGAGCCTCGCGCTCGATCCCGACAACGCGCGCGCGATCTGTGGCTTCGAGGCCGGCCTGAGGGCCGACTGCCCGGCCAGGACGCGGATCGGCAGCGCCGTCGCCAGGTCGCCGGTGCTCGATCGCGCGCTGCGCGGTCCCGTGTACTTCGTCCAGGGAATCCGCGTCGACCCGAGCACCGGCGCACGGATCCGGACGCTGCCAAGCCTGCTCGTGAAGCTCGACGGCGAGATCAGGATCAACCTGCGCGGCACGACCGACGTGGCGCGCGGCAAGCTGGTCAGCACGTTCGCGGGCGTCCCCGACGCGCCGGTCTCGCGCTTCGACATCAGATTGAAGGGCGGCAAGGGCGGCGTGCTCGCGGCGACCGGTCGTCCGCGGATCTGCGGTCGCCGCCAGGTCGGCATCGCCAGGGTGATCGGCCACAACGGCAAGCGGTCGGCCCAGCGCCGGGTCGGGATGGTCAAGCCGTGCAAGCGGCCAAGGCCGAGGACGTCACCTCGCGGACGCGGCACCTGAGCTTCTCCCGCGCCCCTTCAGGTACGCCCATGGCGCTTCGATGCGTACAAGTGGTCAGACCAAGTTTGGCCGTTGCTTCGACGTCGCGGCCGCGACATCGGGGTAAGGCTGCGGTTAGCGGGGCCAGATGGCTTGACTTGCAACTTTGGATCGAGGAGCGGTGGCATGAGGGTATTCGGGTCGGTATGTGCGCTTCTCGGGGCGATGGCGATTTCGGCGCCGGCGGCACAGGCGCAGTTCGCGATCGGCGACTGGCGTGCGCAGGTGTACGACAGCAACGCCACCACCGAGCCCGAGGAGGTCGACGCCAACGTCTTCACGCAGGCAGGCGGTCACCCTTACATCGGTGTCACCGACTTCTCGCTCACCGGCACCGCGGCTGACAACGTCAGGACCATTCGGGTCGACGTGCCGCCCGGCCTGGTCCCCAATCCGACGATCTACCCGCGCTGCAGCATGGAGCAGCTGGCCCTGGGCAACAGCTGCCCGACGAGCTCTCAGATCGGGACGCAGCGGATCGACATCCTGGCGACGCTGTCGCTCGGCACGCTGCCGATCACGATCGAGGTGCCGCTCTACAACATCGATATCGAGGAGGACCAGGTCTCGAGGTTCGGGTTCAACCCGTCCGACGCCGCCGTCGTGCCGGGACTCGGCCCGGCGCTCGCCGCGCTCGGCCTGCACGAGGTCGAGATCGTCGGCGGCGTCCGCGACGCGCTCGCCGACGCCAACCCGCCCGGCTCGGGCGCGAACCCGCTGCCCGCGGACAACGGCCTCTTCTTCCGCATCGACGTCTCGGAGGACACCCCGCCGGTCCTGGGCTCGAAGCTCACCTTCTGGGGCACCCCGGGCGATCCGGCGCACAGCGGCGAGCTCGGCCAGTCGTGCATCACCGCTCCGCCGATTCCGCCGATCGGGTTCCCCGGCGGGGAGCTCTGCGCGCCGGACCCGACGCCCGGCCCTCCGCCGGATCCCGATCTACCGTTCCTCGCCAACCCGACCGCCTGCACCGGGGCCAAGCTCTCGACCCGCTTGACCGTCACCTCCCGGAGCGGCGCCGCGGACAGCGAGATCGACCAGACGCCGACGATCGACGGCCGCGAGGGAGCCACCGGCTGCGAGCTCGTCCCCTTCTCGGCCGGCTTCGCGCTGCTGCCGGACACCTCGCAGCCGGACGCTCCAAGCGGTCCGACCGCGACGATCGCCGTTCCCCAGCAGGGGCTCCATGACACCGACACGCTCGCGACAGCGCACGTGAAGGACATCGCCGTCACGCTGCCGCCCGGCCTGACGATCAACCCGTCGGTCGCCAACGGCCTCGAGGCGTGCACCGACGCCCAGCTCGCCGTCCAGGAGGGCGTGCCGGGCGGCGAGGCCTGTCCCGAGGCATCGCGGATCGGCGCGGTCCGCGTCGGCACCCCGCTGCTTCCGCCGCTGCCCGGCCAGCCCGCCGACGGGCCCGACCAGGTCGGCTCGGCCTACGTCGGCCAGCCGCTCGCCGGCGACATGTACCGCCTGTTCGTGACGATCGAGGGCCGCGGCGTCTCGATTCGCCTCAAGGGCTCGGTGCGCCCGGACCGCGACACCGGGCAGATCACCGCCAGCTTCCCCGACAACCCGCAGCTGCCGGCCGACGAGCTGACCGTCGACTTCCGTGACGGCCCGCTCGCGCCGCTGGCCAATCCGCTCGACTGTGGCCCGAAGACGGGCACAGCGACGCTGACTCCTTGGTCGGGCACCGCTCCGCTCACGGCGACCAGCGATCCGTTCTCGATCGCCGGAGAGGGCTGTCCCGCTCACTTCCGCGTCGGCTTCGGGGCCGCGACGGCGTCGCGGGGCAGCGGCCAGTTCTCGCCGCTGAGGGTCCGCATCACGCGCGACGACCGCAACCAGTTCCTCGCGCGGATCGTGAGAGTCGACGCCCCGCCCGGCCTGGGGGCGAAGATCAAGGGCGTTGAGCAGTGCGCCGCCGCGGCGGCCGCGACCGGCGCGTGCCCGGCGACGAGCCGGATCGGCACCGCGACGACGACGGCGGGCGCCGGCAGCCAGCCCTACGCGCTGAGCGGCCCGGTCTACCTCACCGAGGGCTACAAGGGCGCGCCGTTCGGGATGGCGGTCGTCATCCGCGCGATCGCGGGCCCCTACGACCTCGGCACGGTCGTGGTGCGCCAGTCGCTGTGGGTCGACCCCGACGACGCGAGCGTGACGGTCGTCAGCGACACGCTGCCGCAGATCCTCGAGGGGGTGCCGACCCGGCTGCGCAGCGTCGACGTGACGCTCGACCGGCCCGGCTTCGCATACAACCCGACGTCTTGCGGGACCAAGGAGGTCGGGGGCCGATTCCACTCGACGCTCGGCACGGTCGCCGACCCCAACGCGAGCCTCACGTTCGCCGGTTGCGAGCACCTCGGCTTCACGCCCCGGATGCGCATGCGGCTCGTCGGAGCGCGGCAGATGCGCGCGGGCGGGCATCCGAGCCTGCGGGTTCGCGTGACCCAGCCGCCGACCCAGGCGAACATCGCCAGCACGGTGGTCCGGCTGCCGAAGAGCCTCGCGCTCGATCCGGAGAACGCGCGGGCGGTCTGCGGCTTCGAGGCCGGCATTCGGGCGGATTGCCCGCGCAACACGCGGATCGGCAGGGCGACCGCCGTCTCGCCGGCGCTCAACGAGAAGCTCACCGGTCCTGTCTACTTCGTCCAGGGAATCCGCGTCGATCCGAGCACCGGCGCGCGGATCAGGACGCTGCCGACCCTGCTCGCGAAGCTCGACGGCGAGATCCGGATCAACCTGCGGGCCACGACCGACGTCCGGAGCGGCGCGCTGGTCAGCGTCTTCGCGAGCATCCCGGATGCGCCGGTCTCGCGGTTCGACATCAGGTTGAAGGGCGGCAAGGGCGGCGTGCTCGCCGCGACGGGACGGCCGAAGGTCTGCGGCCGGCGCCAGGTCGGCATCGCCAGGGTGATCGGCCACAACGGCAAGCGATCGGCCCAGCGGCGGATTCGCATCGGCAAGGCGACGCCCTGCGAGAAGCTGCGGCGCCTTCAGCAGGAGGCGAGGCGGCGACGCGCCGCCGAGCGGAAGGCCAACGCGAGCGGGTCAGTCGTCCAGGCGGCTCCGAAAGCCCTCTGACGGCTCGACGACGGCGCCGGCGTCGCGAGCGGCGTCGGCGAGCCAGTTGTCGGACGTGACGACGTGCAGCGTCGCGGGGCTCGGATGGGCCTTGACCAGCTTCAGGATCTCGTAGTCGGCAGCGTCCGCGCGCGGCTTCGGCGCGTGCGCGATCTCGATGACGGTCGACCGCAGCGGCGGCCGCGGCGCTCTTTCGAAGACGACGGTGACGTCGTCGCCGCTGGCGACGCAGAAGCGCTCGAGCTGGTCGACCAGCTTCGCCATCGCGGCGTCGCGGTCCCTCCACCAGCCATCCGGCGTGGTCCCGATGACGTTCATGCCATCGACGACGAAGTGCATGCGTGTAAGCCTACGTCCTCGGCGTGAACTGGTAGCCGTAGAGGCGGAAGCCGCCCGCCGGCGCCTCGACCAGCCCATCGCCGGCGCGCTCGTGCAGGCCTGGCTCGTCGACTCCGGCGCCGGCGAGCACCGCGTAGGCGGCCCCCGCGCTGAACGACCGCGGTCGCGCGGTGGCGCCGGCGGCCGCCGCCTCGAGGTAGTCCTCGCCCTCGCCCCAGCCGCCCGCGAGCTCGAGCCGGTCGCGGTCGCCGGGTAGCGCGATGTCGGCGGTCTGGGCCTCGAGCAAGACGCCCTCGGCATCCTCGGGCCGCAGCGGCGCCAGCGGCTCCGGCAGCTCGAGCGAGTCGTCGATCTCGAGCAGCGCCTCCTGGATCGCGCGCTCGCAGTCGAGGTAGTCGCCCTCGCCGTAGTGGATCGAGCGCAGCCTGCCCTCGACGTCGAACAGGTAGCGGCCGGGCCAGCCCTTGTTCGCGTACTCGCGCCAGACCTCGAAGCCGGGGTCGAGCAGGACGGCGTACTCGATGCCCATCCGCTCGATGGCGCGCTCGACGACGTCGCGATCGGTCCCGAACGAGTAGCCCGGACAGTGGACTCCGATCACGCGCAGGCCCTTGTCGCCATAGCGCGAGTGCCACGCGCGCAGGTAGGGGAGCGTGCGGTGCGAGTTGACGCGCGCGAAGTCGAAGAACTCGATCAGCGTCGCCTCGCGATGGACGAGCTTGATCATCCGCAGGAAGGCGACGTTTAGCCACTCCATCTTCGGAGGGAACTCGGGCGCGCGGATGTCTGATCCCTCAGGGGCCCTCATGGGCGAGGAAGCATGCCTGAAGTGGAGATCGAGGCCAACCCGGCACGTCCGACGTCACGAGAGGCCGGCCAGCGCGCGCAGCAGCTCCGGCGAGACCCACAGCTCGACCGCCGCCGCGGCCAGCAGCACCGGCACGGCGACCGCGACCGTCACGAACGTCGCGGCCAGCAGCTGGTCCCAGCGGCCCTGGCGGCTCGCGATGATCCAGGCGGCGAGCGGCAGGAACAGCGCGGTGAGCTCGGGCAGCGCGTGGGGGAGCAGGCCGAAGATCAGCGTGCCGGGCCCGATGCCGAGCAGGCCCGAGACGTCCGCCGCGAGCAAGCCGATGCCGAACGCCTGCGTGGCGAGCGAGAACAGCGTCGCGCACAGGACGAAGCCGATCGCCAGCGGTCCGGCCTTCTCGTGCACCCAGCGGTCGATCCCGCTGCGGTTGGCCGCCGACAGCGGCAGCGAGCTGCCGGCGATGAAGCCCGCCACGCACGCCATCGCATGCAACGCCAGGACGAGCCCGTTGCGATAGAGGACGTAGAGGTAGTCGTCGAGTCCCGCCGGCTCGCTGACCCCGGGCATGTGCAGGATCGCCGGCTGGGGCGTGGCCGACTTCGCGACGAGGTAGACGGCGAACAGAAGTCCGCAGGCGACCAGGAAGCTCAGCGCCGTCCAAGGCCAGAGCACCTTCAGGGGATGCCCGTTCCACGCGCGCAGCGTGGCTCGCGTGTCGTCCATGCCCTGGACGAGCACGAGGTCGTTGACGGCGCTCACCCAACGCCCATCGGCCGATCGGCCGGGCGGGTTGAGCGAACCCCCGGTCAGCCGGGCAGCGCCGGCTCGCGCGCGAGCGCGTTCACCGGCCCGTCGACCCAGACGCGGACGTGGTCGCCGGGGTGCCAGATCGGGAAGCCGATCGAGCGGCTGCGGACCCGGCGGCCGGACCGCAGCTCGACGACGACGAGCTGATCGTGGCCGTAGTACTCGCGGGCGACCACCACGCCCTCGTAGCTGCGGTCGCCGCGCGGAACCGGTCCCTGGCCGATCGCCACGGACTCCGGCCTCACCACGACGTCGACCTCGCCTTCCAGCGCGGCCGGGATCGGGAAGCGGCCCAGCTCGCACTCGACCGCGCCGCCGGAAGCGTCGCCGGGCAGCAGCTCGGCATCGCCGAGGAAGCTCGCGACCCAGCGATCGGCCGGCCGGCCGTAGACCTCCTCCGGGGTTCCCTCCTGCTGGATCGATCCGTCGCGCATCACCGCGACGCGGTCGGCGAGGCTCAGCGCCTCCTCCTGGTCGTGGGTCACGAACAGCGCGGTGACGCCGGCGGCCACGAGGATCTCGCGCAGCTCCTGCCTGACGCGCACGCGCAGAGCCGCGTCGAGGTTGGAGAACGGCTCGTCGAGCAGGATCACCTGCGGCGTCGTCGCCAGCGCGCGGGCGAGCGCGACGCGCTGCTGCTCGCCGCCGGACAGCTCGTGCGGGTAGCGGCGCTCGAGCCGCTCGAGGCCGACGAGCGCCAGCACGGCGCGGATCCGCGCCGGGTCGGGGGAGCGGCCGAGCGCATAGCCGACGTTGTCGTGGGCGTCGAGATGCGGGAAGAGCGCGTAGTCCTGAAAGACCATCCCGACCCGGCGCCGCTCGGGTGGCACGAAGACGCTCGGGCCGGCGACCGCGGCGCCGCCGACGCTGACGGCGCCGGCGTCCGGCCTCTCGAAGCCGGCGATCAGGCGCAGCATCGTCGTCTTGCCGCAGCCGCTCGGGCCGAGCAGGGCGCAGATCGCCCCCTGCTCGACGGTCAGGTCGACCCCGTTCACGGCCACCGTCCCGTCGAACGCCTTGCGCAGCCCGGCGCACTCGATCGCGCTCATCGCCCGCGATCGTAGGCCAGGGCGGCGGTCATCAGGTACAGCGGCACGGCGGAGACGACCAGCAGCGCCAGAGCCGGGAACGCCCCGCGCTCGAAGAAGCTGACGTTGGTCGCCTGCCAGATCTCGGCGGCGAGCGTGTCGAAGCCGATCGGCGCGAGGATCAGCGCCGCCGGAAGCTCCTTGACCGCCGTCAGGAAGACGAGCGCCGCGCCGGCCAGCACGCCGCTGGCCGCCAGCGGCGCGGTGACCGAGCGCAGCACGGCGAAGGGTCCGCGCCCGAGGCCGCGGGCGGCCTCCTCGACGCTCGGCGGGATCTGCAGCAGCGATGCGCGCGTCGAGCCGATCGCCTGGGGCAGGAACAGCACGACCCAGGCGAAGATCAGCATGGCGAGCGTGCCGTAGAGCGGCTCGGCGAGCCGGGTGCCGAGGAAGACGAGCGCGAGCGCGACGACGATCCCCGGCAGCGCATAGCCGGCATGGCTCGCGCGCTCGACGAGGCCGCTCAATGCGCCCGGATGGCGCGCCGAGAGCAGCGCGACCGGGATCGCGCAGAGCGCGGCCACCGCGGCAGCCAGGCCGGCGGCGAACAGCGAGTTGGCGGCCGCCGAGGCGGTGGCCGCCCAGTCCGGGCTGCCGGCCACGCTCTGGGTCAGCCAGTAGACGAGCACCGCGACCGGGAGCGCCAGGCCGAGCAGCACGACTGTCGCGCAGAGCGCCAGCGCCGGCCAGCGCCAGCGGCCCAGCGGCGTCACCCGGGCCGGGCGGATCGTCCCCGGCGCGCTGCGGTGAAAGGCGCCGCGGCCACGCATCCGGCTCTCGAGCCAGACGACGATCAGCATCACGAGCACCAGCAGCGACGCCAGAGCCGCCGCGCTCGTGCGGTCGTAGCCGGCGTTGTAGGCGTTGTAGATGACGCGCGTGAAGGAGTCGAAGCGCATGATCGACACGGCGCCGAAGTCGTGCAGGACGTACAGCGACACCAGCAGCGCGCCCGCTCCGATCGCCGGCGCGAGCTGCGGCAGGACCACCGTGCGGTAGACCGACCAGCTCGAGCGGCCCATCCCGCGCGCCGCCTCCTCGAGCTGGGGGTCGAGTCGCCGCGTCGCGGCGTGGATCGTCAACAGCGCGAGCGGATAGGTGAACAGCGTCAGCGTCAGCCAGGCGCCGGGAAAGCCGTAGATCGGCGGCAGGCGCTCGATCCCCAGCGGCCCGTCGAGGATTTGAGCCAGCAGCCCGCGCGGGCCGAGCGCCGAGACGAACAGGTAGGCGCCGATGTAGCTCGGGATGACCAGCGGCAACATCGTCAGGACCGCCCAGGCGCGCCGGCCGGGGAGATCGCTGCGCGTCGTGAGCCAGGCGAGCGGCAGTGCCAGCGCGAGCGCGGCCGCCGTGACGGCGATCGCCAGTCCGATGCTGCGCAGCACCAGCCGCAGCGTTCGCTCCTGCCAGATCGTGTCGAGCGCCTCGCCGAGCGATCCGCCGACGACGATCGCCAGGTAAGCGAGCGGCAGCGCCGCCGCCGCGCCGATCAGCGCGGCGGCGGCGACCAGGGAGGCGGGGGGGCGCGCGCGCCGCGCGCCCCGCTGCCCGTCCGGGACGAGCGCGGTTGCGGCGCCTGCCTCTACAGCACTCCCGTCCGCTGGAGCATGTCCACGGTCCCGCGCAGATCGTCGAGATCGCTGAGGTCGACGTCCGGCTGCTCGATCTCGGCGAGCGGCACGAGGTCGCCGTCGGCGGCGATCCCGTCGCGGAGCGGGTACTCCTTGGTCTGCTCGGCGAAGTACTCCTGCGCCTGTCGCGACAGCAGGAAGGCGACGAACTCCTCCGCCGAATCCTTGCTGTCGCTCGACTCGAGCACGCCGGCGCCAGCGACGTTGACGAGCGCGCCGACGTCGCCGTTGGGCGGCTCGTAGATCGCGACGGGGTAGTCGGGCCCCTCCTCGGCCTGGGCCTCCGCGACGTAGTAGTGGTTGATCAACCCGTAGTCGAGCTCTCCGCTGGCGATCGCGTCGCGGATCGCGGAGTTCTCCTCGTAGACCTGCGTGTCGTTGCCCTTCATGTCACGCAGCCACCGCTCGGTGGCCTGCTCGCCCTCGACGCGGCGCAGGCCGGTCACGAAGGACTGGAACGAGGCGTTGCCCGGCGCCCAGCCGACCTCGCCGCGGTACTTCTCGTCGGTCAGGTCGAGGACCGAGGCCGGCAGGTCGGCCTCGGCGACCGCGTCCCGGTTGTAGGCGACGATGCGCGCACGGGCCGAGACGCCCACCCATTCGCCCTGCGCCGAGCGGAACGCCGACGGCACCTCGTCGAGGACGTCGGACGGCAGCTCGGCGAGCAGCTCCTCCTTCTGGAGCAGGCCGAGCGCGCCGGCGTCCTGGGAGAAGAAGACGTCTGCCGGGCTGGCGTCGCCCTCCTCGGCGATCGTCGTGGCGAGCTCGGGCGTCTCGCCGTAGCGGACCTCGACCTCGATGTCCGAGGAGTCGGTGAAGTCCTCGAAGAGCGACGCGACGAGCTCCTCGTCGCGACCCGAGTAGACGGTCAGGGTGTCGCTGTCGTCGGAGCCGCAGGCGGCGGGTATCAGCAGCAGACCCGCGGCGATGGCCGCGAGGAGCGGTTTCTTGGTTCTCATAGCGAGTTAGGCTACCCTAAGACTGCGGTCCCGCGTGCCGCGCCCGATAGAATGGACGGTCCGCCTCCCCAGCGCGGCCCGACCCCGAGCACAGGATCCGATGGCTACTCCCGACAAGACGCGCATCGCCAAGCCCAGCCCGATCGTCGAGGACGACCAGGGACAGCTGGTCGCGAAGAAGGGCGTCTCGCGCGAGGTGATCCAGGAGCTCTCCAAGATCAAGGGCGAGCCCGACTGGATGGCCCAGCTGCGGCTGAAGTCCTACGACATCTTCGAGCGCAAGCCGATTCCCACCTGGGGCGTCGACCTCTCCGACCTCGACCTCGACGAGCTGGTCCTCTACAGCCCGCCCGAGGCCGGCCGCTTCAACTCATGGGACGACGTGCCCGCGGAGATGAAGCAGACCTATGAGGATCTCGGCATCCCGCAGGCCGAGCGCGAGCACCTCGCCGGCGTCGTCGGCGTCTGGCGCCAGGAGCCCGTCTACGAGGGGCTCAAGAAGGAGTACGCCGATCTCGGGATCCTCTTCTGCTCGATGGACACCGCGATCGTCGAGTACCCCGAGCTGGTGCAGGAGTACTTCATGAAGAAGTGCGTCCCGCCGCAGGACAACAAGTTCTCGGCGTTGCACGGCGCGGTCTGGTCCGGCGGCTCCTTCCTCTACGTGCCGAAGGGCGTCAAGGTCGACTTGCCGCTGCAGGCCTACTTCCGCATGGAGGGCGCCAACGAGGGCACCTTCGAGCACACGCTGATCATCGCCGACGAGGGCTCCGAGGTGAACTACATCGAGGGTTGCACGGCGCAGACCTACAGCGTCAACTCGATGCACTCCGCGGTCGTCGAGATCTTCGTCAAGGAGGGCGCGAAGGCGCGCTACACGACCGTCCAGAACTGGTCGAAGGACGTCTTCAACCTCAACACC
>Ga0190265_10000952_pt1 | contig 18819 bp, 19 predicted proteins | sample Popmic124T_FD_133135 | JGI IMG/M metagenome (GOLD analysis project Ga0190265, IMG submission 133135) | Populus adjacent soil microbial communities from riparian zone of Indian Creek, Utah, USA - 124 T | ecosystem: Environmental > Terrestrial > Soil > Riparian zone | place: USA: Utah | collected...
ACCGCCAGGTGGTGGTGCCGCGCCCCGACATCGAGGGCCGCGAGAAGATCCTGCTCGTCCACATGAAGAAGGTGCCGCTCGCGCCCGACGTCGATCCGCGCACCATCGCCCGCGGCACGCCCGGCTTCTCGGGAGCCGACCTCGCCAACCTCGTCAACGAGGCCGCTTTGCTCGCCGCCCGGATGGGTAAGCGCCTCGTCGCGATGAAGGAGTTCGAGCTTGCCAAGGACAAGGTGATGATGGGGGCCGAACGCAAGTCGATGGTGATGACCGAGGAGGAGAAAAGGGCGACCGCGCATCACGAGGCCGGCCACGCCCTGGTCTCGCTCCACGTCGACGGCTGCGACCCGCTACACAAGGTCATGATCATCCCGCGAGGCCGCGCGCTCGGCGTCACCTGGAACCTGCCTGAGCGCGACCGCTATTCGATGTCGATGAAGCAGATGAAGGCGCGGCTCGCGCTCTGCTTCGGCGGCCGCATCGCTGAGCAGCTCATCTACGGCATGGATTCGCTCAACACCGGCGCCTCCAACGACATCCAGCAGGCGACCGAGATGGCACGCTCGATGGTCATGGAATATGGCATGTCGGAGCGGCTCGGCTGGCTGCGCTACCGCGACAATCAGGAGGAGGTCTTCCTCGGCCACAGCGTGTCGCGCGCCCAGCACGTCTCGGAAGAGACGGCGCAGCTGATCGACCAGGAGATCCGCCGCCTGATCGAGGAAGCGGAGGGCGTTGCCCGCAAGGTGCTCACCGACCATCTCGACGAGCTGCACCGGCTCGCCGACGCCCTGCTCGAATATGAGACGCTGACCGGCGAGGAAGCGAAGCGCGCGATCAAGGGCGAGGATATCGGACGGGAGAATCCCAGCGACAAGCCCAAGATCGCGCCCAGCGGCGCCTCGATCCCGTCGACCCGCCGCCCGCGCGGCGGCATTGGCGGCCCCGCTCCAGCGGGCGCGTAGCGCGACCGCTACGCGTCCTCGCGGCGCTCACGCTCAGCCGAGCGCGCCGATGCCGAGCAGGAGCACGAAGAACAGGCTCGCCGTGATCGTGCAGAAGACGCTGAGGATGAAGGTGCGGAGCAATGCGCTCGCCCAGTGTAGCTGGTAGGCCTGCTTCAGCTGGCGGAACATGTGAATCGGCGGGATGAAGGTGGCGGCGGGGGCGATGACCCCGGTCGGCGCGCCGGCGAAGCCGAGGATGGTGAGCAGCACCGCCAGCAGCGACATGAAGGCGAGCGAGTAGGTGACGAACACGGTATGGTCGTAGAAGCGGTAGCGCCGCGTCCAGAAGAAGAGCAGCCAGACGAACGGTACCGACAGCGGGATCAGCAGCCAGGAGAATTTGTAGCCGTTGGATTGCAATTTGTAGAGCGCGAGGCTGGGATTTTCGTTGAGCTTCTCGATGCCGTGGTCGAGCCGCGCCCAGCCGGTCTTGAACTGGCCCTCGACGACGTTGAAATCCGCCATCCCGCGCTCGATCCGCTGGATCCCCGCGCTCTGCTCCTCGAGGTCGGCGATCCGCCGCTCTATGTCGGCGGCGGTGGCGGGCCGGCCGTCGATCCGCACTCTCTCGCCGCGGGCGAGCTCGGCGCGGTCCTCGCGCGCCTCCGTCAGGTCGTGGGCGATCTCGGCGCGGGCCGCCTCCAGCCCCAGCCGCGCCCTGCCACCGCCGGTGGTCACGTCGAGGCTGGCCAGCGACACGCCGTAGATCGACAGCACAGCGAACATCAGGAACACGGCGAACAGGAACATCGCCATCGGCGAGACGAACTTGGCGCGCTCGCCATGGACGTAGCGCCGGGTCAGCTCGCCGGGCCGCCAGGCGAGCAGCGGCAATGTCCGCCAGAACTTGCCGTCGAGATGGAGGACGCCGTGGATGAAGTCACTGGCGATGGTCGCGACGCTGCGCCGGACCCGCGCCTTCTGGCCGCATTGATGGCAATAGGGCCCGTCGAGCGCAGCGCCGCAATTGAGGCAGGTTCCGGCGCCCACGCCGGCCGCCTCGCCGGCTTGCGGCTCGACGGCGCGCGCGACCATCCCGCCCGTGACCGCCTCGCCGACGCCTTCGACCCCTGGCTCCATCGCGCCCTCCCGGCGCCATATTGGCCGATCCCGCCGCCAGCGTCGAGGCCGTTCGCGCCGCCCGGCGGGCGTGCTATCGCCGCGGCATGACCCGCATCGGCCTGCTCGGCGGCTCCTTCAACCCGGCCCATAAGGGGCATCGGCGGCTCAGCCTTGCCGCGATCGAGCGGCTCGGGCTCGACGAAATCTGGTGGCTGGTCTCGCCCGGCAACCCGCTCAAGCAGGCCAAGGGCATGGCGCCGCTCGCCGCGCGGCTGGCCTCGGCCCGCCGCATGGCCCGTGGCGCGCCGATCCGGGCGACCGCGATCGAGCGCGAGCTGGGCACGCGTTTTACCGCCGACACGTTGCGCGCCCTCGTCCGCCGCTACCCCGATCGCCGCTTCATCTGGCTGATGGGCGCCGACAATCTCGCCCAGTTCCACCGCTGGCGCGACTGGCGGAGGATCGCCGCGCTGGTTCCGATTGCGGTCGCGACCCGGCCCGGCTATGGTGGCGCCGCCCTGAAGGCGCCCGCCTGGGGCTGGCTGCGTCGCTTCGTCCGGCCCGCGGCCATGGCTCGGACCTGGACTGAGTGGAGACCGCCCGCGCTCGTGCTGCTGAGCTTGCCGCCCGATCGGACATCCGCCACCGCCATCCGCGCCGCCAATCCCGATTGGCACGAAAAGCTGATGAAATCGTTCCACCCCAAGGCCCTGCGCGACGGCGTGACGCGCAGGCCGATGCAAGGAAGGAGGCAGTTTGCCCGAACCTAAACCCGCTCCGCGGACCGACGGAGCCATCGAACGGGCCGAGGCGCTTCACGATCTCGTGCTTCGTTCGCTCGACGACGACAAGGCCGTCGACGTCGTATCGATTCCCCTCCAGGGGAAATCCAACATCGCCGACCATATGGTGATCGCCTCGGGCCGCTCGACCCGGCAGGTGGCCGCCATGGCGCAGAAGCTCTCCGAGCGGATCAAGCGCGATCTCGGCCGTAGCGTGCGGGTCGAAGGCCTGCCGGTCGCGGATTGGGTGCTGATCGACGCTGACGACGTCATCGTCCACCTGTTCCGGCCGGAAGTCAGGAGCTTCTACAATCTGGAGCGGATGTGGGCGTTCGAGGAGCGCCCCGCCGCGGCCGCCAGCCACTGATGTGCTGCTGCACATAATCGCCCGCGGCAAGATCGGCCGCGGCCCGGAAGCCGAGCTGGTCGAGCGCTATCTGAACCGCATCGCCTGGCCGGTGAAGGTCACCGAATTGGCCGAAAGCGGCGGCAAGCCGCCCCCGCCCGCCGAAAACGGCGTCACCATCCTCCTCGACGAGAAAGGCGAGCAGCTCGGTTCGCTCGAGCTTGCCAGGCGGCTCGAACGCTGGCGCGACGACGGCCGCCGCGAGGCACGCCTGCTGATCGGCGGCGCCGACGGCTTCGCGGACGCCGAGCGCGCCGGCGCCGACCTGCTGCTCGCCTTCGGCCGGGCGACCTGGCCGCATCTGCTCGCTCGAGTCATGCTCGCCGAACAATTGTTCCGCGCGACGAGCATCCTTGCCAACCATCCCTATCATCGTGAAGGATAGGCTGTGCGGCGCGCGCCCTTCCTCCCCTCGGTCCTGATCCTGCTCGCGGCCGGCGCCGGCGCCCATGCCGCGCGCGGCGGCGACACCGAGGCGCTCGCCCTCGCCAAGCGCGAGGCGGCCGTCGCGACTCAGCACTTCGAGCGGCTCGACCGCGACGCGCGGCGGGCGACCAGCGAGGCCGAGCGCGCCCGCGCCGAAGCCGGCGCGCTCGCCGCCCGGATCGAGGCGGCCGAGGCCGAGCTCACCGCCGCCGAGCGGCGGATCGGGATCATCGCCGCGATGCAGGCGGCGCAGCGCGCCCGCCTCGCCGCGCGCCAGGGACCGCTGGTCCGGCTCACCGCCGCGCTGCAGACGATGACCCGCCGCCCCGCCGCGCTCGCTCTGGTCCAGCCCGGCTCGGTCCGCGACGCGGTCCACGTCCGCTCGCTGCTCGCCGCGACCTTCCCCGAGATCAGGCGGCGGACCGCGGCGCTGCGCGCCGAGGTCGAGCGCGGCTCGCTGCTTCGGCGCCAGTCCGAGGCTGCGCGCGAAGGCCTGATCGCGAGCCGCGAGGCGCTGCGCGAACGCCGGGTCGCGCTGGCCCGCTTCGAGACCGAGCAGCGCGCCCGCTCGCAGCAATTGAGCGGCCTCGCTTTGACCCAATCCGACCGCGCCCTCGTCTTCGGTGAGGAAGCGCGGACGCTGAGCCAGACGATCGGCACCCGCGACTATCAGGCCCGGCTCGCCGCCAGCCTGTCCCGGCTGCCCGGCCCGCTGCCCCGGCCCGGCGCCGCCGCGCCGCCCGAGGCGGCAAGCGAGCGCCTGCCTTACTCGCTGCCGGTCGAAGGGCGCCTGATCACCGGCGTCGGCGAGATTTCGGACGGCGGCGTCCACGCTCGCGGCCTGACCTTCGAGACCGACGCGGCGGCGCGCGTGGTCGCACCCGCGGCAGGCCGAATCGTCTATGCCGCGCCGTTTCGGCGCTACGGCAATGTCGTGATCATCGATCATGGCCGCGGCTGGTCGTCGGTGGTCACCGATCTCGCCACTCTGAACGTCCGCCGCGGCCAGGCGGTGCGGCGCGGAACGCCGATTGGCGGGGCCGGTCCGGGAGCGCCGCGGATCAGCGTTGAATTGCGGCGCAACGGCCGTCCGGTCCCGGTCGCCCAGATGATCGCCGGCTGACGTTCATCGAAGGTTGCTTTTCGTCGCCCTAATAAGCCTGTAGAAGCCGCCCAAAGCCCCCAGCAGGACAGTCATGGCCAATAATTTCCTTCGCTCGCTCGGTCTCGTCAGCGCGATCGCCTTCATCCCCGCCGCCACCGCCGGCCTCGCCCAGGTCGATGCGGGCTCGGTCCGCGAGATCGACCAGTTCATGAGCGTGCTCGAGCGCGTGAAGGCCGAATATGTCGATCAGGTCACCGACGAGCAGCTGATCCGCGGCGCCATCGACGGCATGCTCAACAGCCTCGATCCGCACAGTTCCTATCTCGACGCGCGCGGCTTCCAGAGCCTGATGACGACCACCGACGGCAATTATGGCGGCCTCGGCCTCACCGTCACCATGGAGGACGGCGCGGTCAAGGTGATCGCCGCCACCCGCGGCACGCCGGCCGACCAGGCCGGGATCAAGTCGGGCGACTTCATCACCCATATCGACGGCCGGCTGTTCTACGGCGGCACGCTCGACGAGGCGGTCGATCGGATGCGCGGCCAGCCCGGCACCAGCGTGCGCATCACCGTCATCCGCGCCGGTCGCGAGCGCCCGTTCGACGTCAACATCACCCGCGCCATCATCGACATCCCGGCGGTGCGCGCCGAGGTCCGCGACCGCGTCGGCATCCTCGCCGTCACCACCTTCAACCGCAACACCACGGAGGCGACCCAGCGGGCGATCGCGGAGATGGAGCGTGCGCCCGGCGGGCCGCCGGTCGGCTATGTCCTCGACCTTCGTTCCAACCCCGGCGGCCTGCTCGACCAGGCGGTCGGCCTGTCCGACCTCTTCCTCGAGCGCGGCGAGGTCGTTTCGCAGCGCGGCCGGCGGCGGACCGACATCGAGCGCTTCTACGCGCGGCCGGGCGACGCCGCTCAGGGCCGCCCGGTCATCGTGCTCGTCGACGCCGGCTCGGCTTCAGCCTCGGAGATCGTCGCCGCGGCGCTGCAGGACCATCGCCGCGCGGTGGTGATGGGCGACCGCACCTTCGGCAAGGGCTCGGTGCAGACCCTGCTGCCGCTCGGCACCGGCGACACGGCGCTGCGGCTCACCACCGCCCGCTATTATACCCCGGCGGGGCGCTCGGTGCAGGAAGGCGGGATCACCCCCGACATTCTGGTGCCGCAGATTTCCGACCCCGATTACCGCTTGCGCAACCGGGTCCGCGAATCGGATCTGCGCCGCCACCTCGTCAACGAGGCCGGCGTCCAGGATGACCTGATCCAGGATGACGGCCGGCCTGATCCGCGCTTCGCCGCGAGCGTCGAGCAGCTGACCGCGCAGGGCGTTACCGACTTCCAGCTCCATTATGCGGTGCAGACGCTCGCGCGGCTCGCCCGGACCCAGCCCCCGCCGCAGGTCGCCGCGGCCCCCGGCCGGCGCAGCGGCAGCCGCTAGAGGCGCACGGGGGGTGCGCATGCCGCTCGGCCTTGCCAAGCTGCTGGCGTTGCTCGTTCCCGCGACCTTGCTCGCGGGTGCCTGGGGCTCGCAATATATCGGCGGCCTGGCGCCCTGCGAGATGTGCTACTGGCAGCGTTATGCCCATATCGCGGCTTTGGCCTTCGCCGCCGCGGCCGCGTTCGCCGGCCGCATGCCCGACCGGGGCCGAAGCTTCGTCTGGCTGGCGGCGCTCGCCATCCTCGTCAGCGGCGCGATCGGCCTCTTCCACGCCGGCGTCGAGCTCGATTATTGGGAGGGCTTCACCCAGTGCACGTCGCTGGTCGACGGCGCGAGCGGAGACCTGCTCGCCGAGATCATGGCCGCGCCGATCGTCCGCTGCGACGAGGTGCAATGGTCCTTCCTCGGCATCTCGATGGCGGGATGGAATGCGATCCTTTCCCTTTCTTCTGCGTTGGTGATCCTATGGCTGAGCCTGACACGGCCCCGGACCCTCTAGCGCCCGCCTGGCGCCCCGGCGATGCGCGCCCCGACGTGCGGTCGATGCTGCGCGTCGATCAGGCCGGAGAATATGGCGCGACCCGCATCTATGCCGGCCAGCTCGCCGTGCTCGGCGACCGTCACCCCGCCGCCGGCCTGATCGCCGGCATGGCCGCGCAGGAACAGCAGCACCTCAAGCATTTCGACGCGCTGCTCGCCGAGCGCGGCGTGCGGCCGACCTTGCTGCAGCCGGTCTGGGCGGTCGCCGGCCACGCTTTGGGCGCCGCAACCGCCCTGATCGGCCCGGAAGCGGCGATGGCCTGCACCGCCGCGATCGAGGACGAGATCGACGCCCATTATTCCGAGCAGCTCGAAGCGCTGGGCGACAGCGATCCGGCGCTCTCCGCCAGCATCGCCAAGTTCCAGGCCGACGAGCGCGAGCATCGCGACGCGGCGCTGGCGGCTGGCGCGGAGCAAACGATCGGCTATCCCATAGTCTATGCGGCGATCAGGGCGGGCTGCCGCGTCGCCATCGAACTCTCGAAGAGGATCTGAACGCCATGCGCCTTGCCTTCCTTGCCCTCACCGCCGCTTGCGCCGCGGCCCCCGCTTTGGCGCAGCAGCCCGGCGTTCCCGTCCCCGGCGCGGCGGCGGCGGCGCCCGAGACCGACGTCCGCGTCAACCAGCTCATCGTCTACGGCAGCGATCCCTGCCCGCAGAGCGAGGATCCGAACGAGGTCACGGTCTGCGCCCGGCTCCCCGAGGACGACCGCTACCGCCTGCCGCCCAATTTGCGCGAAAATCCCAACGATCCCGCCAGCCAGGCCTGGGCCGGGCGCGCGATCGAGCTCTCCTATGTCGGCCGCACCGGCGCCGAGAGCTGCTCGCCGGTCGGGAGCGGCGGCTTCACCGGCTGCTTCAACCAGATCGTCAACCAGGCCCGCGCCGAGCGCCGCGCCGCCGGCGACGTCAACTGGGCGCGAATGGTCGAGGAGGCGCGGGCCGAGCGCGAGGCGCGGCTGCGCGCGGCGACCCGCGAGGAAGAGGAAGCGGAGCGGAACGAGCCGGAATAAGCCCGCGTGGCGGGGGAAAAGCTCAGGCGCGACATCGGCTTCACCGGGTCCGCCTTCCTGTCGTTCAGCGGCATGGTCGGCGCCGGCATCTTCGCGCTGCCGGGTCCGCTGCACAGCCAGTTCGGCGCGTTCAGCCCCTGGCTGTTCCCGATCTTCGGCCTGCTTTTCCTGCTGATCGCCCTGCCGTTCGCCCGGCTCGCGTCGCTGTTTCCGGTGTCGGGCGGGCCGGTCGCCTATACCGCGCCGTTCGGGCCGCTCGTCTCTTTCCAGGCCGGCTGGCTCTATTATGTCGCCCGCGCCACCGCGCTTGCCGCTAACGCCAACGTCTTCGCGACTTACGCCGCCTCGCTCTGCCCCGCGCTCGGCGGCCCGCTCGGCCGCGCGGCGACGATCGTCCTGCTGGTCGGCACGATCACGCTGATCAACATGGTCGGCGTCAAGCGCGCGGTCCGCGTCCTCGACGCGCTCACCCTGCTCAAGGCGCTGCCGCTGATCGCGCTCGCGCTCTGGGGCCTCGCTTATGCGGCGGGGTCGTGGCCGCCGCCCGGCCCGCCGCCGCCTTTGTCGGCGATGGAGGCGGCCGCCTTGATCATCCTCTACGCGTTCGTCGGCTTCGAGAATTCGGTCATCCCCGCCGACGAGACCGCCGATCCCAAGCGCACCATCCCGCGCGCGCTGATCGTCACCCTGGTCACCACCGCGACGCTCTATTTCCTGGTCCAGCTCGCTTATGTCGCGGTGATGCCGGCGGACCCCGTCCCCGCGGCTCCGCTCGCCGCCTTCGCCGAAGCGCTGATCGGCCCGGCCGGCGCGCTGCTGCTCACCGCCACCGCTTTGGCCTCGGTCGCCGGCAACGTCACCGGCTCGATGACCTCGACGCCGCGCGTCACCTACGCGCTCGCCGCGCAGGGCGTGCTGCCGCGCTGGTTCGGCGCGGTCAGCGCCCGCTGGGCGACGCCAGCCAATTCGGTCCTGTTCATGGGGCTGCTCGGCATCGCGCTGGCGCTGAGCGGCAGCTTCGTCTGGCTCGCCATCGTCAGCACGCTCGCCCGCCTGATCGTCTACGGCGCCAGCATCGCGGCGCTGCCGAAGGCGGAGAAGCCGGGCGTCGGCGGCTGGGCGATGATCGCCGCCGGCCTCGCCGTCTGCCTGTGGGCGGCGGCGCAATCGCGCTGGGAATCCTGGGCGATGCTCGGCGGCTTAGTGCTGGCCGGGCTGCTGCTCTACGCTCTCGCCCGCATGCAGCGGGGACGGGACAGTGACGCACGATAGCGAACGGCCGCGCGCCGCCTTCGTCCTGGTGCTGTGCGGGACCGTGCTCGGCCTCGCCGGCACCGATCTGATCCTGCCCGCCGTGCCGAGCCTGCCCGCCGCCCTCGGCGGCACGCCGGCAGCGGCGCAGCTCGTCCTCGCCGCCTTCGTTGCCGGCGCCGCGCTCGGCCTGCTCCTATTCGGCGAATTGGGCGCGCGCTTCGATCAGCCGCGATTGCTCGCTTTGTCGCTGGCCGCTTATGGTGGCTCCTCCGCCGCGGCCGGCCAGATCGGCTCGCTCGACGCGCTGATCGCGCTGCGCTTCGTGCAGGGCGCGTCGGGCGCCGCCGCCGCGGTGTTCGCGCCCGGCATCATCCGCGCCGGCTTCGATTCGGAGCGCGCCGTGCGCGCCATCGGTCTCTTGGGCAGCGTCGAATCGCTGGTCCCGGCGCTGGCGCCGGTGGCGGGGCTGTGGCTGCTCGCCTGGTTCGGCTGGCAGGGCGCGTTCGATGCGATCGCGATCCTCGCGATCCTCCTCGCCTTGCTGGTCGTCGCGATGCGGTCGCGCTTCCCGCGCCCGGCCGCGGCGACCCGCGCCGGCGGCTATCTGACGCTGGTCCGCGATCCGGTCTTCCTGCGCTACGCGCTGAGCCAGGCCTTCACCCTGGGTGGCCTGCTCGTCTTCGTGTTCGGCGCCCCGGCGGTGATCGTCGGGTCGCTCGGCGGCACGATCGCCGATTTCGTCGCCTTGCAGGTCACGGGGATCGCTTTCTTCATCCTCGCCGCGAACCTCGCCGGCCGCCTCGCCGCGCGCTTCGGGGCGGAGCCGATGATCCTCATCGGCAGCGCCCTCTCCGCCGCCTGCGCGCTCGGCCTGCTCGCTTATGCGCTCGCCGGCCGCGGCGCGCCGCTGATGCTGGCGATCCTGTTCGTGCCGGTCAATCTCGGCCTTGGCCTGCGCGGGCCGCCTGGCTTCATGCGCGCCATCCTCGCCGCGCATGGCGACGATGCGCGCGGCGCGGCGCTCGTCATCCTGTTCATCCTGCTGACCGCCGCCGCCGGCACCGCCGCCGCCGCGCCCTTCATCACCGAGGGCCTCGCCCCGCTCGCCGCCTTCGCCGCCGCGATCTCGGCGGGTTCGGTGCTCTGCCTGCTGCTGCTGCCGCGGCTTCAGGCGGGCGCCAGCTCGGCCGCCACCGTTTCCTCGATCCAGCCGCCGCCGAGCACCCGCTCGCCCTCGTAGAGCACCGCCGCCTGGCCCGGCGCGACGCCAAATTCGGGCCGCTCGAAATGGACCGCTTCGCCATCGAACCGCGCGGCCACCGGCCTGGCGAGCGAGCGCACCTTAGCCGTTAGACCCTCGCGCTGCTCCTCGCCGAGCCAGTTGACGCCGCTCAGCCGCGCCGAGCGCACCGCCAGCGCGCTTCTCGGCCCGACCACCACCCGCCGGCTCTCCGGCTCGAGCTTCAGCACGTAGAGCGGCTCGGGCTGGCCGCCGATCTCGAGCCCGCGCCGCTGGCCGACGGTGAAGTGGATCAGGCCGGCATGGGCGCCCAGGACCCGCCCCTCGCGGTCCACGATATCGCCGCTGGCGGCGGCCTCGGGCCGGACCTTCTTCACCACCCCCGCATAATCGCCGTCGGGGACGAAGCAGATGTCCTGGCTGTCGGGCTTGTCGGCGACCGCCAGCGCCAGCTCGCGCGCGATCTCGCGCACCGCCGCCTTGGGCAGGTCGCCGAGGGGAAAGCGCAGGTAATCGAGCTGGTCGCGCGTCGTCGCGAACAGGAAATAGCTCTGGTCGCGCGCCGCATCGGCCGGCCGGTGCAGCTCGGCGCCATGATCGCCGGTCACGCGCCGCACATAATGGCCGGTGGCGAGGCAATCGGCGCCGAGGTCGCGGGCGAGGCTGAGCAGGTCGGTGAACTTCACTCCCTGGTTGCAGCTGATGCAGGGGATCGGCGTGCGCCCGCTGGCATATTCGTCGGCGAAACGGGCGATCACGCTGTCGCGGAACCGGCTTTCATAGTCGAAGACGTAATGGGCGATGCCGAGCCGCTCGGCGACAGCCTTGGCGTCATAGATGTCCTGGCCCGCGCAGCAGGTCTTCGACCGCCCCACGGCCTCGCCATGGTCGTAGAGCTGGAGCGTCACGCCGATCACTTCGGCGCCGTTGCGCGCGGCGAGCGCGGCCACGACCGAGCTGTCGACGCCGCCCGACATGGCGACGACGATCCGGGCTTCGCGCGCCGGCCGGTCGAGCTGGAAATCCGCCTGCATGATCGCGCCCAGATAGGGGATCGAGGCGCAAACGCCCAGCCCCCGCCATGTTTTACCGGCTCTTCACCCTATTCCGATAGGGCGGACGCATGGATGAGTCGTTCCAGCTCCGCGCCGAGAGGCTGCTTCGCGGCTCGCGGCCGGCGCGGCTCGATCATGCGATGCTGACCGCGGCGCTGGCCGCGCAACGGGCGGCCAACGGCGCTCCGCCGGTGGTGGCGCTGGACGCGGCCGCCGCTCCTTCGGACCCGCTGACCGAGATCCTGCTCGCCGGCCCGCGCTGGCGCCAGGCCGCGTCGGCCCAGTCAGGGTGTTTCAACCGTACCGAAGTGAAACGCCGTCTCAACGTTCGGTAAAGCATGTTCACCGTGAAATTTACCTTGGCGTTTCAACCTTCCTTCAAGGCTCTGTCGCTAAAGCAGGGAACGCAGACGGCGTTAGGGGCCGACAGCGCGTGAAGTTTTGAGGTACGAATGATCGAGAATCAGAAAATCCGCCCCGCTCAGGTCATCGGTCCGCTCGGCGAGCCGCTCACCATCGAATCGCTGCCCGATCCGACGACCACCCGCTGGGTGGTGCGCCGGAAGGCCGAGGTCGTGTCGGCGGTCAACGGCGGGCTTCTGAGCGTCGACGAAGCGTGCGAGCGCTACGGCCTCAGTCTCGAGGAATTCGCCGGCTGGCAGCGCGCGGTCGACCGCTCGGGCATGCCGGGGCTGCGGGTCACCCGCATCCAGCATTATCGCACGCTCTACGACCGTCAGCAGAGCTATTGAATCGGCGGCGGGCCGCGGCCCGCCCTCTCCCGAATCGCCATCCTCCGCCTGCCGCCGAAGCAGGAACAAGACCGCTTATGGCGCGTCTTAGGGTCGGACCGCCGCTGTAACGCAAAAGGGGGCGGCCTCGCTCAGAGGAGGAAAAACATGGTCGGTATTCTAATCTGGCTCGTGATCGGCGGCATCGTCGGCTGGCTGGCAAGCCTCGTCATGCGCACCGACGCGCAGCAGGGCGTCCTGCTCAACGTCGTCGTCGGCATTGTCGGCGCGTTCATCGGCGGACTGATCTTCAACCGCGGCGACATCAACGAGGCGCCGCTGAGCGTCGGCGCGTTCATCGTCTCGCTGGTCGGCGCCGTCATCCTGCTCGCGATCGTCAACCTGTTCCGGCGCGGCAGCATCCGCTGACCGGGCTCGCAACCTGAGGAAAAGAGGGCCGCTCCCGTCGGGGCGGCCCTTTTCATTGGAGCTCGAAGCTGACCGTCAGGCTGACGCTCAGCAGCTGCTCGCCCGGATCGATCCGGGTCGCGGCGGCGTCATTGGCCTGCATGCGCAGCATCGGCACCGGCGGCATCGGCATCGCGCCCGCTTCGCTCACCGCCACGATCCGCACCACCCGCATGCCGAGCGCGCGCGCGTAAAGCTCGGCCCGCGCCCGCGCGTTGCCGAGGGCGCGCGTCCGCGCCTCGTCGAGCGCCTGCTCGGGCCGGTCGAGGCCGAGCATCGGCCCGTTGATCTGGTTCGCGCCCTCGGCGACCAGGGCGTCGAGGATCGCGCCGCTCTCGGCGATGTCGCGGAAGCGGACATTGACCTCGTTGCTGGCGCGATAGCCGGTCAGCTGCGGCGGCTGGTTCTCGGCATAGCGGTAATCGGGCTGCAGGCTGATCGAGCTCGTCTGGATGTCGCGATCGGCGATGCCGGCGCGGCGCAGGGCGGCACGCACCCGCTCCATCCGGGCCGCATTCTGCCGGATCGCCTCGCTCGCCGTCGCCGCCTGGGTGACCACGCCGGCGTTGATCCGGACGATGTCGGGCACCCGGCTTACCTCGCCGGTCGCGACCAGGTCGAGCCGCGTGCCCGCGGCCGCCTGCGTCTGGGCCGGAACCTGCGCCAAGGCGGGCGCCGCGCAGACCAGCAGCGCTGCCAAAGTCAGCTTGCGAATCATCTCGATGCTCCTTCGTCTCTCAGAACCTGCGAGCCTTAGAGCCGGAGAAGCGCTGCACGGTTGCTGAACCGGCCGGTCAGCGCCTGGCAAACAGGCGGTAGATGAAGAGCAGCAGCACCGCGCCGACGATCGCGGCGAGGAAGCCGGCGCCTTCGCCGCGATCGTACCAGCCGAGCTGCTGGCCGACGAAGCCGGCAACGAGGGCGCCCGCGATCCCGATCAGGATGGTGACCAGGCAGCCCCCCGGGTCGCGCCCCGGGGTGATCGCCCTGGCGATCGCTCCGGCTAGCAGGCCGATCAGGATCCAGGTGAGCCAGCCATAGTCGGCGAGATATTCGGACATCGCGTCCCTCCTTGCCGGGGCGCGGGTGCGCCCCATATTCAGCGTTGGTAAAGCGCAAACCCTGGTTGTAAAGTGCAGTTCCGGGGGGCCGGGGTACTTTCGGCTTCTTGCGTCGTCGGGGACGAATGCGCCGAGATCAGGCGTCTGTTATTATGGCTTGTTCGAGGTGCTATATTCGGCTAACACAGCAGCCGAGGAAGCGGCTGCGGCCGTGCTGGCCTGAGTGGGGACGATGAAAGTAATGAACTACGAGTCGAGCAAATGGAGCCGCGACGCGATCGACGAGGTGATCGTCGACGAAGAGACGCTCGCCCGGCGCCGGCGCCGCACGCGCAACATCATCATCGCCGTCGTGGCCGTCGCGCTGCTCGCGGTCATGGCCCTCTTCATGATGGGCGGCAGCGGCGAGAAGGCCGCCGCGCCCACAGGCAAGGCCGGCCAGCAGCTTCCGGCCGTGACCGTGATCGTTCCGGGCCGGCAGGATGTTGCGGCGCTGATCTCCGCGACCGGCTCGCTCGGCGCGCGGCGCGACCTTCCGGTCGGCGTCCCCGGCGAGGGCGGCCAAGTGGTGCGCGTTGCGGTCGAGCCCGGCCAGTGGGTTGCCGCCGGCCAGACGCTGGCGATCATCGACCGCTCCGTGCAGGGTCAGGAAGCGGCTCAGCAGTCCGCGCAAATCCAGGTCGCGGAGGCCGACCTTCGCCTCGCCCAAGCCAATCTGGACCGCGCCCAGCGGCTTTTGCCCCGCGGCTTCGTCTCACGCGCCGACATCGACCGGCTGACCGCCACGCGCGACGCCGCCGTCGCCCGAGTGCGCGTTGCCCAGGCGACCTTGGGCGCGACCCGGGCCCGGATCGGCCGGCTCGACGTTCGCGCGCCGGCCGCCGGGCTGGTGCTCAGCCGCAACATCGAGGCGGGGCAAGTCGTCGGCGCCGGCTCGGGCGCCTTGTTCCGAATCGCCCAGGGCGGCGAGATGGAGCTGCTCGCCCGGCTGCCGCAGTCCGATCTCGCCCGGCTTTCGATCGGGGTGCCGGTGCAGGTGACTCCGGTCGGCTCGGCCACCTCCTATCAGGGCACCGTCTGGCAGATCTCGCCGATCATCGATCCGCTGACCCGTCAGGGCGTCGCTCGAATCCTCGTCCCCTACAACCGCGACCTGCGCCCGGGCGGCTTCGCCTCGGCGGAGATCCGTGCCGGCTCGACGAGCGCGCCGCTGCTGCCCGAATCGGCGGTGCAGAGCGACCAGCGCGGCAACTTCGTCTACGTCGTCGACAATCAGAACAAGGTCGTCCGTCGCGCGGTCAGGATCGGCGACGTCAGCGATCAGGGCATGGCGATCACGAGCGGACTCAATGGCAACGAGCGGGTGGTGCTCTCGGCCGGCGCCTTCCTCAGCCCGGGCCAGCAGGTGCGTCCGGAGCTCAGGCGGCGCGCGCAATAGGATTTACCGGTCATGAGCCTTCGCAACATCTCCGCCTGGTCGATCCGCAACCCGGTCCCGTCGCTCGTCCTGTTCGCGGCTTTGCTGCTTGCGGGCCTGGTCAGCTTCATGCGCATGCAGGTCCAGAACGACCCCGATATCGACATCCCGATCGTCTGGATCAGCATCTCGCAGCCGGGCGCGGCGCCGAGCGAGATGGAAACTCAGGTCACGCAGCGCGTCGAGGCGGCGGTCCGCTCGATCGAGGGCATCGACGAAATCAATTCGAACGTCAGCGAGGGCAACTCGCAGACCGTCGTCAACCTCGATCTCGGCACCCCGATCGACCGGGCCGTCAACGACATTCGCGACGCGATCACGCAGATCCGCGGCGACCTGCCCGACGGCATATTGGAGCCGCAGGTCGGCCGGGCCAGCACGTCCGGCGACGACATCGCCAGCTGGGCGGTGATCTCGACCGACATGACGCTCGAGCAGCTGAGCTGGTATGTCGACAACACCGTCTCGCGCGAGCTGCTTTCGGTGCCCGGCCTCGCTGCGGTCAACCGGACCGGCGGAGTTTCGCGCGAGGTCCGAGTCATCCTCGATCCCGCGCGGCTTCAGTCGCTCGGTATCACCGCGAGCCAGGTCAACCTGCAGCTGCGGCAGATGAACATGAACGCCGCCGGCGGCCGCGCCCAGATCGCCGGCTCGGAGCAGTCGATGCGGATTATCGGCAATGCGCGCTCCGCCTACCAGCTCGGCGAGACCCAGATCTCGCTCGGCAACGGCCGCTCGGTGCAGCTCGCCGACATCGCCGACGTTCGCGACCTCTATGCCGAGCAGCGCAATTACGCGACGTTCAACGGGCGCCAGGTGCTCGCCTTCGGCATCCAGCGTGCCCAGAACGAATCCGACATCGAGGTCTATCACGGCGCCGCCGAGAAGTTGCGGGAGCTCTCGGAACGCAATTCGAACATCCGCTTCGAGCAGATTTTCAACTCGGTCAAATATGCCGAGGCCCAATATCATTCGGCGATGGAGTCTCTGATCGAGGGCGCGGTGCTCGCCGTCCTCGTCGTCTTCCTGTTCCTCAGGGATTGGCGGGCAACCCTCATCTCGGCGATCGCGATCCCGCTGTCGGCGATCCCGACCTTCTGGTTCATGGAGCTGCTCGGCTTCACCCTGAACTCGATGACCCTGATGGCCCTCGGCCTCGTCGCCGGCGTGCTCGTCGACGACGCGATCGTCGAGATCGAGAATATCGTCCGTCACATGCGGATGGGCAAGAGCGCCTATCAGGCCTCGATCGACGCGGCCGACGAGATCGGCCTCGCCGTCGTCGGCACGACCTTCTCGATCGTCGCGGTGTTCCTGCCGGTGGGCCTGATGCCTGACGTGGCCGGCGAATATTTCCGCAATTTCGGCTTCACCGTCGTCGCATCCGTGCTGATCAGCCTCGGCGTCGCCCGGCTGATCACGCCGATGATGGCCGCCTATTTCCTCAAGGCCAAGGGCCACGCGCGCCACGGCGAGGGCTGGTTCATGGACAAATATATGTCCCTGCTGGCCTTCACGCTCAGGCACCGCTGGACGACCGTCGTCGGCGGCTTCCTCTCGCTGGTGGCGACCTTCTTCATGTTCGCGGTGTTGCCGCAGACCTTCTTCCCCGACACCGACCAGGATTTCACCAGCGTCACGGTGGAGATGGTGCCGGGAACGACGATGGAGCAGACCGGCGCGGCCGCGCGCCAGGTCGAAGCGGTGCTTCGCCAGCAGCCCGAGGTCGTCAGCGTCTACTCGCGCGTTCGAGTCGGCAACGCGACCGTTTCGGTGACTCTGAAGGAACGCGCCGAGCGCGAGCGCACCAGCCAGGAACTGGAGCGGGCGGCGGCGCCGATGCTCAATCGCATTCCGGACGCGCGCGCCTTCTTCCGCTCGCAGCAGACCGGCGGCCGGGCGCTCAACCTGATGCTCGGCGGCGAGGATCCGGTCGTGCTCAACCAGGCGGCGCTTCAGATCGTGGAGGAAATGGCGACGATTCCCGAGCTGGTCGCGCCCCGCATCAGCGGCGACCTGCAGCGGCCCGAGATCGTGATCCGGCCGCGGCTCGACCTCGCCGCAGATCTCGGCGTCACCACGGCGGCGCTGAGCAGCGCGATCCGAATCGCGACCATGGGCGAGATCGACCAGAACAGCGCCCGTTTCTCGCTGAATGACCGACAGATTCCGATCCGCGTGGCGCTCAACCAGAATGCGCGCCAGAAACTCGCCAATATCGAGAACCTGCCGGTGCCCACGTCGTCCGGTGGCTCGGTGCCGCTGAAGCTGGTGGCCGACATTACCTTCGGCGCCGGCCCGACCCTGATCCAGCGCACCAATCAGGTGCGCCGGGTAACGATCGGGGCCGATCTCGCGCCGGGCGTGGTCAGCGGCGACGTCTGGGAAAAGATCCGCCAGCTGCCGACCATGCGCGATCCGCCTACCGGCGTCCGAGAGCTGTTGATCGGCCAGAATCGCTGGCAAGCGGAAATGATGAGGAACTTCATGATCGCGGTCGTTTCCGGCATCCTGCTGGTGCTGGCCGTGCTGATGCTGCTCTACCACCGCTTCATGCCGCCGCTCGTCAATCTCGGCTCGTTGCTGCTGGCCCCGCTCGGCGGCCTGATCGCGCTGTGGATCACCGGCCACGCGGTCTCGCTGATGGTCTATATCGGCCTGCTGATGCTGCTCGGCATCGTCGCGAAGAACTCGATCCTGCTGATCGACTTCGCGCTCGAGGAAATGGCCAAGGGGGTGCCGAAGCGGGAAGCGATCCTCGACGCCGGTCACAAGCGCGCCCAGCCCATCGTGATGACCACCGTGGCGATGAGCGCCGGCATGATCCCGACCGCGATCGCCCTGTCCGGCGACGCGGCCTGGCGGGCGCCGATGGGCATCGTCGTGATCGGCGGGCTGATCCTGTCGACGGTGCTGACCCTGGTGCTGGTGCCGGGCACGTTCAGCCTCGCCCTTGGCATCGAGGAACGGCTCGGGCCGCGGTTCAGGCGCTGGTTCACCACCGGCGGCAAGGACGCCGCCGCGCCGGCGCCGCAGGCGGCGGAGTAGCGGAATAATCGCCGGCGGGTATCAACCGGACCCGCCGCCGGTTATTCACCCGGCATGAGCCTGTTCCCCCGCCCGAGCCCCGGCCGCCTTGCGCCCAACAACGCGCGCGGCATGCGGGCGCTCGCCACGGCGATGCTCGCCGGCATGGCGGCGGTGTTCGTCGCGGCCGCCAACCTCGCCGCGGTCCACCCCGCCTGGGGCTTCGTCCGCGCCTTCGCCGAAGCTGGCCTCGTCGGCGGCATCGCCGATTGGTTCGCGGTCACCGCTCTGTTCCGCCATCCGCTCGGCCTCCCCATCCCGCACACCGCGATCATCCCGCGCAACAAGGATCGGATCGGGGCCACGCTCGCCCAGTTCCTCAAGGACAATTTCCTCACCCCCTCGGTCGTCGCGCGGCGGATGAAGCGGGTCGACGTCGCCGGCGCGATCGGCCGTTTCCTGGCCCAGCCGCCGGGCGAGGGACGGCTGCGCCAGGGCGGCTCGCGCCTGCTCGCCGACATCCTCGAGGCGCTCGACCAGGAGAAACTGGGCGGCATGGTCAAGGCCGCGGTCGCGGCGCGGATGCGCGCCATCGACGTCGCGCCCTTGCTCGGCAAGACGCTCGAGGCGGCGATGACCGAGGAGCGCCACGTGCCGATGGTCGACGGCATCGTCACCTGGGCCGGCCGCACCCTCGACGCCAACGAGGATCTGGTCCGCG
>Ga0190265_10000953_pt1 | contig 18819 bp, 13 predicted proteins | sample Popmic124T_FD_133135 | JGI IMG/M metagenome (GOLD analysis project Ga0190265, IMG submission 133135) | Populus adjacent soil microbial communities from riparian zone of Indian Creek, Utah, USA - 124 T | ecosystem: Environmental > Terrestrial > Soil > Riparian zone | place: USA: Utah | collected...
ATCGCCGGCCAGGGATTCCAGCTCGGCACGGTCACGAACAACTTCGACCAGGAGCGCGCCGAGTCGGTCGTCCTCTACGCGCCCGACGCCGAGCGGGAGGCCGCGGCGGTAGCGCGCCGTCTCGACATCAGCCAGCGCGAGCCGATCGACCCGGACAGCCAGTCGCTAGCCGGCGATGCGACAGTCGTCGTCGTCGCCGGCGCCGACCAGAACCAGTAGCGCTAGGGCTGGACGCCGGCGTCGCGGTAGGCGACGGCGATCTCCGCGAGCAGGCCGCGGTCGACGAGGGTGACGGGCTGCCCGTCGATCTCGATCGTGGCTCCGTCGTGGGGCGGGTACCAAAAGGCTCTGATGCGACGGGCGGTCAGCTCGGGAGGATCGCCTGGATGCACCGCGCGCAGTGACTCGAACTCCTCACGCGTGACGTAGCGGCCGGCGCTCTGGGATGTGCGGGGCAACGACTCGCCCGCGCCGATCTGGTCGACCGTCCAGCGGAAGAGGTCGAGCAGGCGCTGCTGGCTGCGGAAGTCGAGCGATAGCGCCGTCTCGCGCTTGCGGTCGATTGGGAAGCGATCGGCGCGGACCACGTCACCGGTGTCGAACTCCTCGTCGACGAAGTGCGCCGAGACGCCCCACTCGGGCCAGTCCTCGAGGATCGCGACGTTGTAGCCCCCGATGCCGCGCATCTCGGGCAGCGGGGCGGGGTGGAAGTTGAGGCAGCCCAGCCCGCCAAGGTCGATCAGCGGCTTGCAAATCCGCTTCCAGAAGAGGAACGAGAGCACGACGTCAACGTCGGCCAGGTCGAGTGACGAGTCGGCGGGATTCTCGATCGCCGTGTAGAGGTCGTCATCGGACACGAGCGGAACTTTGGCGCGCTGTGCGGCGAGGTCGAGGCGCTGCTCGGGCGCGGCGCGGTCGTCGGGCGGCGGGGCGACGACGGCCGCCACGTCCCAGCCGGCCTCGAGCAGGTGCTCGAGGCCGCCTACGACCGACCGCTTGTGCTTGCCCATGTAGATGCACCTCATCGGTTTAGCAGCTCCTCGTAGAGCGCCAGCGTAAGGCGCGCCGCCTCGTCCCAGGAGTACGGGCCGGCAGCCGCCGCGGCCGCGCGAGCCTCCTGCGCCGCCTGTGCGACGGGGTCGCTGACGAGGTGGGCGAGCGCTTCGCCCAGCATTGTGGGATCTCCTGGCGGGACGACCCGCACCGCGCCGTGATCGTCGGCGATCTCGCGAAAGCCACCGATCGAGGACGCGACGATCGCCTTACCGAAAGCTAGGGCCGTGTAGAGGACGCCGGACTGGTCGATGCTGCGATACGGCAGCGCGACGACGTCGGCGCGGCGGAAGTAGGCGGGCAGCTCCGCCTCCGAGACGAAGCGGGGGACGAAGCGGACGGTGCCCCCGGCGCGCGCGGCCGCCTCGCGGAGCGGCTCGATGTCCATCCACGGCCGGCCGACGATCCACAGCTCGGCACCCTCGATCTCGCGGAACGCGTCGAGCAGCACGTCGACGCCCTTGTAGGGTCGCAGCACGCCAAATGAGAGGATGACGGGGCCTTCGACCGCAGCGAGCTCCGGCGACATCGGCTCCTCATGCGGCTGACGGGTGAGGTAGTCGAAGGCGCCGTGGGGGACCACCCGTACACGTGCCGGGTCGGCGCCGTAGCGCTCGACCAGCTCGCGCGCCCCGGAGCGGGTATGGACCACGATCGCGTCGACATGACTCGAGACGAGGCGGCCGCCCTGCTCGCGCAGCCGGCCGGTTCCACGGCGCAGGACGTTGTGGGAGGTGAACACGCGTGGAACGCCGGCCGGAAGCAGGAATGCGTCGAGCGCCTCGAGCGTGAGCCACTGGTAGTGGACGAGGTCGGCTCCGCGGGTTCCCGCGCGTCGATGGCGGATCATGTCGGGCAGGTGCTCGGCCAGTCGCAGCGCCCGTCGCGCTGGCATCGACCGCTCGCGTGCCATCGTGCGGCGGTAGAAGTCCTCACGCACGTCGAATCCCTCAGCCGTCGGAGCGTCGTAGGTGGGACGGCTGATCGAGACCTCCACCTCCGCGCCTGCGCGGGCCAACGCCGCCGCGAGCGAGAAGTCGTACGGCGGGGTGTACGCCGGCGGATCGACGAGCTGCACGCGCATCGGCGGCATTCTCTCCGCTGAGGGCGTATGCGGCGGACAGCCCCCTCGAATAGCGTTCCGCCCGTGCAGTCGAGCCGCCTGGTCCGCGTGGTCTTCGCCTTGCTCGTGGCCGTCACCGTCGGCGCGTTCTTTCTGACCCAGGCACTAAAGACCGAGATGCCGGTCGTGTTGCGTTTCGCGACCATGCCTAAGGCGATCTCGCCGAACGGCGACGGGGTGCGTGACAGGACGCGCCTCGGCTTCGATCTGTCGGAGCCGGCCGAGGTGTCGTTCTCGATCATCGACGAGAACGGCAACCGGGTGCGTGAGCTCTTCGACGATCGCAAGCTCGCCGGGGACCGCAAGCACCGCTTCATCTGGGACGGCCGTGACGACGACGGCGCCGTGGTCCCCGACGGGACCTATCGGATGAGGGTCTTCCGGCGTGAGGAGGGAAGGGTCCTCGAGTCGTTCAAGAAGGTCGTCGTCGATACCCGGCCGCCCAAGACCGAGCTGGCCTCCGCCGCTCCCGGCGTGATCGACCCCTTGAATGGCAAGCGCGTGGCCGTTCGCCTCCGTTATCGCGGCCCGCGGACCGCGCATCCGGAGTTCCGCGTCTGGCGCACCGACGACGGGCCGCCACGGATAGTCGATCGCTTTCGCGGCGACGACAATCGCGGCGGGCTCTGGAACGGGCGGACGATCAGCGGCGACTACGCCGTCGATGGCGATTACGCGTTCCAGGCTCGGGTTCGCGACAAAGCGGGCAACGAGGCGCTTGCGCCGCCGGGCACCCCGATGGCCACCAGTGCCCGGGCCGGGACCGGGGTTGCCGTGCGCCGGCTGACGTTGGAGGGACCAGTGAGCAGCGTGGCGGCGGGATCGCTCGCCCGCCTGCGGGTCGGGCCCGGCTCGCGCCGCTTCACCTTTACGTTGACGCGACTCGGGTCGCCCAAGACGCTCAAGCGCGACGGCCGCCGCGGCGGAGCGCTGCGCGTGCGAATTCCCGACGACGCGCGCACCGGCGTCTACGTCGTCGAGGTTCGTGCACGCGGCCGACGTGCCAAGTGGCCGCTTGCCGTCGCGGGGCTGCCCCCGAAGGGCGCCGAGCTCGATCGACCGCGGCCGCTTGTCGTCCTGCCGGCGATCACCTGGCAAGGGCTGAACAGGCTCGACTCCGACCTCGACGGCTTCGCTGACACCTTGCGCAACGCGGAGTCGGTCCCGGTCGACCGGCCGTTTGCCGGCGGACGCCTGCCCGCTCGCCTGGCGACGGAGGTCTCGCCGCTGTTGCGCTTCCTCGACCGCGAGCGGCTCGCCTACGACCTTACGACCGACGTCGCGCTCGCCCGTGGCGAGGGGCCGACCCTCGGAAACGCGCCGGGAGTGGCGATCGCCGGGTCGGCGATCTGGCTTCCGCGGCGGACTCGCGACCGGCTGCGCGGGGAGGTCGAGCGCAACGGCAAGCCAGTAGCCGTCTTCGGCGGTGGCTCGCTGCGCCGCCTGGTCGCGCTCGTCGGCGACGATCTGCGTTTCCCCAGCTCGGCACGGCCGGACGATCTCTTCGGCGAGCGGACCCGTTTCGAGCGTGTCGAGCCTCCAGCTCCGCTTGCCGTCGAGCGCGACCGGCTGAGCCTGTTCGCGGCTGACGGCCTCTTCGGCGAGTTCGGGTTGGTCGAGGTCTCACAACGGCTGCCCGCCGGTGCGCGACTGCTCTCCGCCGCTGGTCGCGAGCCGGACCAGCCGGCCTTTGTCGCGTACCGGCTCGGCAAGGGAGTCGTCATTCGACCTGGTACGCCCGAGTGGGCACAACAGCTCGAGGAGAGCGCCCTCGACGTCGAGGTGCCGGGCATCACCAAGCGACTCTGGCGGCTGCTCGGTCGTGGCTGAGTCCTTCATCGGGCCCGTCTGCCATCCTGCCGCCCGATGAGGCGCACCCTCCTGATCCTCGTCGGTCTCGCCGTGCTCGTGGTCGGCGGCGCCGGCGCTTACCTCTATCTCAGCGATGAGGACCCGCCGGAGAAGCGTGGCTCGGCCAAGGTGGAGTTCGACGAGGACGCCGGACCGGCGAAGCCGAAGCCGCGCAAGGTCGTGTCTGAGCCGTGGCCGACCTTTGGCTACGACATTCAGCGCACCAAGGCCGGTCCCTACAAGCATCGGCCGCCTTACAAGAGGCTTTGGCGCAAGGACGCGCTCGACACCGTCGAGTACCCGCCCTCGGCCGCCTACGGGAACGTCTACATCGCTCAACAGAAGGGGCTGTTCTTCGCTCTGAACGGCAAGACAGGCAGACCGGTCTTCAAGCGGAAGGACTTCAAGCGCTGCGCGGCCTCCTCGCCGACGATCGCCAACGGCACCGTCTACCAGTCCTACATGGACTGGGTCGGCGATCTCGACAACCCCTGCCCGCAGGGCGCGTCCAACCCGACCGGCTTCCTGGTGGCGATGAACGCGCGCACCGGGCGGCCGAAATGGCGCTTCAACGCGCAGCCGATCGAGTCGACGCCGCTGTTGCGCAACGGCAAGCTCTACGTCGGCTCGTGGGACGGCAACGTCTATGCGATCAATGCGAAGAACGGACGCAAGGTGTGGGAGCACCAGACGGGCGACCGCGTCAATACATCGCCCGCCTACCTCAAGGGGCGCATCTACATCGCCAACGACAGCGGCACCCTCTACGCGCTCAACGCGGGTAGCGGGCAGCAGGCCTGGAGCGCCAGCGAGGCGACCGAGTTCTTCTACGCGACGCCCGTCGCCGCCTTCGGACGGATCTACATCGGCAGCACCGACGGGACGATGTACGCCTACGGCGCGAAGACCGGCAACCTGCTGTGGGCTAAGCCGCTTGGGACCTACATCTACTCGTCGGCGGCGGTTTACGACAAGAAGGTCTACGTCGGCACCTACGACGGGAAGCTCTACGCGCTCGATGCGGCTACGGGCGATGTGAAGTGGCAGAAGGAGATGCCGAGCGCGGTGCACGCTCCGCCGACGGTGCTGAACGGGCTGGTGTACGTGTCGACCTGTGCGACGTGTGGGTCGGCGGCGCAGCGGTTCGTGAAGATGGGCGTGGACTCGACGACGGCGTTCAATGCGAAGACGGGCAAGCAGGTGTGGCGCAACAACGCCGGGAAGTACGCGGCGCCGATCATTGCCGATCAGGACCGGGTGTATTTGACGGGGCGGTCGGTGGTGTTTGGGTTGAAGCCGGTTAAGGCGAAGAAGAAGCAGGGCGGGGCTGAGAAGAAGTCGGCGAAGCGCGCTCAGGCCAAGCGCTAGCTGGTTCACGGCCTTTCTCCAAACGCTGGTGGCCGCGGGCCTGTCTCCGGTGGTGGGTTGCGTGCTCGGCGGGCTCCGGTCTTCGCCCCGTGCCTGGCGAAGTTGTGGTGTAGGGCGCTTACGGGGTTAGACGGCAGGGGCTGCGCCGCAGCGCCCGCCTGCGCGCGCAAACCCACCACCGTCACCACCCGCGGAGCAGCGTTGGCGGTGCGGAGGGTTGAAGGTCGAGGGCTTTAAGGGGTGGTACTTGCTGTCTCGGGCGGGGGTTGACGGGCGCGGATTCGGCTGTGCTCCCAAGCAGCGATGGCGGCGGCGATTACGGCTCCGGTGAAGGGCCAGACGAGGTAGTAGTTGTTGAAGGTTCGTCCGATGAAGAGGAGGACGAGGATGGAGATGGTGAAGGCGGCGGCGGCGGTCCAAAGGTCGTGGGCTCGGTGGACTTGGACTAGGAGGTAGGCGGTCAGGGGGAGCCAGGTGAGGAGGGCGATCAGGGCGAAGGGGTAGGTGCCGGAGCGGTCGTCGAGGATGCCGGCGCGGATGAGCATGGCGGAGAGGCCGTAGCCGACGATCTTGTAGGTGCCGGCGCCGAACTCGACGGTGTCCTCCCAGAAGGCTGAGGGCGAGGCGATGAGGAAGGGCAGGATGGCGGCGGCGAGGACGGCGGCGAAGACCGCGGCCGCGCGTTTGAGCTCGGGGCGGGGGACCTTTTGCTTGATCAGCATGAGGGCGAGGAAAGGGAGGGCGATCAGGGCGAACTGCTTGAAGAGGACGGCGCCGGCGAGGGCGGCGGCGGCCCAGCGGAAGCGGCCGCGGGTGGCGAGGGCGAAGGCGAGGATGGTGAGGGTGAGTGCGGGGGCGTCGTTCTGGCCGAACCAGGCGGAGCGGACGGCGATCGGGTTGGCGACGACGAGGGCGCCGAGGGCGAGGCGCCACTCGAGTGGGCCTCGGAAGGCGAGGACGGCGAAGAGGCCGCCGAGCGTGGCCAGGAGGATGAAGACGCGGTAGTCGTCGAAGGGGGTGGGGACGATGGCGCGCCATACGGCGGAGGTGATCGCGGTGCCGGGGAAGTAGGCGTAGTGGACGAGTGGGACCTCGCGCTGGCGGATGCGCTCGGAGGCGGAGCCGTCGAAGCTGTAGAAGCGCTCCATCCCCGAGAAGCGGTAGTCGTGGCCGTAGGGGTTCTCGCCGTCGAGGATTGCGTCTCCGGCGATCTCGATCTGGTAGGTCGAGTCATTGGTGAAGAACCAGGGGTCGGTCGACTCGCGCAAGCCGATCTGGAGCAGAGTCGACGGGAGCAGGAGGGCGAGGGCGACCCCGACCGCGAGTGCGGTGCCCGTCCAGGCGGGCCAGTCGCCACGGCGGCGCAATGCCCACGCCGCGACCAGTGCGACGGCGAGGCCGGCGAGGAAGCAGGCCGCGCGCGCGATGCCGACGTCCCACTCCTCGCCCGCCGCGCGGACGAGCGGCGCAAGGATGCCGGTTGGGTCGACGGTGCCAGGGCGGAACGGCCAGGGATCCGAGCCGAGCTCGGGCAGGTTGAAGGCGATCAGCGCGAGCAGCACGCCAAGCAGGCCCCAGGCGCCGGCTGGCGACAGGCGGCCGTCGAGTCCGAGTGCCTCCTTCATGCCGTCGCCTCCGCCGTCTCGTTGGGTGCTTCGCGGCCGGTGCCGTCGTCGCGCCGCGGCCAGGTGAGGTAGCCAGCGCCGACGCCGAGCACTACCCACATCAGCGGATCCTCGAGGAAGCCGGGATAGAACAGCGACTGGACGAACAGCGCGAGGTAGACGGCCAGCAGGGCGAGGCCGAGGCCCGGCTCGAGGCGGCGGACGGCGAGCAGCATGCGGGTCGCGCCGGCGAGCAGCCAGGCGAGTAGCGCCAGGCCGATCGCTCCGAGCTCGGCGAACACGGTCAGCGGAGCGGTGTGCGAGACGAAGTTCGGAGTGGGACGGTCGCGCTCGGAGAGCTGTCGGCTCGCCTTGGGCTGACCACCGATGCCGACGCCGATCAGCGGGTCGCGCTCGATCACGCGGACGGTCTCCTCGATTCGTTGAGAGCGATCGGCGGTCTCGTTGCGCAGCGAGTCGCCGCGAATCGGGATCGAGACGAGATAGCCGATCGCCACCGCCGCGACGACCACGAACGTGCCGACGACGGCCAGCCGTACGCGTCGTGTCCCGGTCATTGCGGCGATCACGAGCGTCACGACGACGAGCGCGACCATGCTCGACTGCGAGTACGAGACGAACAGCCCCGCCCACAGCAGCAGCACCAGCGCCGTCGCCAGCCGCGCCTCGATCCGTCGTAGCGCCATCAGCGCCAGCAGAACGCCGAGGCCCGCGACGAGATGGCGGCCGTAGAGGCTCGGGTCGCCGAAGAGCGAGGTGACGCGGAAGAAGTCGGAGTTCGCGTTCGAGAGCTGGAGGTTCGGCGCGAAGAAGAACAGCTCCTGGGTCGCGGCTTGGAAGAGCCCGATCGCGGCGAACAGTGCCGCCATCCCGATCGCCAGGCCACCGAGGGTGCGTGGGATCCAGTCGGGGAACGGCGACCGGCCGACGACGCCGAACAGGATCGCGAACGGCAGCAGGAAGAAGACCAGCGTCTCGACGCCCGCGCGCAAGTCGTCCGCCCAGAGCAGCGACAGGCAGGCGGCCGCCGTGAGCGTCGCGGCGGGCAGCGCGGCTACGAGCGGCAGCGAACGCACCGGCAAGGTTCCCTGCTCGCGTGCGCTGAGCGCCCGCCAGGCAAGCGCCAAGGCCGCGGCGGCAAGGACGAAGTAGAGCGGCAGCAGGCGGCCGAGCTGCCCGTCCTCCGCGAGGCCGATCGGAAAGCCGCCGCCGTCACCGAGCGTGATCGGCGGACGCAGCGGCGCGGCCACGAGGACGGCGAGCGGAACCCACGCCGGCCGCTGCACGAAGGTCGCGGCGGCGGCGCCGAGGACCGCCAAGCCGAGGATTCCCGCGACCGCCCCTGGTGCGCTGCCCAGTGCATCCACGCGCCCGATGCCCGACGCCGATCCGATCAGGCCGCTGCCGCCGAGCGCGATCAGCGCTAGTCCGCCGAGAACCATCAGGCGTCCGCGGCCGGCAATGAACAGGGCTACGCCTGCCGCCGCGGCGACGCAGGCGATGTGGGCAAGATCGGGATGGTCCACGGGAGTCAGCCGTCGCGCGACGGAGGGATCGGGCGCTCGCAGCGTAGAAGAGTGGCGTGCCTACGGTGCGATTCGCGCTCGACGGTTGTAGTCCTCGGCAGCCTCGCGGATGCCCTCGCCACGACTCGGCCGCAGCTCTTGGTGCGTGTGCAGCAGATAGCGGCGCGGGTCGTGACGCGGGAGCGCCAGCGCCGCGAGCGCCCGCTCGAGATAGAAGATCGCATTCAGGGCGCGCGCCAACAGACGTCGCCCTGTGCCGTGGTGCTTGCGCATGTAGAGATCGCGGTTGCGGTGGAACTCGACGATCCGTCGCCGTGCGCTGCGCAGGTCGGTCGTCAGCTGATCGTGGTGTACGGCACGCGCGGTGGGGACGTAGAAAATCTGCCAGCCGGCGTCGTGCAGGCGCTTGCAGAAGTCGGTCTCGTCGGAGTAGACGAAGATGTCGGGATCGAGGTAGCCGACCTCCTCCGCGGCCTCGCGGCGCACGAGCATCGCGCTCGACTGCACCCAGCCGACGCGCCGCGCCCGACGCCCGCGGCTTTGAACGGTGAGCAGCTTGTGGAGGAAGAGCACCCCGGCAAGCGAGGCGAGCACTCCCGGCAGGCGCCAGGCGCAGTCCTTCTCCTCGCCATCGGTCGACAGCAGCTGGGCGCCCGCCGCCGCCGCGCGTGGGTGCTCGTTCAGTGCACCGAGCAGTGCCGCGGTGGCGCCGGGCTTCAGCTCCGAGTCCTCGTTGAGCAGCAGGCAGTAGCGGCCCTGCGCGACGCTGAGCAGGCGCGAGTCGTTCTCCGCCTTCCCGGCCCGCCGGTCGAGCGCGATCGTCCGGACGGCGTGCCCACTCTGTTCCACGGCGGCGACGGATCCGTCGTCCGAATGGTTGTCGAGCACGAGCACCTCGTGCGAGACCGCCGGCGGATGGGTCCGCTCAATTGCGGCGAGGCAAGCGAGCAGGTACTCGCGACCATTCGTGTTCACCACGCAGTAAGAAAGGTCAACCTCGACGCCTGTCACGTCGAGCGCCCCACGGTCCGTTCGAGTAACTCGCGCAGACGCTCGGCGAGCAGCCGGCGATCGAATTCCCGCTCCGCCAGCCGGCGAGCGTTCTGACCGTAGCGGCGCGCGAGCTCGGGGTTGTCGCGGAGCAGCAGCACCTGGCGGGCGAGATCGGCGGGATCGCCAGGCCGCGCGAAGACGCCGGCCTCGTGTGTCTCGACCAGCTCGCGCTGCCAGCCGTCGGTGTTGACGATCGCTGGCCTGCCGGCCGCGAAGCTGTCGAACAGCTTGTTCGGTGAGTTCGTGGCGAGGATCGGCACGTCCTTGAAGATCGTCATGCAGGCGTCGGACGCGGCTGCGAGCCGTGCCGCCGCGAACTTGTCTCCCGCGGGGAGCAGCGTGACATTGCTCAGTCCGCGCGCAGCGATCTGTTGCTCGAGCTCCGACCTGCGCTTGCCGTCGCCCTGGAGGACGAAGCGCACGTCCTCCTGTCCCTGCTCACGCAGCAGCGCTGCCGCCTCGATGACCTGCCCAAGGTCGTTTGCCTCACCCATCGTGCCGAAGTAGCAGCAGACGAAGGCGTCGCCGAGCCCGAACCGCTGGCGAAGGTCGCCGGAGTTGAGGTCAGGCGAGAAGAGATCGAGATCGGAGGCATTGGGAATCAGCGTGATCCGTTCTTCGGGAATCCCTGCCGCGGCGACCCCGGCGCGCATTCCCGGCGATAGCGCGACGACGCTCGCTGCCGCCCGATACACGGTCCGCTCCAAACGCCGGGCGAGCCAGCGCGCTACTGGAGAACGCAACGCGCCCATCTGGATCGGCGCCTCGGGCCACAGATCACGCACCTCGAAGACGAGCGGTACGCCCCAGCGGCGAGCCGCGACCATCGCCGGGAACGCCATCGTCAGAGGCGGTGACGTGGCGAAGATCACGTCTGGCCGGGGGCGGCGCAGCACAACAGCGGTCGCCGCCAGCGCGAACTGAGCGAAGCCGAGCAGTCGCCGTCCGTAGCCCATTCGGGTGGCCTGGACGTAGTCGGAGTAGCCGCCGCGCGCCGCGACGACGTGAATGCCGTCGACGTCGCGCTCCGCGGTCAGCTTCCGTCGCTCGCCATCGGGCGGTGCGCCTGGTGCCGCGGTTACCATCGTCACCTCGTGACCGCTGGCGACAAGGTGCCGCGCGAACTCATACGAGCGCGTGCCGCCCGTCCCCTCGCGGGTCACGAAGAACTGATGCAAGTAGAGAATCCGCACGTGAGCGGGCACCACCGTAACCGAGGCCCGACCGCGTGAACCGCGTGCTCGACCTGATGGTCGCCGCGTTCGCGTTGGTCCTGACCTCGCCGCTGCTGGCGATCTGCGCGATCGCGATCAAGCGCGACTCGCGCGGACCGGTCCTCTACCGCCAGTGCCGTGTCGGGCAACACGGCAAGCCGTTCGACCTCTTCAAGCTACGCACGATGGTTGTTGGAGCCGAGAGCATGGGCGCCGGGCTCTACATCGAGGACCGCGACTCGCGCATCACCCGCGTCGGTCGAATTCTGCGCCGCTTCTCGCTCGACGAGCTGCCCAACCTCTTCAACGTGATCCGCGGCGACCTGGCGATCGTCGGGCCGCGGCCCACCGTCCAAGCACAGGTTGACCTCTACACAGCCCACCAGCGTCGTCGTCTCGAGGCGCGTCCGGGCATAACTGGTTGGGCGCAGGTCAACGGCCGGACCTCCCTCTCGTGGCCTGAGCGGATCGAGCTCGACGTCTGGTACGTCGACAATCGATCACTGCTGCTCGACGTGCGGATCCTCGCGCGTACCGTCAAGCTGCTCGTCACCGGCCACGGCCTCTACAGCACGGATCTCAGACAGGGGTGGGACGAGCGCTGACCTGTGCCCTAGCTTGGCCGCGCCTGGGAACCACCAGTTCCATTTGCCCAGGACGACTGTGCTTGCTGGGATCAGTACGCAGCGCACGATCGTCACATCGAGCAGAACCGCGATCGCCACGCCCACCCCGAGTTGGCGGAACACGTCGAGCGAGGACGCCCCGAATGCCGCGAACACGGTCGCAAGCGTCAATCCGGCGAGCGTAATCGAGCGACCACTGCGGATTAGGCCCAAGCGCACGGACTCCGCGGTCGACTTGCCGTCGAGCGCAGCCTCCCGGATACGGCTCAACAGGAACACCTCGTAGTCGACCGAGAGGCCGAAGACGATCGCGAAGATGCAGAGCGGGACGAAGAACTCGAGGCTCGGCGCACCGGGCCCATTAGGGAAGAGCAACACCAGCAACCCCAGCGTGGCCGCGACTGACAAAAGCGTGCTCAGCACGGCCTTGATTGGGACGACGATCGACCGCAGCCCCAGGGCGAGCGCCAGGAATCCGAGGACTACGGCGATCAGCACGACGGCGGGCGTCCGGGCCGCTATGCGATCCGTCAGGTCGATGCCCGCAGCGGTCAGCCCGCCGACGTACACGACCCCCTCGGAACTCGCGAGCTCGCCTCTCAGGCGCCTGACCGTGGCGCGAGCCGCCTGGTCGTCGGGTGCGCTCTCAAGGATCACCCGCAGCGAGGACCAGCCCCCCTGCCCCTCGCTCCTGAGCCAGATCAGTGAGACGTTGGGGTCCTTCTCGATCGTCTCCTCCAGGTCGTCCGAGCTGGATCTCGTGACAATCTCGACTAGCCCAGCCGCCCCGGGCCCCAGTCCCTCGGTGAGATGGCGAATCTCCTGACTCACGGGGTCGTTTGGGGGGAGTGCGCTCGAGGCCTGAAAGTCGATGCGCAGGTCGAGGGCCGGAAACGCCATCGCGACGAGGACGATCAGGCTCGCGGCGATAGCGGGAACTGGGTGCGCCGTGACGGCGTTCGCGAGCCGTTGCCAAAGGGTCGCTCGTCGAGCGGCATCGGCGGCGTGGCGGAACGTAAACCTCTCGAGACGGGGCCCGAGTAGGCAGAGGACCGCCGGGAGCAGCGTGATCGCCGTGAGCACCGCGACGAGCGTGGCCACAGTGGCGGCGATCGCCATCGACGTAAAGAGCCCTGTGCCGACGGCGAGCAGGCTGAGTGCCGCGGTTGCGATGGTGAGGCTCGACAGGACGATCGCGCGTCCGGTGGTGGCCATTGTTCGTTTAAGCGCGCGCTCGAGCGAAAGTCCGCCGCGCATCTCCTCACGGAGTCGCGTGACCATGAACAGCGAGAAGTCGATACTCAGGCCGAGCGCTAGGGCAGCGGCGGTGTTGGTCACGAACACGCTCAGGTCGACGTAGAACCCGAGCAGGTAAAGCATCGCCGAGGTGATGGCGAGCGTGACCACCGCGAGCAACAGCGGCAGCGCCGCCGCGATCGCCGAGAGGAAGGCGATGAGCAGCAGGGCGAAGATGACGGGCAGGGCGATCAGCTCGGCGCGTGCAAGGTCCTGCCGCGCCAGCTCGGCGTAGCGCTCGGAGACCACCGCGTCACCGACCAGGGCGATCGAGACGAGGGGACCGCCGATCCCGTCCACCGCACGGCGAAGCTCAGGCAGATGCTCCTGGCTCTCGGTCGCGTCGAGAGCCAGGTAGACGCCGATCACGGCCACGCTCTCGTCGTCCAGCCCCCGGTCGTCGTTACGAAACCGCTTGGTGACCAGTTCTCTAGCCGCGACGACCTGGGGGACCTGATTCAGCGCGGCGATGACCTGCTCGCTCTTGCGGTCGCGTAGCTTCAGCGCTCTCGTGTAGCCGTCCGCCGCCGCTGGACTCGGGCTGCGGGCCGCGATGGCGACGAACAGCTCCGTGCCTCTGCGGTCGGGGAAGTGGTCGTTCAGGACCGCCACGACTCGTCCAGAGTCCGACTCCTCTACGAAGTAGCCGCCGTTGCCGAGCTGTCCGAAGAGGCCGACGGCGGCCAGGCCGCAGATCGCGGTCACCAGAGCCCACATCATCAGGACGGCTCGTGGCCGAGCCATGATCGCCTCCGCCAGGCGGTCGAGCACGAGTCCTACCCCTCCGTAGCCTCCCTCCGGGGCACCGTAGCCCAGAGTGCCTACCGCGGCAAGCCTTGCTCAGCGGAAACTTGCGCCGCGAATGCCTATGACGACCTTCCGGGACGCCCCACGGGCAAGGCCGACGCTGGGCTTCGTCGACACGTAGTAGCGGTACCTTCCCCCCTTCGCTGGTATGAAGGAGCCGCTGAAGGTGCCCTTACGGGTGGTTCGCAGCACCTTCACGCCGGCCTTCCGAAAGCGACTGCGGCGCTGAGCTTGGAGTACCTGGTAGACGCGCGGCCGGCGCGGGTGGACCTTTCCCCGGATGCGGACCGCCACCCCTTGAGAGCCGCGACGGGGGGCTCTGCCCAGGGAGACGACCGGTCGGACAGCCAGCTTGAAGACGGGCGTGACCGACGAGCGCAGATCGCCGGCGCCGGCGAAGCGCACGCGTACCGCGCGAGTCAGCCTCGGCTTCAGCGTCGCGGCGAAGGAGCCGTCGGGCGCGGTCACGGGCGTCGAAGACGTCCGCCACCTCCCGGCGACTCGAACCTGAACCGCGATCGGCTGGCCGATCACCGGGGTGCCGTCGCGTGCGGTGAGCGATCCGCTGAGCGTCGCCTCGTCGCCGTAATCGATCGTTGATCGAGGTGCGTCGAGCTTTGCCGTGACGCTGGTCGCCACGCCTTGCGGAGCCACTCCGCCCACGAGCGCGCGCAGCTCGGGAAGCTGTGCGTAGAGCGCGTCGCCGGGACAGGCGGTGGCGTTGGTGTCGCGGTGGCCGAGCACCCGCCTTACCCGCACGCTGGTTCCGGAGGCGTAGCGATTGCTCGCGCCGCCCGCGCTCTGCAGGACCGCGGTACCGGAGGTGGGATACCCGTGCAACGGCAGCTTCCAGCGGATCAGGCGTGCGATCGCCTCCAATGCGGCCTGGGTCTGACCGACCTCGTCGAAGGTGCCGATGTTCGCGATGCCGGTCGTCTGCGAGTTGAATCCCTCGGCCTGCGCGCCGATCACCGCCGCGCCGATCCCGCCGGCGCGGCCCTCGTAGATCGTGCCGAAGCGGTCGACGACGAAGTTGTAGCCGAGGTCGTTCCAGCCGTTCGTGTTGCGGTGGAAGCGGCACATCGCAAGGACGATCTGCCGCGCCTCGGCCTTGCTGTAGTCGTTCGGGTTGACGGTGTGGTGGACATAGGCCGCCTTGACCTGTCCGTGGGCCGGCGACGTTCTCGGCTCGCAGTCGTCGCCCGCCCACTGCTCGCGCGGAACGATCGACGGCTGAGGCTCGGCCGCGCCCGCAAGTCCGGCGCGGAGCACGCCTCCGACGGACGTCACGGCCGTGCTGACGGCGCCGCGCAATGCGGTCTGAATCCGGTCGGCCGCGGTCGCCGTCCCGGTGGTGTTGACGAAGTGCAGCCGGACGCCGTGCAGACGCGCTGACGATCGGTACTGGACCCAATCCGCGTCGCCTACCCACACCGGGCTCGACATTCCGCTTGCCCGGGCCTCGTCGGTGCCGGGGTCCGGTCCGTCCTCGGCGTGCGAGGAGACGGACGCCCACCGGGTCCAGCCGCCACCATCGATCCGCGTCCGGATCGCCAACGCGGGCTCGGCATGGCTGTCGTTCGCGTCGGCGGCCCAGCTCAGCCCTACGAGGTTGAACCGCTTCGGCGCGTCCAGCGGGAGCGAGACCACGCCCTCTCCACGATCGGGCTCACCCAGTGCCCCGACGCCAGCCATCGAGAAGTCCACCGGCTCCGGCCGATACGGCTTCAGCGACAAGGCCGGAGCCGCCACCACGCAGAGCGTGGCTACGACCGCGGCCGCCGCAAGGGCAAGCACACGCGCCATCGCCTACATCGAACACGACGCTTCCCACCGAGTTTCGTAAGTGCAACCCGGCGTGCAGCGTGGGAGTCGGTACTACGGGACGGGCTCGGGACCGCGGCTGCGGTGCTCGTCCTTGAAAGCCTCGATCGCCGTAAAGATGTCGTCGCTGTATCGCTTGCAGCCAAGTAGACGTCCGGTGCCGTTCGGCTCCGGATCCTTGGACCATGCGGTTACCGCCACCTGGTACGGCATGCCGGTCTCGTCTGGCGTGAGGACGATTTGGTAGGGGTCGTCGTCGTAGTACGCCTTGAGACTCGCACGCTGCTGGGCGGGCAGATTCTTCCTGAACCAGATGATGACGCGACCGTGCTCGAGGGTGTGGACGATCTCCTTGACGTCCGGGGCATCCTCGTAGGCCTTGTCCTCGGCGGGAACCTGAAAGTGGCTTCCTGAAGTGGGAGGTTTCGAGGCGTACTTGATCTTCAAGGTGGGATCGGCGACGTGCTCACGGCTGGTCGCCTTGAAGCTCTTCAGCTCGCAGTTGCCGATCTTCGCGGCTGCCGCCAGGCTCTCCACCTCGTCGTTCGGCTCCTTGTAGCTGCCGCCGTCTGGCAGAACGTCGGCCGATGCGTTGCCACCACCGTCGCCGCCGGCGAGAACGGCGATCGCGATCACGGCGGCGATCAGCACGACCGCGCCACCCACGGCGTAGCCGATCATCTGCCGCCGGCGCTGACCCGCCTTCACGGCGGCTTCACGCTGCTCCCGCTCGCGGCGAAGCTGTTCTTTCTGCTCCCTCCTACTGGCCATTCGCGGGTGAAGACTAGTAGGCGCGACGCGTGTGCGCCACCACTATCGAACTGCGCTACGCCGCGGCGACGGAGCGCGAGATGCATTCACGCTGCGGCGGCCGCTCCGCTGCCGGGTCGTGCGCCGCCGCCTTGGGCTCCAACAGCGGTCGACGAAACGGACGATCTCGTCGGTCAGTCGCTCGGGCGTGAGCCGGAGCTCGAGGATCGACGATGCCTCGACGAGCGTTGCGTCCGGCAGCTCGCGGACGAGCATGTCGGCATCTGAGAACGGGTGGATTGGGTCGCGTGGGTGGCCGATCACCAGCGTGGGGGGCTGCAGGGTGCGCCGAACCTCGCGGGGTGGCGCGACACGGCCGAAGAACAGCCCTTGGAGGACCGAGGCCGATGGCTTTGGGTCCTGGCTGACCCAATCGAGCAGCATCTGTCCCAACAGCGGCCCGCGGCGCGGGAGCAGCCCGGCTATGCGGCTAATGGGACGTGTCACAGGTGCCCCGAAGGTCAGTGACATCAGCAGTGGCGTGAAGCCGATCGCACAACCCAGGAGCGCGTTGTCGAGCACGGGCATCTCGACGAGCAGGCCCTTGACACGGTCCTGGTCGAGCGCGGCGGCCTCGAGGGCGGCGTTCGCGCCCAGCGAAGTGCCGCCGACGACCGCCTTGTCGATCCCTAGATGGTCGAGCAGACCGATCGCCTGCCTGCCGAAGGTGACCATCGAGTACTCCCACATCTCCTCTGGGCGGTCGGAGCTGCCGTGTCCCAGCAGGTCGAGGCAGAGCACGCGGTGTCCGCGACCCGCCAGCTCCTCCGCCAGCGGTCCGTGCATATGACGGTCGAAAAGCAGCCCCGGCATCAGAACGACGGGCCGGTCGCCACCACCGTACTCGTCATAGACGAGTTTGTGGCCGTCGTGCTTGAAGCTGCGTGTCTTCGGCGTCATCGGCTTGAAGGCTACGCCTCGATTGCCTTCGTCTGCGGCACACCCTCACTGAAGCCAAAGCGTCGATGAAGCCTACGCAGCGGCTCTGGGGCCCACCAGTTCCATTTGCCGAGCAGCTCCATCAGCGATGGCACCAGCAGCGCTCGGATGATCGTCGCGTCAAGCAGGACCGCCAGCGCGGTACCGAGTCCGTTCTGCTTGATGAACACGATCTCCGATGTGGCGAAGGCCCCGATCGCGATCGCGAACAGGACCGCCGCGGCGGTAACGATTCGACCTGTGCGCTCGAGGCCGATGGCGACGCTGTCCGACTCAGAAGCCCCGCTGTCGCGTGCCTCCTTGATCCGCGAGAGTAGGAAGACCGCGTAGTCGGTGGACAGTCCGAATGCGAGCGCGAACAGCAGTACAGGCATCGTTTGCTCGAGTGCGCCCTGACTCGTGTAGTCGAGCAGTCCCTCGAGCCGGCCGTCCTGAAAGATCAAGACGAGAATGCCGAACACGGCGCTCAGGTTGAGGAAGTTCATCAGCAGCGCCTTGACCGGCAGCACGACCGATCCGGTCATCAGGAACAGAATCAACAGCGTCGCCACGATCACGATCGCGGCCGCAACCGGCAGGTGGTCCTCGAGGCTCGCTTGGAAGTCGACGAAGTCGGCGGTCGCGCCGGTGACCTGGACATTCACTCCGGGTGGGGGATCCAGGTTCCTGATCTCGTGGACGGTGTCCTGGCTCGACTCGGAGATATGCGGCGTTGCGGAGACCGCTGAGACCAGGTAGTCGCCGTTCTCGAATCCCCGCGGGCTCTGGATCCGCTCGATCCCTTGAAGCGCGGCCACCTGTGCGCTGACCGCCGCGACTTTGTCGCTGTCGGCCGTCCCGGTCAGCACGATCTCGATCGGGGTGTCACGGAAGGGCGGGAACTCGCTGCGCAGGACGTTGTCCACCTGTCTGGCACTGCGGTCCTCGGGCAGCACCTGGGCGTCGACAGACGTGAATTGGATCGAGTAGAACGGAATGCCGAGCACGAGCAAGAAGATCGCCGCCGTCAGCGCGATTCGGCCAGGGAAGCGCTGCACCTGGCGTGAGAGGCGGTACCAGAAGCCGTCCGTGGTCGGGCGGGCGTCGGCGTCAGCGCGACGTTGCAGAAACCGCGGCGCGAGTGCGTTGACGCGCTCGCCGAGCAGCGCCAGGATCGCCGGTAGGACGAGCAGCGCTACCGCGGCGGCCAGTACCGCCACGATCAAGCCGCCGAGGCCCATCGAGTAGAGGAAGCGCTGCGGGAAGACGAGCAGCGAAGCCATCGCGCCGGCGACGGTCAGCGAGCTGAAGAGCACGGTACGACCGGCGGTTGAGAGCGTACGCCGCATCGCCGGCAATCCAGGCCCGTCCTTGGCGATCTCCTCGCGGTAGCGCGAGACGATGAACAGCGAATAGTCGATCGCGAGGCCAAGCCCAAGACCGGTCGTGAGGTTGAGCGCGAAGATCGATATCGACCCGAACCCGGACGCGATGCTGAGCGCGAAGAACGTCCCGATGATCGCCAAGCCACCGACGAGCAACGGGAGCGCCGCGGCCACGAGGCTGCGGAAGAACAGCAGCGAGAGCAGGAACAGCAGTGGGAAGGCGATCAACTCGGCGCGCTGGAGGTCTGACTCGACCTGATCGTTGACCTGGGCCTGTGCGAGCGTCGGGCCGCCCACCAGTACGTCCGGCTCGTCGGACAGCGTCTCCGCGAGCCGCTCC
>Ga0190265_10000954_pt1 | contig 18802 bp, 16 predicted proteins | sample Popmic124T_FD_133135 | JGI IMG/M metagenome (GOLD analysis project Ga0190265, IMG submission 133135) | Populus adjacent soil microbial communities from riparian zone of Indian Creek, Utah, USA - 124 T | ecosystem: Environmental > Terrestrial > Soil > Riparian zone | place: USA: Utah | collected...
CGTTCACCCCGACATGGCCGGGGAAGCTCGGGGCGTGCGCGACGACCCGCCCGCTGAGACTGACCAGGTCCCCCTCCGCCACCGTGTAGGGCGACTCCCGGACGGTGTCGATCTGGACCCACAGCCGTCCGTGATCACTGTTCACCCAGAAGCCTTCATCTGCGGGCACGGAGAGCACCTGCACCCGGTTCAGGCTCACGTCCAGCCCGACCTGGGTGGCCAGCACCGTCGACGCCGGCGCGGCGTCGGCATCGGACTCGAAGCCGACCGAACCACTGGCCACGACCAGCGCCAACCCGACCGCGGCGAGCGCCAGAACGCCGTCGTCAGCCATGGCGGAGGCCGAACCGGGCGAGCGTGCAGTTGGCCATGCGGAACGGTACCCGGTGATCCCGAACGTGACACATTCACCCAACCGGGCTCCAAGTTTCGGTTCCGACCAACAGCCCGTAATCTCGAGTGGTGAAACCGGTGGCATCCGGTGAGAACGACTTCCGCAACCTGGCGGAACCTCTCCCGGTGGTTCACCGTTGATGCACACGGAGTCGGAGGACTGCAACCTGCTCGCTAGGTGATGTGGGGGGGACTGTGATCAAGGAGGCGTGACCATGATTCGGTTGACGCGACGACAGCACCCGCTCCCCACTCGCCATTCCGTGATCGGCGAACCGCCCCGACGTCGCTGGATGAAGGTGCTCGCCTGTCTTGCGGCGGTGGCCGCGCTGGTGCCCCTGGGGGCGCAGGTGGCCGCGGTACCGGGCTGGAGCAACCCGTTCGAGCAGCAGACCGTGGACCACAGCCCGGCGCCACTGCTCACCGCCATGCGCGACGTCGCGGAGTTCCACGCGGCGACCGGCACCTTCCAGGTGCTCGTCGACCTGGAGAAGGACACCCCGAACGTGCCGTCGATCATCAGCGGGGAGCGCACCACCTTCTTCGCCACCGGACACGTCGACGGGGTCGTCGACTTCTCGGGCATCGACGCCCGGCACGTCGCGGTGTCGCCGGACCGGCTTGCGGTGACCATCTCGCTGCCCGCGCCGGTACTGGCGCCGGCCGTCGTCGATCCGGCACAGAGCCGGGTGGTCGGCCATGAGCGCGGGATCGTCGAACGGGTGACCGGGGTGTTCGACCAGGCCCCGCGCACCGACCAGGAGCTGTACGTGGTGGCCGGGAAGAAGCTCGACGCCGCGGCCGCGACCAGCGACCTGCCGGCGCGCGCCGAGCAGAGCACCCGCAGCATGCTGACGGGACTGGCCACGTCGATGGGGTTCCAGCAGGTCACTGTGATCTTCAACCAGCCCGGTCCGCAGTAGCACGTCGGGAAGCGCAGCTCTGGCACGGTCGTCCCGCTACGAGCAGGATGTGCCCATGGCAGCGAAGTCCAAGTCGTCCACCAACGGGCGGGCTCAGCAGGCGACCAGGTCCGAGCGCGTCGAGCGGGTGCCCAAGGAGGCCTACGAGGCCGAGCTGCTGCGGCTGCAGGGCGAGCTGGTCGAGATGCAGGAGTGGGTGCGGGCCAGCGGGGCGCGGCTCGTGGTGGTGTTCGAGGGGCGGGACGCGGCCGGCAAGGGCGGGGCCATCCAGCGGGTCATGGAGTACCTCAACCCCCGGGTCTGCCGGATCGTGGCGCTGCCGGCGCCGACCGAGCGCCAGCGCACCCAGTGGTACTTCCAGCGCTACATCGAGCACCTGCCCGCGGCCGGCGAGATCGTGCTGTTCGACCGCAGCTGGTACAACCGGGCCGGCGTGGAGCGGGTGATGGGTTTCGCGACCCCCGAGCAGCAGCAGCTGTTCCTGCGCCAGTGCCCGATCTTCGAGCGGCTGCTGGTGGAGGACGGGCTGTTGCTGCTCAAGTACTGGTTCTCGGTCAGCGACGCCGAGCAGGAGCGCCGCTTCCGCTCGCGGCTCAAGGACCCGATGCGGCGCTGGAAGCTCTCCCCGATGGACCTCGAGTCGCTGACCCGTTGGGAGGACTACTCGCAGGCCAAGGACGAGATGTTCGCCGCCACCGACATCCCCGAGGCGCCCTGGCTGGTGGTGGAGTCCGAGGACAAGCGGCGGGCCCGACTGAACATGATCGCCCACCTGCTGTCGGCGGTGCCCTGGCAGCCGGTGCAACGCCCGAAGCTCAAGCTTCCCGAGCGGCCACCGCAGCGCGGCTACCAGCGCCCACCGCGGGAGATGTTCCGCAGCGTGCCCGACCACGCCGCGCGGTTGATGGGCTGACATTCCGCGCGGGATGCCCGCGCCGGGGCTAGCGTGATCGCCGACGGTATGTGCCGGCTGATCGGTCGGCCCGGCTGGGAGGCGGGATGAACCTCGAAAAGGTCGTCTTCGGGTTCTTCGTGTTGCTCGCGGCGACCCTGAACTTCGGCTTCTTCCTCGGCGACATCGCCAACCCGGCGCTGCACAACGTCTACGAGCTGTTCGCGGCGATCGTCGTCAGCCTGATCGCCACCGTGCTCAAGTTCGGCGACCGCACCCAGATCGGGGCCGTGCACCTGGCCACCAGCCTGGTCGCCGACCTGCAGCTCATCTCCGCGGCGCTGTTCTGGACGTTCGCCGACGGCCTGTCCCAGGAGGGGCTGACCCCGGCGGCGACCGCGAGCGTGGTGTCGCTGTCCGGCGGCGCGCTGTTCGCGAACGTGGTGTCGGTGGTGCTGCTGGTGGTCGAGACCGTCTCCTACCACCGCCGCTGAGGGGAGCGCGCCGTGGGCAATCCGCTGCTCGCGTTCTGGTTCCGGTTCCTGCAGGACGACGATGAGCTGCCCCGGCGCATGCAACGCTGGATCCCCCTGGTGTCCTCGGTGCAGGCCTCGGCCACGATCTTCCTGATCCTGCGTCGGATGCGGGCGCCGCTGATCGTGCTGATCACCATCTTCGCGGTGAGCGTGCTGGGCCTGACCCTGATTCCCGGCCAGGATGGCGAGGGCAACCCGCACCGGCTGGGGTTCTTCGACGCGTTCTACTTCATGAGCTACACCGCCTCGACCATCGGCTTCGGCGAGCTGCCCTACCCGTTCACCCAGGAGCAGCGGCTGTGGGTGACGATCTCGATCTACCTGACCGTGATCGGCTGGGCGTACGCCATCGGCTCGCTGCTCGCGCTGTTCCAGGGTCGGGCGTTCCGCCAGGCCCGGGCCCTGCAGCAGTTCTCGCACCGGGTGGCCCGGATGCGGGAGCCGTTCCTGCTGCTCGTCGGCTACGGGCGGACCGGTGAGCTGCTCGCCCGCTCGTTCGACGCCATGGGCCGCCGGTTCGTGGTCATCGACGCCGACCCCGACCGCATCGACGCGCTCGACCTGGCCTCCTACCACGCCGACGTGCCGGCGCTGGCCGCCGACGCGCACAACCCCGGGCACCTCGGCGTGGCCGGGCTGGCCAACCCGCAGTGCGACGGCGTGCTGGCCCTGACCAACGACGACGAGGCCAACCTGGCGGTCACCATGACCGCTGCGCTGCTGCGCCCCGAGCTGCCGGTGATCGCGCGCACCATCTCGCAGTCGATCGGGAGCCGGATGCAGGCCTTCGGCAGCCCGACCGTGGTCGACCCGTTCGACCGCTTCGGCGACCACCTGCGGATCGCGCTGCGGGCCCCGGCCACCTACCAGCTCATGATGTGGCTGGAGAGCGGCCCGGGGGCACCGCTGCCGTCCCGCGGCAGCCCGCCGGCCGAGGGCCGCTGGGTGATGTGCGGCTACGGGCGCTTCGGCCGGCACCTCACCGAGGACCTGCGCGCGGAGGGGCTCGACGTCACCATCGTGGAACCGAAGCCGCTGCCCGACGTGGAGGGCGTGGTCGTCGGCGACGGTTTCGAGCCGGCGGTGATGAAGCGGGCCGGAGTGGCCGAAGCCGTCGGATTCGTGGCCGGCACCGACAACGACACCAGCAACCTGTCACTGATCGCGGCCGCCCGCCGGGTCAACCCGGACCTGTGGGTGGCCGCCCGGCAGAACCGGCCGACGAGCGAGTCACTGTTCGCGGTGATGGAGGTGGACGCGCTGCTGGTGCCCACCGAGGTGGTGGCGCACGAGGTGTTCGCGCAGCTGGCCACCCCGCTGCTGTGGCGCTTCCTGCAGGAGGTCCCGGCCCTCGGGGACCGCTGGGCCGCCGGCATGCTCGACCGGATGGTCGACCACTGCGGTCAGGAGCTGCCGCTGCTGTGGAAGATCCGGTTCGTCGCGGAGGAGACTCCGACACTGATGGCGTGGTTGGCCTCCGGGCAGGCCCGGCTGGGCGACCTGCTGCGCGATCCGGACGACCGCGACGAGGAGCTGCCGGTGGTGGCGCTGATGGTGCTGCGGGACGGGGAGTGCGTGCCCGGGCCGGCCGACGACTTCGTGCTGGACTGCGACGACGAGCTGCTGCTGTGCGGTGAGGCGGGGGCGCGCCGGGCGCTGGGCATGACGTTGGTCGTCGACGCCACCCGCGAGTACGTCCTGACCGGCCGGCACGTGCCGGCCAGCTGGGCCTGGCGGCGGATGGCCGCGCTGCGCCACCGCGACGAGGGCCACCGCGACGAGGGCCACCGCGACGAGGGCCACCGCGACGAGGGCCACCGGGACGAGGACCACTGGTAGCGGCAGCGGGCCGGCGGTCAGGCCGCGTCGAGGTGCGCTCGCAGCGCGGCGACCAGCGCGGCGCGGTTGGAGGCGGCGAGCTTCTGGCGCAGCCGGGCGACGTGTTGCTCGACGGTCTTCGGCGAGATGTAGAGCCGGGCCCCGATCTCCTTGTGCGTGAGACCGTCGATGACCAGGGCGCCGACCTCCCGCTCCCGCTCGGACAGCTCGCCCGCGCTGCGCCCGGGGGCGGACGCGGCGCGCAGCGCGCGGCCGGCACCGAGCAGGGTCCGCGCCGCGGCCGGATCGACGGTCCGGGCGGCCGCCGCCCGGCAGAGCGCCGCGGCCTCCCAGCGCCGGCCGGCGGCGGCCAGCGCGGTGATCGCCGCGGCCACCGCGGTGGTGTCCACCCGGCCGGTGAGCACGGCCGCCCAACTCGAGGCGGCCGCGACGAACGCGGCGATCGCCGGGTGCCGGCCGGCCAGCGCGGCCAGCTCGGTGCCCGCCGCGGCGGCACCGGCCGCGTCCTCGGCCAGGATCGCCCGCTCCAGCCGCCAGCGGTGCTCGGTGGCCACCGCCCACCACGGCGAACCGGCGCGGCGCACGGCGGCGTGCATGGCCTCGACGATGCGGTCGCACTCGGCCGGCGCCACCCGCTGCGCGCCGATGGCCAGCTCACCCCAGGCGTCCAGCAGGAACAGCTCCACGTCGGCGCCGGCCACCACCGCGGCCACCCGCTGCCAGGTCGAGGCCAGCGTGTGCTCGTTGCCGGAGCGGCGCGCCAGGCCGACCGTCACGGCGGCGCCGAGCACGGCGTTGCGCCGCAGCACCGGCATGCGGGCGGCCTCGGTCAGCGCCTCCCTGGCCTCGGGAAGGTGGCCGGTCCGCAGCCGCAGCCAGGCGCCGAGCAGCTGGTGGCGGCTGGTCGGCCGACCGAGCACCCCGCCCAGCACCAGCTGGGCGGCCTGGTCGTCGCCGGCCGCGGCGACCACGGTGACCGCCAGCTCGTCCCAGCGGTCCGACGCCAGCGGGTCGGCCGGGACGGTGGTGGCGGCCAGCCCGGCCAGCTGCCGGCCAGCCGGGTCGAGATGGCCGCGCAGCGCGTCGACCAGGGCGCTCACCCCGTCCAGCAGCACGGCCAGCCCCCGGGGAGCAGGCTCGGGCGCGTTCGCCCTGGCCTTCTCCAGATCGGCGGCGGCCGCCGTGACGTCACCGGCCACCGCAGCCGCCAGGGCGGCCCGCCCGGCTGCCCACACCGCGGAAGTGCCGTCCACGGTCGCCGCGACCCCGCGCCACCGCTCGGCCGCGTCCCGCAGCGCGCCGTCGGCGGCCGCCGCCGCGGCGGCCACCCCGGCCGCGCGGGCCTCCGGGTCGTGTCCGGTGGCCAGTACCCGGTCGGCCGCGGCCATCGCCGCGACCGCATCGCCCTCGCGCCAGGCCTGCTCGGCCCGCTCGCCCATGCTGGCCGGGTCCGCTGACGGCCCGCCGGTCGACCGCTCGTCGGTCGAGAATCGGGTGATCATGATGGCTCCCCTGACTGTGGCGTGAAGCCATGCTGACCGAGCCGGGGCCAGCGCAGTATGTACGCAGACACGCTGCAGCCACGCATCCGGCACACAGTGCGCCGGCTCAGGTCACCGCCCCGGCCGGGCCGGTTCCGCGCGGTGCAGGTCGTCCAGGATGCCCTCGCAGCTGCGAATCACGACCCGGCACACCTCGGCGGTGGCCCGGCCGAACAGCGGGTTCGTGGCATGCTGCTGCCACCGGCCGTGAGCCGCGAACGCCGCGTCCCGCAGCTCGGGGGCAGCCGCGTCCGCGGGCAGCCCGAGCCGGTCGGTGGCCGCCGCCCCGGCGTCGCCGAGCAGCCGCTCCGCCTCGGCGAGGGCCTCCCGCGGCAACCCGACCGGGCCGGCCCGCAGCGCCGCGAGCATCCGCAGCTCGGCCAGCTCGTGGGCGCCGGCGAGGACGCGCTCGATCTCCCCCAGCAGCGCGCCGGCCCGGCCGCTGGTGCGCAGCACGCTGTCCGCCGCGAGCAGCGCCGAGCGCGCCTTGAGCAGGTCGCGGCGCTGGCCGAACTGGGTGTGCAGCACGCGCTGCAGCTCGCCCAGCCCGCTGCGCGCCACCAGCTCGGCGGACAGCGCCGCCGGGCTGCCCGCACCCTGCCGGATGAGGCTGGTGGACAGCCGGATCCCGAAGATCCCGAAGCGGGCCAGCAGCCGGCGGCGGGTGGCCGTGTCGACGCCCGGCGCCGCGTCACCCGCGGCCGGGTCGCGGCGGGCGCCGCCGGCGTGCGCGGCCAGGAACCGGTCGACGGAGCGCAGCTCGGCCTCCAGCTCGGCCCTCGGCGCGCTGGCCAGTGTGGCCAGCGCCGCGAACTCCTGTTGGCGCAGGGTCCGGCCGGTCTCGGCGATCAGCCCGGCGACCGCCACCACGTTCTGGCAGAGCCCACGCACCGCCGGATCGACGCGGTAGCGCTGGGCGATACCGCGGGCGGCGAACATCGCATCCACCCGGCCGCCGCCGATCTCGTCGGCCCGCGAGAGCACCGCGATCGTGTTGATCGCGGTGGCCCGGGCCACGCCGCGGTCGGCGAACGAGGAGAGGAACTCGGCGTCGGCCGCGTGCAGGTGCCGCATCAGGTACACCACCGCGTCCGCCTCGGTGGGGGTGTCCTCGTCCAGGTCGGGTGCGGCGCCGAAGAACCTCAGGGTGCGCCGCGAGTTCTCGGCCGTCACCGACGCGATGCCCGGCGTGTCGATCAAGGTGGTGGCGCGCAGGTTCTGCGACGGCCAGTGCACCATGAGCCGGTCGACCCGCTCGGCGGGCGTGCCGGCCAGGTCGATCACCAGCGCCCCGTCCCGCCTGCGCACGGGCAGCGGGCTGGGCTCACCTTCGGTGGGGTGCAGGGTGATCCGCGGGGTGTGCCCGTCGGCGTACCAGGTCACCACGCGGGTGCACTCGCCGGCGTCGGTCGGGGCCACCTGCTCACCGACCAGCGCGTTCAGCAAGGTCGACTTGCCCGCCTTCACCTTGCCGGCGATGGCCACCCGCAGCGGCTCGTCCAGCCGCAGCAGCTGCCCGTGCAGCCAGCCCGCCGTCGCCGGTTGGTCGCGGTGCGCGTCGATGGCCAGCGACAGCACCCGGCGGGCGGCCGCGCTGAGCTGTCCGGTCGTCGCGGTCATCCCGCCCGCACCACCTGTTGCGGCCCGGCGGCAGCCGGGGCGGCGGGCTGCGGCAGCAGCGCCCGCGCCTGCCGACGCACCACCTCCAGCTGCTGCAGCGCCGTGGTGATCTCGGCCAGCCGGGCCTCCCGCTCGCTGCGCGAGGCCTTCACCGCGCGCTCCGCGGCCTGCTGGGACTCCTGCAGCGAGCGCTTCATCTGCTCGGCCTGCGCGGTGAAGTGGTCCCGCAGGTCGCGCTGCACGGCGCGCAACCGGTCGCGGGAGTCCTTGGCCACCTGGAACGTGACGTCGTCGACGTAGCGGCGCACCGCGACCTTGGCCTCGTTCTGCCGCTTGCTGACCAGCCGCTTGCGCTCGTCGCCGATGGTCTTGCCACCCATCACCACCGCGGCCCCGATGCCCAGCGGGTTGATCAGCGAGGCGAAGCCCACGAAGGTGCCGATCATCCCGAACATCAGCATGCCCATGTAGCCGCCGCGCAGGCCGGTCAGCGCCTTGTTGGCCAGGCCCGAGCTGCTGTCGTCCGGGGCGGCCATCGCGCGCACCGAGCGCAGCGCGTCGGACGGGTCGTTGCGCAGCGCCGGCAGCAGCTGGTCACGGTCGCCGGCGAAGTGCTCGGCCACCTGCTGGGCCAGCCAGCGGACCCGCTGGGTGGCCCAGATGAAGTTGGCCGACGCCGCTCCCGCGACCTCCTGCTGCACCCACGCGGCGAACTGGTCCCAGACCTTCGCCGGGTCACCCCCGCCGAGCAGCTCCTCCTCGGCCATCCGGCTGATCTCGCGCATCCGGTCCCGCAGGTCGTAGTCGATGTCGGCGTTGAGATCGGCCACGCCGTCGTTGAGGGTCTGCTGCCAGCGCGCCGAGCGCTCGCGCAGCGCCACCGCTCGTTCCTGGGCCGCGGTGAGCGCGGCGAGCAGCTGCTGGGCCTCCTGCGGGTTCTGCTGCGCGGCCTGCTCCGTGCGCAGCTTCCCGCCGAGCTGGTCGGTCACGGCCAGCACGTCATGCACCACGCCGCGCCGCGCCAGCCGATCGGACTGGCCGAGGACCCGTCGGCGCAGGTAGCTGAGCAGCTCCGGGAAGCCCGACTCGGTGTTCAGCTCGGCGTCGCCGTCCAGCACGGCCTGCCAGCGCAGCGCCGAGGACACCGGGAACACCTCACCGCGGATCCCGGCCGTGGCCAGGTGCCCGCGGTCGAGCTCGACGATCCGTCGCCACTCCGGGTACAGGTCGATCTTGGTGAGCACGCACGCGACGTTCGGGCATACCGACGCCGCGCGCTGCAGGAAGTCCAGCTCGGGGGCGGTGTACTCCTGCGCGGCGTCGGAGACCAGCAGCACCGCGTCGGCCCCGGGCAGCGCGGCCAGCGTGGCCGCACCGTGCACCGACTGCAGCCCGCCGACTCCCGGTGTGTCCACCAGTTCCAACCCGCCGGCCAGCACCGGGCGCGGCACCCCCACCTCGGCGTGGCTCCAGCCCTCCCGATTGCCGGGGTTGCCCTGCTCGCAGACGTGCTCGGCCAGCTCGGCGGCCGCGATCTCGATCCGTTCGGTGCGCCGCGCGGCCGGGTCTCCGCCCGGGTCGAGGTCCCGGACCAGCGCCACCGACACCGTCTCGGCGTGCCGCACCCTGGTGGGCACCGCAGTGGCGACGTCGTCGAACGTGGGGCAGACCGGGGCCCCGACCAACCCGTTGACCAGCAGGCTCTTGCCCTGCTTGAACTCGCCGACCACCAGCACCCGGACCCGGTCGTCGACGAGCCGGGCCCGGGCCTGGCGCAGCCGCTCGTCCAGGTCGGGGCGTTCGTAGCGGGCGACGACGGCCAGCGCGGCGTCGACGACGGCCAGCGGTTCGTTGCGGTTCACAGCTGCTCCCTGATGCCTGGTCAGACCGGTCCGACGTCGGGCCCGTCGCCCTCGGCCGGGTCGGCCGCGTCGTCGGCCGGGTCGTCGTCGATGGGCGGGTCGTCGAGCGCCGGTTCCTCGGCAGGCGGTTCCTCGGGGGCCGCATCGTCGGCGGCCGTGTCCTCGGGGGCCGTGTCCTCGGGGGCCGGGGCCGGCTCGGCGGGCGGCAACTGGGACGGCGGCGACACCGCCGCCAGCGGGGCATCCGGTGCTTCGGTCTCGTTGAACGAGTTCTCCGCGACCAGCACGTCGGTGTCCTGGTTGACCGTGTCGTTGTCCTGGATGGCGGTGACGACGTCGTCGTCGCTGGAGTTGAACGAGTTGTCCGCGTCGATCGCGACCACGTCGTCGTCGCTGGTGAACGAGCCCTCGTTGAACGAGTTGGTGGCCTCGATGTTGGTCAGGGCCACGTCGGTGCTGCTGTTGTCGATCGTGTTGAACGAGTCGTCGATGATGGTGACGTCGTCGTCGGAGGTGAAGGTCTGGAAGAAGAACGAGTCGCGGTCGTCGATGCTCAGCTGCTGGGTGCTGTTCTGCGAGAACCCCGGGTCCGGCTGGGCGCCGCCACCGTCGGACGAGGCGCTCTGCTCCACGTGGTAGTGCTGGGTGGTGTAGCTGATCTGCTGCACCGGGTCGGCGCCGTCCCCGGTGGCGGCGCCGCCGTGGTACCCGCTGTCGCTGTCTTCGGAGCGCACGGCGCCGGAGTCGGCGAGCAGCAGCCGCGCGTCGCTGACGTCCTGCGCGGTGACGCCCTCCAGGCCGGCGCGGGCGAGCGTGCCCTGCGGGTCCTGCTCGAACGCCGCGCGGGCGTTCTCGTCACGCATCAGGGCCAGCAGGAAGTCCATGATCTCGGAAAGGGCCAGCACGGGTCCGCCTCCCAGGCAGAGAGCGGCCCCGCCCCGGAGCGGGGCGGGGCCGCGGATGGTCAGGTGCGGTGGGTCAGTTGAGAATCGTGCTCAGGTCGACGTCGAAGTCGTCGTTGTCGTCGGCCTCCTGGTCGTTCACGTTGTCCTGGTCCGAGACCTGGTCGAGGTCCTGGTCGGACTCCTGCTCGTTCTCCAGCTCGGCCTCCACCTCGACCTCGGACGAGGCGTCGCCACCGGAGCCACCGGAGGCGTCCGCGTCGCCGCTGTCGCCGCCGATGCCGCCGTCGCCGCCGTTACCCTCGCCGGAGGCGTCGCTGTCACCGAAGTTGATGTTGGTCTCGCCGTCCAGGTCGATGCTGGACTGGCCGCCGAAGCCGAAGCCGGAACCGCCGTCGGCGCTGCCGCCGTCGCCGGTGACCGCGGTCCCGCCGTCGCCACCGGCGCCGCCCTCGGTGTTGGTGGCGGTGGTGGTCGTCTGGTCGTTGGCGGCGGCCTGGGTGTTGGCCTGGTTGCCGACCTGCGCCGCGTTGGCCTCGTTGGCCGCAGCGAGGTCCTGCACCGAGTCCGAGTCGATGTCCGAGACCTGGTCGTTGATGTCGGCGATGAAGGCGTTCAGGTCGCTGAGCGGGTTGGGCATGTCCGTCTCCTCAGGAGTTCGGGGATGGGTGGCGGCGGCGCTTCGGCCTGGCCGCCCGCCGGTGGTTCAACCGGTGAGGACGACGCTAGGGCCGCGCCGCCCGCTCGCCATCCGGATTGCCTCCGGTGCTCTGACCAGCCGCTACCGGGCTTCCCACGGCGACTGCGGAGCGGATAGGGGATTTCCCCGGTCCGGTCCCGCTGCGGTGAACGTCGTCGTCGGCGCGGCCGTGCCGCCTCGTGGCTGCGTGCTGTACGCGCCCGCGAGGGAGGAATTCGATGACGTATCAGGTGGGGGTCGATCTGGGGACCACCTTCACTGCGGCGGCGATCTGCCGCCCGGGGAACGGTCCCGCGGAGATCGTGCCGCTCGGTCAGCGGGCGCGCTCGGTCCCGTCCATCGGATACCTGGGTGCGGACGGCGCCCTGCAGATCGGTGAGGTGGCCGAGCGCCGCGCCCTGTCCGACCCGGCCCGGGTGGTGCGGGAGTTCAAGCGCCGCATCGGCGACCCGACCCCGATGCTGGTCGGCCGCGACCGGATCACCGCCGAGACGCTGACCGCGCGGTTCCTCTCCCGGGTGCTGCAGGACATCGCCGCCCGCGAGGGCGGGCCCGCCTCCCGGATCGCGGTCACGCACCCGGCGGGCTGGGGGCAGCACAAGCTGCGGTCGCTGCGGACGGCGTTGGCGGAGAACGGGCTCGGCAGCGCCGCGTTCGTCGCCGAGCCGCAGGCCGCCGCGATCGGCTACGCGCACGCCGAGCGGATCGAGCCGGGCGCGGCGGTGGCGGTGTACGACCTCGGCGGCGGGACGTTCGACGCCGCCGTGGTGCGCCGGACCCCGGCCGGCGGCTTCGAGCTGCTCGGCGAGCCCGACGGCATCGAGCAGCTCGGCGGGCTCGACCTCGACGAGGTCGTCTTCCAGCACGTGCGGGCCGCCCTCGGCGCCCAGTGGGAGGCCCTGGACACCGGGAACGCCGAGGTGCTGGCCGCGGTGGCCGGGCTGCGGCGGGAATGCACCGCCGCGAAGGAAGCGCTCTCCCACGACACCGAGGTCGAGGTCCCGGTGCTGCTGCCGGGGATCTGCAGCCGGGTGCGGCTCGGTCGGGCCGAGTTCGAGGAGCTGATCCGGCCGGCCCTGGCCCAGACCGTGGCCACCATGCGGCGGGTGCTGGCTGCAGCCGGCGTGCCGGACGAGGGTCTGGGCGCGCTGCTGCTGGTCGGTGGGTCGTCACGGATCCCGTTGATCACGCAGCTGCTCTCCGACGAGTTCGGTCGTCAGCCCGCGGTGGACGCGGATCCGAAGGGGGTGATCGCGGCCGGGGCGGCGCTGGTGGCCCGGGGGATCGAGCGGGCGGGAGTCGGGCAGCTGCCCGCACCGGGCGGGCGCCGGGTCGGGCCGGCCGTTGCGGCCGCCGACGCCGCAGTCGGCTCCTCCGCTCCTGCAGCCGTGGTGGCCGACCGCCACCACGGTCGGGCCGACGGACCGGCCGTCGATCACCGTCACCGTCCCGGCCGTGCGGCCGAGCCACTGTCCGCGACCGCTTCGGGCCCGCCCGAGGACCCGCCGCACCCGAGCATGCGGCTGGCCGGCGCCGCCCCGGTCCCGTCGATCGCACGGCCGCCGAAGCAGGCGCGTCCGTTCACGGCGGGCGAGGAGCGTGCGCCCAGCAGGCGCCGGACGGTCCTCGGACTGGTGGCCGGGGTGCTCGTGCTGGTGCTGCTGGGCGGGGCCGTGGCGCTCGGCGCCACCCGGATCGGAGCGAATCGCGAGGCCGACGCCTCGACGCCCCCGACCACCGCGATCACCGGGGTGGCGCCGGCCGCAACCGCGGTCGAGGTGACCGGCCCGCCGGCCCCCACCGAGGCGCCGCCCCCGACCGCGGAGGCCGACCGCCCACGGCGCCGGGCGCCCGCACCACCCCCGGCTCCGGTGGCGCCGCCGCCCGCGACGACGCCGCCGCAGCCGACCAGCACCACCGCGGCGGCATCCGACGCCACCACCGAGCCGCCACCGCCGGCTGTGGACCAGGAGTCGGCGCCCGAGGGTGGGAACGCCGACCTGAACGGCGACGCCGGCAACGGCGGCAACGGCGGCAACGACGGCAACGGCGGCAACGGCGGCAACGACGAGCAGGCACCCGGCGCGGGCGACGGGGACGGTGCGGACAGCGGCTCCGACGATGTCGGGCCAGCGGCCGAACCCGCGGCCGTCGACGGCGGCGGGACCGAGGAGGGAGCCGGTGGCGGAGGGGTGGCCTCGGCCGCCGCGCCGCTGCGGGGAGCCGGGGTCGGGCCCGACGACCCCGCCGGCGGCGCCGTCGACCCGGGCGTGGTGAGCGCGGCCATCGTCGCTCCGACCGGTGACACCCCGGGGCCGGCGCCCTCCTGAGCGCGGCCCTCCTGAGCCCGGCCTCCTCCGCGCGGCGCGCGGGGTCAATGGCCCATGGGCCCGACGCGGCTGGACGGCGGCGCCAGCCGCTCGACGCGGGGCGCGGGCATGATCGCGCCCGGCCGGGGACGCAGGTCCGGCCGGGCGGCGTCACGGGAGTTGGATCCGGCCCGTCCCGCGTCCGGGGTGGGCACGGACGCGGGCGGCCGGAGATCATCGGGGGAGCGGTGAGCCGATCCGGTCAGCTGGCCAGCAGCTCCTGCTCGCCGGCGGGGGACAGCTCCGCGGGCACGCGCTGCCCGGTCCGGGCCGGCGCGGTGGCGATGATCAGTCCGGCGTGCGCGAGCCGGCGCGCCGCGATCTGGTCGCTGCAGCAGCGCCCGTCGACGAAGAGGTCGGGCTCGGAGCTGACGCTCAGCTGGGCGCCGCCACCGGCCACCGCCCGCAGGATCGCCCGGTCGCGATAGCTGAGCTCGCTCATCGCCCCGGCTCCGTCCCGGTCATCGTCGCGGTGGCGGCGGGGACGGTCAGGTGGTCGGCGGACATCGTGAAGCGGTGCCGGAACACGCACTGCACCGTCACGTGCTGCACTGCGCCGCCGGTGCTGGGCAGGTCGAAGCGGTCCACGATCTCCGCGGTCGCCGCGCACTGCGGGCATCCGACGAGCTCGATGTGGCTGTTGGCGTTGCTGCTCATGGCGTCTGTACCTCCGCGAACAGCGTCCGCCGGGAGCGGCAGCCGTTCACTGTCCATAGGCCGGTCCGACTGTGTAAAAAGAGACCGACGCCGACTACGAGGGCGAAACCGGTGAAAAAGAGACCGAACTCGGGCAGTCGGTTCGGCGTCCGCCCATCCGGGACTCCCTAGAATCAGCGCCGCACCAGGGGGGCGGCACCACGGAAGGCAGTTGATGGCGGACGCCGAGTCCGACGAGTTCATGGCCCGGCTCGATCCGGGTGACCGGTCGGCGCTGACCCAACGCGGCCGGCAGCGGCGGTGGCCCGCGGGCGCGTCGCTGTTCCTGGAGGGCGAGAGCTGCTCGACGGTGGTGATCGTGGTCTCCGGTCGGGTCAAGATCTTCTCGCTGACCGAGCAGGGCGAGGAGATCGTGCTCGCGGTCCGCGGCCCCGGCGCGCTGCTCGGCGAGCTGTCCGCGGTGGACGGGGAGCCGCGCAGCGCCTCGGTGTCCGCTCTGGAACCGGTGCTGGCGCTGGTGGTGCCGATCGCCGCGTTCACGGATTTCCTGCGCCAGCACGGCCCGGCCGCCCTGGCGCTGCTGCAGATGATCACCGCCAAGCTGCGGGATTCCGATCGCAAGCGGGCCGAGTTCGCCGCCTATGACATCCCGGCCCGGGTGGCACGACGGCTGGTCGAGCTGGCCGACCGGTTCGGCGAGCCGGACGAGCACGGCGTGCGGATCTCGGTGGCGCTGTCGCAGGACGAGCTGGCCGGCTGGGTCGGCGCCTCCCGGGAGGCGGTGGCCAAGGCGCTGCGGGTGTTGCGCTCCCGCGGCTACCTGACCACCGGCCGGCGCACGATGACCGTGCTGGACATCGACGGCCTGCGCCGCCGGGCCGGCGGATGAGCGCCGAGCGGGTCGCCGCCCCCCGGGAGGCGCGCGGGGTGCCGGTGCGGCTGGCGGTGTGGGCGTTCCACCTGCTGCTGCCGCTGGCCGGGCTGTGGCTGCTGCTCGCGGTGCCGGCCGCCGATGTGCGCTGGGAGCACCACCCGAGCCACTTCTGGCTGGTCTTCCTGGTTGCGGTGGGCAACGTGGTGCTGGCCGTGCTGGTCGACCGGGCCGCCCGCCGCCACGACGACGCCCGGCTGGTCCTGATCGGGATGGGATTCCTGGCCGCCGCGCTGTTCTTCGGGCTGCACGCGGTGGCCACCCCCGGCGTGGTGATCAGCAGCCGCAACGGCGGGTTCGCGCTGGCCACCCCGGTCGGGCTGGCCCTGGCCGCGCTGTTCACCGCGGCCGCTGCGCTGGACTTCCCGCCGGCCAGGGCGGCCGCCGTGCTGCGCGCCGCGGGCTGGCTGCCCGGGGCGCTGTACGCGCTGACCGCGGTGTGGGGGGTGGTCTCGCTGGCCGGGCTGCCGCCGCTGGCCGACCCGACCCTGGCCGAGCGGCTGAGCGGGCCACTGATCGTCGTGGCGACGCTGGCCGTGCTGCTCTACCTGTTCGCCGCCATCCGGTTCTACCTGGTCTACCGGCGCCGGCGTTCGGTGATGCTGCTGTCGCTGGTCACCGCGAGCATGCTGCTGGCCGAATCCATGGTCGCGGTGATGCTGGCGGGCAGCTGGCAGCTCACCTGGTGGCTGTGGCACCTGCTGATGGTGCTGGCCTTCGGCTACGTCGGCTACAGCGCCTACGTCACCTACCAGCGCGAGGGCGCCACCAGCGGGCTGTTCGACGGGATCGGCACCGAGCAGACGGTGCAGGCGGTGCGGGCCGAGTACGGGGCCGCGCTGGAGGCGCTGGTCTCGGCCGTGCGCCGGCAGGAGGCGGGAGAGATCTCCGCCGACGAGATGGCGCTGATCACCGCGGGGATGGCCGCCCGGTTCGGCCTGAGCGAGGGCCAGACCGCCGTACTCGGGCGGGCCGCGAGCGCGCTGCAGGGTGAGCGGCAACAGATCGACCGGCTCGGCGTGCTGGTGGCCATCGGGCACGAGTCCCGGGTGCGGCTGGCCGAGCAGGTGCTGTTGCGCCGGGCCGTCCGCCGCGTCGGCGCCGGCTTCGATGGCGACGGCGTGCGGATCGGCCTGATCACCGACGGCCGGCTCCGGTTCCCCGACGAGCTGTCCACCGACAGCACCTGGGTGGTGCCCGACGAGTTGGTGCGGCGGGCCGAGTCCGGGCTGGCCGTGACGGCGCCGGGGAACGGGATGGGACCGGTCGAGCTCGACGACGCCCTGCTGGCCTGCGCGTTGACCGTCAAGGAGCTGCCGGCCGGCGTGCTGCTGTCCCGCCGCCCGGGCGGCTTCTCGGAGCGCGACCGGTCGCTGTTCGCGTCGCTGGCCAGCCAGCTGTCGATGGGCATGGAGAACGCGCGGCTCTACCACCAGCTCGACGGGCTGTTCCACCAGTACATGTCCCCGGACGTGGCCAGGACGCTGCTCGCCGACCCGGAGCAGGCCGCGCTCGGCGGCGCCGTCGTGGAGGTCACGGCGGTGTTCGCCGACCTGCGCGGGTTCACCGGCTTCTCCGAGCGGTCCAGTCCCGAGCAGATCGTGGCCATGCTCAACCGGTACTTCGAGCTGGCCACCGACGCGATCCTGGCCGAGGGCGGCACCGTCGTGCAGTTCGTCGGTGACGCGCTGATGGCGCTGTTCAACGCGCCGGCCCGACAGGCCGACCACCCGCTGCGGGCGGCCCGGGCGGCGCTGGCCCTGCAGGCCGCGGTCGAGCCGGTGGCCGCGGCGACCCCGGGCTGGCCGCGGTTCCGGGTGGGGATCAACACCGGCCCGGCGCTGGTCGGGAACATCGGCAGCACCGCGCTGCGCAACTTCAACGCGATGGGCGACGCGGTGAACGTCGCGGCCCGGCTGGAGTCGGTGGCCGCGCCCGGACAGGTGGTGATCGGCGAGGCGACCCGCGCCCGGCTGCCCGCCGCGACCACGGTGGAGTCGCTCGGCGAGCTGACCGTCAAGGGACGCACCGGCTCGGTCGTGGCGTTCCGCCTGCTCGGCCTGGACGGGTAGGCCCGCGCGGGCTCTGTGTCGAATTACCGGTTCCGGTGGGTACCGGTGGATCGGGCATCGGAGCCGCCGGCGGCATGGTCGTGCCATGACCCACCGCCCCCTCCGCCAGGTACGCAGCGGCTGTCCCGGCCCCTGTGCCGGCCTGTGCCGGCCCGACGGCTTCGCCGCCGTCCACCGCGAGTACCGGCCCCGGCTGGTCGCGCGGGCCCGCGCCGTGCTCGGCGACCCGGAGTCGGCCGAGGACGCGGTGCAGGAGGTCTTCCTGCGGGCCTGGTCGGCGTGCGGCTCGTTCGACCCCGACGCCGGGCCCACCCTGCTGGCCTGGCTGGCCACGATCACCCGCAACGTCGTGGTCGACCTGGTCCGAGCCAGGTCGGCGCGCCCGCAGCTGTCCCGAACCGATCCGGAGGACACCGACAGCACCGCCGCCGACGCGCCGATCGACGCCGCTCTGCAGCGGATGCTGCTGGTCGACGCGCTGGCCGGGATCAGCGACGAGCACCGGGTGGTGCTGCTGCGCACGGTGCTGCGGGACCGCAGCTACCGGGACGTGGCGGCCGAGCTCCAACTTCCGGTCGGGACCGTCCGCAGCCGCGCCTTCTACGCCCTGCGCGGGCTGCGCAGGTACCTCGATCGGGCCGATCTCGCCGCCTGAGCTGGTGTTCCACCGTTCGATACCGACATCAACTGCTGAAGTGGCAGCGCGCACCCGCGGGAGCGCACCCTCTCGATTGCGAGGACGGCATGAAGAAGTTCGCACCCCTGTTGACCCTGGCCGCGGTCGCCGCCCTCGGCGCCGTGCTGCTCGTGGCCAACTCGGTGACCGGCCCGACCCAGCAGACCGTCGCGGCGACCGCGGTGACGCCCAGCACCGCCGCGGTCGCCCCGGTCGCGCCGCCCGCCCCACCGCCGCCACCCACACCACCACCGCCGGTGGTCGTCGAGAAGGCCTTCGCCGGGCGCTCCTCCGGCAACGAGGTCACGGTGGCGGTCGCGGTCAGCAACGGCCGCGCGGTCGGCTACGTCTGCGACGGCAAGCGGGTCGAGGCCTGGCTGGAGGGCACCCTGGTCGGTGACCAGCTCACCCTCACCGGAGCCAAGGACTCCACCCTCTCCGGCACCGTGACCGACGGGGCCGCGCTCGGGAGCGTCTCGGTGCGCGGGAAGCAGTGGCCGTACGCCGCCCAGGCGGTGCAGGCCCCGGCCGGGCTGTACGAGGGCCGGGCCAACGTGGACGGTGTGGCCGCGCGCATCGGCTGGATCGTCGAGGGGAACGGCCGGGTGACCGGCAACGCCAGCGTTCCCGGCGGGGCGGAGCCGCTGCCGGCGCCTCCGTTCGACCCGGCCGCGCCGAACTCGATCACCTTCTCGGGCGCCCCGGTCACCGTGACCGTGGTCGGCGGCGACCTCGTCGCGCCGGGCCGGTGAGCGCCCCGATGTCCGGACCGCAGCCGGAACAGCTGCCGACCTCGGCGCCTTCGTCGTCGCTGCCGCCGCCGCCGGTGTACGCGCACCACCCGCTCGACCCGCCCACCGATCCGGCCATGGCCCCCGTCCGGACGGAC
>Ga0190265_10000955_pt1 | contig 18796 bp, 20 predicted proteins | sample Popmic124T_FD_133135 | JGI IMG/M metagenome (GOLD analysis project Ga0190265, IMG submission 133135) | Populus adjacent soil microbial communities from riparian zone of Indian Creek, Utah, USA - 124 T | ecosystem: Environmental > Terrestrial > Soil > Riparian zone | place: USA: Utah | collected...
GCCGAGATCGTGCGCGCCAACCACGTCCGCCGCGAGGACTCCGACGGAGCGCTCGCCGAGTTCGCGACCCTCGTCAAGGCGAGCGACCACCTCTCGTCGTCAGTCGGGTTGGCAACGGCCCGCCAACTTCTCGAAGCTTCGCTCGGCGAGAGCCGTGCATCAGAGATCCTCGCCAACCTGCGCCAGTCGATGCTGCGGGTGCCGTTCGAGTTCCTGCGCCATTCCGACCCGCGACAGGTGCTCAACTTCTTGTCGAACGAACACCCCCAGACGATCGCCCTCGTGCTCGCCCACATGCCCCCTGAGCACGCCTCGACGGTGCTCGGCGGCCTGCCGGAGGAGTTGCAGCGCGACGTGTCGATCCGCATCGCCACACTCTCCACGATCGCGCCCGATGTGGTCGCCCGGATCGAGAGCCAGTTGGAACGGCGCCTGTCGTCGGTGGTCAAGAACACGACCGAAACCCACGCCGCCGACGGCGTGCAGACGCTGATCGACATCCTCAACCGGTCCGACCGGACCACCGAGCGCTCGATCTTCGAAGGGCTCGAGACGCACGACGCCGAGCTCGCCGACGAGGTCCGATCACGGATGTTCGTGTTCGAGGACATCGTGTCGCTCGACGACCGGGCCGTCCAGCTCGTGCTTCGCCAGGTCGAGTCGAAGGATCTCGCAACGGCGCTCAAGGGCGTTCGCGACGAGGTGCGTTCGAAGATCATGCGCAACATCTCAGAACGCGCCGCCGAGAACCTCGAAGAAGAGATCATCCTGCTCGGCTCGGTCCGCTTGAAGATGGTCGAGGAGGCCCAGGGCGGCATCGTCCGGGTCATCCGCGCCCTCGAGGAGAGCGGCGAAGTCACCGTGTCACGCGGCAACGACGAGTTCGTCACCTGATTTCGCTCACGCCGGCCTTGACCTGCTTGCGAGATCGCGACTTTGCCGCACGTTCACGGTCAACACCCCTCACAAATCACACCATGGATGGTGGTCAGCGGACCCAGGGATCGGGGTCCAACCGAGCCGGAGACCAAATGCCCATCCTTGCCGAACCGACAATGGCGTCAGCGCCTGAGCGCACGACCATGTCGCCGCTCGATGCCGACCTGTCGGAATGGCTCGACATGGCACGCGTGCACGTCACCCCTGAGGCGACGGGAGCCGTGACCAGAGTGGTCGGGCTGCGATTCGACGTCGAAGGCCTGCAGCTCCCAGTCGGCGCCGGAGTGCGCGTACGGAACGACGGTCGGGTGCTCCTCGGCCAGGTGGTCGGTGTCGACGGCGACCGCGTGAGTTGCATGCCGTTCGGCGACCTCCGCGGCGTCCGCGTCGGCGAACGCGTCCACATCGACCACGACTCGATCAGCGTGCCCGTCGGCTACGCACTGCTCGGCCGGGTGCTCAACGGGATGGGCGTCCCGATCGACGACGGCCCGCCGCTCGGCGTCATCGAGCGGGTGCCGACCGAAGGACAGCCACCCCACCCGTTGCGCCGCGCCCGCATCGACACTCCCCTCTCGACCGGTGTGCGGGCGTGGGACACGCTCGCCACGCTCGGCCGCGGTCAGCGCGTCGGTGTGTTCGCCGGCTCGGGCGTCGGCAAGTCGACGCTGCTCGGCATGGTGGCCCGCAACACGTCGGCCGACATCAACGTCGTCGCCCTGATCGGAGAGCGTGGCCGTGAGGTCCGCGAGTTCATCGAGAACGACCTCGGCGCCGAGGGGCTCGCCCGCTCCGTCGTCATCGTCGCCACGTCCGACGAGCCGGCGCTGGTGCGCCTGCGGGCGGCCTCGACCGCGACCCGCATCGCCGAATGGTTCCGCGATCGTGACCGCCACGTGCTGTTGATGCTCGACTCGCTCACCCGGTTCTGCATGGCACAGCGCGAGATCGGTCTCGCCGCCGGAGAGCCACCGACCACCCGCGCCTACCCGCCGAGCGTCTTCGCGCTCCTGCCGGGACTGCTCGAGCGGGCCGGAACGGCGGAGCGTGGTTCGATCACGGGCATCTACACGGTGCTCGTCGATGGTGACGACATGAACGAGCCGATCTCCGACGCCGCCCGCTCGATCCTCGACGGGCACATCGTTCTCTCCCGACGTCTCGCCCACGCCAGTCACTATCCGGCCATCGATGTTCTCTCCTCGGTGTCCCGAGTCGCACCCGCCGTCACGACGTCGGAACAACGGGCGTCCGCCGGTGAGCTCCGAGCGCTGCTCGCCGCCCACGCCGAGGCCCGCGACCTGATCGAGATCGGCGCCTACGTCGCCGGCACGAACCCCACCGTCGACCGCGCCGTGACGCTGCGCCCCCGGATCGACGGATTCCTGCGTCAGGGTGTCGAGGAGAAGTCGTCGGTCGCCATCGCGTTCGAACAGCTCGTCGGCGTCGTCGGAGCACCGGCATGAACGCCAAGCGCGTCGCGTCGATCCTGCGGGTCCGGCGGCTCCAGGAGCGCCAGGCCCGTGGCCACTTGGCGACCGGGCACCACGTCCACGCCGTAGCCACCCTCCAGGAGCTCGAGACCCGCGAGAGCGTGGTGGCCTGCGCCGGACGACGCTGGTCCGACACGGCCGCGGTCTCGGAACTGCTCACCGACCGGATGGTCATCGAAGCCGGCCTGCTCGCCGCTTCGAGCTGTCGGGTCGTCACCGAGCAGGCAGCGGTCGACGTCGCGACACTCACCGATGCGTGGTCTGTCACGGCTCGCCGCGTCGACGCCCTCGAGCGGATGGATGAGCGGATCCGCGAGTCCGACCGGATCGAGCTCGATCGTGTCGAACGCGCCGAGATCGACGACCTCGTCTCGGCTCGCCATCCCCAGGATGCGGCGCGATGAGCGCGATCACCGCGATGGCATCGGTGCAGGCCCGGATCGCCTCCATCGAGTCACGGTTCGGCGCCCCCCCGGCCCCCCGCGCCCGTGCCACGACGATCGACACCGCACCTGCCATCGAGCACACGACGTCACCGATGAGCGCGGGCGCTCCCGACGGTGATGCCTTCACCGAGGTGTACGCCAGGGCAATCGGCAATGAAGCCGCCCTCATGCCGGCCAGCAGCCCGCTCACGGGCGGCGGCGTGGTGCCGCCGGGAACGCCGTACGCCGCCGAGTTCGTGGCCGCCGGCGAGCGGCATGGCATCTCGCCCACCATCCTCGCCGCCGTCGGCTTCGTGGAGTCGTCGTACCGCCCCGATGCGGTCAGCTCCGCCGGTGCGATCGGCCTCATGCAACTGATGCCGGCCACCGCGGCGTCGCTCGGCGTCGACGCAACCGATCCCGTCAGCGCCATCGACGGTGCGGCTCGCTTGCTCAGCAGCTTCCGCGACCGGTTCGGCTCGATCGAGCTCGCACTGGCCGCCTACAACGTCGGCCCCGGGACGATCGCCAACTCGGGCGGCATCGCACCGGGCTCGCAAGCCGAGAAGTACGTCAAGAAGGTTCTGTCGACCGAGCAGGGCATGCGATGAACGTCACGATGCCCGCACCGGCACCCACCGCACCATCGTCCTCATCGGCCACTCAGGCGCCCATCGACCGCGTCGTCGGCCGTGAGCACTCGAGGACGTCGACCACATCGACTGGACGACGCAACGACGACGAGCGCACGTTCGAAGAGCAGCTCGACGAGGCCGCCGTCGCCCTCGCCCCCACACCGCAGCCGAAGCCGATCGATGCCCACGCCAAGCCACGCACCGCCACCGGTCCGGCGGCAGTCGGTGCAACCGAGACCCCTGCGACGCCGACCACGCCGACGACCGCGGCGGTCCCGGATTCCCTGACGTCGCCGAACGCTCCGACGGCAGTGGCCGCCGCGGCCCCGGTCGCGGCCCCGGCCGCGGTGGCGGCCGACTTGGTCATCACCGAGATCGACGTGCCGGCGGCGTCGCTGGCGACGGATGCCGCGGTCACGGCCAACGTGCCGGCGAGCACGGGTGACGCCCCGACCACGGCGGCAACTGATCCGGCAACGGTCGCAGCCGTGATGACGACCGCGGTCGACACAGCTTCGCCCGACGACGCCGCCGACGCAGCGGCACCACTCGCACCGCCGACGTCGCCGTTGGACAGCAGTCCGACCGCGACGCCGGGGACGCCTGACACCGGAGCCGTTCTGGCCACATCACCGGCTGCGTTCGGCGCCATGGTGGACGCAGCCGTCGACGCCACGGTCGACGCCGATACCGCTGCCGCGACCGAAGTCGACGTCGTCGACGTTGCAGGAGACGCCGTCGCCGACGCCTCGACGCCACCCACACTCGCGAACCTCACGACGTCCGCCCGCCGCGACGACACGTCCGCCGGGCGGGTCGACGGACTGGCTCCCGCGATCGCCGAGGCTGCCGACGACGTGCCGGCACCGCTTCGGGTCGCACCCCCGCGCACGATCGCCGTCGACCTCAACGACGAGGGCCTCGGCCCGCTCCGGGTGATCGCGACGTCCGATCAGCGCACCGTCCATCTGACGGTCAGCGCCGGCGAAGCCGTGGTGCGCGACGCGCTCGTGCGCCAGCAAGCCGACCTCCGCCACGACCTCGCCGATGCCGGGCTGCAGCTCGGGTCCTTCGAGGTCGACGCCCGAGCTGCCAACCGCGACGACGCCGACCAACCGGCCCCGACCGGCGACCGCCCGACCGCCGAGCCGGCGGGCGCCCTCGCTGTCGCCTCCCCGGTTCACCGCACACATGACGCCGACGGGCGTCTCGACCTGCGTCTCTGACGCGTACCACTCGACTCACAACCCCACTCAAGACACAGAAGGACTGCGAAATGCCAACCGCGACCATCATGCCCATCAGCACCAACGCTCCTGCGGCCGTCACCGACCCGGGGCCGGCGCCGACCAACCCGTCGGCGATCCTCGACCGCGACGCGTTCTTGAAGCTGCTGGTCGCCCAGCTCCGGTACCAGGACCCCAGCAAGCCGATGGACTCGAGCGCGATGGTCGCCCAGTCGGCCCAGCTCAGCATGGTCGACCAGTTGGCGACGATCTCCAAGTCGCTCGAGCGTCAGGGCACCACCGACAAGCTCACCCTCGCCGGCTCGATGGTCGGCAAGCAGATCACGTTCGCCAACCCCGACGGGATCGTCACCACCGGCGTCGTGTCATGGGTCCGCTTCGACGGCGACGAGGTACTGCTCGGAACCGGCGCCTGGGAAGTTCCCTACGACGGGATCACCTCGATCTCGGCGGCACCAGTCCCACCCCCGCCGGTCGCACCCGCACCCGTGGCACCCACAGCGTCGACACCGACCACCCCCGCACCGACCACCCCCGCACCGGAGTCACCCGGACCAGCAGTGTGACCTCCGACAGCCCACCGACGTTCTCAGCCGTCCTTTCCACCCCGACTCACACCCCTCTTCACCACTCTCAAACAGGAGCATCCAAATGATTCGTGCAATGTCCAGCGCCCTTTCCGGCCTTCGCAACCACCAGACCATGCTCGACGTCGTCGGTAACGACATCGCCAACGTCTCGACCGTCGGCTTCAAGAGCTCGACCACGATCTTCTCAGACGTTCTCACCCAGACGCTGCAGGGTGCGGCGGCACCCGCCAACGGCGCCGGCGGCACGAACCCGGCCCAGATCGGCCTCGGCTCGCGCCTGGTCGGCACCGTGCAGTCGTTCGCCCAGGGCGCCATCCAGCGCACCGGTCGTCCGACCGACCTCGCCGTCCAGGGCGACGGCTTCTTCGTCGTCCAGGGCAACGGCCAGCAGCTCTACACCCGCGCCGGCTCGTTCACGCTCGACGCCGCAGGGAACCTCACCACCCAGGAGGGCATGCTGGTGCAGGGTTGGCAGGCCGACAACACCGGCGCCATCGACGCCAACCAGGCGATCGGCGGCGTGCAGATCCGCGTCGGCGAACTACAGCCGCCCAACCAGACCGAGCTCGCCGAGCTCGGTGGCAACCTGTCCGCCGATTCGGTCCTCGGTGACTCGTTCACGATCACGGTGACCGGCAACGACTCCCAGGGCGCCGTGGTGCCGATCAACCTCACGTACACGAAGACCGGACCCGACCCCCTCGCAGTCCCACCCGTCGTGGGCGACGAGTGGACCACAACGGCCACGTACACGGTCGGAGGCACGACCAGCGCCGTTGCGCTGACCGACAACGTCCTGACGTTCGACATCAATGGCGAGCTCACGGCGCCGGCCGACCACAACATGAACATCGCCGGTGGACTCATCCCGGGCATGCCGAACGCGATCACGTTCGAACTCGGCGCGGCGGGCACCCCAGGGCGCCTCACCCAGTACGCGGGCGAGGCAACCGTGGGGGTCAAGACTCAGGACGGCGCCGCGGCCGGCACGCTGCAGTCGTTCAACGTCAGCCAGTCCGGCATGATCGTCGGCAGCTACTCCAATGGTCGTTCGAAGGCGATCGGTCAGGTGGCACTCGCCGTGTTCACCAACCCCGAAGGCCTCGAGCGCATCGCCGGAGCATGGCGCGAGACGGCGAACTCAGGGCTGGCGCAGGTCGGCACGGCCGGCGGCGGCGGTCGCGGCTTGCTGTCGTCGGGAACCCTCGAGATGTCGAACGTCGACCTCGCCGAGGAGTTCACCCGTCTGATCATCGCCCAGCGTGGATTCCAGGGCAACGCCCGCGTGATCACCACGGCCGACGAGGTCCTCCAAGAAGTCGTCAACCTGCGTCGCTGACGCTGACGCCGACGCGGACACAGGTCCGGCCGGCCCGAGATGACGCCACAGAACTGAGAGCGACACACCATGACGACAGCGACAGCTACAGCAACCACCACGGAGCCGGAGACGGCGCGAGTCGAACGGCGCGTGCGCAGCGAGCCGCGCCCGTTCGACTTCCGCCGCCAGACCAAGCTGTCGCGTGAGCACGTCCGCACGCTGCAGATCGTCCAGGAGACGTTCTGCCGCGGTTTCTCCACGATGCTCGCATCGAACCTGCGCACCGTTGCCCACGTGTCGATCCGATCGATCGAGCAGCACGCCTACGACGAGTACGTCCGCGAGCTCCCGAACCCGACCCTGCTCACGTTGCTGAGCTTGTCGCCGTTGCCGGGCGCTGCGATCCTGCAGCTCCCGACCGACATCGCATATTGCGCGGTCGAGCTGCTGCTCGGCGGCAAAGGCTCCGGTGCGCAGCCGGCGCGACCGTTCACCGACCTCGAGCTGGCTCTCCTGCGCAACGTCATCGAGCAGGCGCTCCCAGAGCTCCGTTACGCCTTCGAGCCGGTCGTGGCGACCGAGCCCAGGGTGATGAGCCAGGAGTCCAACCCGCAGTTCGCTCAGATCGCGGCGCCGACCGACATCGTGATCGTCGTCTCGTACGACATCCGCGTGGAAGGGATCACGGGGGTCGCAACGATGTGCATCCCATTCTCGACCCTGCAGTTGCACCTCGACGCCCTGTCCTCCACGTCGCTCTACGCGTCGCAGTCGCTCGGTGGGGCCGAGGTGAGCCGGCAACGCCTCTCCGAGCACCTCGCCGAGGTCCCGGTCGAGGTGGCGGCCCGCTTCCGCCAGCTCGAGATGCCGGCGCACGCGATCTTCAACCTGGCCGTCGGTGACGTGATCCCGCTGAACCATCCGGTCGACGAGCCACTCACCCTGGCAGTCGACGGTGTTCCCACGTTCCACGCCCGCATCGGGCGGCGCAATCGTCGCCTCGCGGTGCTCGTCGAAGGCCCCGCCGACCCCACGGCGCCCACCGAGCGCCCGACGCGCGTTCAGCCCTCCTCACCTGCCTGACAAGCACCGGTTCTGCCGCACAGTCGCACTTGACCGCCCGCGGGTGCACCCGGGCGCAAGAACGAGGAGTCGACGTGACCGAGACCACCCCCCAGCAGGACCTGACCGACAACGAGGCAAACGCCGCGGACACGGAGACAGCCGCAGCCGATACCGGCGCGGCGCCCGACCAGGCGGCGGCGACCGCGGTCGAGAGCGACGACGGGGTGCACGGATTCGAGCCCGGAGCGCTCCCGGCCAGTACGTCGAGCACGTCGAGCGCGGGAAGCTCGCTCAGCGCCCTCAACGACGTGCAGATGGTCGTCACCGCCGAGCTCGGCCGCACGACGATGCCGATGCGCGAGCTGCTCGGGCTGACGCCCGGAGTGGTCGTCGAGATCGACCGCGCCGCCGGTTCGCCGATCGACCTGCTCGTGAACGGCCGCCGGATCGCGTCCGGTGAGGTCGTCGTCATCGACGAGGAGTTCGGCATCCGCATCACCGACATCATCGCCTCGAACTCGTCGGAGTCGCGCGGGTGAACGAAGTCGGGCTGGGCGAGCTGTTCGTCCGGATGATCATCTCGCTCGCCGTCGTCCTCGGCATCGTGCTCGGTGCCTACGCGATCATCAAGCGGCGGCGGGGTGTCGGCGCGGTATCCGGGGCCGGACGTTCGATCGTCGCCCGTACCGGTCGGGTCCGCTCCGGAGGTCGCAACGGCCTGCGCGTGCTCGGACGAACCGGTGTCGCTCGGACGTCCAGCGTCGTGGCCATCCAGTTCGCCGATCGCGTCCTACTGATCGGCGGCAACGACCAGGCAGCACCGACCCTGCTCGCCGAGATCGATCTCGAGGGCTGGGAGCGCGCCACGCAGGCCCCGCCCGACCCGCTCACCGGTGGACCCGCACCCACTGCCGGGTCAGCCCCGACGGGTCTGCTCGACGCCCTCCGCCAAGCGACCACACGCCGTGGCTGAGACCGCCCGCGTGGCACCGTCCCCGGCGCCACGCATCCCCGTCCTCGCCATCGCGGCCCTGTTCGCCGGGCTGGTGCTCGTGGCGCTCTCGTTCCTCGCCACCGCCGGTTCCACGGCCGAGGCGTCGACGCCGCCGACGACCACGCTCCCCGACGACGCGGGTCAGGGGTCGGCCAACCTCGAGCTCTCGTTCCCGGACGTCACCGACAACTCCTCGAACACCGTCGTCATCATCCTCTTGCTGACCGTGATCTCGGTCGCCCCCAGCCTGCTCGTGCTGTGCACGTCGTTCACGCGCATCGTGATCGTGCTCTCGCTGACCCGCAACGCGCTCGGCATCCCCCAGATCCCGCCCCAGCAGGTCGTCGTCGGCCTGTCGCTGTTGCTGTCGTTGTTCGTGATGGGTCCCACTCTGAGCGAGATGAACGATGTCGGCCTCAAACCACTGATGGACGGCGACATCACGACCTCGGTCGCGCTCGAACGGGCACAGGTGCCGTTGCGGGGGTTCCTCCTCGACCACACGCGCGAAGCGGAGCTCGAGCTTTTCGTCGACGCCGCCGATGTCGACACGCCGGTGAAACGCGACGACGTCCCGCTCACCGCGCTCGTGCCGGCGTTCGTGCTCTCGGAGCTGAAGTCGGGCTTCATCATCGGCTTCGTCATCTTCGTGCCGTTCCTGGTGATCGACCTGGTGGTGTCGGCCGTGTTGATGGGACTCGGGATGATGATGCTGCCGCCGTCGTTCGTTTCCCTCCCGTTCAAGTTGTTGTTGTTCGTCATGCTCGACGGCTGGTTGCTGGTCGCGGGCACCCTCCTCACTTCGTACAGATAGGCGCCCACCGTGAACAGCCAGCAGGTCATCGACATCGGAACCGCCGCTCTCGTGGTGTGCGCCAAGGTCGCTGGTCCGTTCCTCATCGTCGTGCTCGCGATCGGCGTGATCGTCGGGTTGTTCCAGTCGGTCACCCAGCTCCAGGAGCCCACGTTGTCGTTCGTCCCCAAGCTCCTCGGCGCGGCCATCGTGATCGCGGTGAGCGGCAACTGGATGATGATGGAGCTCGTCACGTTCGGCCGCGAGCTGATCGGCGCCATCCCGCAATATCTCGAGGGCTGACCCTTGGCGCTGTCGATCAACCCCGCGTTGTTGATCGGGTTCTGCTTCGCGCTCACGCGGACCATCTCGTGGGCGATCATCTGCCCGCCCTTCAACAGCCAGTCGATCCCCGTTCGCGTTCGTCTCGGATTCGCGGTGGCGGTGTCGTTCCTGATCGCCGAACGTGTCGCACCCGCGAACCCCGACCTGGCGATGACCGCGCTGGTCGGCGGCCTGCTCCGCCAGGCCCTCGCCGGCATCGCCGTCGGCATGCTCGTGCTCATCCTGTTCTCGGCGATCCAGGCGGCCGGCGAGCTGATCGATCTCCAGGTCGGGTTCTCGTTGGGCGGAGTCATCGACCCGATGTCGGGCAACATGGCATCGCCGATCGGACGCTTCCACCAGCTCCTGGCGATCGCCATCCTGTTCTCGATCGACGGGCACGTGCTCGTGATGCGTGGCTTTCTGCGTTCGGTCGACGCCGCGCCAACCGCGACGCTCGATCTCGGCGAGCTCGGCCAGCAGGCGATCCGGATGGTCAGCATGATGACCGCCGGGGCGATCGAGATCGCCCTCCCCGTGCTCGCCGCGCTGTTCGCGACCGAGGTCGTGCTCGGGCTGCTCGGCAAGGCCGCACCGCAGCTCAACGTGCTCGTGCTCGGCTTCGCGCTCAAGTCGTTGGTTGCCTTCTCGCTGCTCGGCACGACGCTGGTGCTGCTCCCCGAGACCACGTCGTCGCTGCTCGGCAAGGCCGTGCGCGCCGGACTGCAAGTGTTCGGGGGGTGATCCGTGGCTGCGAAGGGTGACAAGACCGAGGCACCGACCCCGAAGAAGAAAAAGGACATGCGCAAGAAGGGTCAGGTCGCCAAGTCGCAAGACCTGGCGCCGTGGCTGGCATTGCTCGTCGGCACGTACGTGCTCCCAGTGACGGTGGGCGGGCTCGCCAGGGCGATGACGGCCAGCTTCGCCGAGGTCAAGACGATCGGCGTCGAGCCTGATGCCGGCAAAGCACTCGACATCCTCGGCAGCTCGCTGATCGGCGGCTTCCTCGCGATCATGCCGATCCTGCTCGTGTGCGCGCTCGCCGGCTCGGTCGCCCAACTCGCACAGACCGGAATGGGGATCTCGCTCCATCCGCTGAAGCCGGATTTCAAGCGCCTGAACCCGATGCAGGGCGTGAAGCGGCTGCTGTCGATCAAATCGGTGTGGGAGACGGGCAAGCAGATCGCGAAGGGGGTCGTGATCGCCGTGATCGCGCGGCCCCGGGTCGAGGACCTGGCCAGCGCGTTGACGCTGCATGGGCGCGTGCCGCTGCTCGAGGGCGTCGCATCGGTGGGCGGCCAGCTGCTCGGCCTGATCCGGGCGATCTCGTGGACGGTCGTCGTGATCGGGCTCGCGGACTACGCGTTCCAGAAGAAGCGCCACATGCGCGAGATGCGGATGACGAAGCAGGAGGTGCGCGACGAGATGCGCGGCTCCGAAGGCGATCCGCATGTCAAGCAACGCATCCGCGCCATGCAGATGGCGATGTCGCGGCGTCGGATGATGTCGGACATCGGCACCGCGACCGTCGTGCTGACGAACCCGACCCACGTTGCCGTCGCCATCCGCTACGACGGCACCGGTGGCGCACCGAAGGTCGTGGCGTCAGGCGCCGACGCGCTCGCCGCTCGCATCCGCGAACGAGCGGTCGAGGCCGGCGTGCCCGTCGTCGAGGCGCCCCCGCTCGCGCGCGCCGTCTGGCGCAGCTGCTCCGTCGGCGACGAGATCCCGGCCACCCTGTTCGAGGCCGTCGCCAAGGTGCTGGTGTTCGTCAGGCGGATCAAGGGTGGGCTCCTGGCCGCATCGACGCTCCCACTCCCGCGCACCTACCAGGTCGAGACCGAGTCGCTCGATCAGGTCACCCGCCAACGCCGCCGCAAGCAGACCCGGTCAGCCGCGTGACGAGCCGTGGGCCTCGTGAGCGCCCGCTGACGTGCCCGCAGTGCCCACGGAGGCCCGCTGACGCGCTCGTGGGCACGCCCGGAGGTCTCACACGGTTATAACGCCGAGCGTTTGGCCGCGCCTCGGTTCCGATGCACTCAGCAGGCGTAGCCGGTTGCGCAGACGCTCAGCGCACCGAGCTCGTTCTGGATGAGGGAGATCGCGCTGAACCAGCCGCCGCTTCCCCAAAGAAGGCCCCCGAGGGGAGTCGACGGCCCGAAGTAGAACACGGGCGCTCCGCTGTCACCGGGTGCGCTCGGGGTTGGCCCTTTGTACTGGCAGAGCATCGTCTTGTTGGTGTTCTTGACGTTGACGTTGGCGCACGTGACCATCAACGTGCTGAACGTCTTGCCGGTCGTACGCCCGACCTTGATGAGCGGCGAGATCTTGTGGAGCTTCAACACGTAGGGGATCGTGAACATACTGTCGCCGTCCCAGTCCGTGCTGTCTTGTTGTACCGGGTTGGCGATGCGGCCGGCGGTGAAGAGGATGGGACTGTCGAAGACGTACTTCGCGAACGCGGCATCGCTGTACCGGCAGACCTTCCCGTTCGGGCACAACCAGTTCGAGTTCGAGTCGAGGAACGGCGGGTCCACGGTCTCCTGGGCGACCGGCAGACAGATCATCGGACACGACGTCGGCGGGGTCGGTTGCCAGAAGATGGTGCCCTCGACGCTGCCCGCGGTGTCGGTGCAGTGCGAGGCGGTCACGAACCCGGCCACTCCCGCCCGCCGGGCGTTGAACCCCAACGTGCAGATCACCCCCGACCCACTCGTGATCTGCAAGCCGCCGACCTTTGGCGTGTGGTTGTCCTGTAACGACTCCGCCCTCACCTCGGGCACGACGGCGACCTGCACCGCCGCCGCCGGGATCCCGACTCGGACGAGCTCGTTCCGAACGGCAGTCTCCGCCGTGCGGTCGGCCACCCCGACCAACAATCGGTTGGCGCGCTCGTCGATGTCGGTCAACACGACCTTCGAGACGGCCAGCACCGGCGTCATCGCGTCGTGCCACCGCTTGAGCTGGGCGAAGGCGTGCTGGCCGCGGTGGATCGTGACCGCGCCCCCGACATCGAAACCGCCGTGCGATGCGTCCCCGAACACCTGGGCGAGCGCAGTCATCGCCCGCTGGGCGGCCGCGGCACTCGGATCGGTGAGGAACAGATGGGTCCGCGACTCCGCGTCGATGTAGACCCCGCCGAACTCAGGGGCCAACGCACCCACTTCGGCCATCATGTCGTCCGGCGTGCGCAGTGTCGCCGGTTGCCCCTCGGCTGTGGTCGCTCGACCGGCAATCACTGTTGACAGCAGTCCGACCACCGTCAGCAGGCGTCGGAACGTACCGGGTCGCGCAGTGCTCATCCGCCACTCTCCTTGGCGCTCGGGACGCGTGTGCGTCGGTCCCATCGTCGCCGGTGCGGTTCGGGCACCGTGAGCGTGCGATGTGGGGACGGTGAAGGTGATGCTGTCCTGGCAATCGGGCGAGGCTAGGACGTGAGGTGGTCGTGGCGTCGGCCAAATACGCCGATGACCCCGATCCGCACGGTTCGTGCGGGTCGAGGTCGGGCGTTGCGCGGTGTTCGGCAGGTTTCTGGCCGGCCGACGGATCGTCGGGGTCAGAGCGCTGGCACTGCCGGTGGTCGTGGGATGGGGCGCTTGGGCCGGTTGGGTCGCGGCGCGACGGGACGTGCGACGGCTTGGCCGTCGTCGGTGCCCGTTGCAGCCGCCTGGTTGGCGACCAGGATCTCCTGGTACACCTCGTCGCGGTGCACCGCCACGGAGCCCGGTGCGAGGATGCCCAGTCGGACATGGTCGCGGCCGATCTCGAGCACAGTCACCTCGATGTTGTCACCGATGTGAATGCGCTCGCCGTGGCGGCGGGTGAGGACGAGCATCAGCCGACAGGGAGCAGTGTCGCGTCGGCAGGAGCCGTTGTCGCGAATGTGGCGTCCAGCGGCCAGGCCTTGTCACTGAGGATGAGCTGATGGGCCCGGCGGGTGCCGAGGTCGATCACGATCGGCGCCCGCAGGTTGGCCGACATCGTCGTCTTCCCCTCGGTCCGGTCGACCGTCACGAGGGCGAGAACGCAAACATTGTTCTCGTCCTGGATCTGGAGGGCCTTTTCGTCGATCTCGACGTCATAGTCGGGGAACGTCATCCACGGGTCGATGCACAGGAACGCCCGTGCGCCGTCGTCGATGTCCTGCATCCAGAACATGGCGTTCTGGTCGCCGTTTGCCGGCACACCGGGCATCGCGCCCGCGCCGAGCAGCGTGACGCGCCGCATCTCCGAAAAGCCTGGAACTCCTGATGGGACGTCGATCGTGCTGTTCTCGTCGACTTCTACGATCCCGAACCTCGTGGTCTCGAGCTGCATGTTTGATCTCCTTCAAGTTTCTTGCCGGGCACCCCCGTTTTCGTCGGGTGGAGCTTCTCGACAAGCGTCGCTTCCTGCGAACAGTCGTGACGGTCCGGTGCAACCCGAATCACGCAAGGTGGTTCGTCTGACCAGGACTCCAACACCGATCAGGGCACCCGGAGGGCGCATGGAGACGAGCAGAGCGGGAAGGGTGATGTTCCCGGCTGCCGTGGTGATGGTGGTCGCCGTGATGGTGATCCCTCTGCCCACGACGCTCATCGACATGTTGATCGTCGCCAACATCTCGATCGCGATCCTGATCCTCCTGGTGTCGATGAACGTCACCAAGACGCTCGAGTTCAGCTCGTTCCCCGCCCTCTTGCTGATCGTCACCCTGTTCCGGCTGGCGCTGAACGTGGCGACATCGCGTGCGGTGTTGTCGGAAGGCGAGGCGGGCCAGGTGATCGAGACATTCGGCTCGGTCGTCGTGGGCGGCAGCCTCGTCGTGGGGCTCGTGATCTTCCTCATCCTGACGCTCGTGCAGTTCGTGGTCATCTCGAACGGCTCGGGGCGCGTCGCCGAGGTGTCGGCACGCTTCACGCTCGACGCCATGCCCGGCAAGCAGATGGCGATCGACGCCGACCTCAATGCCGGTGCGATCGGTGAGGACGAAGCCCGCCAACGCCGCCGCGACGTCTCCGACGAGGCCGACTTCTACGGAGCGATGGACGGTGCCTCGAAGTTCGTGAAGGGCGATGCCATCGCCGGTCTCGTCATCACGGCCGTCAACCTGATCGGTGGCTTCCTCATTGGTGTGGTGCAGCGCGGGCTGCCGATCCAGGAAGCGATCAGCACGTACGCCCTGCTCACCGTCGGCGACGGGCTCGTCTCGCAGATCCCGGCCCTGCTCGTGTCGATCGCCGCCGGTCTCATCGTCACCCGTTCGACCGGCAACGCTGACCTCGGGTCCGACGTGTTCGCCCAGTTCAGCCACCAGGGCTCAGCGGTCCGGTCGGCCGGCTTCATGATCATCATGATGGGCCTCATTCCGGGACTCCCCCGGTTGCCGTTCATCATCATCGGCGGTGGGCTGGCGCTCATCGGCCAGCGGCTGATCAAGCGTGGCCCGATCCTCGCCGTGGTCGACGCCGCGGCTCAGCCGGAGGCGATCGCGCCGCCATCGGCCCAACAAATGGCCCACGACGCACGCATCGAGCCGCTCGAGCTCGACATCAGCCTCGACCTGATCGAGCTCGTCGACGGAGCGAGCGGCGGGGATCTGCTCGACCGTGTCTCGGCGCTGCGCCGCAAGCTCGCCATGGAGCTCGGGTTCGTCATGCCCCCGGTCCGCACCCGTGACAACGCCCAGCTGCCTCTGAGCTCGTACGTCATCAAGGCCCACGGCGTCGCCGTCGGCCAGGGTGTCGCGCCCGCGGGACGTGTGCTCGTGATCGGCGAGCATCTCGATCCGCTCCCGGGCGACGACGTCAAGGAGCCGGTCTTCGGCCTCGACGCCCGCTGGACGCCGGTCGAGTTCCGCGTCCAGGCCGAGCTGGCCGGGCACACCGTCGTCGACCGCTCGACACTGATCGTGACCCACCTCTCCGAGCTCGTGCGCCGGCGCGCCGGTCGCCTGATCAGCCGGACCGACGTGAAGGAGCTGATCGACGGCGTGCGCGCCACCGACCCGACGGTGATCGAGGATCTCGCCGGGGCCGGCCTCGGCACCGCCGACGTGCAGCGCGTGCTCGCCACGCTGCTCGACGACGGCATTCCCGTACGTGACCTGGTGCGCATCCTCGAAGCGATCGGCGAGCGAGCCCGCACGATTCGGACCCCGGAGGCGCTCGTCGAAGCTGCCCGCGCCGAGTTGGGCCCGGCGATCACCGCCGCCCTCGCGACCGACGGCCGTCTCAGCGTGATCACCATCGCCCCGTTCAGCGAGGAACGACTGGCCGGCGCCCTGCGCATCACCGATGCCGGGTCGCTCCTCGAGCTCGCCCCGCCGTACACCGAGGCGATGATCGCCCAGGTCCTCACCGCCAACGACCAGGCGGTCCGCCGCGGGGTCACGCTGGTGATGGTCTGTTCCGCAGTCCTGCGTCCGGCCGTGCGCCGGATGCTCAAGTCCGCCGCTCCAACGGTGGCGGTGGTGTCGTACGACGAGATCGGAGACCACCTCGAGGTCGAGGTAGTCGGACAAATCGACCTGGACGCGTCAAGGTCAGAGGAGGATCGAAATGCATTCGCTGTCAGCACCTGACGACACGTCGGTGGTGAAGTTCCGTGGGGCCACCTACGACGCCGCGGTCGAGGCCGCCCAGCAGGCGCTCGGCCCTCGCGTCAAGGTCATCGCCGCCGACCGGATCCGCCGCGGCGGGATCGGCGGCTTCTTCGCCACCGAGCTCGGCGTCGAAGTGAGCGTCGCCCTGCATGACGAAACGGTCGACCAGGCGCTGGAACGCCTCGTGGAAGCATCGGCCGAAGAGGACCGCAGCCGCTGGTTCGAGCAGTTGACGTCGGCGACGCATTCGACGGCCCTGCCGTCGAGCCCGGCCCCGACGCCGGCGAATGGCAGCGCCCCGCAGCCGACGATGACCCAGTTGCTGACCGCCCGCGCGGTCGTCGGCGACGACACCATCGTGAGCCACGTCGCGGTCGAATCAGCGCCAGCGCCGGCCGAACAGGTCGTGGAGCCGGCGGCGGTCGTCACCATGCCCGTGGATCGGCCGGTCGACGTGCAGCGCAACCCCCACCCGATCACCGTGCCGGAACCGGCGGCGGCTGTGTCCGAGACGGCGGCTGCTGGGCCCCAGCCGGCGCCTGCCCGGCGCCGCATTCTCCTGCCGACCAAGGGCCACGTCGACCTCGCCGTCGCGGCCGCCGCCGAGCTCGCCCGACTGACCAGCGAACAGCTCCGCGGCCGCCGGATCGCCGTGCACGTCGTCGTCACCAGCGACGACGGTCGCTCGGTCGAAGCCGACGCGATCATCGAGGAGTCGGCGTGAGCCGCCGCAAGGACGGAGCGGTTCGACCGGCGAGCGGTCCAATCGGACCATGGCGCCTGGCGTTGGTCGTGCTCGCCGTCGCCGGCACGAGCGGCGCGGTGCTCGCCCAGTCGGTCCAGACCGGTGTCGGCCTCGACCTCGCCCTCGGGCGCGCGCTTGCCGTGGCCGTCGTGCTGTGGATCCTGCTCGGCACGATCGACCGCATGTTGGCGCGTGCGTCGCTCGCCCGGCACCATGACGAGCACGCGTCGATCATCGACGGCGACGCCACCGACACCCTCAGCCGCCACTAGCCGTCTCTGCCCACTCGCCCGTCGCCTCGAACGCCTCGGGCGAACTACGCGTGGGCAAGTTGGGCGCGGGCCACCCGGCCGGTGTGTCTGGCCACCCCTAGCCCACTCGCCCGTCGCCCGGAGCGCTTCGAGCGAATTGGACGTGGACCGCCGGCCCGCTGTGTCTGGCCACCCCTAGCCCACTCGCCCGTCGCCCGGAGCGCTTCGAGCGAATTGGAAGTGGACCGCCGGCCCGCTGTGTCTGGCCCACCTGGCACTTGCGGTCGCCGAAAAGCCCTGGTGGCGAAGTGCGAGTGGACTAACGAAGGTAGTCGAGGAGCGACATCGGGATGATCTTCGCCGCGACCTGCAGGGCCGCCTGGTAGGCGTTCTCCTGGGCCTTGGCGTTCACGAGTGCCTCGACGATGTCGACGTCCTCGGCCTCGGAGAGCAAGGTGCGCAGCCTGAGCTGGTCGTCCTCGGCCCGGACCTGGATCTCGTTCATGCGGGCCGCGCGACTGCCGATCTGGACGGTGGCAACGCCCAGCCGGGCGGTCGCGACGTCCAAGTTGGCGTGCTCCGTGGCGAGCGCCGTTCCGTCGGCATTCGCCACGGCCTGCGCCATCCGCTCGAGCACCTCGAAGACGTTGCCGACCGGACCACCCTCGACGCCGAAGGCTTCGGGGCCGGTGACGTTGACCTGGACCGACGTGTTGGCGGCGACGTCGCGGCGGACCGCGCCCGCGTCGCCCGTGTAGCTGCCGGTGGTCGGGTTGTAAGCGGCGCCGGAAGCGTTTCCGGCGAACACGGAGCGATCGCCGTGACGCGTGTTGGCGAGGGCGACGAGGTCGTCGCGGATCGAACGGATCTCGATGGCGATCGCCGCCCGGGCACCCGGGTCGGACAGTCCACCGCTGTTGCCGGCGCGGACAGCGAGCTCCTTGGCCCGTCCGAGGACTTCCAGCGACGACGTCAGCGCGCCGTCGGCGCTGCCGAGCAGCCCGTGCGCGTCGTCGAGGGACCTGGCATATTGCTCGGAACGCCGGGTCAACGCGCGTAGACGCATCGCGTCGGCCGCGACCGATGGTTCGTCGGATGCCCTGACGAGCGCACGGCCCGACGAGAGCTGTTCCTGTGTGCGCGCGAGACGTGCGTACGACAGGTTGAGGTCGCGCAGCGTCGAGCGCACCATCATCGAGTTCGTGACTCTCATCGAGCTCATCTCCCCACCACGCCAGTGCGTTGGATGAGCGTTCCGAGCAGTTCGTCGACGACGGTCAGGAAGCGGGCCGACGCCTCGTAGGCGCGTTGGGCGCCGACGAGGTTGGCCATCTCTTCGTCGATGCTCACCGAACCGACTGATTCGGCGTCGGAGATCGCGGTGTCGGTGA
>Ga0190265_10000956_pt1 | contig 18779 bp, 13 predicted proteins | sample Popmic124T_FD_133135 | JGI IMG/M metagenome (GOLD analysis project Ga0190265, IMG submission 133135) | Populus adjacent soil microbial communities from riparian zone of Indian Creek, Utah, USA - 124 T | ecosystem: Environmental > Terrestrial > Soil > Riparian zone | place: USA: Utah | collected...
AGGCCCGCAAACAGGCCAAGGTCGAGGTCTCGACGCTCGATTGGGACGCCTGGCGTGCGGAGAGCCGCTCCTTCTCGGACCTCGCCCTCTACACCGCCTCGGACAACGACCTGGCCCTCTCGGGCGGCGACGAGCCCCTCCACGTGCGCGGCCGCACGGTTTCTCCCAACTTCTTCCGCGTGCTGGGCGTCGAGGCCGAGATCGGACACACGTTCCGCGGCCGCGAGGGGACGCCCGAAGGGCCGGGCGGCGTCCTCCTCTCCCACGGCTTCTGGCAGCGCCATTTTGGCGCGGACCCCAAGGTCGTCGGCCGGCAGATCCGGCTCGACGGCGAGAGCCTGACGGTGCTCGGGGTGATGCCCGCGGCGTTCCGCTTCCCCGACGACGTCGACCTCTGGCAGGGCTTCGCCCCCTGGGTCGCCGAGCCCGACGTCCGGACGCTCCGCATCTTCGCGGCGGTAGGCCGCCTGAAGCCCGAGGTGAGCCTCGAAGCAGCGCGGCAGGACATGGCCGCGGTCTCGGCCCGCCTGGAGAAGGCGACGCCGCAGTACCACGAGGGCTATACCGCCGCCGTCAAGCCGATCGTCGAGGAGGTCCTGGGCGACACCCGGCCGGCCCTCACCCTGCTCGCCGCCGCGGTCGGCCTGCTGATGCTCATCGCCTGCGCCAACGTCGCCGGCCTGCTGCTCGCGCGGGCGGCGGCGCGGCAGCGCGAGACGGCGGTGCGCGCCGCGCTCGGCGCCGGGCGGCTCGACCTCGCCCGCCAGCTCCTCGCCGAGAGCCTGGCGCTCGCCGCCGCCGCCTGCTTCGTCGGCCTCCTCCTCGCCTGGGACGGCCTCCACCTGCTCACCTCGCTCGGCCCGGGGGACATCCCGCGCCTCGACGAGGTGGCGCTCGACGCCCGCGCCTTCCTCTTCGCCGCCCTGGCCGCGGCGGTGACGGTGGCGCTCTTCGGCCTCGCCCCCATCCTCCAGGCGACGAACCCGCGCCTCGCCGCCTCGCTCAAGGAGGGCAACAAGGCCTCGACCAGCCTGCCCGGCAGCCGGCTGCGCGGCCTGCTGGTCGCCGGCGAGGTGGCGCTCGCCCTGGTGCTCCTGGTGGGCGCGGGTCTCGTCGCCCGCAGCTTCCTGAACCTCCAGCGCGCCGACCTGGGCTTCAACCCGGAGCGGATGCTGACGCTGCGCGTCAACCTCCACGGCGACGAGTACGGCGAGCCTCGCCAATGGGGAGCGTTCTTCCGCGAGATGCTGGAGAAGGTGGAGGCCCTGCCGGGGGTGGAGCGGGCGTCGCTGGTGCTCCTGCGGCCGCTCTCCGGGCCGATCGGCTGGGACTACAACTTCAACGTCGAAGGGCAGAGCCACAAGGAGCAGCGGACGAACCCGGTGTCGAACCACGAGCGGGTGAGCCCCGGCTACTTCAAGACCCTGGGCATCCCCCTCCTGGCCGGGCGCGACTTCGCCTGGAGCGACCTGGCCGGAGCGCCCGCGGTCGCCATCGTCAACCGCACCACGGCGGAGCGCTTCTGGCCCGGGCGGGACCCGCTCGGCAAGCGCCTGCGTTGGGGCCGCGGGGACCCGAAGGAGCCCTGGATCACCGTCGTCGGAGTGGTGGGCGACGCCCGCTACCGGGAGATGGAAGCGGCGCGCCCCGACATCTACGTACCGTTCCTTCAGGACCCCCACTGGTCCATGGACCTCGTGGTGAGGACCGCCGGCGATCCGCTGGCCCTGGCCCCGGCGGTCGCCGCCGCCGTCCGCCAGGTGGACCCCGACCTGCCGGTCGCCCGGGTGACCACGATGGAGGAGGCGATCTCGGACTCGGTCGCCCGCCCGCGCCTGCGCAGCCTCCTCCTCGCCGTCTTTGCCGGGCTCGCCCTGCTGCTCGCCGCCGTGGGGCTCTACGGCGTCATCGCCTACTCGGTCGCCCAGCGCCGCCACGAGATCGGCATCCGCATGGCGCTCGGCGCCGGCCGCGGCAGCGTCCTCCGCCTCGTCCTCGCCCAGGGCCTCGCCCTCACCCTCGCAGGCCTCGCCGCCGGCCTCGCGCTCGCCCTCGCCCTGGGCGCCACCGGCTGGCTCTCCGGCCTGCTCTACGGTGTCGAGCCGACCGACCTCCCGACCTTCGCCCTCGTCCCCTTCCTGCTCCTGGCCGTCGCCTTCGGCGCGAGCCTCATCCCGGCTCTGCGCGCCACCGAAGTGGACCCCCTGGTGGCGCTGCGCTCGGAGTGAGCCGGAAGCTCCTGCTTTACCCCTCGCGCCGAAACGCCGTATTCCTGCGTCCGTAGTAGGCTATGCGCGTTCCAGTGGAAGGGGACCGCTCGATCGTGATCTCGGACATGCATAGAGAGACCAAGGGTAGGCCGGCGGAGGATCAGGAGGATTACGCGCAGCTTCGCCGCGACCTGGTGAAGGCGGTGCAGCGCGTCTGCCCGAGCTGGATGGCGGACCGGTCGGACGACCTGGTCCAGGTCGCGCTCATCCGGGTGATGGAGATCCAGAGGAAGAGTGAGGGGAAATCGGAATTCTCGGCGTTCTATCTCAAGAAAGCCGCCTACAGCGCCATGATCGACGAGATAAGGCGCCTGAGGAGGCGGCAGGAGACGACCTTGGACGACGAAGAGAACCCGATCAACCCCCCGGCCGAGAGCCCGGACCCCGAGCGCGCCACCGCGAGCCGGGAAGTGGGGCGGGCCATCCGGGACTGCCTGGGCGGCTTGATCCCGCCCCGCCGTCACGCCGTGACGCTCCACCTGCAGGGCCACAGCGTGCCGGACGTCGGCCGCCGCCTCGGCTGGACCGCCAAGAAGGCGGAGAACCTCGTCTACCGCGGTCTTGCCGACCTGCGCGGCTGCCTGGACTCCAAAGGGGTGCACCCATGAGCGAGAGAGACGAGATCACGCGGCTGCGGGAGGCCTTCGCCTCCTCCGGCCCGGAGACGGGAGAGTGCCCGTCCCCGGAGACGATCTGGGACGGCGTGGCCGGGAAGCTCCCGTCCGCGGAGCTCCGGGACCTGCTCGACCACGTCGCCGCTTGCGCCACCTGCGCCGAAGACTGGCGCCTGGCGGTCGCCTTCGAGAAGGAATCATCCGCCGCCGAGGTCCCCGCGGGGCAGGTGATCCAGGGCCGCTTCAACTGGCGCCCGCTGCGCCCGGTGATCGCCGCCCTGGCGGCCGGCCTGTTCTTCGTGATCGTCGGGCTCCAGGTCGGACCGTGGTCCGGCAAGGACGACGCGCCGGTCTACCGCGAGGGCGAGCAGGCGGGCCTCGAGTCGCTGGTGCCCGCGGGCACCGCCCTGCCGCGGGAGAGCTTCGCCGTCCGCTGGTCGCCCGTCCCCGGGGCCGCCTCCTACGAGGTCCTGGTCAGCACGGAAGACCTGAAGGTGCTCTCCACGGCCGAGAACCTGCGAGGCACGCAGTTCCAGGTGCCGGCCGGCGACCTGGCCGGCCTGCCCGCCGGCACGCCGATCCTCTGGCAGGTCAAGGCCAACTTCGCCGACGGCAGCAGCCGGAGCTCGGCGACCTTCGAAACCCCGGTCCGGTAAGAACCGGTCTCATAAACCCCTGGCTTCTCGTAGGGGCGGGTCTGGACGGCGGCGTGGGGGCTCGACCCGCCCTGCGAAGGCCGCCTTTTCCCTCCACAGGGCGGGTCGCGCCACCGCCCTCCCGTCCAGACCCGCCCCTACGAGAAGATTTATGTCTGCCCCGCTGAAATGAGCAATACGGCGGTCGGAAAGGCTTTTTGCAGCCGCAAAAGACCTTTGGGCCGCGGCAGAGACTCTAATCTCAGGCCAATAGGGCTTTTGCTGCTCTCAGGAACCTTCGAGGTTGGAGAAAAAGGGTATTTGCAGCCCGCAGAGAGTCTACGCTCCGTCCATTTGAGCAATTCTCGGAGGAAATAGCCTTTTCCTCGGAGAAATAGGCTCGGGAACCCCTCGCGGAAGCAAATCCTGGATCTCGCCACCCGCCTGAAAGATTTTTTCATCCGCGCGTGAGGGGATCGGCCGCTTTCGTTCGTTCCATCTCACAGCAGGGATGAAACGGACATCACAAAGGAGATCGAAATGAACGCCAAGAAGGAAAAGAAGGATAAGACCCAGTACCCGATCCTCGCGGACGGCGGCCAGAACGACCGGGACCCCAACGGCGATTGCTGCTCGCCGCCGCCGAAGGATCCGCCGGACGGGATCGCCTGAGAAACAAAATGCCGGGCCGGGCGTACATTGCTTCAGATGAGCGAATCGAAGAGCGTGGTTCATTCATCCAGAAGATGTTTTGCCACAGGAAAGGAAATTAATCATGAGCGATACGAGTGGAGCCCCGGAAATCAAGAACGAGGAGCCGGCGACCGTCAACGTCGTCATCGGGCCAGACGACCCCTGCTGCTCGCCGCCTCCGAAGGATCCGCCTGACGGCTAGAGCCCTCCGATTCCGCTGGAACGACGGGCAGCCCGCGGGCTGCCCGTCTCCGCGCTCTGCCGATGTCCTCCCCTGTGCCGCCGCGCCGTCGGTGCGCTACACTCGACAGCGATGGTCCTCGCGGTCCTGCCTCTCTTCCTCCTGGCCAGCCTACCGACCTCGCCGGCTCCGGCTGCCTCACCCCTTCAGGGTTTCGCGCGTTGCGAGTCGCTGTATGCGGCCCAGCCCGAGGCCAGAGTGCCCGCGCAATGCTTTGAAGAGGAGGGCAGAGCGCTCGGCCGCCGAGAAGAGGCTGCATCCCGGCTCCGGGCGCTGCGGGGCAAGAACCCCGGGAACGCCTGGTTCTCCTTCTACCTGGGGCACCTGGACACGAACCGTTCCGAGGCCTTGTACCGGGAAGCCGCCGACAGGTTCGCCCAACAGCGGGAAGCCCGGGGAGAGGTGCTGTCCCGCTCCAACCTCCAACGCGTGCTGAACGACCAGGGCCGCCTGGCAGAAGCACAGGCCCAGGTGGAGCTGGCGGCGAAGGTCGCCTCGGCCTCCGGAGACGCCATGCTGCTCGCCCGGGTCCTGGTCATCCAGGCTCGCCAGCTCTTCACGGAGGGAAAAGATCTGGAGCGCGCCTATCTCTTGCTGCGCCGGGCCGAGGCCTCCCTGTTTCCTGAAGGGGAGTACACCTTGCAGCGCAACTGCCTGCTCGCGCTCGGCAACGTGAGCCTGGAGCTTGGACGCCTGGCCGAGGCGCGGGACGCTTACGGCCGAGCCGCAGCGTTGGCGGATTCCCAGGGGGACCTCTACTCCGAAGCGGTCGCCAAGTACGGCCTGGCGCGCGTCAGTTACGACACCACGCACGAGGTGCCCCGCGAGGAGAACCGGCGGGAGGCGTCGCGTCTGGCCCAGGAGGCCCTGGACGTGGCGATCCGGGGAGAGAACAAGGACATCGAGTCCAAGGCGCACTGGACGCTCGGCGTGCTGTCGACCGGCCAGGAGGCCAGGAGGCATCTGGACGCCTGCCTCGCCGCGGCCGTCGAGGCCCGCGACTACTCCTACTGCCTCAACGCCCTGGCTCGCCACCTGACCGCCGAGGACCCGCAGGAGGCCCAGAAGACGATCGACAAGGCCCTGGAGTTTTCGCGCCAGGCGGAAGACTACTGGTCCATGGCCTACTCCTGGCGGGAGCGGATGCGGGTGAGTTGGGCGGCCAACCCCCTGGACCGGGCGGTCAGGGACTCGCGTTCGGCGCTCGACGCCATCGAGGCCCTGCGCGACCTGCAGGCGGGTGCCGCCAACCAGGCGGGGATGTTCTCCACCTGGTCCGAGGACTACTACTGGCTCTCCGGCCGGCTGTTCGAAGTCGCCTCTTCGGATGGAGAAGAGGCGAACCTGGAGCGCGCCTTCCTGGTCTCCGAGAGGATGCGGGCGCGCAGCCTGATCGACGCCCTCGAGGCAGCCCGGGCGGTACCGGCCGCCGCGGCTCCGCTGAGGCTGCGCCGCGCCGCGGTGCTGGAGCGCATCTCCGGAGTCCAGAGGCGGCTGCTCGACCCGGACCTGCCGGCTGGCGAGAGGACCGCTTCCAGCCGCGAATTGGAGACCCTGGAGATCGAGGAGGCCGAGCTGCGCTACCGCCTCCTGCGCGAGGATCCGGGCTTCGCCGCCCTCCGCCGCCCCGAGTTTGCCAGCCTCTCCGAAGTGCGCCGGCTGCTCGGCCGAAACGAGGCCCTGCTCTCCTTCCAGGTCGCCCCCTGGAAGGACATCCGCGGCGAGCTCGCCGGCGGCTCCTGGCTGCTCGTGGCCTCTCACGCCGGCAGCCGCGCCTACCGTCTGCCAGGACGCGGCGAGCTCCGCCCGGCGGTGCGCCTCTTCACGGGCACCTTCGAACGGCGCGACGGGTCGGACAGCCGCCCGGCCGTCCACCTCTACCGCCAGCTCTTCGAAAAGGCCCTGGCCGAGCTGCCGCCGGGCATCGAGCGCCTGGTGATCCTTCCGGACGACGTGCTCAACCAGCTCCCCTTCGCCGCCCTCCGCGCCACGCCGGAAGCGCCGCCGCTCGGAACGCGCTACGAGCTCTCCCTGGTGCCCTCCGCCACCCTCTGGCGCGAGTGGAAGGAGCGCCGGCCGCCCGCCGCCGAGACCCCGGCGCTCGCCCTCGCCGATCCACCGACCCCGGGCACGGACGAGCCGGCCCCGCCGGCGCGGGAGCGCTCCGCCGCCGTCTTCTCCGGCGCCACGCGCCTGGGCGCCCTCCCCTATGCCCGCCGCGAGAGCCGCTCGCTGGTGCGCCAGCTCGGCGGCGGCAGCCTGCGGCGCCTGGGGGAGGAGGCCTCGGAAGCTTTCGTCAAGGCGACCGACCTGCGCCGCTTCGGCATCCTCCACTTCGCCGCGCACGCGGTGACCGACGAGATGAACCCCGAGCGCTCCGGAGTCCTCCTCGCCCCCGGCGGCAAGGAACAGGACGGGCTCCTCCAGATCCGCGAGATCGTCGACCTCGACCTCGAAGGCCGGGTCGTCGTGCTCTCCGCCTGCCGCAGCAACGCCGGCGCCGTGCTGCGCGGCGAAGGCGTGATGAGCCTCGCCCGCGCCTTCTTCCAGGCCGGCGCCCACAGCGTCGTCGCCAGCCTCTGGCCCGTGCGCGACGACGACGCCGCCCTCTTCTTCGACCGCTTCTACCGCCACATCGGCCGCGGCCTCTCCGTCTCCGCCGCCCTGCGAGCCGCCCAGATCGACCGCATCGAAGCCGGAGCCCCCGCCGCCGCCTGGGCCGGCATCGTCGTCCTGGGAGACGGCGACCTGATCCCCCTCCCCGGAGGCCGCAAAGGCCTCCCGCTCTGGACCCCCCAAGCCGCCGGAGCCGGCCTCCTCCTCCTGCTCCTCACCGGAGGAATCTGGCGCTGGCGAAAAAGATCCTGAGGAGTTGCAGCTCCCTCCTCTCCCGGCGGAAGGGAGGGAGGCGGGAGAGGAGGGTCGGGGTGGTGAGGGCCCAAGGGGCGAAGCCCCGAGGGGCAGTTTCAAGGCCGGCGCCGCCGCCACACCACCCAGTAAACCCCCACGTTCAACCCCACCACGAACAGCCCCAAACCGAGCTGCACCCCGCGCGTCAACCCCGCCGGATAGAGCGCCGGCAGCACGTAATGCTCGACGAATCCGCCCGCGTATCCGGCGTCTCCCCCGAGGCGCCGCAGGTGGTTCTCGAGCGGCGTCAGGGGGCAGATCCCCTGGACGAACTCGATGCCCGCGCCCCAGAGCGCGGCCGGGAGGTGAAACCAGGCGGCGCGGGGCCAGCGGAGGGCCAGGAGGCCCCCGAGCACCACGAAGAGCACGAAGGCGAAGTGGAGGACGACGACCGCGTCGGCCAGGAGGCGGTAGAGCACGGGTCAGGCCGGCGGCTTGAGGTCGGCGCGGCGGACGGTCAAGTCGTCGATGCGGTCGAGGTCCGGCTCGACACCCATGCCGGGGAGGTCGACCGGTACTTTCATCCAGCCCTCGGAGTCCATGGTCCACTCGGGGGTGACGATGTCTTTCTCCCAATAGCGCTCGGAAGGCGAGAGGTCCCCGGGGAGCTTGAAGTTCGGCAGCGAGGCCAGGGCCACGTTGTGCGCCCGCCCGACGCCGCTCTCCAGCATGCCGCCGCACCAGACCGGGATGCCGTGGTCGGCGCAGAGGTCGTGGATGGCGACCGACTGGCGGAAGCCGCCCACGCGGCCGGGCTTGATGTTGACGATGCGCCCGCTGCCCAGGGCGATCATGTCCGCCGCCCGCTCCGGGCCGGTGATCGACTCGTCGAGGCAGATCGGCGTCTTCAGCCGCTTCTGGAGCTCGACGTGGCGCAGCAGGTCGTCCCAGGCGAGAGGCTGCTCGATCATCATCAGCCCCAAGTCGTCGAGCGCCACCAGGCGGTCGAGGTCGTCCAGGGTGTAGGCGTTGTTGGCGTCCGCCATGAGCGGCGCGTCGGGGCCCAGGGCCTCGCGCACGGCGCGGATGTAGTCGACGTCCGCCCCGGGCTGGATCTTGATCTTCACCTTGCGGTACCCCCGTTCGAGCGCCGCCCGGGCACGCTCGACCAGCGCTTCGGGGCTGTCCTGGATGCCGAGCGAGATGCCCACCCGGATGCGCTCGCGGGTGCCCTGGAGCTTTTTCGAGAGCGACACCCCCTCGCGCCGCGCCGTCAGCTCCCAGGCGGCCATCTCGACGCCGGCCTTGGCCATGTTGTGGCCGCGGAAGTTGAGGTCGAGGGCGGGCTGGATCTCCTCCGGCCCCGCGAAGTCGCGGCCCAGCACCCTTGGCGCCACCCAGGAGACGATGGCCTGCCAGCAGGTGTCGACCGTCTCCGGCCCGTAGTTGGGGAACTCGCCGGCCGCGACCTCGCCCCACCCCACCACGCCGTCTGAGTCGCGCAGCTCGACGATCAGGATGCGGCGGTGCGACTGAGTGCCGGAGGAGATCTTGAACGGCTCCTTCAACTGGAGCCCGACCTCGCGCAGGGTGATGCTCTCGATCCGTAGCATGCGGCCTCTTTCCATCTAGAGAAAGTAGGGGTGGGGCTTGTCCCCACCCGGGCGGGGACAAGCCCCGCCCCTACTGGAAACCGGTCCAAACTCAAGTGACATGCCCCTAGTGTTCCAGCCCGTAGAAGCAGCGGCCCGTCTCAGGGTCGCGGAAGAAGGCCTCGACGCGGTAGTCGCGGCCCAGGTAGAACTCGAAGGCCCGCCTCGTCGACATCCGCCAGGTGCGCCCCTCCTCCGGGTGCGCCTCCTTGACGGCCTGGATGTTGGCCGGCACCTCGATGCGTACCCGCGGCACCCCGGGGGCGGGCGGCTCCTCGCCGGGAGCCGGGTTCGCCACCGGCGCGCCGTGGAACCGGGAGGCGTCGGGAGGCTCCCCGCCGAGCGCCCGCTCCACCCGCTCGCCGGCGATCCTCCAGGAGACGATCAGGCGGTCGGTGCCGATGCCCCGCGCCAGGTCGCTCCACAGCTCCCCTTCGTACATGTCGCGCACGTAGGAGGCGACGCCGGCGCCCAGGTGGTTGAAGTTGAGGTGGGCGTTCCTGGCCTCCAGGGGGTCGAACGTCCACTCGACCTCCTCGACGCCCACGGGCAGCAGCAGCTCGCGCTGGTAGAGCTTGAGCCGGGTGCCGAGCCCTAGGTCGCGCGCTTCCGGGTCGACCGCCAGCATGTGGGACCAGTGGATCGGCCGGCCGTCGCGCCAGCCGGTCAACCCGAGCACGAAGGCGAGCATCCTGCCGTCCGGCGCAAACGCCCCGGCCACCACCCCGCCCACCTTGGGGATGATCTTCTGGATCGACAACGGCACGGCGTCCGAGAAATCGCGCCCCCACGTGAGGCGCTGCAGCTCGATGCAGGCCTCGTAGTCGGCCTGGGACGAGAGGGGACGGAAGACGATGCTTTCGGGTGCGACGGCGCCGGAGCCCGTCATGGTCCCTAGCTGCCCCCCTCCGACGACGACGCCTGGCTCTCGAGGCCCGAGGCGCCCTGGCGCACCAGGTACTCCTCGACGAAGAGCAGGCGGTCCTGGCCGGCGCGGCGGATGACGGCGAGGAGGTCGCTCATCAGGGTGACCTCCTCCAACTGCTCCTCGACGAACCAGTCGAGGAAGCGGATGCCGACGTAGTTCTTGTCGGCGCGGGCGATCTCGACCAGGTCGTAGATCTGCCGCGTGACCTCCTCCTCCCAGGAGAGCGCCTTGGCGACGGCCTCCTCCGCGGAGCTGAAGGCGGAGGCCGGCGCCGGCAGGGCGGGGATGCTCACCTTGCCGCCGACGTCGTTGATGAACTTGACGAACCGCATGGCGTGCGTGCGCTCTTCCTCGCTCTGGCGATAGAAGAACTTGGCGAGCTGCGGCAGGGTCTCGGAGTCGAAGTAGCTGGCGATCGCGATGTACTGCATGGACGCCGCCATCTCGTTGCCGATCTGCTGGTTGAACGCCTCGATGAGCTTTTCATTGGCGAGCATGTTGGATCTCCCTGGACCTGAAAAGATGGGCTGGAACGCGGGCGGGGGCGTCAACACTCGATGACGTTGATCGCCAGGCCGCCGCGAGAGGTCTCCTTGTACTTCGTCTTCATGTCGGCGCCGGTCTCGCGCATGGTCTTGATCACGCGGTCGAGCGACACCTTGTGCGAGCCGTCGCCGCGCAGCGCGATGCGCGAGGCGTTGATCGCCTTGACCGAGCCCATCGCGTTCCTCTCGATGCAGGGGATCTGCACCAGCCCCCCGACCGGGTCGCAGGTGAGCCCGAGGTTGTGCTCCATGCCGATCTCGGCGGCGTTCTCGGCCTGCCGGTTGGTCCCCCCGATCGCGGCGACCAGGCCGCCCGCCGCCATCGAGCAGGCCACCCCGACCTCCCCCTGGCAGCCGACCTCGGCGCCGGAGATGGAGGCGTTCTCCTTGTAGAGGATGCCGATCGCCGCCGCGGTGAGCAGGAAGCGGATCACCCCCTCCTCGTCGGCGCCCGGGATGAACCGGCGGTAGTAGTGGAGCACCGCCGGCACGATGCCCGCCGCGCCGTTGGTGGGGGCGGTGACAACCCGGCCCCCCGCCGCGTTCTCCTCGTTGACGGCGAGGGCGAAGAGGTTCACCCAGTCGAGCACGGTGAGCGGATCCTCGAACCCCTCTTCCGGCCGCCGCGACAGGTCCTGGAAGAGGGCCGGCGCACGCCGCGGCACCTTGAGGCCGCCGGGGAGCACCCCGGTCTGCCGGCAGCCGCGCTCGACGCAGCGCTGCATGGCCTCCCAGATGCGCAGCAGCCCGGCACGGATCTCGGCTTCGCTGCGCCAGGCCTTCTCGTTTTCGAGCATCAGCTCCCAGAAGGCCAAACCGTGCTCGGCGCCCATGCGCAGCAGGTCCTCGGCGGAGTGGAAGGGGTAGGCGACCTCGGTCGTGTCCGCCATCACCCGGTCCTCCCCCGTCGCCCCCTCGTTGACCACGAAGCCGCCGCCCACCGAGTAGTAGATGCGGCTCTCGATCTCCCCGCCGCTCGAATCCCAGGCGGTGAAGCGCATGCCGTTCGAGTGGGTGGGCAGGAGGTCCCTGCGGTTGAAGATCAGGTCGTCCTTCTCGCGGAAGGCGACCGGCTGCTTGCCGAGGAGGGCCAGCCGGTGCTCGGCGCGGATCGCCGTCACCCGCGGCTCCACGCTGTCGGGGTCGATCCCCTCCGGCGAGTCGCCCTCGAGGCCCATGAGCACGGCGCGGTCGGTGCCGTGGCCGCGGCCGGTCAGGGCCAGGGAGCCGAACAGCTCGACCCGCACCCGGGCGGTCCTCTCCAGATGGCCGCCGTCCTCCAGGGCGGACGCGAACCGCCGCGCGGCCCGCATCGGGCCCACGGTGTGCGAGCTCGACGGCCCGATGCCGATGGTGAACAGGTCGAAAACACTGATGGCCATGAGTAGGCTCCCTTCGCGGGGGATTGTACGACGCCTCGCGGCGCCCCGTAGGGGTAACGGCCGCAATCCATGGCTCAATTCCTGCAGAAATCAAAGATACTGAGGCTCGAGACCGCTTGATGGAGGCCCGAATCGGTGACGCCAGTTGCTTGGGCGCCTGGCCAGCGGGAGGAAGTGAGCCCCGTTAGGGTTCAAGAGAAGACTCGACCGGCGCGGCGTAGATGGTCAGGCCGACAGCCTGCCCCTGGACCCGCAATTCCGGACGTCGGCCGGAGACCCGCTCGCTTTCCCGGACCAGGTTCAGGAAGCCTTCCCCCCTCGCCTCCATGTAGCTCCTTCCCGTCACCGGGCTGACGTAATCCCGCATGAAACCCGCCAAGAGCTGATTCCGGCGGATTGGCTGGCAGCCACGGTACAGATCCTCCGCGGTCAAGGTGTTGTGAAGCCCGCCCGGGTTCCAGACCTCGATCCGGTCCGGAAAAAGAAAGACGCGGACCTGGGAGCCCTCCAGCTCGTAATCGCGGTGGACCAGGGCGTTGACGATGCCCTCCTGCAGGGCCAGGAGAGAATACGTTTCCTTGTCAGTTCGGCCCCATCCATCTTTGATCGACGGATTCGCCACCAGCGGGGAGGTCCGAAAATACTGCAGCATCTGCTCTATCTGTTCTGGGATGGGCCCATAGATCTTGCGGGAGTCAGCCGTATTTCCGTCCGCCACGTCGCCCAGATACACGGCAACGTCTATGAAAGCTCCGTTCACATGAGCTTCCGGCCGCTCGGCAAAGAGCAGGATACCGAGGATAGTCGCTCGCAACTCACCGCCTTCATCCCTCGTAGCGAGCTTCTGGTTCACAAGAAGCTGAGGGAGAGGAGCACCTGCCTGCTCAGAGGGCAGCGGGAAGCGCCTCTCGTAATAGGCTTTGAATCGCGACTCGTCCAAGGCCTCGATTCCCGTGCGGAACACGGGCCGTTCCTCGGCAGGGATCGTCAGCCGTCGGACAGCCAGGAGGCGGCCAAGCTGGTCTGGCGGAATCAACGTCCGATGCGTTCCAACGCGCTTGAGGTATCTTCCATCCGCCGTCGAGTGAACGTAATACTTCGCCTTGGGGATCTCGACCTTGAGGCAAAGGACCGGTGCACCTTCGCCGCTAGGCAAATACAGCCAATCGAGCAGGGGCTCGATTCCGGGGGTGCAGTTGTTCAAGCACAGGTTGACGACGAATTGCTCCAAGACATCTCGTCGGCTTTGGTCGATCCCGACGATCTCCCGATTGTCGTTGACACCGAAGAGGATGACCCCTCCTTCCGTATTCGCCATCGAGACGAATACCTCGGCGATAACCGTTTGGGCCCTGCCCTCTTCCCGGGCGAAGCGGACCTGATCCCCCTTGAAGACGACCTCTTTGAATTCCAGGAAAGTGTCTTCCCCGGCGGCAACTTCACTCAGCAGTGTCGAAATGTCATCCATCGCATGGCTCTAAAAATGATACTTCTCACGGCGCTTCCGGAAAGCCTGCTCCGATCCTTCCATGATGTCCAGCACCGCACTCTTGACGCCGTCCCGATCCAGTCCCCCTTGAGCTTCGACGACGCCACGTACCGGTCCTCCGTCTACGGCCTTCGCCTTCAAAGCATAGACCAATTCGGCGTCCGCGTTGACCGGCAGGTTCGGATTATGGGTTACGAGGATCACTTGGCGCTGGTTTTTGATCTCTCGAAGCAGGGGGACGAGTTGCTGGGAGATGAAGTTCGAGTCGAGCTCATCCTCCGGCTGATCGATCAGCATCGGCCCGGTTCCGCTCGCCAACAACAAACTCAGGACCGCGGTGTTCCGCTGTCCCTCGGAGAGCTGACTCTTGCTCAGGGAGCCGGCAACCGAACCGTCCTCCCGATAGAGTACGAGATCGATACTGTCCTGGACCCTGACAAGGGTCTTCCTCTCCCAGGTTTCCCTGATCCTCGAAATGTGCTCCCTGAAAGCCTGCATCAAGTCTGGCTGTCGAAGGATCGGTGGGGCCTCTCCCCCAAGCCAACCCTCAACGACCGTCCAAGGGCTCCCCAGGCTGGAATTGGCGAAGCCGGAGAAAGCCTCAAATCCAAGATCCTCCCAGACCTTGCCCAAGCGGGTCCGGGCGTCCGGAGCCAACTCTCCCCACTCGCGGAAGAAATGGTCGCGTTCCCCGGAATACTCGATCTGAACTTCGAGGGAAGGACGCCCTTCAGGAACTTTCGGGATCGCCGCTCCTTCCAAGATCTTTTGGATTCTCCGTCGCCGAAGCTCGGTCTGTTCCTTCCAAATGCCATAGAGCTCTGCCAAGCGCGGCTCGTAGTCCAGGGCGGACTTCCGCACGACCGCAACCTGGTCCCGCTTCCGCTCCAACTCGAACAACTTAGCCTTTCTCGCAAGGTCCACCTGAAGAATCTGGTCCACCTCATCAGGCCTCAGGCCCTGCTCGGCGCAAGCGGTCAGGAACCCATCAGTAGCCGCCTGGATTGAGCCCTGCACCTTCTGCCATTCGAGGGATTCGACCGTCAGTCCTTTGACCCGGCGGTTGAAGCGATCGGAAGCTCGTCGGATCTCATTGGCCAGCTCCTCCTGGGCATTCTCAACCGCACTGTCCAAGGATTCAAAAAAAGGGCTTTCCGGCCAATTTTTAACGACTGAGCCAAGAGGAGAGTAGGATTGCGCGAGGTCGTCCGCCTGCCGGGTGAGCCCGCGGGCGATCGCCTCGGTCTTAGCGGCTAGATCCTCCAGGTATCTCGCGGATTCCTGAGCAGCCCGGTGCCTTCGCTGTTCCTCTTGCACCGAAGATTGGGCCTGCCAGCGCCGATCCAGATCCTCGGCCTCCTGTTCTAGTGCCTTCCGTTCAGCTTCGAGGCGTTCGAGAGTCCGACGCTCCTGCTGCAACTTTTCGATCACTTCCCGTACTTCCGCTTCCTTCTGCTTCAGGAGCCTCAACTCCGGTCCGACCAGGCCATCGACCAAAGGAAGCAGGAACGAGGAGCGGCGGGCGATCTCCGTGATCTGCCCCTGGCTGAAGATCTGGACGTCCAGGTTCGCGAAGACTGTCGCGGGATCGACAACGCCGCGCGAAACGACCTGCGCCCGAGCGTTGACCGGCCGGAACTCGAAGACATCGTTAAGATGCACGTCCCCTTGGGGCTGATCCTGTTCGCGCCAACTCAGCCTTAGGAGGGAGTCCGCCTTCAGCGTTGCCTTGATCCGTCCAATCTGAGCCTGGGCCGCAGTTTCGACCTCTTTGCGGACGGCAAACCGAATGTACTCGAAAAGTGAAGACTTGCCAGAGCCGCGGCCACCGATCAGGCAGTTCAGGTGAGGCGAAAACAACACCTCCTGATCCTCCAGGAAGGCCACGTCTTGCACGAGAAGAGAAGCGATCCGCTGATGACGGACGATCCGAGGATCTTCCGTCTCAAGCCTTATCCTCGAAGAGGAATCGAGGAATGCTTGGCGCAAGGCCTCGATCGAGGGCTCGGACATCTTGATCCACGTCGCCCGATACCCTAGAGAATTAGGCTTCGGCTTACCGTCTTCATCCTTCAAGGTCGATTTGGCGTCAGAAGACATGATGTAGGCGGGAGGACGGCTCCGCTTCCACACACCCGCGTTGGCTTCAAGGACGGCCTTCTCTCGTTCTCCCAAAGGGAACTTGGTAACCTCGACGCAGAGAAGGTCCTCGTTGCGGTAATCGCCGGCGTGCCTTCCGTCCTTTTCCGCAATCCCATCGTCGGCAAAAGCGTGGGCCGCGATGACAATACCGCCAGCTTCTTTCTGGACGATCCGGAGGATCGCTGAAAGAGCCACATAACTGCCATCCCAACGGAGATCCGCGGGCCGGTCTCCTTCGAACCGCGCTCCCGGTTCTAGCCCTAACTTAGTGAGCACATCGCAAATCCGGTCGAGCTCTGCGCTCTTCTTGATTAGGGGAAATAAGCAGAGGACGTGATACCCGATGTCCACTTCGAAGCCCGGGAAGATCCAGAGCGGCTCCCGGCCAAATTCCCGGGCGACAGTCCCGTTCTGCTCGATCAGGTGCGCCAGGAACCTCTCGCGCGGCTGGCGGTGGCCGCAGAAGTTGTGGTCGGTGACCCCTATAACCTCCAAGCCGACCTCGTGGCATCGCCTGAGATACTGGCGGGCCTTCTCCTGGAGGTCCTGCTCTGGGCGAGGCGCGCCAAGGCGGAGAGGATCCTCAGGGTTCCAGTGCCGCCCATCCTCCGGGGTCTGGACCTGGAGGTCGCACTTGAACCAGCGCATCCCCTGATATCCGCTCATAACATTTTCGTCTCCGCTCTAGGCATCTTAGCAGGGGCGCAGGGCAGCAGGCCCTCGGCAGAGCAGGATAGCCACAGATAGGCTCCCTTCGCGGGGGATTGTACGACGCCTCGCGGCGCCCCGCAGGGGTAACGGCCGCAATCCATGGCTCAATTCCTGCAGAAATCAAAGATACTGAAGACCTTTTAGAGGAAGAGGCGCGGCTCCCGCGTCCTCTCCAACAGACACGGCGTCCACCGGAGGAGTCTATGCGGCCCGCTTTCGTCCTCGCCTTGCTGCTAACCCTGGCGTCTCTCCCCCTGCCGGCCCAGGACCTCGGCCTGACCGTCGAGGCGGCCAAGCCCAAGCCGCCCGTCGGCAGCCCGGTCCAGCCCGGCATCTGGAAGCTGGACGGCACCGATCCCAACCTGCCCCAGGCCGACCTCGAGCCGTTGAAGACGGTCCTCGGCAAGGCCACGATCGTCGGCCTCGGCGAGTCCATCCACACCTCCGGAGGCTTCTACGAAGCCAAGCACAGGATCTTCCGCTTCCTGGTCCAGAAGATGGGCTTCCGCGTGCTCGCCATCGAGAACCCCTGGCTCGACGTCGAGCGGGCGAATCAGTATGTGCAGACCTGCGCCGGGACGCCCGAAGACGCTATCGCCGGCTTCTTCGGCGTCTGGCGCAGCGCCGAGCTGCGCGACCTGGTGAAATGGATGTGCGACTGGAACCGCTCGCACAAGAAGCCCAAGGACCGCCTCTCCCTGGTCGGCTTCGACATCCAGTGGCAGGCGCAGCAGGACTCGGCGTTCCTGACCGCCTTCCTGGGACGCCTCGGTATCGCGGCCGACCCGCGGACGGCGGGCCTCGCGCAGTGCGGAGCCGTCGAGTCCACCTTCCAGAGGCGAGAGGTCGTCCCGGCGGTGCCCTTCCAGGCCTGTGACGAAGCCGCGCGGCAGGTCGCCCAAATCTTTGCCGCCGACCCGCAGGCGATCGTCCGGCAGACCTCCAAGGGCGACTTCGAGCTGGCCAAGATCCACCTCGTCGGGCTCCAGAGCTGGCTCGAGGAGATGTTCCATTACAACAGCGACTTCCCGCGCTCCTTCGCCGCCCGCGACCGCGGCATGGCCTACGTCTTCGGCGCCTTCCGCGCCCTGCGCTTCCCGAAATCCAAGATCGCCGTCTGGGCCCACAACGTCCACCTGGCGAAGAACGCCCCCAACGGCTATTTCATCCTGACCATGGGGACGCTCCTCGGCGAGACCTACAAGAGCGCCTACAAGAACGTGGCCCTCACCAGCCACCAGGTTTCGATCGAATGGCCCGGCATCGGCTGCGGCCCGACCGACCCTCCGGGCATCGGCTCCGTCGAGAACCGCCTCCACGCCCTGGGCCACGACTTCCTCCTGGTGGACCTCGCCTTCCCAGGCACCGGTACGCCCTTCCTGGCGCCCGGCGCGAACTACACCTTCGGCTGGGACCCCATCGTGCCGCGGCACCACTACGACGCCGTCTTCTACCTCGGAGAATCGCGCAAGATGGCGCCGCTGGCCTGGATGCCCTGCCGGTAGAGGGCGGGCGGACCGAGATGGTAGGCTCAGTGCGATGAAACGGCTCGTACTTGCCACCACGCTGGCGGCGGCTTTCCTGGCGACTGCCCTGGTCACGGCCCTGCCCGCCGCGGCCCTGCCGAGCTCGAAGGACGAGTGGATCGAGGTCCGCACGCCCAGCTTCACGCTGTTCAGCAACGCCGGGGCGAAAAACACGCAACGCATCGGCGAGGACCTCGAACGGCTGCGCTCGGCGCTGGCGCAACTTTCTCCCGGGCTCGTGCTCAGCTCCCCCTACCCGACCTCCATCTTCGTCTTCAAGAACAACTCCTCCTTCGAGCCTTACCAGCAGATCTACAACGGCCAGCCGAAGAAGGTCGCCGGCTACTTCCTGTCGGTTCCCCAGGGCAACTACGTCACGGTCAACGGCGACCCGCGCAACGACAGGACGACCTTCGTCGTCTACCATGAATACATCCACTACGTGCTGCGCAACAACTACGCGAGCCTGCCGCTCTGGCTGAACGAGGGCCTGGCCGAGCTCTACAGCACCTTTCAGTCGTCGGAAACCGAGGCCAAGATCGGCCTGCCGATCCGCGAGCACGTCCTGTGGCTGCGCAAGAATCCGCTGATCCCGGTGCCCGAGCTCTTCGCCATGGACGAAACGTCGCGGGACTACAACGAGGGCGCGCGCCAGGGGGCCTTCTACGCCCAGTCCTGGGCGCTCGTCCACTACCTCTTCGCAGGCAGCCCCGAGCGGCGGCTCCAGTCCGGCGAGTACCTCCAGCTCCTGCAGCGCGACGTGCCGGCCGACGAAGCCTTCCGGAGGGTCTTCGGCGATGCCGTCGGCCTCGACCGCGAGCTCAAGACCTACGTGAAGAGCTACCTTTTCAACTACACGGCCGCGCCGATCCAGGCGGATGCGGACCTCGAGATCGAGACGCGGCTGATGACCTGGCCCGACGTGCTCCACCGCCTCGGGGACCTCGCGGTCAACGTCGACCCCGCCCACCGGGCGCTGGCAGTAGAGCACTTCCGCGCCGCCCTCGCCGCCCAGCCGGATCACGGCCCGGCGAGGGACGGCCTCGGCTACGCCGCGGAGCTCGACGGCCGGACGCCCGAGGCACTCTCCCACTACGAGAA
>Ga0190265_10000957_pt1 | contig 18776 bp, 4 predicted proteins | sample Popmic124T_FD_133135 | JGI IMG/M metagenome (GOLD analysis project Ga0190265, IMG submission 133135) | Populus adjacent soil microbial communities from riparian zone of Indian Creek, Utah, USA - 124 T | ecosystem: Environmental > Terrestrial > Soil > Riparian zone | place: USA: Utah | collected...
CGGGGCCGCGGTCGCTAGCGGATTAAGGTCGCCGGAGAGGAGAAGGCGCTGCTCGAGCGCCTCGAAGATCGCCTTGCGTCTGAACGGCGGCCGCGGCCGTCCGCGGATTCGCCTGAATACTTCGCGGATCGCGTTCAGCGCGGGCATGAAACCCGGGAGCAGGCGAAGGTCGGGGGAGCGCCTTTCGCGGAACGCGCAGACGCACAAGCCCAGCCTGCCGGTTTCATCGGTGGTCCCCCCTTCAGCGACCGCCCCCGCTCGCGACAGTACCAGCGTACAACGCCTGCGACGCTTTAGCTAGCTGTCCGGCGCATTCCGAGCGGGTGAAAATTACCCGAGGGACCCGTCCTTCGAGAACGCTTGTGAGCTAGCGTTCGTTACTCCCGGGTTCTATCGATGTTCGACGTGCAGGGCCAGCGCGAACGGCCGCTACTCGCCCCGCCCGGAGAACGCCAGGATGTTGCCGAGGTGGTCGTCGAGGTCGAGCAGGTCGCGACGCGCGCGCGAATGCGAGCGCTCCGCGCGCCACTGCGCGAGGCGGAATACCGTGCTGCCGAGCGAGGCGGGCAGGCGGCCAAACCGGGCGTGCAGGTCGTGGGCGAGCCGGGCGAAGGATTTCACCAGGTCGTCCTCGAGCGCGACGATCACTTCGTAGCTTCCCGCGTCGCCCTGCCGTCCGCAACGCCCGAAAAGCTGCCGGTCGATGCGCGCGGCGTCGTGCATCTCGGTGGCGACCACGTGCAGCCCGCCGAGCTCGCGCACCCCGGGCGCGAGCTTGATGTCGGTGCCGCGCCCCGCCATGTTGGTGGCCACGGTGACGCAGCCGGGCTCGCCCGCGCGCGCCACGATCTCGGCCTCGTCGCGGTCCTGCCTTGCATTCAAGAGGCGATACTCAATGCCGGCCGCCTTGAGTAATTCTGCCAAATGCTCGGAAGCGCCCACCGAGCGGGTGCCGACCAGCACCGGCTGGCCGCGCGCGCGGCATTCGACGATCGTGTCGAGCACCGCCTGCCATTTGGCCGCGGCCGGGCCGAAGTAGCGCGCCGGGCGGCGCGCGCGGCGGCTCGGGCGGTTGGTGGGGATGCGGGCGACGCGCAGCCGGTAGACCGCGCGCAGCTCGCCGGCGATCTCGGCCGCGGTGCCGGTCATGCCGCAGAGGTGCAGGTAGCGCCGGAAGAAGCGCTGGTAGCTGATGCGCGCCAGCGTCTCGCGCTGGGCGGTGACCTCCACGCCTTCCTTCATCTCGATCAGCTGGTGCAGCCCGCGCTCCCAGGAGCGGTCGGGCATCAGGCGCCCGGTGTACTCGTCGATGATCTGCACCTTGTCCTCGCGCACCAGGTAATGCTTGTCGCGCTGGAAGACATGCAGCGCGGTGAGCGCCTGGCGCACGAGCTGCTCGCGCCGGCGCGGCCCCTTCCAAATCCCGCCCAGGTCCTTGGCGAGGCGCGCGAGGGTGTCCTCGCCGGCGTCGGTGATGTCGATGCCTTCCTCGCCGATGCGGTAGTCCGATTCGCTCAGCGTGCTGGCGATCTCGAGCGCGTCACGGTACATCTGCTCGCCCGCGGTGCGCTCCGAGCCCGCCGAGAGGATGAGCGGCGTGCGCGCCTCGTCAACCAGCACGCTGTCGGCCTCGTCGACGATCGCGAACTGCAGCCCGCGCAACAGAAGCCGCGAGCCGGTATCGGCGCCGGATAGCGTTCCCAGGCGCAGCGCGATCGGGTGCGGCTTGCCGCCGAGCACCAGGCGATCGCGCAGGTAGTCGAAGGCGACTTCCTTGTTGCTGCAATAGGTGACATCGCAGGCGTACGCGGCGCGCCGCTCGGGCGGCTGCTGCCCCTGCTTCACGCAGCCCACGCTCAGTCCGAGCAGCTGGTACACCGGGGTCATCTGCGCCGCGTCGCGCTCGGCAAGATAGTCGTTCACCGTCACCACGTGCACTGCGCGTCCGGCGAGCGCCGCGGTGGCCGCGGTCAGGGTCGCGGTCAGGGTCTTGCCTTCGCCGGTGTCCATCTCGGCGATCATGCCGCGCAGCATCGCCCAGCCGCCGATCAGCTGGACGTCGAAGTGGCGCAGGCCCGTGGCGCGCCCCGAGGCTTCGCGCACCAGCGCGAACGCCTGCGCCACCAGATCAAGGTCTTCGAATCCGCGGCGGCGCAGCTGCGCGCGCATCGCCACGGCGCGCGTGCGCAGCTCGGCATCGGGAATCTTCTGGATCGACCCGGCCTGGGCGGCGACCGCATCGACGATGCGGGAAAGTCCCCGCTTGCCGGACTCGACGCGGCCGGTGAGATAGCGCAGCTCGGTGATCAGCTTCTCGACCTTGCCTTCGGGCGCATCGTCGCGCTCGGGGTAGCCGCGCGCGTCGAACACCGCGGTGGTCATACCGTGAACTGGCGCATGAAGAGCTGGCGCACGCTGCGGTAGAGGCGCGCGGCGAGCGGCTCCGAGCCGTGCTCGAAGCGCACGTACACGTGCTCGCCCAGCGTCAGCGTCTGCGTCTGCGGCAGCTCGAGCTCGAAGGCGAACCACGCATCCAGCGTCTTCGGCTCCTTGCTCTGGCGCGGGTCGAGCGCCGCGCCGCCGCCGCCGGCGCTGGAAAGCGCGAGGTTCGAGACGCGGTTGCTCGCCGCCGGCACCTCGCGCGCGAGGCGCGCGTCGTAGGTCTCGTAGAGCCGGCCGGCGACCTTGACCTCGACGCGCTCCGAGCGCATGCGCACGAGGTCGACGTCGTCCTGCGATACCAGCACCCGGGCGGTGGCGACTTTCACCGGCAGCACGTAGCCGACCTGGTCGCCGCGGCGCAGGAAGCGGTCGGGAAAGTCGCCCGCGGCGTGCGCCAGCACGAAGGTGCCGGCGAGCCGGCTGGTGATGGTGAGCTCGGCCAGGCGGGTGCGCACCTGCTCGAGCTCGCGCTGCGCCGCCCCGAGCTCGTCCAGCGTCATTGCCCAGCGCACCCGGCTCTCCTTGCGCAGCGCGCTGGCGCGCGCCTCGAGCAGGCGCACCTGCGCGTCGAGCACCCGCTCGCGCAGCGCGAGAATCGGGTCCTCCGTCACCACCAGCGCGGTGCCGGCGCTGACCAGCGCGCCCGGCTCCGCCGCGATCTTTCGCACGAAGCCCTCGGTTCCGGCGCGCAGGTGGCTCTCCTCGGGCAGCGCCACCACGCCCTCGGCGCGCGTCCACAGGGGGAATGGCATGACGAACAAACCGAGGTAAATCAGTACGAGTGCAACCCCGGTGACCGCGAGGGCGCGCGGCCGGCGCCGGCGCAGGCGGGGATGCATCAGCAGGTAGCCGATGCCCTTGAAGAGCGGCAGCACCACGGCGGTGAACGCCGCCCAGAGCGCGAGGATCACGCCCACCACCAGGTACTCGCTGGCGATGAAAAGCGCGATCGCGACCATCACGAAGGTGCGGTAAAGGAAGGAGAACACGGCGTAGAAGCCGAGCCAGGCGCGCTCGCCCACGGTCTCTCCCGACTCGTCGCCGCTCACCCCGAACAGGCGCTGCTCCACCAGGCGGCCGAGGTACTGGTTCGCCCGTGTGCGCAGGTTGGGGATCTGCACCAGGTCCGCCATGATGTAGTAGCCGTCGTAGCGCAGCAGCGGATTGGCGTTGAACACCACGGTCGAGACCCCGGCGATCAGCATCACGTCGTAGAGCACCGCGCGCGCGAGGCCGGGCTCGGCCCCGGCCCACAGCCACATGGCGATCGAGGCGATGAACACCTCGACGATCATGCCGGCGGCGCCGACCACCACCCGGCGGCGCGCCTGCGGGAACGCCGACGACGCGGAGGCGTCGACGTACGGGATCGGCATCAGCACCAGCAGCATGATGCCCATCTCGTGCACCTCGCCGCCCCAGGCCTTCACCGCGCAGGCGTGGCCGAGCTCGTGCAGCAGCTTCACCAGCGGGAACGTCAGGAAAAGGATCAGCAGGTTCTGCGGCGCGAGCACTTGCGAGGTCACGTCGGCGGTGAGCGCGTCCCAGTGCGCGGCGGCGCTGGCGATGCCCATCGCGACCACCACCGCCCAGACCAGCGCGCCGAGGAAGCCGAACCAGGGCCGGTACCACGGCAGCCAGCGCTCGAGCGCACGGTCCGGATCGATCAGCGGGATGCGGATCGCGAGCGGCGACATCAGGTTCTGCAGCCAGGTCTTCTTCTTGCCCTTGCGCGCGCGCCGCGCGAGCTCGGTGAGGTCGGGCATCGCCTCGCTCTGCAGGACCTCGGCGCTGTGCAGCTGCCCCAGCAGGCGGATCACTTCGTCCTGGGTCGGTGCGTCGTCGCCGAAGCGCTCGGTGGCCGCCTCCCAGATCTCGTGCAGCGTGCGCCGGCCGTCGAGCAGACCGACGATGTAGTAGGCCGCGGGGTTGAAGCGGTGGACGCGGCGCGAGATCCGGTCCTCGAGCACGTACCAGAGCTCGCCGCGGTAGTGGTGGCGGTGAATGCGGGCGTGGCCGCGCAGCCGCGGCCGCAGCTGGGCCACGCGGTACCACGACGAGCTATGGAGGTCGGACATCCTGGCTCAGGGCGTCCACGACCAGGCCTTGAGCCGCACCCAGTCGGCGAAACTGCGCGTCCAGATCCACGCCAGACGGCGCTCCTCCACGTGGATCTTGCCGACCCCGGTCATGCCGGGGCGCAGCCGGGGTGATCCCGTGAGCTTTTCGTCCTCGAGCCGCGCCTCGACGCGGAACACGTTGCGTCCGTCCTGCGCCAGGTTCACCGGCACGATCGAGGTGACGGTGAACGGCAGCGGCTCCCCGGGCATCGCGGTCACCGCCAGCTCGCCGCGCTGGCCGACCGAGACGTGCGCCATGTCGCGCTCGTCCACGCGCAGCACGATGCGGTAGCCGTCGAGCGGCGCGACCTCGAACAGCACCTGGCCGCGCTCCACCGGCGTGCCCAGGTTCTGCGACAGATCGCCGCTCACGATCACGCCGTCGAGCGGCGCGGTCATCACCGAGCGCGCGAGCTGCTCCTCGATCAGCGCGAGCTGCGCCTCGCTCTGATCGAGCTGCGCGCCGAGGATCGCGGTCTGCGCGCGCTCGTGCTTGGCCATCGCCTCGCGGTGCTGGCGCTCGACCTGGTCGCGCTGGGCGATGAGCTTGATCTTCTCGAGCTGCAGCTCGCGGTCCTCGAAGCGCCCGATCGGCTGGCCGGCCGTCACCGTGTCGCCGGCGCGCAGCGACGCCTCCTTGACGTAGCCGTTGAAGGGCGCGGTGATCGCGCGCTGCACGCGGCCTTCGACCGTGACGTCGGCCGACACGCGGAACGCGCCGGTGGCGAAGCTGAGGAACAGCGCCGCGGCGGCGGTGAGCAGCGCGGTCAGCTTGAGCCCGGGATTGCGCGGACCGGTGAGCTTCTTCCACAGCCCGGTGGCGCTGCGCCCGGCATGCACCGCGAGGTTGGCCTCGGCGCGGCGCTTGAGCTCGACGATCGGCCCGGCCACCGCGGCGAGCGCCTCGGCGAGCTCCAGGCTCTCGGGGTCGAAGCGGTACGGCGCCGAGCGCTCGAGGGTCAACGCGCCCACCACCTCGCCGTCGCAGACCAGCGGAAACGTGGCGGCGGCGCCGGCGCCGGAATCGCGCACCAGCACGTCGTGCGCGTGCGTGACCACCGGCAGGCCGTCGCGCGGCGGCGGGCTGACCACCATCTCGCCCTGGTCGACGGCCTCGCCCATCGCGCTTTCGACCGCGCGCAGCAGGTTGGCGCGTTCGTCGAATTGCGCCGAATGCGAGACGCCAACCAGCTTGACCGTGCGGCCTTTGAGCACGCCCACCGCTACGCGCTCGCAACCCAGACGCATCGCGATCTCGGTCGAGAAGGCCGCGGCCGATTCGCGCAGCGCACCCTGCTCGAGCAGGGTGCCGACGAGATCCAGGGCGAGCTTGAGCCTGAGCTGCGCGGCGGTGGCCGGATCCACGTGCCGGCGCAGCAGCACTTCCAGCCAGCCGGAGCCCCATTGCAGCGAGCGCATGGCCGACTGCAGCTGCGCCTCGGCCCGCCCGTCCATCTCCAGGCCGACTGCGCCGCGCACCTCGCCGTCGATGCGTACCGGGTAGCCGAGCTGATAGCGTTGCTCAGTCGCGGCGTTGTCGAGTGGCAGGACCACGCCGCGCCCCTCCTTCAGGGTGCGCTCGGCGACCTCGGCGAGATGCGTGCGGTCGCGCGCCGCCTCCGGATAGAAGGCGACCGGGACATATTCGCGCGAGCCCGGGGTCTGCAGCAGCACCACCCCGTCGGAGACGCCGCCGATGCTGTCGCACTGGATGGCGAGCCAGCTCGAGCAGAATTCCTCGTGCGACTGGGCCTGCGCAAAGCGGCTCCACGCCTGCTCGGCGCCGCGCCGGCTCGCCAGCTCGGCTACGCTGGCGAGGCGGCGGTTCTCCTGGATCTCAGGCTGCACCGGGCTCATCGAGTGCTCGTCGGCCCGTGTTCCGCGGGCGGCTTACTTGCGGTCGCCGCCGCCCGGCATGTCGATGTTCAGAGTGCCGAAGCGCTTCTCGTACTCGCTCACCACGCCCTGCAGCAGCATGCTCAGCCTCTTGGCGGCGTAGGGACTCACCACGATGCGGTCGGTAAGGTGGATGGTCACTTCCTTCTGCCCGCGGTTCCAAGCCTGGTTCATGCCGAACAGCAGGACCACTTCCTCCCGGGTGCTGGTTACGTTGCACACGTTGGCGTACGAGCTCTTCATGCTCGTGTCGTCCCACTTGATGCGGGTGCCCTCGAGCGCGGCGCGCGCGTCAGTGCGCACGTCCGCCTTGTTCTCCGCCGCCGTGTCTGCCCCTTTTGTAGCCATCGTGTTGCCACTCCCTTTCGTGTCTGGTTGGATGATGTCGCGCCGTCGGCCGGTTCTTCCGCCGGGGGTTGTAGCCCCACGCACCTGGCGCCGCGCAGCCATCTTACCCCGGGGCGAGCCGGGTTTGTGCTTCAGCGCTCGCCCTTGCCCGGGGGACGCGCCTTGAAGTCGGCAATGTTGGGCTGCGCGGGCTTGGACCCAGCCCCGCGGGAGAAGAGCGGCGCGCCGAAGCTCGCCAGGGCGCCCTTCCAGTCGACCCGCACTTCACCCTTCAAGTCGCCCTTCGAGTCGCCCTTGCGATCTTTTTCGGCCGCTTCGTTGACTTTCGCGTCGGATTTCTCGACCACGACCCAATCGGTCGCCGTGTGCTTGCCGGTGGCCTCGTCGGTCCTGGCCGCCGGCGCGATCTTGGATTGTAATTTTTGCTGCAGCGACTCGAGCGCCTGCTTGGCCTTGTCGAGCCAGCCTTGCTTCTTCTCCGCCACCGGCGAGCCGTCGAACGTGCCGACGTTGACCTGGCCGTTCAGGCCGAAGAAGGTCGCCACGTTGGTGAGCGCGGCCTGGGTAAACACGGTGCCCTGCAGCGTGCTCGCGGTCGAGGTGCCGGCGTGCGGCGCCTCGGTGAAGACGAAGTTCTCGATCGACACGAACGTGTCGCCGGCATCGCTCGGCGCGGTGACCGCCATCGCGCCGCGGGTACGCGACTGCGCGATCTCGGCCACGCTCAGCGCGGTGCCGTAAAACGTCACCTCGTCGATCCAGCCGTCGAAGGCGTTGCTCACCTTCAGCCGCGACAGGTCGCTGGCGCCGTTGCGGTGAGCGGAATTGGTGCCGCCGATGACGATCGGCTGCGTGTTGCCGATCAGGCCGCCGGTGTACGCATTCGAGCCGACCAGCGTGCTGTAAAGATAGAGCTTCATTCCGGCCGGACCGAAGGTGAAGGTGAGCTGGTACCAGAAGTTAGATGAGATCACGTTGTTCGCGACGATGGTATGGCTCTGCGTGCCACTCTCGAGCTTCACCGTCAGGTCGTGGTCGTCGAGCGAGATCGTGAACTGGCCGGCGCCGTTGCCGTCGTGGTCCTTGGCGATGAGCGCCTGCCGTTCGCCGGCGTCGCGCGCCTTGAACCAGAGCTGGATCGTGCCCTGCGAGACTTCGAACGCCGCGTTGTGCGCGATCGCGATGTACTCGTTCGAGCTCTCGTGGAAGTCGGCGGCGGTCTGCGCGCCGAACGGCGCGACGAACTCCGGCGGGCCCGGGTCGTTCAGGTCGGGCTGCGGCGGCCCGAAGAACGTGCCGTTCTGCGGCGCGCCGGCGCTGTCGCCGATGGTGCGGCCGCTGGTCTCGTTCAGGCTCCAGTAGGCGATCGGCGTGATGCGCTGGACCACCGCGGTGTCGTTGCCCGCGCCGCCGTCGACGAGATCCTCGCCGGCCCGGCCGGCGAGCACATCGTCGCCCGCGCCGCCGAGGAGCGTATCCTTGCCCGCGCCGCCGGTGAGGCGGTCATTGCCTTCGCCGCCCAGGAGCGTGACGCCCAGGCTCAGCACGTCGGACGCGTCGATCACGTCGTTGCCGCCGCGCGCGTCGACGGTCAGCGCGCCGATGCCGGTCAGCGTGCTCGCCACGCTGTCCACCGTGACGATGAAGCTCGCGCCGCCCTGGCCGATGTCGATCGCGTCGTTCGCGTCGGTGCCGATCACCACGCTGCGCACCGGCACGCCGATCGCGTTCACCGTATTCGCGCCGCTGCCGGCGTCGACGGTCACCGCGAAGGCCGGCGCGCTGCCCGCCTGCACCGTGATGCTGTCGTTGCCGGCGCCGCCGCGGATCGTCACGCCGGCGGTCGGATTGTTGAATGTGATCGTCTCGCTGCTCGGGCTCGAAAGCGTCGAGGTCGTCGCGCCGACGGTCAGCATGATTGCGTCATTGCCGGCGCCGAAATTGAACGTGCGCTGCGCGGCATTGAGCGTGTCGGTGATCGGCTCGAGGCCCGCGTAGGTGATTACCGAGCCGTCGACCGTGACCGTGCCCGAATGCGCGTCGAACGCCTCGTACTCGACCGAAGCCGGCGAGCCGCCGATCAGGTTCATGCTGTCGAAGCCCGCGCCGTCGCCGCCGAGATAGGTTATGCCCAGCAACGGCACCGGGTTGCCGCCGGAGAATTCCACGGTGAGCGTGTCGCTGTCGCCCGAGCCCGTTATGGTGAGCGGGAAGTCGGTGAGCGAGGCGAGCGAACGCACGAACACCAGCGCGCTGTTCAGATAACCCTCGACGTTGGCGCCGTTGGCTACGATGCGGAAGTGGTCGGCAATGCCGTCGTTCGCCGACGGGCCGGCATCGAGGCTCGCGTCCTCGCTCACGGTGATGGTGATGGTCTCGCTGTCCTCGAGCTCGCCGTCGCTCACGCTGAAAGTGAGGTCGTAGGTGCCCGGGCCCTGCGCCTCGGCCGGGGTCCACGTGAACGTGCCCGTGCCCGCGTCGAAGATCGCACCGGTCGGCAGTTGACGGTGGTTGACGTTGAAGACGAGCGCGGAAGCGGGCTGCTCGATATCGGTAGCGCCGATCGTGAAGCTGAGCAGCTCGCCCTCGCTCACCGCCTGGTGGCCGATGGCGCCGAGCACCGGCGCGTCGTTCACCGGCGCGACGGTGATCGACACCGCGCCGGCGTTCGACTCCGCCTCGCCGTCGTTCGCGGTGAACGTGAAGCTGTCGGAGCCGAAGAAGTTCGCCGCCGGCGTGTAGCTGAAGCTGCCGTCCGGGTTGAAGGCGAGCACGCCGCTGTCCGGACCGTCGAGCAACGTGATGATGAACTCTTCGCCGGCGTCGACGTCGGCGATCGGCAGCATGCCGATGAGGATCTCATCCTCGGCGGTGACGAAGCTCGCGTCGCCGGCCACCGGCGCGTCGTTCACCTGGGCCACCTCCAGCGTGACGGTCGCGACGTTGGAAAGCTTGCCGTGCGGGTCGCGCGCCTGATAGGTGAAGCTGTCAGTGCCGGCGAAGTTCGCAACCGGCGTGTAGCTGAACGTGCCGTCCGGGTTGAAGACGAGCACGCCGTGCGAGGTCGTGGTGACGAGCAGCGCGACAAGGCTCTCCTGCGCGTCGTCCACGTCGACGTCGCCGCCTAACACCCCGAGGCTGCGGGAGTCGATCGTGAGCGAGCTGTCCTCGAGGAGATCGTAGGTGTCGTCGGTCGCAGCCGGGCCGTCGTTGATTGGCGCAATCTCGATGTCGATGGTCGCGGCGGCGCTGCTGACGAGGCCGTCGTTGGCCTGGAAGGCGAAAGCGTCAGTGCCGGAGAAGTCGGCGTTCGGCCGGTAGCGGAATTCGCCGCTGTCGGCGTCGAAGAACTCGAGCACGCCGTGGCCCGGCTGGACGAGGATCGAGAACGTCAGGGCGTCGACGTCGCTCGCTAGCAGCACGCCTTCCAGCACATTGTCTTCGCTGATGCTGTAGGACGCGGCGATCGCGATCGGCGGCCGATTGTTGAGGTTGGCCGACAAGGTGTCGATGCCGGTATCGCCGTCGTCGTCGGTCACCGAGATCGTCACCGTGAAGATGCCGTGGTCGGTGTAGACGTGCGAGGCGCTGACGAGCCCGGTGAGCGGATCGATCGTGCCCGCGACCACCGTGCCGTCGCCAAAGTCCACCAGCGCCGTATGCGTATCGCCGCTGCCCGCGTCGGTGAAGCTCGCGCTGACCGTGACGGGGTCGCCCTCGAAGGCGAAGGCGTCGTCGCCTGCGGTGACCACGGGCGGCGCGTTGGCAACGGTGACGAACAAGCCGTCGGAGTCGAAGCCGCCATCGTCGTCGGTCACCTTGAAGGTGACCAGATACGGGCCGTTGTCGGCGTAGAAATGGGTGCCGGTAACAACATTCTCACCGTCGACCACGGCAATCGTGCCAATGGTGACAGTGCCGTCACCCCAGTCGATCTCCGCGGTATGCGTGTCGAAGGAGCCGGGGTCGGTGAACTCGGCGCTGACCGTCACGGTGTCGCCTTCGACCGCGCTGACGTCGGCCGCAGCCGTGACCGTGGGCGCCACGTTGAGCACCCTGACTTTCACGATGTTGGAGCCCGAATCCCCGTCGTCGTCGGTGACGGTGAGCGTGGCGGTGAACATCCCGTCTTCGAAGGCTTCGCTGTCGTCCAGGTAGAAGTGGCTCGCCGCCACCGTCCCGGACATTCCGTCGGTCGATCCCGGCGGCCCGAACGGCGTCTCGGTGACGACGCCGGCGCTCGGCGCGGTGCCGTCGCCCCAGTTGATGCTCGCGGTGTGCGTATCGAGGGTGCCGGCGTCGGTGAACGAGGCGCCGTCCAGGCTGAACTCGCCGCCCTCGAAGATCTCGATGCCCACGCCGGCGTTCACCGTCGGCGGATCGTTCACGACCGCCACCGTCAAGGTGAGCGTCTCGGTCGCCACGCCGCCGTCGTCGTCCTCGAGCGTGAAGGTAACGGTGTAGTCGCCGTCGTCGGCGTAGACGTGGCTGCCGACCAGCAGCCGGTTGCTGATGACGAGGTTCTCGGCCGCCGTGCCGTCGCCCCAGTTGATCATGCCGGTGTGCGTGTCGGCGCTGCCGGCGTCGAAGACCGCCACGTTGTTCAGCGCGATGAGCTCGCCTTCGCTGCCGCTCTGGGCGGTGGTTCGGATCTCCGGCGCGACGTTGAGCACCGTGATGCTGAACGAATCGGAATGCGACTCGCCTTCGTCGTCGGTGACGGTGATGGTGACGGTGTAATCGCCGTTGTCCGCGTACGCATGGCCGCCGAAGACCAGCGCGTCGTCGGCCTCGCCTTCGGTCACGGTGCCGTCGCCCCAGTCGATGCTGGCGGTGTGCTTGTCGCCCGAGCCGGCGTCGAAGAAGCTGACGGTGCCGGCGGCGCCGGTGAGCTGCACGGCCTCGCCCTCATCGGCGGTGCGGTCGGCGCCGGCGTCGACCACCGGCGCGATGTTCGAGACCAGCACCTGGAAGGCGTCGGAGCTCGACGCGCGGTCGTCGTCGGTCACGGTCACGGTCACGGTGTAGGTGCCGTTGTCCGCGTACGCATGGCTCGCGACGATGACGTCGTCGACAGAATTGAAGGTGGTGAAGTTGCCGTCGCCCCACGCGACGCGCGCGCTGTGCGTATCGTTGCTGCCGGCATCGGTGAACGGCACCGAGATCTCGAGCCGCTCGCCTTCCTCGAGGTCCTGGTCGCCGCCGGCCTCGAGCTCGGGCGCGACGTTGAGCGCGGTGACGACCACCTGGTCCGGGTACGCGGCGAGGTCACGCTCCTCATCGGTGATGAAGAGCCGGATGGTGTACGTGCCGTTGTCGTACGGCGTGAAGCTGAACTCGCGCGCCAGGCCGTCCGCGATGATCTGGCCATTGTCGGAGATCACCTGCCACAGATAGCTGTACGGCTCTTCGTCGCGGTCGAGCGGATCGACGATCTCCGGCGCGAAGAGCACCACGGCGCCCTCGTGGACGATGAAGTCGTCGCCGAGGTCGAAGCCGGCGACGAGCTGGTTGCCGAAGTTCAGGCCCTCGTGGATCTGGCCGGCGGCGTTGAAGAGCACCGGCAGCGTGCCGATCGGGCCGTTCGCGGTCGGGGTCGAGCCCACGGTCGGCGTCCAGCCGGCGAACGGGATCTCCGCGACGAGATAGGAGCGGTCGGTGCCGAGGGCGAAGTCCTCGTCGAAGCCGAGCGCGCCGCCCAGCGACTCGTCGAGCGCCGGCAGCCCGAACTCGGTGCCGTCGTTGAAGCGCAGCGTTGCGCTGCGGTCGATCTGCCGGCTGCCGAAGACCAGAAGGTCGGCATCGGTCCCGGTATCGGTGGTGGCGATGCGCAGCCGCCCGTTTTCGATCCCGAGCGTGACCTTGCTCGCGAAGGCGCCGAGCTGCGCGCGCAGGTCGCCGAGCAGGTGCTCGAGCGTGGTGTTGTTGGCGACGCTCGCCGTGTCGAGCGTCAGCAGGACCGATTGCTGGTCGATGACGATCTGCAGCGTGACCTTGGTGGCGGCGCTCGTGAGGATCGCCGCTTGCGAGCCGCGCGACGTGACGGCAACGTCGCCTTCCTCGTCCGTGGCCGTCTCCGCGGCGGCCACCGCGACACCGGCATCGAGCACGGCGATGGTCTCGCCGGCGAAGCCGAGCGCGCCGGCCTTGTTTTCGAACGCGGTCGGCGTCGTAAACGTCGTGCCGCCCACCGTCGCGCTCTCCGAGCTCTCCTGGTGGAAGGCCGCCTTGACGCTGAAGGCGCTCACTTCCGGCGTGCCGAGGAACGCGAGCTTGCCGTCGATGATGGTCGCGGAGATCGGCGCCTGCTTCGCCGCGAGCAGGCGGTTGAGATCGTCGCGCAGGTCTTGGAGGGTCTTGTTGCCGAGCGTGTCCTGCGGCGTGAGCGTGATCTCGAAGGCGAATTCGCCCTCGTCGCCGCCGAACCAGGCCGGGTCGAGCGGGTCCTTGGAGAGCTGGCCGTCGTTCTTCAGGTCGGTCGAGTCGAACGCGGTGTCGCCCTGGCCTTCGTCCAGCTTCCAGTACGCCGACAGGCCGCCCGCAGCGGGGTCGAGCTCCTCGAAGTCCTGCGCCACTTCCTCGAGGCTGCGGGCGATCTTCCACACCGCGAGCTGGTCGATCTCGCCGCGGAATCCGGCGCTGTCCGGGTTGGCGTCGTCGTCGCCCAGGGTGAGCGATGCGAGCAGTGCGGCGCCTTCTCCGAGGTCGGCCTGCTCGAGCAGCACATCGATACCGTCGACCGAGATCTGCACCACGCCGGCCGCGCGGTCGACCATTACGCCGACGTCATGCCAGGTGCCCGGCCGCAGCACGCCCTCCGGCGTGACGAAGCTCAGCGGCTGGCGCTGCGCCTCGGAAATTTCTAGGCGCAGCGTGCCTTTCGCTTCGTCGAGTGCCAGCGTATAGCCGGACTGACGCTCGGCGTCGAACTGGCGCAGCAGGATGACCAGCCGCGGCTCCTGGTCCGGAACAACGTAGCGCAGGCGCAGCTCGACGGTCGAATCGCCGCCGAGGTCGATCGTCCCGGATGGCAGCGACGTGACGACATCGTTGCCGTCGAACGCGAGGCCGCCGCGGCTCACGAGCTCGCCCGCGAACTCGAAGCTCGCGCTGCTCGTGGTGGTGACGGTGCTCGACGTCGGCGCGCTGGTCGTCGTGGTGCCGGCGCCGCCGCTCGGCGTGGCGGACGTAGTGCCGACCAGCACCGCCGGGCTGTGGCCCACCGGCGCGATCACGTCGAGAGCGCGGAAGCCGTACTCGCCGTTGGCGTCGGTGTAGGTGACGAGCTCGCTCGAGTCGAGCAGGCCGTTGCCGTTCTGGTCGAGGAACAGCTGGATGCCGTCCATGCCCGGCTCGCCGGCGTCGCGCACGCCGTCGCCGTCCAGGTCGTTGAACTTGACGCCGTAGATCGCCTGCGCGCTGTTCGTACCGGTCGTGTACTCGAACGTCACGGTGTGGTGGCGGCCGTGCGGGTCGCCGGCTGCGCCCAACCCGTCGAACGCCGTAACCGTGATCACCGCGGTGCCGTCGAACCCGGGCAGCTCCGTGATGAGCAGGTTGCTCGCATCGAGCAGCTGGACCTGCACCTGCGGCGTGTCGCTCATGACCTGCACGAGGACCGGGTCGCCGAGCGTGTCGCGCGCATCGATGCGGATCGGGCCGGCGCTGCGGACAGTGCCGCCGCTCACGAAGCCGTGGTTGCCATTGCCGCTCGAGTCGCGGACCGAGCCGAATCCGGTGCTGGTGGTCTGGTCGTCGAAGGTCCAGTAGCCGCCGAGCCCCGCCTCGCTGGCGTCGAGGATCCGGTTCATGTTGTCGCGGATCTCGCCCTGGCTGCGCGTGGTGGTCCACACGCGCACTTCGTCGATCTGGCCCTGGAAGCGCTGGATGCCCAGCGAGCGGTCGCCGATCCGCAGCTCGTCGACCCCGGGGTGGACGTCACCGATCAGTCCGGCTCCGTCGAAGAAATGCACCAGCTCGCCGTCGGCGTAGGTGCGCACGTCGCCGTTGTCGTAGACCACCGCGATGTGCGTCCACTCGTTCGCCTTCGCGACGTAACCGGTGTTGATCCATACCCACCCCGGGTTCGCGTTGGTGAAAGCCCAGCGGACGGTGCCGTCGGCGAAGCGCGCGATCTCGTACTCGCCTTCCTTGTTGACGATGATGCCGCCCGAGCCGCCCACGCCCGCGCCGGTCGGGTTGATCCAGGCCTCGATGGTGAGCGCGCCGTCGGCCTGCAGCGACGCGGAATTGGACACGCGCACGCCGCCCGTGCCGTTGAAGGTGAACGCGTTGGGCGTGCCGGGCTGGTTGGCGATCGGCGCGATCACCGGCGCCGCGTTCGGCGTGAACTCCACATCGGGCCCGACGCCCTGGCCGGCGGCGAAGCCGAGCTGCTGGGCGCCATCGACGCGCAGCGAGGCAATGCTCGTGTCGGTAACGTCGAAGGAAAGCTTGTCGCCGACCACCTTGAGCACGACGGCACCGCCGTCAAGGTCGAGGTCCTCGAGCTCGGCGGCGAGCAGCGCGTTCAGCTGCGCCGCGAGGCCGGCAAGATCGTCGTTCGCCTGGCTGTCGATTGCCGAGAGCTCGACGTTCACCACGTGCGCCGTGCCGTCGGCGAGCGTGAGCGTCAGCGTCATCCCGAGGTCGTTGACGAAGTCGCCGTCTTCCGGCCCGGCGTTCACCGCGGTGAGGTCGAGGCGAGAAGCGCGCGACTCGAGGACGTCGACGAGGATGTCCTGCGAGCGGTTGTCGAGCGGGTTGTCGGTCAGCGTGACGAGACGCAGCTCGGGCAGCACGGTGTCGACGCGGCGCAGGATCACGCCGTCGGCCGCGACGATGCCGCCGGTGGCGTTGGTGATGAGCACCTCGATCGCCGGGCTGTCGGGGCTGGTCGCGTCGGCCGCCACGGTGATGGTGCCCAGGCGCGCCCAGCCGCGGCCGTCGAACTGCACGTCGTCTGGCGCGTCGCGCTGGTCGAGCGTGACCGTGAGGCCCGGCTCACGCACATAGAGCACTTCGCCGTCACTCAGTTCCTGCACCGACGCGGTGAACTCGATGTCGACGCCGTTGACTTCGCGCGTCGCGAGGATGCTGAACTGCTGCGCCGACTCGGGCACCAGCAGCGCGTAGATCGCGCCCGCCGCGAAGCTCTCCAGGATGTCGGCCTCGCCGTCGCCGAACAGGTCGTCGGCCGCGGTGCCGCCGACGAGGAACTCGGTGCGCGTGCCGACCGAGCCGATGCGCAGGCTCGGCGTGTCGAACGCCGCGCCGGAGATGTTCGCCACCAGCACGAGGTCGTAGCCGAGATAGTTGTCGACCAGGTTCGCGATTCCCGTATCGACGCGGATCACCGCGAGGCCGGCGCCGTCGGGCGCCTGGTCGAACACGTCCTCGCCGAGCAGCGTCATCGCGTCGAGCGTGAGCAGGCCGAACGCCTCGGCCCCGCCCGCGAGGCCGGCGATGCGCGGCGTGTCGATGGCGCCCGCGCCGAGATTGACGAACGGGTTGTCGACCAGGACCTGGTTCAGGAAGCTCAGCGCCTGCGCGTTGAAGAGCGACGCGAAATCGAGCGCGTTGTACTCGAGCACCAGCCGGCCGGTGCCGCCGAAGAGACCGCCCGAGCCGCCGCCGGCGTCGAAGAAGCTCGACTGCGCGGAGACCGAGGTGCCGGAGAGCTTGATCGTGCCGCCGGCGCCGCCGCCGCCAGAGCCGCCCGCGCCGCCGGTGCCGCCCGTCGCCCCCGCGCCGCCGGCCGCACCGGCGCCGCCGTCGCCGCCGTCGCCGCCGAGGCCGAAGAAGCCGCCGGTGCCGCCCGCCTGGCCTGGCGAGCCGGCGGTTCCGGCGCTGCCGCCCGCGCCCGAGTTGCCACCGAGTCCGGAGACCGCATTGCCGCCGCGCGCGAGGAACTCGGCTTCCGACACCGTGATCTTGCCGCGCGCGAGGATCTCCATCGCGCCGCCGCCCGCGCCGCCCGCGCCTGCCGCGCCGCCCGCGCCGCCCGCGCCGCCCGTGCCGCCGTCACCGCCGCGCCCGCCGGAGCCGCCGCCCGCGAACAAATTGCCGTCGCCGCCCGCGCCGCCGCCGCCGCCCGAGCCGCCGGAGCCGCCGCCGCCGCCCGAGCCGCCGCCCGAGCCGCCGCCGCCGCCACCACCGGCGCCGCCGGTGAGGGCAGCGCCCGAGCTCAAGTTGCTGCCGGCGCCGCCGAAGCCGCCCGAGCCGCCGCCCGCGCCGAAGAAGCCGCCCGACGAGAAGCCCGCCGTGCCGTCGCCGCCGTCGAAGCCGGTATTCAGCCCGCCATTGCCGCCGACCTGGCCGAAGCCGCCGATGCCCGCGATGCCGCCCCACCAGGAGAAGAACGCCGTGCCGCCCGGGCCGCCGAAGCCGCCCGCCCCGCCGCCCAGGTTATTGAATCCCGCGCCGCCCGCGCTGCCCGCCGTGCCGGAAACGCCCGGCGCGCCGTTGGCGCCCGAGCTGCTCGCAAGACCGCTGCCGCCTGCGGAGCCATTCGAGCCGAAGAACGCGACCGAGCCGCCAGCGCCGCCGGCGCCGCCTGCGCCACCCGCGCCGCCTGCACCACCTGCGCCGCCGCTGCCCGCGGTTCCCGGCGTGCCCGCTGCGCCGCCGCCCGCGCCGGCCTGGCTGCCGACCGCGGAGACATCGAACACCGCGTCGGGATGGATGATGACGTCGTTCGCGACCACGAGTGAAAGCGGCCGGCTGCCGGTCACGCGGATCGTGTCGCCCGGAACGATCAGGTCGCCTTCGACGCGCAGCTGGAACTTGCCGTCGGACGTGATGTGCGCGGTAAACGGCCGGCCGTAGAACGTGGCGGCGGAATCGTCGTCGCCGCTGATCGGGTTCTCGCCGAGCGCGAGGTTGGCGTCGGTGTTGATCGTCACCATGCCGCCGCCTTCCGGCGTGGCCGTGACGGTGCCCGTCACTTCCTTGAAGAGGTCGAGCCCGGAGGCGATCGCCGCGGTGTCCGCGCCCTTGACCACGATCGTCACGTTGTCGGCGCGCGTGGCACCGTCGGGCCAGGTGAAGAGCACCTCGTAGACGCCCGGATCGAGCTTGGCGAAGGTCCAGCTCGCTTCGGTGATGTCGTCGGACTCGAAGCGGAAGTGGTAGTCGCCCTCGAACGCGGCATCCGTCGGGTTCAAATTCGTGAGCCACTGACCGTCGGCGTTGGCGGCGCTGAAGCGCGCATCGCCGTCGTCGAGCACGCGCATGCCCGCGAGCTCCTCGATGTTGCGGATCGCGTTGCCGTCGAGGCGCAGCACCTCGAGGTTGGCGAGCTCGACGAGCGGCGTCAGGTCGTCGATGACGTGGCCGCGCAGCGAGAGGAAGCGCAGGTCGTCCTGCACCGCGGGGACGCCGTTCTCGTCCGCTACGAGCAGGCTGAGGTCGGAGACCAGCTCGTTGAGATTCGGCATCAGCAGGCTGTCCGGAACCCGCTGCGCCGGACCATCGCCCAGGGCAAACAGCACGTCCAGTCCGGCCGCACCCTGTACCTGGAGAAGGTGCCACCCGCGGGTGAGGTGAATGGGGTTGATGGTCGGCCCGCTGCCCTCGGCTTCGTAGACGATGGCGCCGTTGACGCGCATGAAGCCGACGTTCAGCGGCAGCGTGAACGTGTAGTCGCCCTCTTCCGCGATGAAGATCCTCGCCGCCCGGTTCGCGGGGGTGCCGGCGAAGCCGCGCTGGCCGACGTAGTCGAGACTGAGGAACTCGAGGCCGCGTGTGCCGCCGCCGAGCACCGGCCAGAAGAGCTCCGGCAGCTGATCCATGAAGACCTGGCCCTGCGTGCCGTCGATCGACAGGCGCCTGAGCGACAGCAGCGGATCGAGCGGCCCGAGGTCGGTGAGCGGGTTCATGTCGAGCAGCAGGTTCTCGAGGTCCGCCATGCCGCGCGGGAAGCCGCGCGCGTCGCCGCTCGACTGCGTGCCCGGCGCGAGGCGCTCGAGC
>Ga0190265_10000958_pt1 | contig 18764 bp, 22 predicted proteins | sample Popmic124T_FD_133135 | JGI IMG/M metagenome (GOLD analysis project Ga0190265, IMG submission 133135) | Populus adjacent soil microbial communities from riparian zone of Indian Creek, Utah, USA - 124 T | ecosystem: Environmental > Terrestrial > Soil > Riparian zone | place: USA: Utah | collected...
CTTCATCGACAATTCGGCGGGCGTCGATTGCTCGGACAACGAGGTCAACATCAAGATCCCGCTCAACGGAGAGATGGCCGAAGGAAGGCTCGGGTTCGAGGAGCGCAACCTGCTGCTCGCCGAGATGACCGACGACGTCGCCGCTCTGGTGCTCGAGGACAACCGGCTGCAGACGCTCGCTTTGTCGATCGCCGAACGCGGCGGCGCGCGGGCGCTGCCTCAGCTGGTCCGGGTCATCGAGATCCTCGAGGAGAGCGGCCGGCTCAACCGCGCGGTCGAGGGGCTGGAAGGCAATGAGGAGCTGCTGCGCCGCGCCCAGGCCAATTTCGGCCTGACCCGGCCCGAGCTCGCGGTGCTGCTGTCGACCGCGAAGATGCGGCTGCAGGCGGCGATCGAAGGGTCGACGTTCACCGACGATCCGACCCTGGTCCCCGAGCTGTGCAGCGCCTTCCCCAAGGCGATGCAGGAACGCCACGGCGACGCCATCCTCGCCCACCGCCTCAAGAAGGAGATCATCGCCACCAAGGTCGCCAACCGCTTCGTCAACCGGCTCGGCATCATCGCGCCCTTCTCGCTGACCGAGGAGGAAGGCGCCTCCTTCGGCCAGGCCGCCGCCGCCTTCCTCGCCGCCGAGCGGCTGTTCCGCATGAAGGAGCTGTGGGCCGAGATCGACACGGCCGACGTGCCCGAGCAGGTCCGTCTCGCTCTGTTCGACCAGGCCTCGACCGGGCTCCAGCTCCACATCGCCGATCTGCTCCGCTGCACCTCCCAGGACATGACGCCGGGCGCGCTCGTCGATCTGCTCCAGCCGGGCCTCGCCAAGCTCGAGGCGATGGTTGACGATCTGCTGCGGCCGGAAGCGCGCGCGGAGGCGGGCAGCCTTCGCGCCGAGCTCGAGGAGATGGACGCGCCCAAGCCGATCGCCGATCGCATCATCCGCCTGTTCGAGCTGAACGGCGCGGTCGGCCTCGCGGTGCTCGGCCAGAAACTCGGCGTCGACGAGGTCCAGCTGACCCGGGCCTACACCAAGCTGGGCGAGGCGCTCGGCCTCGATTGGGCGCAGAACGCGGCCAACCACTTCCAGGCGCGCGACCAGTGGGAGCGGCTGCTGACCGCCGGCCTCGCCCGCGATTTCGAGCAGCTGCGGCTCGAATTCCTCGAGCGGCGCAAGAGCGACGACCCCAAGGCGGCGGTCGACAAATGGGTGTCCGGCCAGGGCCCGCGCATCGACCAGTTCCGCCGCACCGTCGACCGCGCCCGCACCGCCTCGCTCACCACCGCGCCGATGCTCGCCCAGATCGCGACCCAGGCACGGGTGCTGCTGGGGCGCTGATAGACTCCCCTCGATTTCGAGGGGAGTATCAGGGCGGCCCCTCGCCATAGGGGCGGGTGATGATCTCCAGCAAATGGCCGTCCGGGTCGGCGAAATAGACGCCCCGGCCGCCATAATGATTGTTGATCTCATTGGGCCTGGTCCGCGCCGGATCGGCCCAGTAGGCTAGACCCCGCCCCTCGATGCGCGCGAACGCCGCGTCGAACTCGGCCTCGCCGACCAGGAAGGCGTAATGCTGCGGCGCGACCGCGCCCTCCTTCTGGTAGAAATCGACCGACACCCGGTTGTCGAGGTCGACGACGAGGAAGTGGAAAAAGATCCGCGCCGGCGGCAGGCCGAGAATGTCGGTGAGGAAGGCGGCCGAGCGCGCCTTGTCCGAGCACCAGATGATGGTGTGATTGAGCTCGACGCTCATCGGTCCCGCTCCCGTTCGAACAGCCAGACCCGGATCGCGCTCGCCAGATTGGCCGGATCGGGCGCCGCGACCCGTGCCGCGTCGATCCGCGCGACGAGCGCGTTCAGCGGCAAGGCTTCCGCCTCCGCCGCCGCGCGCAACGCATCCCAGAACACCGGCTCCAGGCTGATCGACGTCGCGTGCCCGGCGATCATGATCGAGCGCTTCACCGGTCCCATGTCACTACCCTGGAGGGGGACAGTCCCCAACTGGGGACTGTCCCCCATTCTAGTACATATGCTGCCCGCCGTTGATCGACAGCGTCGAGCCGGTGATGAACCCGCCCTCCTCCGAGCACAGGAAGGTGACGCCGCGGGCGATCTCCTCGGCCTTGCCGAGCCGCCCGACCGGGATCTTGGCGACGATCTTTTCGAGCACTTCGGGCGGCACCGCGGCGACCATCTCGGTGTCGATATAGCCGGGCGCGATCGCGTTGACGGTGATTCCGGCGCGAGCGCCTTCCTGGGCGAGCGCCTTGGTGAAGCCGTGGATGCCGGATTTGGCGGCGGCGTAATTGACCTGGCCGTATTGCCCCGCCTGGCCGTTGATCGAGCCGATATTGACGACCCGGCCGTATTTGCGCTCGTTCATGCCGTTCCACACCGCCTTGGCCATGTTGAAGCAGCCGCCCAAATTGACGTCGAGCACCTCGTCCCAGGCCTTGCGGTCCATCCGCTTCATCGTGCCGTCGCGGGTGATGCCGGCATTGTTGACGAGCACGTCGACCGGCCCCAGCTCGCTCTCGATTGCGGCGACGCCGGCAAGGCAGGCGTCGAGATCGGAGACGTCCCACTTATAGGCCTTGATCCCGGTCCGCTCGGTGAAGCCGCGCGCTTTCTCCTCATTGCCAGCATAATTGGCGGCGACGGTGACGCCCTGGTCGCGCAGCGCGATGCTGATCGCCTCGCCGATTCCCCTGGTGCCGCCGGTGACGACTGCAACCCGTGCCATATTCCTCTCCTTGTTTCTGTTGTGGAGAGGGCCTTATTGCGGCGGTGCCCAACCTTCAAGCTCGCGCCCGATCAACGCGCGCAGCATCTTCATGCCCGGGCCGGAATCGTTGAGGCAGGGCAGGTAGGCGAAATCACTGCCGCCCGCGGCGAGGAAGGTATCGCGGCCGCGGATCGCAAGCTCCTCCAGCGTCTCCAGGCAATCGGCGGCGAAGCCGGGGGCGATGACCGCGACCTTCGTCACGCCGCGCCCTGGCAGCGCGGCCAGCACCTTGTCGGTCGCCGGCTCCAGCCATCTGGCCCGGCCGAAGCGCGACTGGAAGGCGATTTCGAGCTCGCGGCCCAGCGCTTCCGAGAGCAGCCGCGCGGTCTTTCGGCAATGGCAGTGATAGGGATCGCCGAGCTCCAGCGTGCGCTGCGGCATGCCGTGGAAGCTGGCAAGGATCGCCTGCGGCTCGAAATCGAGCGCCGCGAGCGAGTCCTCGACCGATATCCGGAGCGCCTCGATATAAAAGGGATCGTCATGATAAGGCGGCAGTGTCCGCACCGCCGGCAGCCAGCGCATGTGCCGCAAATGACGGAACGCCTCGTCGTTCGCGGTCGCGGTCGTGGCGGCGCAATATTGCGGATAGAGCGGCGCGATCAATATGCGTTGGCAGCCCGCCGCCTTGAGCGCGTCGATCCGCTCGGCGATGGCGGGCCGGCCGTAGCGCATGGCGTGATCGACGACGACGTCCCGCCCGAACGCCCCTTCGAGCGCTCGTGCCTGGCGGGCGGTATGGACGGCGAGCGGCGAGCCTTCCTCCATCCAGACCTGCCGATAGGCATGGGCGGATTTTTTCGGCCTGGTGTTGAGGATGATCCCCCTCAGGATCGGCTGCCAGACGAGCTGCGGGATCTCGATCACCCGCGGGTCCGACAGGAATTCCTTCAGATAGAGCTTCACCGCCCCCGGCTCCGGCGCGTTGGGCGTGCCGAGGTTGACGATGAGGACGCCGATCTTCGGCGCCGGCACGGCGGGGTGGCCGGCCGGCGGCGTCACCGCCGCGTCCCGACGACGATCGGCAGGGTGCGGACGCGCTGGCCGGTCAGTGAGAAATAGGCGTTGGCGACGGCCGGCGCGGCGGTCGGCACGGCGAGCTCGGTGACCCCGCCCGGATCCTCCTCGCTGTCCAGCAATTCGACCGTGACCTCGGGCGCGTCGCGCAGGATCGGCAGGCCGTAGGCGCCGATCGTCTGCGCGGTCGGGGCGCCGGCGACGATCTCGAGCGGCCGGCCGATCGCGGCGGAGACGCCGTGGACGATGCCGCCCTCGATCTGCTGCTTGACGATCTCCGGGTTGACGACCCGGCCGCAATCGACCGCGCAGACGGCGCGCAGCACTCGGAGGCGCTGGTCGCGGGTCACCTCGATCTCGACCAGGGTGGCGACGTGCGAGCCGAAGGCGCTGTGGCAGGCGATGCCCATGCCGCTCCCCGGCGGGCCGCCGTCCCAGCCGCCGATCGAGGTCGCGGTGGCGAGCGCGCGGGCGAGCCGCGGATTGCCGCTCAGCATCTGCATTCGGAACGACAAAGGCTCGAGCCCGGCGGCGCGGGCGAGCTCGTCGATGAAGCTCTCGGTGAAGAAGCCGGTATAGCTGTGCGCGGCCGAGCGCCAATAGCCGGTCGGCAGGCCGATGTCCGTCCGCACATGGTCGATCGCGATGGCGGCGATGCCGTAAGGCGGCTCCGCGCCGGCGATCGCGGCGCCGTCCGGGCGGACCAGCCAGCCGCTTGCGCCGAGCCGCTCGGCGAGCTCGGCGCTGGTCGCCGGCGCGGCGATCCGGGCCAGCCAGCCCTGCAGCCCCTGCTGCGACATCCAGCCGGTCAGCTTCGCCGCCGCGGCGGGGCGGAAGCTGTCGCGCCGGATCTCCTGGATCCGCGGCCAGGTGAGCTGGACCGGCCGTTCCAGCTTGACCGCGAGGATCGCCGCCTGCTCGATCGCTTCCGTCTCGAGCTTGCGGCCGTAGCCGCCGCCGGCGAGCATCGGGTAGAGCGTGACCTGGCTTTCCGACCAGCCGAGCGCGCGGGCGGCGGCGGCGCGGGCTAGGCCGGGCGCCTGGGTCGGCGCCCAGATTTCGATCCGGTCGCCGGTGGCGTTGGCGGTCGCGGTCAGCGGCTCGATCGCCGCCGACGGGGCGAGGCCGACCTCGTAGCGCGCCTCGACCGGGCTGGCGCCGGGAAAGCCGCTCGCCATGTCGCCCTGCTCGAACAGCCGCTCGCCCGCGTCCGAATCGAGCGCGGCGGCGAGCGCGGCCGAGATGCTCGCGCTGGTCGGCAGATTGTCCGGCACGTGGAAGCGCGGCCGAAGCGCGTCGAGCGCTCGCGCCGCCGCCCACCAGTTGGTCGCGGCGACCCCGACCCAGCCTGGATTCTCGACGACCTTGAGCGCGCCCGGAACGGCGTCGGCCGCTTGCCTGTCGATCGCGGCGAGCCGGCTTCCGGGCGGCCCGCTCCGGATCGCCGCATAGACCATGTCGGGCAGCCGGACGTCGGCGGCGAACATCGCCGAGCCGTCGATCTTCGCCGGCACGTCGAGCCGCGGCAGCGGCTGGCCGGCCAGCCTGTTGTCTAGGCCGCCGCGGACCGGCAGGTTCTCGGGCAGCTCGTGGCCCGCCGCCGCCTCGGCCAGCTCGGCGAAGGGGATTCGGTCATTGCCGCGCCAGACGAAGCCGTCGCGGGTGTCGAGCTCCTGCCAATCCATGTTCCAGCGCGCCGCCGCGGCCATCGAAAGCAGCGCCCGCGCCGCCGCCCCCGCCTCGCGCATCAAGGGCTCGAAGGCGCGGATCGAGGTCGAGCCGCCGGTCAGCATCAGCGCGCTCTTGCGCGCATGGTCGCGCGCCGCCCAGCGGCCGATTCCGTGGAGAAAGCCGGGCAGGCCGCTGTCGTCGGCGGCCTGCTCGGCGACGAGCAAATTGGCGTAGAGCGGGCTGATCGGCGCCGGCTCGACCGAGACGGTGCGCCAGTCGGCGCCGAGCTCGTCGGCGAGGATTTGCGGCAGGCTCGTCCACACCCCCTGGCCGAGCTCGGCCTGCGGCACCGCGACGATCACCCGCCCGTCGCGGGCGATCTTGAGGAAGGCGTTGAACAGGATTTCGCCCTCGGCGGCGCGCAAATTGGGCGTATAGGTGCGCGGCCAGAATTTCCAGGCGACGAGCAGGCCGAACCCCGCCCCGCCGCCGATCAGCAAAGTCCGGCGGCTGATGCCCTTCGTTTCGCCCGCGCGCGCCATGCCCCGCCTGATAAAGGCGGAGGGGCAAGGCGGCTAGGCCCCGCGGCGACTTGCTTTGGCGCCTTTTATTGGGCAGGGCCGCGGGCGATGAGCGCGCGCCTTTTCCAGCGGTCGAAGAACGCGATGCAGTCGGGCAAGGCCCGCGCGGGCTTATGGGTGCTCGAGTTCGAATCGGGCCGCCGCAAGCGCCCCGACCCGCTGACCGGCTGGTCCGGCGGCGCCGAGACCCAGGAGCAGGTCCGCCTCACCTTCCCGACGCTTGAGGCGGCGCAGGCCTATGCCGAACGCGAGGGCATCCACGTCCATCTCGTCGCCCCGGCCGAGCCCAGGCTCAGGCTCCAGGCCTACGCCGACAATTTCCGCTAGGTCGGGCGGCGCGGCCGAGCCCCGTCATTCCAGCGCAAGCTGGAATCTCACTGAACCTTCGCGGAAGTCAGCCGAGCAGCTCGCCGCCTAGGAACAGCAGCAGCTTGACGTCGATCGCGCAGCCCTCGTCGCGCTTCCGCGCCACGAAAGCGGGCACCTCGCCCACCGCGACGCGATGGACGACGATGTCCTCGCCCTCGACGCCGCCGCCCTCGCCCACTTGGCGGAGGCCCTCGGCGCGGAGCAAAGTGAAGCCTTCCGACACCATCCCCGGCGAGCTGTGGAACTGGCCGAGGTCGGTCATCTGCTCGGCGCGGTAGCCGGTCTCCTCCTCGAGCTCGCGGATCGCGGCGGCTTCGGCCGCCTCGTCCTCCTGATCGTCGCCGACCAGCCCGGCGGGAAGCTCGAGGCAATTGCGGCCGAGCGGCACGCGATATTGCTCGATCAGGATGAGGTCGCCCTCGTCGACGGCGAGGATCACGGCCGCGTGGATGCCGCGCGTGCGCGAGACATATTCCCATCGTCCGCGCTTCTTGACGGCGAGATATTTGCCTTCCCAGACGGTGTCTTCGGGAACGTCCCGATCGCGGCTCATAATTCGATGAGCCGGTCCGGCAGCTCGTTCGGGTTGTCGAGCGTCGGCGGCAGGATCGGCGCCAGCACCGCGCCGATCTTGTCGACGGCGAGGGCCATGCCCCGCCCCGGCCGCCCCGCCTTGATCTCGTCGATCAGCACCGCCATCGCCTCGCCCCAGACCTCGGCTGTGACCTGGTCGGCAATCGCCTTGTCGGCGACGATCTCGGCGCGGTGCTCGGCGAGGCTGACGTAGAGCAGGACTCCGGTCCGGCCGCGCGTCTTCAGCTCGCAGCCGGTGCGGAACAATTCAATCGCGCGGCGGTGGACTCGGCGGCTCTTGGTCCGGCCCGGCGTCAGCGCCATCCGCAATGGCATGTAAGCGAGCGCGAAGCGGACGATCAGGAAGGCGAGCGTCATCTTCACGAACAGGAAGAGCATCACCGCGCCGCGGGTCAGCTCAGGGTTCCAGCCGAGCACCAGCCCGGCGCCCCAATCGATCCAGCCCTGCGGCACGAAGGCGAGGCCGACCGGGACGAGCAGCATCGCCAGCACCGCATAATGGAGGCCGACGTCGTGATAGGCGTCCGAGCGCGCGGCGACGAGGGTGACGATCTCGCCGTCGCTCTCGCGTTCGGCCCTGGCCACCGCTTCGGTGACGAGGGCATGATCTTCCGGGCTGATCCGCATCACCATCCCCCCGACGCGCCGCCGCCGCCGAACGAGCCGCCGCCGCCCGAGAAGCCGCCGCCCCCCCAGCTGCTGCCGCCGCCGCTCCACGAGCTTCCGCCCCACGAGCTGCCGCTCGACCCGCCGGAGCCCAGGCCCGGGCCCCAGATGATGACGGGTCCGCTGCGGCCCCGCCGGCCGCGATACTTGCGGCCGCGCATGCCGCTCCTGAGCAGCGGGATCAGGATGAAGCCGAGCACCGCTATCCAGAAGATCAGCGGCACCCAGGAGGCACCGCCGCCCTCGCCGCCCGCTTCCTCCTGCGCGGCGGCGAGAGCGCGCTGCTCGGCCGCCTCGGGCGGCGCCTGCAATTGCTCGATGATCGCGTCGGCGCCGGCCATGATGCCGCCCGGATAGTCGTTGTCGCGGAAGCGCGGCAGGATGCGGTTGCGGATGATCTGGCTCGACAGCGCGTCGGTCACGATCCCTTCGAGGCCGTAGCCGACCTCGATCCGCACCTTGCGCTGGTTGGGCGCGACCAGGAGGATGACGCCGTTATTGGCCTCGCTCTGGCCGATCCCCCAGGCGCGGCCGAGGCCGACGCCATATTCCTCGATCTCATAACCCTGCAGGTCCGGGATCGTGGCGACGACGAGCTGGCGCGACGACGCCTGCTGCAGCGCCTCGAGCTTCTGGGTCAGCTCCTGCTCCTGAGCCGGCGACAGCAGATCGGCATTATCGACCACCCGGCCGGTCAGCGGCGGATAGCTCTGGGCCAGCGCCGGGACGGCGCACAGCAGGGCGAAGGCGAAAAGGAAGCTCCGGATCATGATTCTATCGCCTAGCCCGCGCCGCTTTTTACTGGCTGTTGCCGAAATTGACCGTCGGGGCGCGCTGGGCGGCCTCGTCGGCTTGGTAGGGCACCAAAGGCTGGCTGCCATAGACGACGCGCGCCGCCATGATCGACGGGAAGGTGCGGATCTCGGTATTATAGGCCTGGACCGCCGCATTGTAATCGCGGCGCGCGGTCGAGATTCGGTTCTCGGTCCCTTCGAGCTGCGACATCAGGGTCGAGAATTGCTCGCCCGAGCGGATCTCGGGATAGGCTTCCTGCAGCCGCTGCAGCGACAAGGTGACCTGGCCCTGGGCCTGGGCGAAGCGCGCCATCGCGGCCGGATCGGTGAGCTGCTCGGGGCTGACCGTGATCCGGTTGGCGCTCGCCCGCGCCTCGGTCACCTGGATCAGCACGTCGCGCTCCTGGCGGGCGAAGCCGCGCACCGTCTCGACCAGATTGGGAATGAGGTCGGCGCGGCGCTGGTAATAATTCTGCACGTCGGCCCACTTCGCCTTGGCATTCTCCTCGGCGGTCGGGATGGCGTTGACGCCGCAGGCGCTGAGGATCAGCAGGACCGGCGCGAGCATGGCGAGGACGCGGGTACGGTTCATTTTATGGCCCCTCCTTCAAATCGGGCGATAGAGGACGTAAGCATTCTCTTTCGGCTCCGCAACGGGGGAGGGCGGCATGCTAAGGGAGTTTCGGGATTTCATCGCGCGGGGCAACGTCCTCGATCTCGCCGTCGCCGTGATCATCGGCGCCGCCTTCGCCACCATCGCCGCCTCGCTGACCGGGGATATCATCATGCCGGTCGTCGGCGCCCTGTTCGGCGGCCTCGATTTCTCGAGCTATTTCGTCCTGCTCGGCCCGGTCCCCGAAGGCTATGCCGGCTCGCTGACCGATTATGCCGCGCTCAAGGCGGCCGGCGCGCCGGTGCTCGGCTGGGGCCAGTTCGTCACCGTGGTGATCAACTTCATCATCCTAGCCTGGATCATCTTCCTTCTGATCAGAATGGCCAGCCGGATGATGGCGAAGCAGGCGGAGGCGCCGGCCGAAGCCCCGGCGGACCCGGCCGAGGTCGTCCTCCTCCGCGAGATCAGGGACGAGCTCCGCAACAAGGGCTGACTCGGAGCGTCACTTCACATTAATGCCCGCTTCCCTATATAGGGAATGCCGGTTTCAGGGCCCCCATCAAAGTAGTACTTTGATGGGACCCTTTGCCGGCTATGGCGATAAATCGTGTCGTGTCATAGGCACAGCGGACCCGGGGGCAGTACCCGGCGGCTCCACCAAAACCGGCCTACGGGCTGGTCCTGACGGGGCCGAACCAGGATCGACGTGTGTTGAAAAGCGGCGCCTTCGCCCGGCATGAGACCACCGTGACGGCTCAAAACACAAGTGCCAACGATAACGAGGCGCTCGCGATTGCCGCGTAACGAGGTCCTCACGGACTGACTTACAAGGACAAAAGCGCGGTTCGGACCGCACCGGGCAACAGAAGCGGATTCCAGCGGTACGGGGAGCACCGGGCAACAGAAGCTCCCCACTTCTCTCCCCCATTCTCGTCACCCCAGCGAAGGCTGGGGGCCATGCCGATTCGGTTATTCTCCCGCGCCGCTTGGATTCCAGCTTCCGCTGGAATGACGAAAGTGGCTAAACGTCCCGCGATTGATTTCCGCAATCAAGGGAGAATTCGATGAAGACCCGCATCGCCTTGCTCGCCGCCATCGCCGCGCTGGCGGGCTGCACGGCCCAAGAGGAGCAATCGGTCGCCAACCGGTTCGAAGCGACCGAGAACGCGATCGAGAACGCCGCCGCGACGATCGAATCGGCGACCGAGAACAACATCCGCGCCGCCGAAAACGCGCTCGACGCCGACGCCATCGAGAATCGCATCGACGCGATCGACATCGTCCCCAGCGAGAACAAGGCCGGCAACAGCCAGTAAGCGAAATGCCGAGCGCAGCGCTGGCGTTTGCGATGCAAACGTCAACCTGCGCGAGCCATTGAGTGCCGGCCAGCGGGTCGGCGCAGCCGAGCCCGACTGACGTCACGAATTTACTTCGTGACGGCTTTCTTCGCCTCTCTAACTACCGAGCGCAGGCGAACCGCGCTTCTCACTCGAAGGCCGCGGGCGAGGAGAACGGCCGGTCCGCGTCGACCACGAACAGGACGAGCTGGTTGAGGTCGGCCGGGCCGCTGCTCGTCAGCTGCATCGCCATGCCCGCCCCGTGCCCGTTCATCGCCTGGCCCGCCCCGAGGCGGACGATGCCGTGCGGCGTGCGCTGGCTGAGCTGGCCCGCAAGCACGTAAAAGGCTTCCGATCCGGGATGCGAATGGACCGGAGTCATCGCCCCCGGCGGCCCGCCGGCGCGATTGGCGCGCAGCAGATAGCGGGAAGCCGGCACGACCGGCACCGGCCCGATCTCCGCGACTCGAACGCCGCCCCGGGTCGCCCCGCCCGGCGGGCCGAGCGTGAACAGCCAGGCCCGGCCGCGATGCTCAGCCGCCAGCGCCAGCGGCCCCGCCGCTCCCTGGGCCGCCGCGAGGCTGGAAAAGGTCTCGATACGCCAGTGAAGCGGCCCCTCGGGAAGCCGCGCCACGATCCGCTCCGCGACCGGCTCGACCCGGAATTCGCCCGGCACCGCCGCCGGCTGCACCGCCGCCGCACCGCCGCCGAGCCCCAGCGTCAGCGCGCTGGCGGCGATCAGGAGAGGGCGAATCCTTCGACGCCGCATCGCTCAACCTCCCTAAACCCTCGCCGCCATAGCATCATTTCCCGCTGACTTGAAAATGGCTGGGGGGGACAGGGTACGTCCTCTCGCGCCCGAGGCGCCGACTACCACTTCTCTGCGACCAACTGCCGGCGAACCCGCTCCGCGCCCTCGGCGGACAGCGCGACTAAGGACCCCGCGCGGGTGTGCCGGGTCGGGGCGCGCGCTCGGCGAGACCCTGGTCGAGAAACAGCTCCATCCACCGCCTCATGGTCGTCATCGTCACATGGGCCTCGGTGGCGAGCCGCGCCATTCGCACCGGCCTCCCCTCGACATGGGCACGGAAGAGGACGAGCAATACGCTCCAGCCCGGGTGGACGACATCGAGCCGGAGCGCCGCCGAGCGATTGTGACGGGCGACCAGCAGCGTCTGGATCTGCGTCGCGGTGAAGCCGCCCCGATCAAGCAGCAGACGGCGGTCCGCGATCGCCGAAATCCGCGCCGCGATGCCGGCCAGTTCGCAAGCAAGATCGCGCAGGCCGGGTCGGTCCCCGACCGACTCCGCCTCCGCTTCCGCCGCCATGGTCAGAACAGGCGCCGACCCGATGAGGGAGTCGGCCGATCGCGCATCCTCACAAGATGGGCCGATTTGGCGCCGGCAAATCCCGCTCCAGTCACCGGAAAGCATCGGATCGGCAGCGAATCATACATATTATAGTTGATAAACTCTCGGCCTCCCGAGCGCCATCTCTTTGTGCATGGACATGCGCAAGCTCGTCGGCCGCAACGCCGCCCGCCTCCGCGCGGCGGCGGGCCTGACCCAGGAGCAGCTTGCCGAGCGGTCCGGCTTCAGCCAGCAATATATAAGCCGCCTGGAGCAGGGCCGGCGCAACCCGACCGTGGTGACGCTCTATGAGCTGGCGACGGCGCTGGGCGTGAGCCACGTGGAGCTGGTGCGGCCGGACTGAGCACGAAGCGCCGAGCGCAGGTGAGCGTTTGCGGAGCAAAGGCGAGGCAGCGCGGAGAGCCGCGCAGTGCCGGCCGGCGCGCGCGCAAGCAGCCTCAGCCGCGCGGCGAGACGCGACCGACGTCACGGGATTCACTCCCGTGACGGCCACCTAGTGTTACGAGAAGTGAGATCGATCTCGGCGCCGCTGGCAACCATGCGCCCAACTTCGCCATTCGGCTATGATAGCCTTGCAGCATTGAAGTCGGGTGCCCAGCTAAATGAGCGGAAAGCAAGAACGCGGGAGGTCTTATGACAGCGGTCACATACGACATGCAGAAGCTCGACGAGGCGGTGAGTATATTAGCTGGGCATGGAACCCTGCAGCAGCGGTTGCAGGACGCCCTAATACCGTTGAGTGTCCTGCACATGGGCGGCGGGATGCGCAACACGAAGCGCGCCAGCCAACTCGACGAAATCCATTCCCGTTTGACGAAGGAAAGGGTGAGCGACCTGAGCGACGACCAGGCGCGGGACATCGCCAAGAAGATCGTCGAGCTTCATAGCGGTAACTGGCACGATGCAGTCTGGGGGTTGGAGGACGAGGTGAGGGGCGAGGGCTAAAAGCTCCAGACCTTTATCGGGTAAAAGGGGGACAGTCACTGTGACTGTCCCCTCCTCACGCCGCCTTGATGACTTGCCAGCAAGGGCGGTAGGTTTCGCTTATGAGTAAGGACCCAAGGAAGGGTCTCTGGACTCAATGTCGATCGAAGTATTATAGTCAGGGCCGGTAGGACGTTGCGTTGCGTGACCTTGACAACAGGGGAGGCCGTCATGGCCGACTTCTATGCGATAGTCCTTGACCGGCAATTGGAGGATGAGGACACAAACTATCTGGACCTGCTGGACAGCGCCGAAACCTTGCAGGGCCTCACAGATGAACCGAGATGGAATCCAGGCGGCGACCACGAGGCTGTCTCGAAGGAGGATTTCAATATCGAGCGTCTTTCCGACATTGCCGTCTATGACGAGGAGAACGATGAAGAAATAGACGGTGCTCGCTGCAAGCTGAGAGCGGCATGATGGCGACAACCCGACTCCTGGCTTCCCTCCCACTACTTTGCTTGGTCATGGCTTGCGTGCATGACGCGGCGCGAACCCGCTGGGCAAAGGGCTCCTTTCCTCTGGACGAGGACCCGAGGCCGACGCTGTCAATCTCTTCGGTCGCCGCGGAGCCGCAGTCGGCGGTGCGGCTGCGTGATCTGCCCGAACGCACCGGTGCAGCCGTCGCCACAGCGCTCGCGGCGAGAACCAGTGACTCGGCCCAGTATCTCGCCGCGCTCGGCGAACCGATCGGCGCGCGAAATGCGCTCAACCAGGATCGCACTCGGCTCCCCCGCGTCATCGCTATCGATGTCTCTCCGTCGGGATTCTCCACCACCGATCGGTTGATGCGGACACAGGTGACGATGGTCCCGGTGAATTTCCGCTTCGCCGGTTACACGCTCGCGCAATCCGACTATCAGACCATCGATCTTGAGAGCGTCACCAGCAGCGCCACCACTTCCGCGAGCCTGACGCTCAGCCCATCGCTCGGCAATGTGATCGAAGGCGTCGAGGCGGGCGTGAGCGCCGAACGCTCGCAGGAATCCGTTTACACCAACAGACAGCGCTTTCGCGATCTCAGCGTCTCCTTCGCCCCGGACCGTGTGATTGTTACCCGAGATGGCGCGCCTGGCATCGATCTTTATGGCGTGACGTTGCTGAAGGCATCGGTGCGGCCGGTCGACTCCGGGCCGACGGTCACGGAAACCTTCGTCACAGCCTATAAGGTCGCCAACGAAGCAAACGGCCAGGACCTAGTCCCCGGCGAAGCTACCATTACACTCACCCAGGATCGCATTTGGAGCGCGCAACCCCTGATGGTCTGTGCCCGTCTCGATTATGTCATCAGAGACGTGATGAGCGGAGGGGAATATGTCGACGAAGGGCGGCAAGTGGCGCGGGAAAGGTGGGGGGAGAGGCCTGTCGGCCTCTACACGCTCGTGCCGGAGGAAGAGGTGGAAGTCCCGCGCTACGCGCTCAAGCATTCGGGCTTTTTCCTGAGGATCGACACGCCGGCCGGGCCGCGCCGGTTTTCCTTCTCCAATTTACGAGACGCGACGGCCTTCCAGGCATGGCTCGAGCGAACCCAAGCCACTCAGGTCGGAAATCGATTGCTGTGGGTTCGGAACGGCGAGCGCCTTCGCGGATCCGACAATCGCGGCATCGAGATACAGCGCCTTTCGGGCGGCGGAGAGTCGTTCGAACCCGATACGGTGGCCAATTTGTGCAGGCACCTGCCGCCCCGAATATCACCATCGCCGTAGCGCCACCCTGCAAAAAAGGCCCCGCATCGCTGCGGGGCCTTCCTTGTTTCAGCGTTGAGGGCCGGAACTTAATCGTCGTCCCGAGTCAAAAACGCCGGCGCGAACTCGGGAGCGGGGCCGTCGTCGCGTTCCGGGCGCGGACCGCGGTCGGGGCGGTCGCCGCGGGGGCGGTCGCCGCCCTCGCCGCCGCCTTCGCGGCGCGGACCCCTGTCACGGTCACGACCACCGCCGCCGCCGCCGTCGCGGCCCCCATCACGACGAGGCCCGCGGCCACGGTCACCACCGCCGCCATCCCTGCGGGGACCGCGATCGCCGCGGTCGCCCCTCGGCCCGCGGTCGCCGCCTTCGCGGGCTTCGCGCGGCGGCCGGGTGTCGGGCAGCTCCTCGCCGGTTTCCTGGTCGACGACCCGCATCGACAGGCGGACCTTGCCGCGCGGATCGATCTCGAGCACCTTGACCTTGACCTCCTGGCCTTCCGAGAGCGCGTCGCGGACGTTCTCGACCCGCTCGGCCTTGATCTCGGAGACGTGGACGAGGCCGTCCTTGCCGCCCATGAAGTTCACGAACGCGCCGAAATCGACGATGTTGACCACCTTGCCCTCGTAGATCTTGCCGACCTCGGCCTCCTCGACGATGCCGGCGATCCATTTGCGGGCCGCCTCGATCTGCGACAGGTCCGACGACGAGATCTTGATCACGCCCTCGTCGTCGATGTCGACCTTGGCGCCGGTTTCGGCGACGATCTCGCGGATCACCTTGCCGCCGGTGCCGATGACGTCGCGGATCTTCGCCTTGTCGATCTGCATCGTCTCGATCCTCGGCGCGTGGGCCGAAAGCTCCTCGCGGGTATGGTCGAGCGCCTTGGCCATCTCGCCCAAAATGTGGGCGCGGCCCTCATTGGCCTGAGCCAGAGCGGTGCGCATGATCTCCTCGGTGATTCCGGCGATCTTGATGTCCATCTGCAGCGAGGTGATGCCCTCGCTGGTGCCGGCGACCTTGAAGTCCATGTCGCCCAAATGGTCCTCGTCGCCGAGGATGTCGCTGAGCACGGCGAAGTCCTTGCCTTCCAGGATCAGGCCCATGGCGATGCCGGAGACCGGCCGCTTGAGCGGCACGCCGGCGTCCATCATCGACAGCGAGCCGCCGCAGACCGTCGCCATCGACGACGAGCCGTTCGACTCGGTGATGTCGGAGAGGACGCGGATCGTATAGGGGAAGTCGTCGTGGCTCGGCAGGACGCCCTTGAGAGCGCGCCAGGCGAGCTTGCCGTGGCCGACGTCGCGCCGCGACGGCGCCCCGAAGCGGCCCACTTCGCCGACCGAATAAGGCGGGAAGTTGTAGTGCAGCATGAAGCGCTCGTAGGAAAGCCCGGTCAGGCCGTCGATCATCTGCTCGCTGTCCTTGGTGCCGAGCGTCGTCGTGCAGATCGCCTGGGTCTCGCCGCGCGTGAAGAGCGCGGAGCCGTGGGTGCGCGGCAGGAAGCCGACGATCGCCTCGATCGGGCGGACGGTGCGCGTGTCGCGGCCGTCGATGCGCTTGCCGGTCTTGAGGATCGCGCCGCGGACGATCTCCGCCTCGAGCTTCTTCACCAGCTTGAGGCTGGCGAGATATTCCTCGGGATTGTCGTGCTTGAGCTCTTCGAACGCCTCGCGCGCCTTGGTTCGGGCGTCGGCGATCGCGTTCTGGCGCTCGGACTTGTTGGTCAGCTTGTAGGCGGCCTCGAGGTCCTTGCCGATGATCGACTTGAGCTTCGCCTTGACCGCGGACGTGTCGAGGGCGTCGGGCAGCTCCCAGGGGTCCTTGGCGGCCTTCTCGGCGAGCCTGATGATCAGGTCGATCACCTTCTGGAGCTCGCGATGGGCGAACATGACGCCGCCGAGCATGATCTCTTCGGAGAGCTCCTTGGCTTCCGATTCGACCATCATCACCGCGTCGTGGGTGCCGGCGACGATGAGGTCGAGCTCGCCTTCCTTGGCCTGCTCCGTCGACGGGTTGAGCTGATACTCGCCGTCCTTGTAGCCGACCCGGGCGGCGGCGATCGGGCCCATGAAGGGGACTCCCGAAATGGTCAGCGCCGCCGACGCGGCGATCATCGCGAGCACATCGCTCTCGGTCTCGCCGTCATAGCTCAGCACCTGGGCGATCACGTTGATCTCGTTCGCGAACCCGTCCGGAAACAACGGCCGGATCGGCCGGTCGATCAGGCGGCTGGTCAGAGTCTCCTTTTCGGTGGCGCCGCGCTCGCGCTTGAAGAAGCCGCCCGGGATGCGCCCGGCGGCCGAGAATTTCTCCTGATAGTGGACGGTCAGCGGGAAGAAGTCCTGCCCCTCCTTGACCGAGCGAGCGGCGGTGACCGCGCACAGCACCACGGTTTCGCCGTAGGTCGCGAGCACCGCGCCGTCGGCCTGGCGGGCGACTCGGCCCGTCTCGAGCGTGAGCGTCTTGCCGCCCCACTCCATTTCAACTTTCTGCATGTCAAACATCTGTTTTCCTTAACGAACTCCCGCGGCCATATGCGGCGGGGGCCTCATGTGCGGGCGCTGTGGCCCGGCTTGCTGGACCCATATGGTCCGTCCCGGGACCCGCCGGATTGCGGGCGCCCGATATGCGAAGCGGCCCCGAATGGGACCGCCTCGAAACTATTTGCGAAGACCGAGCTTCGCGATCAGCGCGGCGTAGCGCGCATTGTCCTCGCGCTTCAGATAATCGAGCAGCGAGCGGCGCTTGTTGACCAGCATGAGCAGGCCGCGCCGCGAATGATTGTCCTTGGCGTGGGTCTTGAAATGCTCGGTCAGGTTGGTGATCCGCTCGGTGAGGATCGCGACCTGCACCTCCGGAGAGCCGGTGTCGCCCGTCGATTGGGCGTTGTCCTTGATGATCTTCTGCTTGCGTTCGGCGGTTACCGACATCGTCAAATCCTTTCAAACGAACTACAGGTTGAAGCCGCGCACCACGCGAAGCTCTCCTTCGCTAAGCTCCACGAGCGCAACCGGAACATCGTCGTCGGTCGCAAGGTGGAGCCCCGGCTGTGCGGCGATCCCGATCAGCTTGCGCCCCTGGCGGAGCGCCCCTGCCTGATCGGGGGAGACGGGTAGAGCCGGGATGTCGTCCAGCCCCGCCGTCAGCGGCAGGAGGTGTTGTTCAAGGGTGCGGCCCTTAGCGCTTTCCCTCAATTTGTCCAGCGAAATCGCCGATTCAAGCGCGAACGGGCCGGCCCTCGTCCGCCGCAACATGGTGACGTGGCCGACCGTGTCCAAAGCGCGGGCGATGTCGCGGGCGAGGCTGCGGATATAGGTGCCCTTGGAGACCCGGGCACAGAGGGTCACCTCCCCCACCCCGTCATGCCAGCGCAGGCTGGCATCCATGCCGAGTCCGGATGGACCCCAGCCTTCGCTGGGGTGACGAATGGCGAGCTCGTGAATGCGCACCTGCCGGCTCTTCAGCGTCACCGGCTCCCCGGCCCGCGCCAGATCGTAAGCCCGCTTCCCCTCGACCTTCAGCGCCGAATAAGCAGGCGGCACCTGTGCGATCGGACCGGTGAAGCGCGGCAGCACCGCCTCGATCTCGGCCAGGCTCGGCCGCCGGTCCGACGTCGCCATCGCCACCCCCTCCCCATCGAGCGTATCGGTCTCGACCCCGAAGCCGATCGTGAACGCATAGGCCTTGTCGGCATCGAGCATCCGCCCGCTGAGCTTGGTCGCCTCGCCGAGCGCCACCGGCAGCAGGCCGCTCGCCAGCGGATCGAGCGTCCCGCCATGCCCCACCTTGACCTTCGCATAGCCGCCCTCGCGAAGCGCGCGCTTGACCGCGGCGACGATTTGGGTCGAGCCCGGTCCCACCTCTTTGTCGATGACGAGCCAGCCGTGCACCGGGCGGCCTTAGCCCCGGCGCGGCAAGGTGTCAGCCTTTGCGGCGCGGTCCCTTGTCGGGGGAGCCGCGGCCGACCTCGGGGGCCAGAGCGGGCTGGGGCGGCGCCGGCGGCACGTCGGCGCGGCCGCAGGCGATGAGCGCGAAAGCGGTGAAAAGCGGACTGACCATGAAAACCTCCCCGAACCTTACGACGATATGGGAAGCGGCTTTTCGGGTTCAATCCGCTCGGCGGCGCGGGCGATCGCGAAGCGGAGCTGCTCGCCCTCGACCTCGGCGATCCGGTCCATGAAGTGGCGGCGGCAGAGCGAGATATAGCGGTCGTTGCCCCCGATCTCGATCGAGGCGCCCTTGCTCACCGCCCGTCCCTCCTCGTCGACGCGCAGGTTCATCGTCGCCTTGCGCCCGCACTCGCAGA